>Ga0137371_10001382_pt1 | contig 19257 bp, 20 predicted proteins | sample SagtaG_7_FD_104919 | JGI IMG/M metagenome (GOLD analysis project Ga0137371, IMG submission 104919) | Vadose zone soil microbial communities from Sagehorn Ranch, Mendocino, California, USA - Sage1_R_40_16 metaG | ecosystem: Environmental > Terrestrial > Soil > Vadose zone | place: USA...
TCATGGAGAATCAGTCTGCAAGCCGCGTCACGTCTCAACTTGGATTCTCCGTACTTTCTCAGTGCCCAAATCTTGGTCTTTGTAAGTCCAGATGAACTCTTCGATACGTTAATCCTTTCAAAACAAAAGCCGGCCACGACAAAACTGTTGACCGGCTGACAATCACAATCTCCAACTCTAATGATTTGCGCGATGATTACCCAGGTTCTCGCCTGAAGCTCATAACGCTACTGCGGCATTTCGTCCGCCTGCTGGGGGACTGCACGAGCTAAGGACTCGACGTTTTCAATCAGCTCCTTCGCCGAACATTTGCGTGTGGGACCTTAGAAGTTCGGCTGCCTCTGACTGCGCGCTCTTCATTAAGTTGGCAAAGATCGGGAAATGAATCAAGCGATTGCAAAAAATGGCAAAAATCATGCCTTTGAATAGTGGCAAGCGCTTCGATCAAGTAAGTGCAATGCGTGCCGCAGAAAAACATTTTTGTTTGAAATAGAATGGACCAGATACTTTAGAATTTTGGATATTATTACGAGCGTTCGGATTAAGTAATCCGATCTGCATAGCTCATTGGTCGGTGAGGGTGCTGCGGCTCAGTGTTTGACATCACACTTTTTCAACACGGGTAGCTTGAGTCGCCTCAAGCTTCGTGAGAATGGGAGACTCAATACTTGGAATCGGCACGCCGGTCATCTCGGCGAAGAGTTGTTCGTACTGATCGACGACGCGGTCCCAGGTGTAGTGTTCTCGAGCGCGGGCCTGGGCACGGTTACGGTAGGAATGGACCAATGAGCCGTCGCGCAGAACGCGTTGAAGCTTGTAGGCGAGATCCTTTTCGTCGTCGTACAAGATACCGGCGTCACCCACTGCTTCGATATTTTCCGCCGCGGCGAGAGTGAGCACGCAGTTGCCGAAACCCATTGCTTCGAGCAGCGCCGGGTGCGTGCCGCCGACTTCGGTGGCGTGAACGTAACAGTAAGCGTTCTGCTGCAAGGCGCGATAGTCCTGGCCAAAAACAAATCCGGTGAAGATGATGCGCTTGTCGCCGCGGGCTCGGGTCTTGAGATCGCTGATGTAGTCGTGCGCGTAAGGCGCGTCGCCGACGATCAGGAGCCGGTGCGCGGTCCGCACTTTCTTGAATGCTTCGATGACCAGATGCGCATTGTTTTCCGGTTCCAGGCGAGAGACGTACAGCACATAACGATTCGGTTCGACGCGCCACTTGCGCACCGTGTCGCGATCCGGGCGCCGTTCGACCTCCGAGCCGTAGGCAATCATCGTCGAAGGCGCGTGGTAGCGAGCAAGGTAATAGTCTTGAATGACGCGCGCATCGGTGATGGTTCTGTTGGGCAGGACTGTGGCCAGGCGTTCGGCAAGCACATAGTATTTTTGTGCAATCCAGTTCCACTTTTTTCGTTTGTGCTCGAGACCGTCGACGTTGATCGCGACCGGCGTTCCGGTAAATCTCAACAACGGCGCAAAGGGAGCATTGGCGCAGTTGCAAATCAAGGCGGCATCGAAGCGGCGCGGCGCGGCGTGCAAGGCGGAAAGAAAGGCATGAACCACCGTGTCGAAATATTTGTGGCGGATGGTGGGCAGGACCTTCAGCCGCACGCCGTGATACTCGAGCTCGCGGGGCGAGACATAGTGGGCGCGGCAATACACCGTGACGTCGTGGCCGCGCGCGACTAGTCTGGTGGAGAGATGTTCGGCAAAAGTTTCAAATCCACCGTAGCTGGCAGGCACTCCCCGTGTTCCGAGAATGGCTATTCGCATCGCAACTGAAAAGACGATTCAGCGTTGGTCTCAGTTCCAGATCTTAATCGGTGATCTACTCTAAATCGATCCACTATGGCTTGTCCACAATTTGTCGGTAGACTGATAACGTTCGCCGCGCGGTTTCGTGCCAATCGAACATGCGAGCGCGCTTTAGGCCTTTGACGCGAAGCTCAGCGCGAAGGTCTGCATCATCGATCAAACAAGCAATCGCCGAGGCGATAGCCGCCTCGTCAAATGGATCAACAAGCAATCCGGCCTCGCCCACGACCTCAGGCAGGCTGGTGCGATTCCCCGCGATCACCGGCGCGCCGCACTGCATTGCCTCGAGCGGCGGCAAGCCAAATCCCTCGAAGTAAGACGGATAAACAAAACAAACGGCCCCTGAATAAAGAGCCGACAAGTCGGCATCCGGGACGTAGCCGGTAAGCACGGTTAGATCGCCGATGCCGCTCTCCTCAATCGCCCGAAGCGTTTCATCGTAAAGCCAGGCCTGCTTGCCAACAATAACGAGCTTGGGGAGCTTAGCCTCAGCGCGTTTGCGGCGCAAGCGTGCGTAAGCAGCAACGAGACGAGTTAAATTCTTCCGCGGTTGAATCGAGCCGACTGACAGGATGTAGTCCCCGGCAATCTTGTACGTAAGTCGGACGCGTCGTATTTCCTCCTCATCCGTCACTGGGCGAAGGTGGGCCGGCGCGGCTATAGGAATTGTCGTCACTCGCTCAGGCGCGATGCCGTAAGTGTCGATGATGTCTTGTCGCACACTTTCGGAAAGAGTCAGAATCCGCGCGGCCTTACGGGCCGACTGGCGCACGGTCAGGCGCAGTTGCATCCGGCTTCTTCGTTTGAAAGTGAGCGGCAGATGTTCGAAAGAAAGGTCATGAATGCTTACTACAACCGGACAGGGCGCGAAGGGTGGCGCCGTAAATTGGACATGAAGCACGTCCACGGGATTGCGGCGCAGCTCAGCGCTCAGCGTCAAAGGTATGCGCACAAGTGGTGTGTGCGGCAGAGTCAGGCGAACGGAAAAATTGGGCCAGCGATTATCGAAGCGGTCGACTGCTTCGCGTTTGGTGACGTACAGAGTGTAGCGGTTGACCGAATCGATCTGCGCCAGCGATTCGATCAGGTTGATGGCGTAACTTTCGTTCCCGGCCAGTTGAGCGCCAACTGAATGGGCGTCTATGGCTATATGCAAGATTTGGGTTCAGGAACTTGGGTCTTTGGATTACGCTCCCAGGATTTCTGTCTTGGGGTTTTGGCACTTCAGTGATTACAACTCGAAGACTTAACCGAGGCGCCAACCCGGGACCAAAGGGCTACTTGTTCTTGCCAGAAGCGGCAGTCTGAGTCTCGCCGCTGCGTACGGCGCGAGTATCGCGCTCGCGAATGCGCGCCGCCTTGCCGCGCAGTCCGCGCAGATAATAAAGCTTCGCGCGGCGCACGCGCCCCTTCTTCACCAGGTCTATGTGATCGACGATCGTCGCGTGCAGCGGAAAGATTCTTTCTACGCCGACACCAAAGCTTGTCTTGCGGACGGTAATCGTTTCGCGCGCGCCGCCGTGTTTGCGAGCGATTACGATACCCTCGAAAGCCTGCAGGCGCTCCTTCGTTTCTGATTCTTTGATCCTTACGTGAACGCGTACGGTGTCACCCGGCTGAAAGTTTGGAATGTTTTCACGCAATTGCGTCTTTTCAACATTATCTAATCGGTTCATGTCAGTAACTCCATTTCCAATTTCCGATTTCCAATTGCCAATTTAACTGCTTATTCTCAATTCTCGCTTCCATGAAGGCGTTTTCATTCGCGCGTTTCAAAATCGGAAATCGGCAATTGGCAATCGGTAATGACTGATCATTTCAACAGATCTGGCCGCTTGCGGCGCGTTTTGTCGAGCGCAGCTTCGCGGCGCCAGCGAGCGATCTCTCCGTGATTGCCGCTCAACAGGACATCCGGCACGCGCATCCCGCGGAATTCCGGAGGGCGCGTGTACTGCGGACAATCCAGCAACCCTTCAGAGAAAGACTCGTTCACCGCAGAGGTCTCGCTGCCAAGAGCACCCGGAAGTAAACGCACGACTGCATCAAGCAAAACAATCGCTGCGGGCTCGCCGCCCGAAAGGATGTAATCTCCGATCGAGACTTCATCAGTTACCAGCGCTTCCGCAACCCGTTCGTCGACGCCTTCGTACCGGCCGCAAATCAGCACGATATGCTTCGCGTTCTTTGAAAGATCATCCACCAGCGAATGAGTCAATACCCGGCCCTGCGGTGAAAGAAGAATTACGCGCGTCTGCGCGTCATAGTCTTCCCGTCGAGTGGATCCCGCAAACTGCTCGACTGCGGCAAAGATCGGTTCGGGCTTGAGCACCATTCCGTCGCCGCCGCCGAAAGGTCGATCGTCCACAACGTGGTGTTTATCCGTAGTCCAGCCGCGCAGGTCGTGCGCCTCTATCTCAACCAGCCCGGCCGCGCGTGCGCGACGGATAATCCCATAGTCAAAAGTTTCGCGAAAGAACTCCGGAAAAATGGTGATAATGTCAAAGCGCAACACAATGAACCCTGATCTTTGATCTTGGGTCTTTGATCTTTGGTGCTGAAAAAGGTTAAAGTTCAAAGACCAAAACTTACAATTCCAATAACCCCTGCGGAGGATCGATCACGATCGTCTTCTTTCCGGGATCAACCTCAATCAGGATCGACTCTACTATGGGGACCAAACTATCCAGCTGCTTATCGTCCCCGACGACCAGCAAATCAACTCCGCCGGTCCGCATGATGCTCTTTACAGCCCCGACCCGCTGGCCCGTGACGGTCTCAACGCTGCATCCCTCGAGCTCCCAATCGTAGAATTCATCTTCAGCCAGCTTTACGCGTTCGGATTCAGGAACCGCAAATTCAAAACCAACAAGGGAGCTTGCCGACTCCATGCTGTCGTACCCGATCAGTTTAAGAATGATACGATCTTTCTGAAACCAGTGACCCTCGAGTCGCACATCCTTGCGCTGCCCATCCGGAGAGACCGCGAGGAACTGGGAGAGGCGATCGAAACGATCCGGAAAATCTGTCAAAAGATCGGCGACGATTTCGCCTTTCAAACCTCGCGTTCTAACCGCGCGGGCTACAACTATCAGCGGTTCGTCTTCGTTGCGCTCCGTTGATTTCCGCGTCTCCTTTTTCATTCAATGAACTTCCGAAACGCGCGTCGCGGCAAGCTATCAACTTGCTCTACGAATCTTTCATCCGACAACCTCGATGACGAAGCGATGTCTCCTCTTATCGCTCACTGCATACATCAGCGAACGCAACGCGCGCACTGTGCGACCTTGTCTGCCGATCACCTTGCCGACATCCTCCGGCGCAACGCGCACTTCGATCAAGGTTGTTCCGTTGCGCTCGATTTCCCGCACGTCGACGGCCGCACCGTCGTCAACCAGCGCCTTAATGATCAGTTCGACGGTCTCTTTCATAGAAGTCACGAGTCGAAAAGTTCGAGCCAGACTAACAACTATGCAGAAGCTGACGCCGACGCGGCTTGTGATTTCTCGCTAGCTTTGATCAAGCGAGTCACCGTGAGTGTCGGCTGCGCGCCCTTCTCAATCCAGTAACGCACTCGATCCAGTTTCAAATGAATCTCGGCAGGCTCACGCGTTGGATTGTAGGTACCCAGATTCTCCAGGTAAGCGCCGTCACGCTTTGACCGCTTTTCCTTCACCACAATTCGGTACGAAGGTCTCTTCTTGGCGCCCGTGCGCATTAAGCTAATTGATAACAAGCGCTATCTCCTCTCGTTACTCATCCCTTGTCACTTATCACTCGTCACTGTTCTTTTATCGTCTTCTCTTTTTTCTTTTCTTCTTCAGCTTCTTCCGCGAGGGACCTGCGGGCAGTTCGTCGCCATTACCACCAGCCATTCCACCGAGATCGGGCAGCCCGGACATTCCCGCCATCCGCCGCATCATCTTGCCTTTCAAACCACCACCGCCGAAGAGACCAGAGCTCGACAGTTGCCGCATCATCTGCCGCATCTCGGTGTATTGCTTGATGAGCTGATTCACTTCCGCCACCACTGTCCCGGACCCACGCGCGATGCGGCGCCGGCGATTCGCGTTCAGAATCTTGTGATCCGTGCGCTCCTCACGGGTCATCGAATCGATGATCGCTTCAGTGCGCTTCAGCTCCTGCTCCATCCGACTCGACTGCTCTTCGTTCAACTGCGGCATCCCCATGCCCCCGAGCAGTTGATCCGGCAGGAGCTTCATGATCTTTGAGAAAGAACCAAGCTTCTTAACCTGCCGAAGTTGTGAGCGAAAATCGTCGAGCGTGAACTCGTTCTGCTGAAGTTTCTTAAGCTGCTCTTCTGCTTCAGATTGATCGACCTTCGACTGGACTTCTTCGATCAGCGACAGCACATCGCCCATCCCCAAGATTCGCTGGGCCACGCGGTCCGGATAAAAGGGCTCGAGCGCGTCATATTTTTCGCCGACGCCGACGAACTTCACCGGTTGATGGGTAACCTGCTTGATGGAAAGCGCCGCGCCACCCCGCGCGTCGCCATCCATCTTTGTCAGAATCACACCCGTGATACCGACGCGCCGGTGAAACTCTTCCGCGGACCGAACGGCATCCTGGCCGGTCATCGCATCGGCAACGAACAGTATCTCGATCGGATGGGTCTCGCTCTTGATGCTGACAAGCTCGTCCATCAACTCGTCGTCGATGTGCAGGCGCCCGGCGGTGTCGATCATCAGCGTATCGAAGCCGGTCTGCTGGGCGTGCTTGTAAGCTTCGCGTACCAGTGTTAGGGGATCGTTGGTCTCCGGTTGTTCAAAGATCTGTTGGCCTGTCGCTTTCGCGATGACCTTCAATTGTTCGCGCGCCGCTGGCCGGTAAACGTCAACCGACAACAGAAGCGGTTTCCGATCTTGATTGTTCGCCAGCCAGCGCGCGATTTTTCCCGTCGAAGTGGTCTTGCCTGAGCCTTGCAGGCCGACAATCATGACCACGTTCGGGATCTGTTTGGTAAAGACCAGCCGCGACGATTGTCCGCCAAGGAGTTCGACTAGTTCATCGTAAACAATCTTGACGACCTGCTCGGACGGTTTCAGCTCTTGCCAGACTTGCTGGCCCTCGGCTTTTTCCTTAACCGCGGAAATAAAGTCTTTCGCGACTTTGTAATTAACGTCTGCCTCGAGCAGGGCCAGACGGATCTCGCGCAGCGCCGCGTCAACGTGTTCCTTCGTTAGCACGCCTTCGCCACGCAGGTTTTTCAGCGTCCGCTTTAGCTTGTCCGAAAGCGACTCAAACATATGACACTAGGCGAAGTCCCGCGCTGGAGACGGAAACGAGGATGATAGCGGTCACTCTGAAAGAGTGTCAAGGAGCGCTCCAACCTGCGAGAGTCATTAGGTGAAAAGCTTTGCGTTGACAACCAAAAGTCTCTTTGTTAGCTTCAATTCGGATTTGACAAAGCTCCGCTCATTGGCGTTTAGTTGTGCGCTCGAAAACACTTTGTTGATGCTCAATTTCTTGCCCTGTTCCACGAAATCGCTCTTGCGGCCGGCACTCTGTGTGCTGTTCGCATTTGGCTTACTTTCCATCAGCGCTTGCAGCACTCACAAAAAGGTTGAAGTACCGCAGCTTCTGACTCCGCTAGTCGAAGCAAATACGGGTCAGCTCCACGCCGAAATAAACCGGCTCGCCTCAGTAAAATCGATCCACGGAAAGGTCGACCTTCAGTTTGAAGACAACTCTTTCGCCGAAGCGGGCGTAGCGGATAAGTACCGTTCGGCGGACGGGACCGTTACTATTCAGCGACCAGGGAAAGTCTATCTCGTAATTCAGGTGCCGGTTGTGGCCACGCCTGTCGCGCAGATGACTTCGGATGGCGAACATTTTAGGATTGCGATCTTGCAAGGTGAGGAAAAATATCGCCGCTTCGTGAAGGGCACGAATAACGCTGTCTATGCGAAGCTGGACGGAGATGGATCTGATCCAAAGAAAAAGCAGCGGAGGGGGGAAAAGGAAACTGTCAGCGCCCTTTCCAACCTTCGCCCGCAGCATTTTACTGACGCGTTGATGATTCGCGACACTCAAACAGGCAATGAAGGCTTCATCTATTCGCAAAGCGAGTTTTTTCAGGAAGAATCCGACACGCGTCCGGGAGCGAAGAAGAGTTCACGCGTGGTGCGCGGCTATTATCTGCTGGAGGAGCTCTCGCTGAACAGCTCGCGTCAAGCTCATTTGCACCGTCGCTTTTGGTTTGACCGGGTCGGATCAATTCGGCTCGCACGCTTGCAGACCTTCGATGATCACGGCCTCATGGTTACTGATGTTGCCTATGACAACGATAAACTGTTCGGCGAGAACGCCCAAATAAGTCTGCCGACACACGTCGTCTTGACTCGACCACAAGATCGTTACACCGTAAGCATTACCTATCAGGCTCCGGAATCGGTGATCATCGATCGCGAGTACAAACCCGAAGCCTTCGTGCTTGAGAACAAATGGCAGTTGCCCGAAGTTGATCTCGATACGCACAAAGACACTCCCACTTCAAACCCATAATTGATGGCGGTTCGGATGCCAAATATCCATCTACGGGTTATACTGAGTGCGCGCTGAAAAGCCAACTATTCAAGTGAGTGACGCGCAGCCATCGGATCCTGCTTTCTGATGAGAACGATTCTAGAAGCGCAAAACCTGGTAAAAACCTATCGCGTGGGCAGAGTAGATGTGCCTGCGCTGCGCGGTGTATCGCTCGAAGTAGAAGAAGGCGAATTCGTCGCCATCATGGGACCTTCAGGCTGCGGGAAATCTACGATGCTTCACCTGCTCGGAGGCCTCTTAACTCCAACCACCGGCCGCATCATCGTGGATGGCGAAGACATGACTGCGGCATCCGATGCCCGGCGGACCGACATTCGTCGGCGGAAGATCGGGTTTGTTTTTCAGCGTTTTAATCTTTTCCCAACTCTGACAGCCGAAGGAAATCTGCGCCTGGCGGAGAGAATTCATGGCAACGGAGCGGCTGGTGATCCCACGCGCCGCCGTGAGGTCCTGCGCCTGCTGCGGCTGGAAGACAAGCTGCACCACAAACCGCTCGAGCTATCGGGCGGCGAGCAACAGCGCGTGGCTCTGGCGCGTGCAGTCGTTACTAGGCCCGCAATCGTTCTTGCCGACGAACCCACAGGTAACCTCGACTCCGAGAACTCAGCGATCGTTCTAAACATGTTTCAGGAACTCAACTACCGCTTCAATCAAACTACTGTCATGATCACGCACAATCCGGAAGCCGCAGCAATGTGCCGACGAATCGTACAAATGCGTGACGGTCACATTGTGGAGCCCGCAGTCAGCGTACAAATGTGAGATCCTCCGTTTACAGCAGTTTTCAAGGCGATTAGAATCTATCAGGGCCTTCGTACCCGTTGCGGTGTGGGAATTGCCAGGTCACTGGGTCGACGGTCGGAAAAGATGAACTATATTCTCAGCATCATCAAAAAATCATTTCTTTGGTCGTACGCGAGAAATACGTGGCAGTGGGACGTGCTTTGTGTAGTTATCCTAATTTTTATCTTTTTGTCCCCAAAAAGCTGGTTTGCGAACGGCGGACGACGGGTGCAAGCCGAGCATCAAACTCAGGTTGTTTCAACCGTCATTCTGGGTCCCGAAATGATTGAAAATGAAAAGGATCGAGTTCAAATCGAAGAGCGCGTCCGAGCCCTAACCGGACGGACGAACGCGCAGGTTGTCGATGTACGATCAAGGCGGGACAAGGACGGTAAGATCGTCGGCTATGAAGTTGACATACGCTAGGGTTCACCTATAATTGCTGAGCTTTTCCGCACTGGCGGGACAGAGTTTGAAATCATACGAAGGAGTTTCTATGAAGAGATTTGTTACCTTCGGCCTTGCAGCGGCGGTTTTGCTGACCGCGCTGGCGGTCGGCTCCCCCAATGACGCCCACGGGCAGAGTGCCGGTCTGGTCAGTTCCGTGCTGAGCAAAATGGAGCGCAATCGGCAAAGTTTGAAGTCGCTGCGCTCCGGCATCAGCATGGAGAAGTACAATCCCCAGATCGGTCTCGCCGAAAAATTTAATGGTGTCGTGCTCTATATGCCCGGCGCTGGACGAAACGCTTCCTTGCGTATCGAGTGGAGCAGCCCGCAGCACGAGATCCTGGCGGTCTCGAACGGAGAGTACGTGTTGTTCAGACCTCGACTCCGGACCGCCATCAAGGGCCGCACGGGAAAGAGGCCAGAGGCAAATGCCTTCCTGGAAATGATGAATATGTCGCGGGCGCAGCTTCAGATTAAGTTTGAGCCGTTCCAGGACGTGCGCGAAGAGACGCTCTTTGGTGTGAGCACGATTCACCTCAAACTGGTGCCCAAGGGCGCTGCGAGCTTCAAGTACGCTGAGATTTGGGTTGACTCGAGTGGTATGCCGGTGCAATCGAAGGTCGTGGAGAAAAACGACGACGCGACCACCATTCGTCTCAGCAGCCCTGAAAGAAACGTGAAGATGTCGGCTGATGAATTCAAGGTCCAGCTCGATCCGGACGTGAAGATCATCAGAGGCTAGGGCTGACCTAATAGCAAGCCAAGAACTTCGGGGGCTCTGGAGCGAAACCAGAGCCCTCGTCGTTTCGTTAATAGGCGGTTGCCCGTACGCCGTCTTGCCTTTCGGTCAGTGTCTCGTTATTCTTCGGTTTCAATTTGGGCCAAACGCCCTGATTCGTCGATCCCGCAACTAACATGAAACGAAGCACTTTTCTTAAATGGAAAGTTCGCGAGGCGAGTTTTATCACCCGAGCCTTGCTCTCCACGCGCCACCCGGTGCTGGCGCACATCATTCCCATGCGTCGTTGCAATCTGGCGTGTGGCTACTGCAACGAGTATGACCATTCGTCGTCGCCAGTGTCGCTTGACGTGATGAAGCGGCGCCTCGACAAGCTAGCTGACCTTGGCACGTCGATCGTGACGCTTTCTGGCGGCGAGCCGATGATGCACCCGCAACTAGACGACCTCATTCACCACATACGTGTCCGCGGAATGATCGCCGGATTGATCTCGAACGGTTACTACTTCACTCCTGAGCGGATCAAACGCCTAAATAAAGCCGGGCTCGACTCTTTGCAGATTAGCATCGACAACGTTGACCCGGATGAAGTTTCGCGAAAGAGTCTTCGGGTGCTCGATAAGAAACTGCGCTACCTGGCCGAGCACGCCGACTTTCATGTCAACATTAACTCGGTCATCGGGGGTGGGATAAAAAATCCCGAAGACGCACTGGCCGTCGCGCGACGGGCGGTTGAGCTGGGATTTTCAACCACGGTCGGCGTAATACACGATCATGACGGGACGCTGAAACCGCTCACCGAAAAAGAGAAGAGTATTTTTCAGCAGGTCAAGAAACTAGGGAACAGGGATCACGCGCGCCTGAACTGGTTTCAGGACAGCATCGCCGAGGGCCAACCTTACCAGTGGCGCTGCCGCGCCGGCGCCCGCTACTTGTACATCTGTGAAAATGGGCTGGTCCACTGGTGCTCGCAGCAGCGCGGCTATCCCGGCACGCCGCTCGAAGAGTACACAATGAAAGACTTCGAGCGCGAATACAGTACCGAAAAATGGTGCGCGCCCACGTGTACCCTTCAATGCGTGCATCAGGTTGGTATCCTCGACAACTGGCGCGACCCGCAGCATGCGCCCGGCGTCACGAAACCCGCAGGTTCGCTGAAGGAGACGATTCACGAAGTGCTGCGTACTCAGTGATCGTTTCAAGGAAGCTGATTTGTAGGCGCTGCCATTGTTCTTCTTCTTGCTTCTGCACATCTCTTATCGGGAAGCGACTGCGTGCACGGATGACGGTTGAGAAACCTGCTGTATTCAATTGCCGCTTCTGAAGATTGGCCCGTTGCATCGAGTGCCTGACCGAGGCGAAAAGGTAGTGACTCGTCCGGTTCACCGCCTCGTTCGGCAGCGCGAAATTCAGAAAGTGCCTCGCTCCACTGACCAGCGTCAGCCAGTTCGATTCCCAGCAGCTTGTGTGTATGCGGATTGTCTTCCAGCGCCAACGCGGCGCGGTATTCGCGGATGGTCTTTTCTCTTTGGCCCATCACCTTCGCTTGTGCCGCGCGCGCGAGGTGCGCATCAACGCTGTTCCGATCCCGGTACAGATAGAGACCGATGAGCGACAGCAGCAAAACGCCATAGACAACGGGCGCGACAAATCTAAGTTTGACAGGCCGCGCTGACGACTCTGCAGGTTGCGATGTTTCCGGATTTTCCGGGTGGATCGATCGCGCTCGTCGCTTCGCTGAATTGCGCGCGATCAAGTAGAGCGGCAGGACTACGAACGGAAGGAAAAACGTTCCGAGCGCCCACGCCGCAGCTACATAAGAGCGGAACCCCCGGCGACGCGCGCTCGCCAGCACCCACGTGGAAAGCAATGCCGAGAAGACAAGCGCAGCCGGACGCAAAAGGTCAAAGAACTCGCCGGCAGATATCTGCCAATGAAACTTCACGTTTGTAGTGGGCGTGCGTCGCCGCCCACGGTGTAGATGGTGACTGAACTTGAAAGACCGAGGCCGGAAAGTCTCCCTGCCATCATCACGATTACGTCGCCTTTCTGAACAATCCCGGATTTCAACAGAGTCTGCTCTCCGGCCTTGAGCATTTCTTCTGTTGATTCCGCCGGCGTAGTTATCAATGGCTCGACTCCCCAAATCAGCGCCAGCTCGCTCTGTACTTCGATTGAATGTGTCAGCGCGACAATGCGCTGGTTGGGACGTAGCGATGAAAGCCGGCGCGCCATTAATCCTGATTGAGTGAACACGGCGGTGATCTGCGTCCCCATCTCTTCAGCGGCAAAGACCGCGGCCTCACACAACGCGCGGCTGACGCGTCCTGACTGTCGTCTAATCCACTTCGTGCCTCGTTCGGAATCTGGCCGTCTTCCCGACTCGGCTGAATCAATGATGCGAGCCATCGTCGCAACTGACGGAACGGGATAAAGACCCATGGCGGTCTCGTTCGAAAGCATTACCGCGTCGGTGCCGTCCCAGCCGGCGTTCGCTACGTCTGATGCTTCCGCGCGCGTGGGCCGCGGGCTCGAGACCATCGATTGCAGCATCTGCGTCGCCGTGATGACCATCTTTCCGGCAAGCACCGCTTTTTCGATGATCTGTTTCTGGTAAACGGGCACGAGTTCGACGCTTGTCTCGACGCCGAGGTCACCGCGCGCGACCATGACGCCGTCAGCGGCGGCGATGATCTCGTCAAGATGATCGATGGCCTCGGCTTTTTCGATCTTCGCGACCAGCGGCGCGCAGCTTCCGGCTTCCTGAATCAAACTCTTCGCTTCGACGCAATCTTCCGCACTCCGAACGAACGAGAGGGCGATGTAATTGGCTTTTTGTTGGACAGCCCACTGCAAATCGCTCCGGTCTTTCTCGGTCAACGAAGCGATAGGCAGCGAGACGCCCGGCAGGTTGATACCCTTGCGCTCGCCCAAAATTCCGCCGTTGACCACGCGGCAGATCAGATCGGTCTTCGTGGTCGCCTCGACGTTGAGCGCGATGGCGCCATCATCCAAAAGTAACTTTGCGCCCGGTTGAACCACGCGCGCCAGATCGGGATAGTTTGTCGACACTTCGTTGGCGTTGCCTTCTACCTGTCTGGTGGTGATCGTGAATTGCGCGTCGGATTTAAGCGTGACGGGACGAGCATCTTTCAGGACTCCGGTGCGGATTTTTGGCCCCGACAGATCGACCAACACGGCCAGCGGATGATTCAATTTCCTTGCCGCGGAGCGAACCATACGAATGTCTTCCACTTTCTCTTCTTGCGTACCGTGCGACATATTTATGCGCACGCCGTTCACGCCAGCCGCCAGCATCGACTCGATGACCGCCGAATCGCGGGTCGCGGGTCCAAGCGTGGCCAGAATCTTCGCTCTCCTCATTGACCTTCCTTACTGTTCATCAGTCCCGGAGCATCGGAATCACGCTGCTGATTGAGCGCTTGGGCGTCACTTGCAAGCTTTTCCAATGCTCTCCAGCGTCTGCCCAGATCATTCCTTACTCCCGGGAGCTAGAGTAAATAACCAACTGAAAGTCATGTTCGGAATCATTGTTGTCCGGATTGACTTGAGCCAAGCGAAGCCTGGATTGCCCGCTCCAATTCTTCCGCCATCGAGTCATCGTAACCAACAAAGTGTTTCAAGAGCTGTCCGTTGCGATCGAGGACGAACGTCTGCGGAATGGCATTATCATTAATATACAAGTTCTCCAAATCAGGATCAGGAATGCCCAGCGGATATTGGATATGAAACTCGCGTGCGAACTCCGGCACTTTGTCGTAGTCGTCCTGACCGCCAACGTTCAGCCCAATAATCTGCAACCCTTGTGAGCCGTAACGATTTTGCAGATCGACGAGATGTGGAATGCTGTCCTGGCACGGTTCGCACCAGGTCGCATAAAAATCCAGCACCACAACCTTGTTCTGATAGTCCGACAATCTTATGTGTCGGTCATTGGTAAGCGTCCAGCCCATATCAGGGTGGGCCGCTTTCACGGGAGGCATCGGATAGGTTGTTTCTGGTGGTCGAGAAACAGTCGGCGTCTCTGTATTGGCATTCGCTGAACCCCTGTGACACGCGACCAGCGCCAAAAGGCACCCGCTGAGAATTAGAACCAACACCAGCTTCGCATGACCAGACTTTGATCGCTCCGTTCGCATATCGAAGCTATTCTACACGACTCGCGCACGAGCCTAATCCTCTTTGGATGAAACCGCCGGCGTCGAGGGCGACTCGGCCGGTTCAGAGACTCGTTCACCCGGCACGCTATACTCGTCATTGACCCAGTGGCCAAGATCCACCAGTTTGCAGCGCTCAGAACAAAACGGGCGATACGGATTGTCTTTCCACTCGACGGGCTTCTTGCAGGTTGGACACTTCATAAGAACGCGATCAATCACCAAGCCATTGAAAGCTCAAAGATTTGAAATTTTCCTTCAATTGCTCCCGCTTCCCGACGCCTTACGAGCATTATTCTTTCATCAGAATAGATCGTACCTTCGCAGCGCTCGGCGTTCAAGCGCACGGAGATGTCCTTTGTGTGTCGATCCAACAATGGAAGCAATTTCGTGTCGAAAAGACTGTGCAATCCGAAACGCCAACAGACGATAAACTCCGGGCAAAACCCAACTTTAGTCTTTCCATTGGCGCAAAACGCTCATTTGGGGCGAACTCGTCAAGACAACGTCGGCCCATGCAACGCGTTGACCGACCAGACGGAAAAGTGTAATTATAAAATGGATGGGCCCCAGTTACCTCAGTTGAAACTCCCCAACAGGAATGCTTTAGTATGAAGCCTGGAGTGGCGCAGAACCAATCTTTGGATTCCCTCGCGAATAACACCAGCCAGTCTATCCTGGGGAAATCCAACGTGCTGGTGGTTGATGACGATCCGGACAAACGTAAATTGCTTCAGGTTGCCTTAGGGATGCAAGGTTATGCAGTCCGCACTGCGGCGAACGGTGCAGAGGCGCTTGCGGCCATTGAGTCGTATCAACCAGATCTGGTTATCGCAGACGTCGTCATGCCAGAGATCGGCGGGTATGAACTGGCGCGGCGAATCCGCAGCAATCCGCAGACAAGGTTTATTCCGGTCATCTTGCAAACAGCCGCTCGCTTTGAACCTAACGATCGGCGCCTGGGCGCTGAGGTGGGGGCACTGGGTTATATCACTGATCCAATGGACCTCGATCTGTTGCTCGCACGCGCTCGGACCCTGCTGGAGTTCAAGGCTTATCTTGACACGTGTGAAGAGGCGGCGTTCACGGACCACTTGACCGGATTAGCGAACCGCCGTCGATTCGAGCGCCAACTGGAACGTGAAGTCGCGCGCACCCTCAGGTACGGTCATCCATTCTGCCTCTTGATGCTCGACATTGACCATTTCAAGAACGTCAATGACACCTATGGTCATAAAGCTGGCGATGAAGCAATAAGGTGTGTCGCAAAGACTCTGCAGGAAGGAATACGCGGTATAGACCTTGCCGCGCGCATTGGCGGAGAAGAATTCGCCTTGATCCTGACCGAGACCAATCTAGCGGTTGGCGCGGAGGTCGCCGAGCGTCTGAGGGTCGCGATCAAAGTGGCCGCAATTCCTTCTGCAGGCTCCATGACGGCGAGTTTTGGCGTTGCACAATCTCCTGTTTCCGGTAAAACTGCCCATGATCTCCTGGCTTGCGCAGATGCGGCGCTCTATGAAGCTAAGCGCCGGGGACGCGACTGCGTGGTCAGCGCACAACCAGCAAGAGCGAACTCCTCAGTCCCAGGAGACGTACAATGAGGTGGTTTGACGTTTCGTTCTGTTGCGGCAAACGGATGGCTGACTACAAGGAAAAGCTTGACGAATTGCACCGGGCGGCGCGTCGCAAAGCGCGTGAGCTTGACGAAGAATTTGGGATTAGGGATCTGGTCGAAGAAAGCGCGCGCGTAGCGGGGGCGGCGGCCAAGCGCGGGGCCGAGACGGTAGCCAACGGCGCCGGGCAAATACGCGCCGAAGCTGAGCGTCTCGCGGATGAAAAGCAACTGCGCGAGACTGCCGGGCGCGCAAAGGACGAAGCCGTACGACACGCGAAAGACGCCGGCGACTTTATTCGCGGTGCTGCGGGTGAGGCGGGCAAGAAAGCCGGCGAGGTTTTTGATGAAGCGAAGAGTTACGTAGGCAATGCGTCGAAGCTTGCGGGCAAAGGCGTGCGTGCCACGCGTGCTTCGGCCGCGGCGACCGCGGGAATCGTGAAAGCGAAAGATTGGGTCAAAGAGAATCCGGGCAAGGCAGCGGTAGTTTCTTTTTCCCTGATCCTGGGAGTACGCATGGGCGCTGCTTTTCCCGGTCTCGATGCGATCTTGCTCGGCTCGCATCCGCACTGGCTCACACATTCGGCGCTTCCCGTCTGGAGCTTGCAAAAAGCGAGCGAGAAGTTCGACGGCCATCTTCGTAAACAGGAAGAGTTGATCGCCGCCGGTAAGCTAAGCGAAGCCGAGCGCGAGCGAATTGAATTTCAACGCAAGATTAGCAAGTACGTCGGCGCGCCTTTGCTTGGTGCGTTCAGTTGCGCCGCCGGCGCGGCGATGTTCGCGCAGATCGTTTCTCCGGGCGCGATTACCGGCGCGCCCATAAGCTGGCTGCTCGGCGGCAATCCTTTCCTCGATGGCGTCTGGCTGTTTGCCAACGGAGTCATTTGCTTTCATCAGGGTTACAAGTTCTTCATGATCGCGCTTGCGGATCAGGATGAAGTGAATCGGGTGGTAAGGGAGATCAAGGGCTTGCTTCCGGCCACAACTTCCCTTTAGTTCCACCACACGTTTAGTGTCACCACAAAGACACGAAGTCACAAAGGGAAGAAGCGACAGAAGCCACTGAGAATTTCTTGTCTTTGTGACTTCGTGCCTTTGTGGTGATCAACTGATCGTAATTGGAAATGGCCAGAACGAAAGTGCGAAGACGATCAGGGTAAGCAAGGAAATCAGGATTCGTTTGTTCCCCAGCGGCTCCATCACCTGCGGCTGCGGGTGGCGCACCTTCAACATGATCGCGAGCAGAATTGTGTAGAGAAAACCGCTGGGGCTGCCGTGCCAAAACCAACCAAGCACCGCAATCACCGCCATCAACACAAATGCAATGCGGCCAATCCAACGGTGCGCATGCGCGCCGAACAGCGCAAACGTGCCGTGCCCGCCATCGAGCTGGCCCACCGGCATCAGGTTCAGGCTCGTAACCAACAACCCAATCCAGGCGGCCATGTAGTAAGGATTGGTAGGTGAATATGGCTCGAGCCGAACACCCAAAGCGCGAGCTAGCAGGCGCAGCAACAGCGGATCGTTGAAGACGATGTCATGGCCCGAGCCGGCCGTTGGCAAGCCCATGCTCAGGACTCCGGCCACCGCAATCGGCAGCAAAGCAATGAAGCCCGCCAGGGGTCCCGCCAGTCCAATATCAAACAGCGCACGTCGTGTCGGTATCGGCGATCTGATCTTGATAAACGCGCCAAAAGTTCCGGCGATAAACAACGGCGGCGCGGGAATAAAGAAAGGCAAGGTCGCGCTCACGCCATAGCGCCGGCAAGCGATGTAGTGTCCCATCTCGTGGGACAAAAGAATTGTAAGCAGAGACGCGGAAAATATTAGGCCCTGCTCAAGAACGTGGGGATTCAGAATCGCGAAAGACAGATAATTGATTACCGTCTGCGAGTAGTATTGAGGAATGTAAAGCAAATAGCTCAGCAACGTCGACGGCTCGGGCAGCGAAGTGTCGAGATTCGGGGCGGCAACGAAGATGCCCGCGAAAGTCGTCGAGCCGACGGTGATAACAAACAACAGCGAGTGCCGGATCCATTCGCCCACGGTCGGGCGCAAAGCCTGGCTGTAGGAAAACGCCGGCGGCGCTTCAGCAAAGGGCGGGATTGCCTGGACTGACTCTGACATTGCGTTGTCGCTTAGAGAGTTGAGGCCAGAGTCTGGATGCCTCGCCGCATCAGTCTCTAGCCTCAAGCAATCTTCCACTTCTCGTTACTAATCTATCCTTCGGCCCCGGTCGAACTTGTTTCATTGCCCGGCTGTGCGCTGTCCTCGTTTGACTGCAGCTCTTTGCCAGGCTTAAAGCGAATGGTCTTTCCCGAAGGGATGGCGACCTCTTCACCGGTGCGCGGATTGCGGCCGACGCCTCGCTTCCGCGGCTTCACAACAAATACGCCGAAGCCACGCAACTCGATTCGCTCGCCGCGCGTGAGTGCCTCTTTCATTGAATGAAAAAGAGCATCCACCGCTTGTTCGGCTTTCAACTTGGGAACGCCGGTCTTGTCCGCTACGCGGTTGATGATGTCTAGTTTGATCACAGCCAAAGCCCTCCGTTTGCCGTCCGCATCAGGAACAAATCCTACCGCCATAGACCGCAGGGTGCGATGATAGAGAGCCGCGGCGAATGCTGTCAACTAATGTGGCGCCATTGTGGGGTAAGTTGTTAACTTGCCGCGTGGGCAAGACGCCTGCCCTTAGAGGAAAAACTTGCTTTACAGTCTGTTTGACAAGCGCGTAAGCGGAAGTTAACCTCAAACATTGCGGTAGGCGTTGCCGCCTCCCTGACTGATAAGCGTGCATTAATCGTTTTCCTAATAGTGACTTATGTGGGGACTGAAAGTTCATCGATCACCGCCCTTTGGTGGCATCCACGCCGACGACGACAAAGACATTCAAGTGCAAAAGCCGCATGCGGCGGCGCGGGAAAATCTCTGGGCCGAAGGGCGGCTGCTCCTGCGCGATCTCGCTTTTGCTTTGATGCTTGCGGCGCTAATGGTCGTTTTCATCGTGCAGCCGGTCAAAGTGGAAGGCACCTCGATGCTGCCGCGCCTGCACGACGGCGAGCGCATCTTCGTCAACAAGCTCATCTATTACGACGATTATCGCTGGGCGCCGAA
>Ga0137371_10001384_pt1 | contig 19253 bp, 10 predicted proteins | sample SagtaG_7_FD_104919 | JGI IMG/M metagenome (GOLD analysis project Ga0137371, IMG submission 104919) | Vadose zone soil microbial communities from Sagehorn Ranch, Mendocino, California, USA - Sage1_R_40_16 metaG | ecosystem: Environmental > Terrestrial > Soil > Vadose zone | place: USA...
AATTAAGGGAGATCACGTCCAGCGAGAGAAAGAGCGCCTTCAAAAGCGCATCGATGAGACAAGACAAACCTGTGTTGAGCTAGCTGAGGCATACCGACAGGCTCAAAAGCAACTACAGGGCAATGAGCAAGAGCTTGCTTTGCTGGATGAGCGCAACAGGAATCTCACAAAACAATGTAGCCAGAGCGAATCTGAACAGCAGTGCGCCCAAACTGAAGCCACGCGGCAGGAGCATCAGCTACGAAGTGCATACCGAACTCTAAAAAGCCCTTTTAAAGAGCGCATTATTGCTATCGAGCCTTCTGAGGATGCCGACTGGCTTACAACAGCGTATCCAACCGAATCTGATCTGAAAGCATTGCAGCAAGAATTGGCGGAAAAGGATACGCAGGAGGCTAAGGTGAAGCAGTTGCGTGAAGATTATAGCGAGCGGCAAAAGCTGGATGCGCGGAAGGGAGTTATACGCCTGCAGTTGGAGCATCTCATCCAATCACTTGATTTAGAGGTGGCAAAGCAGGCTCGCGATGAGCAGGCAACTATTGAGCAAAAACAGCAATCTCTGGATTTGGAGCTTCGGCAGTATGAGAAGAAATATAACCGGGAAAAAGATGATGCTCAACAAGCCAGTGAGGAGCAGAAAAGGCTTGCAGACGGATTCCAGCGATCCCATACAAGTTTAGAGACAGAGAAAGCCACTCTTGGAGAGGTCGAACGGACGCTCCAGGAGGACAAAGAGGGTTTACCGCAAGATTGGCGAGATCAGGCCATGTCTCTGAATGCTGATGGGTTGAAGGCGCTAGAGCAGAGATATAATTATCTATCCCCATATGAGCAGTTGCAAGATGATCTAAGAAGCGCGCGTCAATCCAAAGCAACATGTGAACAACGTATTAATGGACTGAATAAGCAGATTGAGTCTTATCCGCTCGGCGCGCGTCGCCCGGCAGATGAGGTGGAAGAGGAATTGAAAGACAATAAAGAGTTGTTGAGCCGTGCTGACGTTAAGCGCAGCGAAGTAACCCAGCAATTGGCCAGGATGGGAAAACAGCGAGAGCAGCGTCAATCACTCGAGAAACAGAAACATGTCGCAGATCGTCTATCGCATCTTTACAAATTGCTTGCGGGTCTCCTAGGACGAAGTGGATTACAAGCATACCTGCTGCGCCGAGCCGAAAAAACAATTGTGGATCTTGCTAACAATACATTGAATGGTTTATCGCACAGCCGTATGCGACTGGAGCTTCGCCGAGAGAGCGATGCGACCTCTACTCAAACGGATAAGGCATTAGACCTGGTGGTGTATGATCACGACACTGGGCAACATGCCATCCCAATAGGTCTCGTGAGCGGCAGTCAGCGTTTCCGTATAGCTGTAAGCCTAGCCCTGGCTATCGGCCGCTATACCAGTCGCGAGGCTCGCCATATCGAATCGGTGATTATTGATGAGGGATTTGGTAGCCTGGATAAAGCAGGGCGAGATGATATGATTCAGGAGCTTAGCACTCTTAGGGAACAATTGGAACGCATCATTCTTGTTTCGCATCAGGACGAGTTTGCCAATGCATTTCCTGATCGCTATAGTTTCAAGCTGGTGAAAGGGGCCTCTCATGTCTCTCTGATGGAGGATGAGTAATTCTCAATTCCATTTCCTGTTTGCTAATCAAGAATATCACTTGTAGAGTGAAAGAGGTAGTGCATCCCCGGTATTTAGAATGAATGGCAGAAACGCAGGTGCATGATGGAGAGGCTCTTACCGTTAGAACAACCCGACTTGGATAAAGATACCTTGCGTGTTGTGTATGCCCAGTATCTGCGTTATGAGAAATTCACGGACGCACTCTTTGAGAGTTTCTCCTCTTTGCAGGTCTTGACCTACTCGGCCAGCATTCCGATGCTTGTCAAAATGTTAAGTCGTTTTGATAGTGTAGAGTGTGTCTTTGGCTGTGAAAAGATACTCCTTGATTTTAGCGATATTCTAGCCGCTCAGAAGGTGATCTGCGAAAACTTGCTTACCGTCATCCAGGGACTAGATGACACACGAAAACAGTTTCTTCTGGAGAAAATACAACAGGGGAAGGCGCGGTTTTTTGTCGTCAAAGATGCCATATCTCATGCCAAGATATACCTGCTAAAATGTGATAATCGGCGGCTTGTGCTGGTAGGCTCTGCCAATGCCTCAGAGCGAGCATTTTCTGGGAAGCAGGCAGAGACGCTCATTGCCTTTGAAGACGAACTGGCTTGGAACTACTATCAGCACGAATATGATCTGGTGAAGCGGAGTGCTTCTAGTGAAATTGCGCTGTCCAATCTGAACTCGACTCATGCAGAGTTGCTGCTAGAGGAACTTCCATTGATGCAGGAAGCGCAGCAATCCAAAATAGGGTTAACTGTGCTGATAAACAGAGATGTGGCTGCTACCACTGTGCCAATAGTGATCCGCACAGTAGAAAAGCTTGCGGATCATTATCGACCGCAAATACAACCACTTACGAAGCCTCAGCATGGGCAGGTACAACTGACGCGTGAAATTGTTGGCAAAATAGTTCAACTTGTAAAAAGCCAGAAACGCACTGAGCAGACACAAGAACCGACATCTCTCTCCATTTTCCGTGATACGCAGAAGGTGTTGCTCTCAGGGAGAGAAATATCATTATCACCCAGTTGGACCGATGTACAATCAGACGTAGCTTGTTTCATTGAATACTTTGAGAATTTTCGCAAGGGTTTTCTTGGTGATGTCGCACAACATCAAAAAGACTATTTCCTGTTTCTGTGTTGGTTTTACTTCTCCCCCTTGATCTGTGATCTGCGGAATCAGGCGATTGTTGAGCAAGGATACATTTTTGATTTTCCGTTGTTTGCCGTACTCTATGGCAAAAGCAATTGTGGCAAAACACGGTTAATCGAAACCGTCATGAAATCCATGTTCGGCTACTTCTCGTTTGTAGAGAAAGGCTACTTTACACGAACGAATCTCTGGGATTTGTTCCGGTCCAACAAGCGTTTCCCGTCGTCTTTGATGACGTGGAGAAAAAGCGCTTTACCGACCATGCGATGGATATCATCAAGGACGAGACGACGCTCCAGGAAGAATATCCCGCATACGTTCTCTCTATGAATGCTGAAGATCATAGCTTCTCGACGGAGATTCGCAAGCGTTGCTTGATTCTCTACACGAGAGCTTCGTTACCTGATAATACAGACCTTGCCAAAGATCTGTTCAAGAGTGTCAAATCTATCCAAAGAAGAGTATCAACGGCTTTGTACCGAGAATATCTCAGGCGAGTATTGGATCGTCTGTCAAACGACCCTCTTCCTCTGGATATCCTGAAATTTTCATCAGAGATCTTGACAGCGATTTTTAGGGAGTCAAGTGTCATGCCTCTTCCCGAATGGTGTAATGTGGTCTGTATGAAGGATTATCAGGGAAGAAAGTATGAGAAAATTCAAACAGAACTACTTTCACTCTATGAAATGAATCCGAAGATATGGGAGATCAGACGGCAGGAAGTCATTCTTCGTATTCCACCGAACGAGTCATATGGTTTACGCAGGGAAATTCCAGATTGGTTACTAAAAGAAGGCAGTAAAGGAGGAAGTATTGTTCTTTCGAGAAAGCCGTTAGAGGATTTTCTCGACACATCATTCAAGAAGGGCTGGTGGCGTCTCTTCACGAGATAAAGAGGCACATTATCTCTTCTGTACATAGCTTTTCGTGATACTGAAAGGAAGATACCAAATCTCTTGATGAAGAGCTGCCACAATGGCAGAAGTTAATAGTTTAAGCCTCCTACAACAGCTACCCGCATGCCTGCTCCTGCGGCTTCTACGGCGACCCCGTGAAAGAATGCAGTTGTACCGCCATGGCCATCTTCCGCTACCAGAAGAAAATCAGCGGCCCTCTCTTAGACCGTATCGACATCCACGTCGAAGTTCCCCGCGTCGATTACGAAAAGCTGGCTGACAGGCGCAATGTTGAGGATTCAAAAACGATCCGCGCACGAGTACAGGCAGCGCGCGAACGCCAATTAGAACGCTTCAAGGGCACGAAGTTGATCTGCAATGCGGAGATGGGACCAACCGAAGTGCGCCAATTCTGCCAGACGGATGCCTCGGGTGAGAAGTTGTTGAAGCTGGCGCGGACGATTGCGGATCTGGCGGGTGTGAGATGATTGCAGCCACTCATGTGGCCGAGGCGGTGCAGTATCGGCCAAGGGTGGGGATGTAGTAAACTGTTAAGGTGCATTTGAAGCGTGAGGAGGTCTGGCAGCCGCAAGGGCTGCCACTATGCTGCTCTTGTCAAATGATAATTCTGTAAACTGCTTTTGGTGGAAGTTCGTTTGCGGCTGGGATTTGCCTTCTTTAATAGAGCTACTTGAGCATCCTCTCCAGCCCGACTTTATGCTGCAAAAGGGGGACTTATTGCAATGTCTGATTCCATTCAATCTCGCAATAGAAAATTAAGTGATGAGGCAGTGAATGAAACCCTGGCCCTACCATGTAGCGCCATTGATGTGGTAGAATTGTTGAGAAAATCACATACTGTATCGAGTTTCAGGCTCCGGGAATGAGCATCTCATGTCCGAACGTTCTCAAGCGATGCTACCACAGCAGCCGCAGGAAAGATACAGACCCACCCGTACGCACATCTCGCCGTTCGGCTGGGTCATGATTGTCATGTTGTTCGTCCTGGGTGCCATTAACTTCGCGGACAAGGCGGTGCTTGGCCTGGCGGCGATGCCCATCATTCAGGAACTGCACCTGAGCCCGGTTCAGTATGGCGTGGTGAGTGGCAGCCTCTTCTGGTTGTTCTCACTCTCCTCGGTGCTGGTGACCGCCTGGGCTGATGTCGTCGGGACGAAGAAAATCCTGGCGCTGCTTGCGACAATCTGGGCCCTGGCGCAGTTTGCCACGGTATTTGTCACCTCCTTCCTCGGGTTACTCCTCACCCGCATGGTGCTGGGAGCAGGGGAAGGTCCATCCTACGGCACCTCGGTGACCTCTGCCTCAAAATGGTTGCCACCCGATCGTCGTGCCTTTGGTCTGGGGATTGTTACTTTTGGCGGTTCAATCGGACCAGCCGTCTTTGCTCCCTTGCTCACCTTCGTGATCGTCCTGCTTGGGTGGCGCGCAGCCTTTGCGCTGCTCGGCATGATTGGCATACTCTGGGTGCTCACCTGGCTGCTGGTCGCACGAGAGCGACCGGCAGAAGGGGACCTGCCTGTTGTGAAGACGCGGGTGGCTCACCACCAGACACGCTGGCCACAGCTCTTTCGCATCCTCTTCTCACGCACCATCGTGTGCTCCATCCTCGCTGCGTTTAGCGTCTATTGGAGTACGGCACTCTTGCTCAACTGGACACCGGTCTACCTGGTCAGTGTCAGGAATCTGACACTCACCGATCCCCTCTACCTGCTAGGCGTCAGTCTCCCCTGGATTCTCCAGAGTCTGGCCCTCATTTTCTTTGGTGCGCTCGCCGATCGCCTTTTGCGGTTGACGGGAAGCGTGCGTAGATCTCGTGCGAGGCTTTCAGGGATGCTGCTGATCCTGGGCGCGGTTTTCCTGTTCGTAGCAGTGAGCATTCCTTCAACTCTTGGGTCCGTCCTCTTGTTCGCACTCGCAGCGATAGCGGGATCGGCCATCCCTATGCTGGTAGCCATCTTACTGGATGTGACGCCAGAAGCGCATCGTGGCTTCACCCAGGGCATTGCAGTTGGCATCGCTACATTGCCGGGTTTTATCGCTCCCCTGGTGACAGGGCTGATGGTCCAGGCGGCAGGGAGCAATGCCATACAGGGATTGCAGCGTGCGTACGTGTTGGCTGCCCTCTTACTCCTGGTCTGCGGTGTGCTATTCATGGTAGTCGTGAGGCCAGATGAGGCTATCGCGGAGGTAATACCAGTTTCATAACGGTCGCCCCTGGTTTCTCGTGCGTTCTGATCACGCCTCGAAGCACTAGTGAAAATATACTAGTTGTCCCACGATTCTCTAATGTCTGATCGTCGCAGCAGCGTACAGAAAATAGTGTGTTCTGAAGATGTATTTTCACTCACGACACTCTACACTTAAAAATAAAGCGTTTCTGTAACTACACAACATGGAGGAACAATATGGCTGAACAACGCGATACCCATCAACGGGCCATCCTACCCATCCCGGACCGGCCCTACCAGGGCCTGATCACCTATGACGCCAAGGACCCGGATGCCAAGTTCCCGCCGATTGAACCACTGCGTCCACCGGCGGGCGCTCCCAACGTGCTCATCGTGTTGCTCGATGATGTGGGCTTCGGTGCGTCTAGCGCGTTCGGTGGCCCTTGCAATACGCCAACCGCCGAGCGGCTAGCGACGGATGGTCTCACATACAATCGCTTCCACACGACCGCACTGTGCGCCCCATCGCGGGCAGCCTTGCTCACCGGGCGCAATCACCATGCGGTCGGTATGGGCGGTGTGACTGAGATCGCGACCGCTGCCCCCGGCTACAACTCGATCCGGCCTAACACGGCGGCGCCGCTAGCCGAAATCTTGAAACTGAACGGCTACTCCACGGCACAGTTCGGCAAATGCCACGAGGTGCCGGTCTGGCAGACTAGTCCGATGGGGCCGTTTGACGCCTGGCCCACCGGCAGCGGGTTCGAATACTTTTACGGCTTTCTCGGTGGTGAGACCAATCAGTGGTACCCCTCACTGTACGAAGGCACCACACCCATCGAACAGCCTAAGACTCCGGAAGAGGGCTATCACCTGATGGAGGACATGACTGATAAAGCCATCAACTGGGTGCGCCAGCAAAAGGCGTTGATGCCCGACAAACCCTTTTTCGTGTACTTTGCGCCCGGCGCGACGCACGCGCCGCATCATGTGCCCAGCGAATGGGCGGGCAAGTACAAGGGCAGGTTCGATCAGGGCTGGGACAAGCTGCGCGAGGAGATCTTTGCGCGCCAAAAAGAACTGGGTGTCATCCCGCCTGAAACCGAGCTCACCAAACGTCATGCTGAGATTCCCGCCTGGGAGGACATGCCAGTAGACCTCAAGCCAGTGTTGTTGCGGCAGATGGAACTGTATGCCGGGTTCCTGGAATACGCCGACTATCATGTTGGGCGGCTAGTGGGTACCCTGCAGGCCCTGGGTGTGCTGGAAGACACGCTCGTGTACTACATCATCGGCGACAACGGCGCCAGCGCGGAGGGCACCATCAACGGTTCGTTCAACGAGAACTTCATCTTCAACGGCATGGCCGCGCTGGAGACACCCCAATTCCTGGAAGCGCACCTGGAGCAGTTCGGCGGACCCGAGTCGTACAACCACTTTGCCGTCGGCTGGGCACATGCCATGGATACACCCTACCAATGGACCAAACAGGTGGCGTCCCACTGGGGAGGCACACGCAATGGCACCATCGTCCACTGGCCCCGTGGCATCCAGGCGAAAAACGAGATACGCCAACAGTTCCACCACCTCATTGACGTCGTCCCCACCATCCTGGAAGTCGCCGGGCTGCCAGAACCGGTCTCCGTGAACGGCGTGCAGCAGATGCCCATGCATGGCGTGAGCATGGCATATAGTTTCGACCAGGCCGATGCTGCCGAGCGCCACGAGACCCAATACTTTGAGGTATTTGTGAACCGGGGCATCTACCACAAGGGCTGGACGGCCGTCACCCGGCACAGCACGCCGTGGGTGGTAGAGCCACTGCCCCCGTTTGACGACGATGTGTGGGAACTCTACGATACTACTCAGGACTGGAGCCAGGCGCACGACCTCTCTAAAGAGATGCCCGAGAAACTGCATGAGTTGCAGCGGCTGTTCCTCATTGAAGCGGTGCGCTACGGCGTGCTGCCGCTCGACGACCGCCGTATCGAGCGCTTTAACCCCGACCTGGCAGGTAGACCGGTGCTCATTCGTGGCAAGTCGCAACTGCTCTTTAGCGGCATGGGACGGCTGACCGAAAACTCGCTGCTGAATCTCAAAAACAAATCGCATGCCGTCACCGCCGAAATTGTGGTCGCCGATGGCAACGCGAACGGTGTGATCGTGGCGCAGGGCGGCACGTTTGGCGGCTGGAGCCTCTACGCCAGAGAGGGACGGCTCAAGTACTGCTACAACTTGCTGGGCCTGCAGCGTTTCTACGCCGAAGCCGCCAGCCCGCTGCCATCGGGCAAGCACCAGGTGCGCATGGAGTTCGCCTACGATGGAGGGGGACTGGCCAAGGGCGGCAACGTCTCGCTGTTCGTGGATGGAATACCAGTGGGCGAGGGTCGCGTCGCCGCGACACACCCGATGATTTTTTCCGCCGATGAGACGGCTGAGGTAGGGTATGAAAGCGCGTCGCCGGTGGCGGAGGACTATACGATGCATACCAGCGCGTTCAACGGCACGATCAACTGGGTCCAGTTGGACGCGGGCGTTGACGACCACGACCACCTCATCAGCCCGGAGGAGCGCCTGCGCGTGGCGATGGCGCGGCAGTAAGGTACCAGGGAGAGGTACAAAGGGTGATTTGCGGCACTTGAGCCGCAAATCACCCTTTCCTGGAATCGTTTAAGGGAAATAAAAATAACACATGGGGAATGTCCTCTGCTCAAGAGGCGACTCCTGCCGCCGCATCTACAGATTGATGAGAGTAGCTAATGAGCAGATGGCTGTGTAGGCTCCAAATTCGCCATTCTCGCACGCCGTATCTGGAACGACTGGAGGATGAGCAATATTCCTCCAACAAACGCCCAGCTTGCGGCGACAAACTTCGTAATCGGTCCTAACGATGCTACTGTGAGCAACAACACTCCCAGGGCCACTTCCATCAAGCCCAGCAGCACGCTGCCCCAGGTATGCACCCGCGAGAGGGTTTCGGTGCGAAAGCCCCCAAAGGTATGGACCAGCCCAGTTGCCAGAGCTACGATGCCTAAGAGGGTGATAGCCAGTTCAGGGGGAAGATAGCTTCCATAGAAAGAACGCAGCAGAATGCCCACCCCACCGATCGTGCCAATCAAGCCGGCGGTGAGCCAAAGCCCTTTTGCCCGGTGCGTAGCGAATCCCCAGCGCAGGCTCATCAGCCCACTTACAAACCAATACATGCCCATGAAATTCACCAGCGTCGATTGGGTCTCATGAGGCCACGTGAAGATCAGTATGCCAATAATCAGGGCGGTGACGCCACGGACCAGGTTGAGCCACCAGAAGCGTTTCATGATACCCCCTTTGAAGACTTATCCTTCCTCGCGCGCTGCCTGCGGCCTGGTTGCCGGAGACTGCTCTGCGCGTGCCAGTTTATCTTTCCAGCGAGGTAACAGCACGCGCAGGGTCAGTCCTTGTCCAAGCAGCGTCACCAGAATCACGCCGTAGACAATGTCCGTTAACAGATTGCGTTGCTCAAGTGCAGTGGGCAAGCTCAGCACCAGTGCGAGCGAGAGCGCGCCACGCAGGCCCGAAAGCACCATCACCGGTCGCCAAGCCGAGGGAACTGGGCGAGGACGCAGGAGCCTGGAGTGGCGTTCGGAAGGCCGGTGCGCCCACCAGCGAGCCAGGACATCCTGCAATGGCATGAATACGTAGATCATCAGCGCCCGGCCGATGATAGCCCCGAGCAAGCCAAAGAAGATACCCGGGAACGATTGCACCAGATTGGTCAAGGCCAGTTCAAAACCTAACAGGAGAAAGAGCAAGGAATTGGCGAGATAGTTGATGAATTCCCAAACGTCATCAGCGGCCTCGATCGTGCGAGGGGACATGGCGTTCTTGCGTCCGTAACTGCCCATGACCAGTCCGGCCCCCACCACCGCCAGTAAGCCTGAGGTGTGCAAGGCCGTGCCCAACAGGTACATACCATAGGCGACGGCGACGGTGACCGTAATCACGATCAGGCGATCAGCGATGCGGCGCAAGAGATGTGACACGGCCCATCCTACGCCAAAGCCGAGCAGCAAGCCTCCGAAGATGAGCCAGAGCACCTCTCCGGCAATCCCCAGAACCGAGGTGTTCAGGAACGAGGGAGTGCCAGACACCTCAGCCAACCCCAGGGTGGGCAACAGCACCGCCAGCACCATTTCGTAAGCTGCTCCCCCGGTGCCATCATTGAAAATGCTTTCCCCCTCCACCAGGGTTCGTAAGCGATCAGGTACGCCGAGCTGCTGAAATAAGGCAATGACCGCTACCGGATCGGTGGGTGCGACGATTGCGCCCACCAGCAGGGCCAGCAACCACGCCAGGCCAATACCGAAATGCAAGGCAACTGCGACGACCAGCAGGGAGAGCACCATTCCAGGGATAGCAAGCAAGATAATGGGAAGCCAATCGGCCTCAAGCCTGTCAATCTCGGCATTCCAGGCCCCCTCGAAGAGCAGTGCGGGAATAAAAACATATAAGACCAGGTTGGGATCGAGGTGTTCATTCGGAAGAAACGGCAAGAGCCCGACGACAAAGCCGACGATGACCAGCAAGAGGGTATAGGGCACTCGCAAGCGCCGTGAGAGCAGCGCTACGATCAAGGTCACGATGAGTAAAAGAATGAGGAATTGTACCTGATCAACAAGACTGGATGAGTTAGTTCCGCTGCTCAAGAGACTGGATATCACCATCGTTCCCACCGTCCTTTATTCGAACTTATCAGGTTAGCGTGTCATCTGACCCACCTGAAATCGCTTCGTGCACTTCATAGAAAACTTTTAAGCGATGATTACAAGTGTACTTGCCTGGAGAAGAAAACACATCTTCAGAACACGCTATTTTTGCACACTTTTACAATGAGCCGTACTTAGCGTAAATACATTATGCACAGCGAGCAAGCCGTGTTCCAAGTATGCAACAGAACATAAAAAATAGTAAGTACTGCTTTGAAAAATCGAGATAGCCGCTCGTTTCCTCGCTTGAGTACTCACTCTCTATTCTTTTTTACACTTAAGTCCTCTCTCAAAAATCAATCGTTGTAAAATATTTGTAAAGCGCCTCTTCAAATGCTTGCATTTTACCAGAAGATGTCGTAATATGTCGACATAATCTACTCAGCAATTTAGTTTTCGACGTATTGGCTCATCGAGTTGATACATCTGAGTAGCATATGGGTAGCTTCCTGTGAAACAGTGCCGACCTGTTTTGCGTGATAAGCATGGCTGGCTCTGCAGTCGTTCGTTGTACGTTGTGTAGATAGTGTATCACTGCCCCACGGGAACGCCTTAGGAATGACCATGCCGCAACTAATAGGTAAACCTCTAGGGAATTATAAAGTAAGCAGTCTGATTGGGAAAGGGATCTTCGCCGATGTTTACCTGGGCGAGCACATCTATCTCAACACCCGCGTTGCCCTTAAAGTCCTGCGTGCCCCTCTGGACCTGCATGCTCGAGAGAGCTTTCTCACCGAAGCGCGTCATCTCAGTCACCTGATCCATCCGCACATCGTTCGCGTGCTGGACTTTGGTATCGAGGACCAGACTCCGTACCTGGTCATGGACTACGCTCAGGGAGGCAATCTGCGCCAGCTTCACCCAGCAGGCACCGTGGTTCCGCTTTCTATCGTTCTCTCTTATGTCACGGCTCTCGCTTCTGCCCTCCAGTCTGCGCACGACCAGCACCTCATCCATCGCGATCTTAAGCCGGAAAACCTGCTGCTAGGACCTAAAGGCGAGGTGCTGCTCAGTGATTTTGGCCTGGCCTTGCTCACCTCCAGTATGGATGTCCTCCAGGTGCAGGAGCGCTTCGGCACCCTGGTCTACATGGCGCCCGAACAGATTGGCGGTCGGCCCTCTCCTGCCAGCGACCAGTACGCCCTGGCGGTGCTGGCATACGAGTGGCTGTGTGGGCATCCTCCCTTTGTGGGAACGGTGGCCGAACTCACCAGTCAGCACCTGTTTGCTGAGCCTGCCTCGCTGCGTGAGCAACAGCCAGAGATCCCACCTGCAGTCGAACAGGTGGTCTTGAAGGCCTTATCCAAGGACCCTCAATTGCGCTACGTGGATGTCCTCAGCTTTGCTACGGTCTTTGAGGAGGCCAGTCAGACCGCTTCCCTTTCGTTCAGTTCCTCAGTTGCGCCAGTAGGAGTAACACACGAAGCAGAGGTCGTCACAACAGTGACGAGTAGCTCTCCTCTCTCCTTGCAGAATCTCCCAATGCCACTCACGCCCCTGATCGGGCGTGAGCAGGATCTTCAGGCGGCGCAAGCCAGGCTGTTGCGCCCGGAGGTGCGGCTGCTGACTCTGACAGGCACCGCGGGCGTTGGCAAGACGCGACTGGCGTTGGCTCTTGGTGAGTCGATGTTGGAGGAATTTGCCCAGGGGGTGTGTTTTATCTCGCTGACCCCAATCAGCGATCCCGAACTGGTGGTGCCCACCATCGCACACACTCTCGGACTCCCAGAGAGCGACATGCGTCCCATGATTGAGCGTGTAATGTCGTTCTTGCGCGAGAAGCAGCTCTTGCTGCTGCTGGATAACTTCGAGCAGGTGCTGCCGGCAGCACCGCTGCTCGTGGAGTTGCTCTCAGCCTGCCCGCAGCTCAAGGTGCTGGTGACCAGTCGCGCCGCGTTGCGCGTGCAGGGCGAATATGCGTTTCTGGTGCCGCCACTGGCAATCCCCAATTTGCAAGCGCTGCCCGTCTCTGACAACCTGGACGGCCTGTCACAGGTAGCAGCCGTGGAACTCTTTGTGCAGCGCGTAGAGGCGGTCAAACCCGGCTTCCGGCTGACGGAGCACAATGCAGCCCACGTTGCCGAGATCTGCGTGCGACTGGGAGGAGTTCCACTTGCCATCGAGCTGGCAGCAGCGCGCAGCAAACTCTTGTCCCCCCGGGCGCTGCTCGCGCGCCTCGAGCATAGCCTGGAGGTGCTTGGTGGGGGAAGACGGGATGCACCCAGCCACCAGCAGACGTTACGCAGTACCATCGACTGGAGCTATAGCCTGCTCACGGCCGAGGAGCAAACGCTCTTCCGGCGACTAAGCGTCTTCGTGGGGGACTTCACCCTTGAAGCAGCAGAAGCGGTCTCGACTACGTCCGGTGACCTCTCCATCTCTGTCCTGCATGGCGTAGCCTCACTGGTCGATAAGAGTCTGCTGCAACAGCGTGAAGAGGAAGGGCAGGAGCCAAGACTCTCCCTCTTAGAGATCATGCGCGAGTACGGGGTGGAGCGCCTGGCCGAGTGTGGCGAGTTGGAGCGCGTACGTGATGCCCACGCGGCCTACTACCTGGCACTCAGCGAAGAGGCTGAAGTTGCCTTGCCTAGAGCGCAGCAAGGGGTGTGGCTAAGACGATTGGAGCAGGAGTATGAGAACATCCGGGCGGCCCTGCAGTGGCTGCTCGAACGAAATGAGACGGGAACCGCCTTGCGCATCTTGTCGGCATTAGAGCAGTTCTGGTTTCTTCGCGGACATCTGAGCGAGGGACGCAAGTTCCTGGAGCAAGCCCTGGGAGCACCCTCCGAGGATAACACGGAAAACATGACGCTAGTACGGGCCAAGGCTCTCTCCGTTATCGGTTACCTGGCATTTCGCCAGCACGATCCCAAATCAGCAATTGCGTGTCTTGAAGAGAGTCTGGCACTGTTCCAACGCCTGGAAGACAAACGTGGCATGGCTGCCTCTCTCAACTGGTTGGGGAGCGTCATTTATGTACTTGGTAAGGTCGAACAAGGAGTGGCACGCATGAAGGAGAGCCTCGCGCTCTACCGGGAAATAGGGGACAGCAGGAATAGCGCTGATGTGCTCTTCATGTTGGGATCGCTGGCCTCTTACCGTGGTGAGTATGACCTGGCACACAAGCTGCTTGAGGAAAGCTTGGCGCTGTTCGAAGTGGAAGATGAGGTCTGGGGAAGGTCAGCCGCTCTCCATTATCTCGGGCTCACATGCTATGCCCAGGGACAGTACACCAGGGCGCGACGGCTGTCTGAGGAAAGTGTCGCGCTCATCAATAAGTTGGATGCCCCCTACGGAGCTTCGGAAGTCATGACCATCCTCGCCTACGAGTTAGTGGCCCTTGGGGAGCTGATGGATGCCAGCACCTGGCTGGAAAAGGCGCTGGCGCTCGTGAAAGGGAGAGAGAACACCGAGGACCTGGTGCGCGTGCTTTGTGGGTTAGGGCATCTCGCCCTGCGGCAGGGTAAGCTAGCAGAGGCCCGATCCTGGTTTGAAGAGGGCATCACAAAGATGCAGGGGAGGTGGCTCATCCCACGCATTAAGTGGGTCATCGCTTCCTGCCTGGAGGGGCTTGGAGCAATCGCGCTGGCACAGGGGCAGACCGTGTGGGCTGTTCAGCTCTTCGCGGCCGCGCAGATGGTACGTGCAGCCAATGGGTACTACAGTCCTCTCGGCATCGAGCAGCCAGTCTACGACCGTATCCTGGCAGAGGCTCGCAGCAAGCTCGGCGAGCAGGCCTTTGTAGCGATATGGGCAGCAGGACGGGAAATGACGCCACAGCAGGCACTCGCAGCAGAAACACAAGTAACACAAACGCCGCTCCCAACGCAGGATTCCATCCTATCCCCAGCGAAGACACAACCGGTCCTGGTTCCCCTCATCCCTCACGGACTGACCGCGCGGGAAGTTGAGGTGCTGCGCCTGGTGGCGCAAGGCATGAGAAACAACCAGATTGCCGAGAAACTCGTCCTCAGCCCGAACACGGTCAATGCGCACATCCAGGCGATCTACCGTAAGCTCGACGTCAATTCGCGCAGCGCCGCCACCCGCTTTGCCGTGGAGCAACACATCCTCTAGGGGCGCGCTTTCGCCTTCACTCTGGAAGGCGGAAAGAGTTCAAGGCATGTTTAGCTGCCCTGGCGGAGATGATTGCAGAAGACGTGGAACAAGGCCGGTTTGGGAGCGATCCGGCAATCGAGATGGCGCAAATGCAGTACCTGAGGACTTTGAAACAGCAATTAAGCCTGCCCAGTATTCAAGCTGGTGGATAGAAAGCATCATTGCAAACGGCCTATTAGGCCCGCCGACTAAATTTACAACGGTAAGGTCATTGCCAATCAAAAAACCGGTCAAGAAACACCTTTCAGTCGAGGAAAGCTGCCATGTCCAAGATAATCGCACCACTTGCCCTCTTTTGAAGCGTACTGAAACCGCTCTGCTTCATGTATTTCGGCTCAAGTGTCAATGATAAACGCCGTTATCTTGGGCAAGGTTTGTGATAGAATATGCCATACCGCTGAGATATTGAGGGCGCTTCCGTACTTTTAGATGTTGTACTTCGATGAAAAGACAAGGGAAAGAAGGCAACTTTACGTTGTTCATACAGTAAGTGTAGCGTGGTCCTGACAGAAGAATCACGATTGTTGAGTGTTTCCAGAAGAGTAAGAGCCACGAAAGGTGACGAGCATGGCCATGCCGTTTGACACATCCGTCGTGTGTCCCATTCTCATCGGTCGCGAGGCCTTTCTTGCCTCCTTTGAGCGCGTGTTTGCGCAGGTCAAGAGCGGACAGGGGCAAACCATGCTTGTCTCAGGTGAAGCCGGCATCGGCAAATCGCGATTTGTGGGCGAAGCCATTGCACGAGTTGAGCAGGAGCAGGCGCACTTCCTGCAAGGCCATTGCTTCGAGCAGGATCAGACGCTCCCCTTCGCTCCGCTGCTGGATCTGCTGCGCACCCTACTGCTCAGCGGGTCCCGCGAAGCGTCCCTCCGCTCGCTTACGCCTGTTGCGCCTGAACTGATCAAAATCCTGCCCGACCTCACGCTCTGGCTGCCGGGGGTGAAGCCGACTCCGGTCCTGGAACCAGCACAGGAGCAACGCCGCCTCTTTGTGGCCCTGTCCTCCTTCTTGCTTGGCCAGGCCGAGCAACACCTCCTAGTGCTCATCATCGAGGACCTGCATTGGAGCGACGACACCAGCCTCGAGTTCCTGCTCTTCCTGATCCGCCATCTCCGGTCGCGCCCACTCCTGCTGCTGCTCACCTATCGCGGTGAGCAGGTCCAGCCAGCGCTCGCTCACTTCCTGGCGGCGCTGGACCGGGAGCGGGCTGCGGCGGAGTGCTCCCTCACCACCCTCACCATGGATGAGGTCCATGCTATGCTGCGGGCGATTTTTCAGTTGAAGCGGCCGGTGCGCCGCGACTTCCTGGAGGCGCTGTATCACCTGACCGAAGGCAATCCTTTCTTTGTCGAAGAGGTGGTGAAGTCGCTGCTGGCTGTCGGTGACATCTTCTTCACGGGCAGCCTCTGGGATCGTAAGCCGCTCGCCGAGTTGCATATTCCCCGCAGCGTCTCCGATGCCGTCCAGCAACGCATCAGCCTGTTGAGCGAGGAGGCCCGTGAGACGCTGGAACTGGCGGTGGTCTTGGGTAGGCATGTAGATTTCTCTCTCGTACAGGCCTTGAGCGGGCGCCCAGAACCCGAGCTGACGCAGTGCATCGAAAGCTTAATCGCGGCGCAACTGCTGGTGGAAACCTCAACCGAGGAAGTGGCTTTCCGCCACGCCCTCACGCAGCAGGCCGTCTACCAGGGACTGTTGGCCCGCAAACGCAAGGCGCTCCACCTCAGGATTGGTCACAAAATAGAACGCCTTTCTGCTTCCAGTCTGGAATTGGAGGCGCATCTCTCGGAGCTGGCTTATCACTTTTACCGGGCGGAAGCCTGGGCAGAGGCGCTCTCGTATGCACAGCAGGTTGGCGAAAAGGCGATCGCGCTTAACTCGCCGCGAGCGGCGATCGAGCATCTCACCCACGCGCTTGAGTCGGCTCGCCATCTCCCCGGGGTCAACCCGATTCCGCTCTATCACGCCCGCGGGGAGGTCTATCAATATTTGAGTGATTTCGAGGCGGCATGCAGTGATTTCGAGCAGGTGTTGGAGGGCGCACGCGTGGCCCAGGACCGCCAGATGGAGTGGCAGGGCTTGATTGATCTCGGCTTTATCTGGACCGAACACGACTACACCCAGGCAGGTGGCTTTTTCAGGCAGGCGCTCGATCTGGCCCGGGAGCTCGACGACCCACGGAAATACGCCTTCAGCCAGAAACACCTGGCGAACTGGCTGACCAATGTAGGGGAACCCGCGCCAGCCATTGCGATGCTTCAGGAAAGCCTGGAAGCGTTTGAGCAACAGGGAAATATGCAGATGGTGGCCCAGACCCTTCAAGTTCTCGGGGTAGCAGCGTCAATTTATGGGGAGAGGCGGCTGTCATTGTCCTCCCTCGATCGGGCGATTACGCTCTTACGAACGTCGAGTGAGAAATGGGTCTTAGTCGTGTGCCTGGCCCTCAGGACGTCTATCGCCAGTCCCGCAGGAACGGAAGCCATCTTTTGCATGCCAGGCGAGCTTTCCGCCTGCCAGCAGGACCTGGAAGAAGCCCTGCGCGTGGCCGACTCCATCGAGTGGCGAGCAGGGCACGCCTTCGCACACTATATGATCGGCTGGGCATTCGCCTCCTTCGGAGTATTGGGCGAGGCGCTGGCCCACGCGCGTGCGGCACTTGAGATTGCCACAGAGATCGAGAACCGGCAGTGGATCGTCGGTTCCCACAATAGCGTGGGCGATGTCGCTATCGCGCTGCTTGATCATGCCCAGGCGATAGTAATGCTGGAAGCCGGACTAGAGATCGGGCGCGCGTTAGGTGCAGCATTTTATCTGGGGAACATGACAGCCTCGCTGGCTCAGGCCTACCTGCTCGCAGGGGATCTTGCGCGCGCAGAAGCGACGCTCGCGCAGTTCATGTCGCCAGAACAGGCTCCGCGCAATTTGCATGAACGGCGCCTGCTGTGGATGTGGGGCGAACTGGCCCAGGCGCAGCAGCGGCCTGAGATGGCGCTGCGCCTGGCGGATGAATTGCTCGCGTCGGCCCCCGGCGAGGCCCAGAGAGCAGAGGGGCAACCTATTCCAATGCTCTTGAAACTTCGAGGCGAGTCCCTCTTCGTGCTGGGTCAGGCGGAGGAAGCCATCGACGCTCTGGAGGCGGCCAAACGAGGCGCGCAGGAACAGGGGGTGCTCCCGTTCCTGTGGCAGATTCATCGCTCGCTTGGTCATGTCTACATCGCAGCGAAGCAGAAGCAGTCAGCTCACCAAGAATTCGCCGCCGCGCGGGAGGTGATCGAGACCCTGGCGGCCTCAATCGATGAGACAGAGCAGCGTGAACGATTCTTAGATGCAGCGCTGGCCTCCCTGCCCAAGGAGAAGCCACTTACCCCCCGGCAGTCGGTTAAGCATGCCTTTGGCGGGCTGAGCGAGCGGGAACGCGCGATCGCCATCCTCATTGTGCAGGGCAAATCGAGCCGCGAGATTGCCGAAGCGTTCGTGATCAGCCAGCGCACGGTCGAAACCCATGTCGGCAATATTTACGCCAAGTTGGGGTTCAACTCGCGTACGCAGATTGCCGCCTGGGCTGTTGAAAAGGGGCTGGCGCTGCCGCCTACCCCATACGCATCAAGCTAAGGCTTCCTCAGCCCCTTTTTAAACCACGTGCAAGCTTTTCTACGTAGGTGTCCCTCTTTCGCCAAAAATCTACGTATCCCCTCGCATAAAGATCAGTAAATTTTACGATAGCACAGCCAGAAAAAGAGGCTATACTTCCTCCGAAGCCACACACGAGGCTTTCTCTGAACCACGTAGCCATGAGACCAGTAGCACAGGAACACTGTGGAGAACCCGATGTATGGAACGTTCTACCATCTGCAACCCCGGCAGGGCCAGCAACAGGCCGTGCTGGACCATCTCTTTCGCTGGGAGCAAGAGCACCTGCCCCAGGTGACAGGCTATGTTGGGGGCTATCTCCTAGAGCCAGCAGTCCAGGCGCTCTCCGAGTCTAGCGGCATCCTGGTCATCGTGGTCTTTGACTCGCAAGCCGCCTATACCCACCATCGAGACGACCCGCAACAAGACCGCTGGGATCAGCACTTGCAGGAACTGTTAGAGCACGCCCCGCAGTGGCACGAAGGCGAGATCACAGAGCTCTTCGCAGTGGCACATGGGTTATAAGCGAGTGCGAAGGCGGCTGGGTGTGCATTTGAACCGGGACATGGGGTTCACTGCATTCATGTCAGGGACGGAGCAAGAAAGGAATGCACTATGGCGACACAGACACCTTCTCTCGTGCGACGAACGTTTCGCATCACTGTTGACGTCGAGACCATCATCATGGCTTCGCCTCGTGGAACGCTGGACAACGGTCTAGAAGGTGAACGCTATCATCAGGCACTGGTGCAGCATCTGCTTGCGCTTCCTCCGGTGCTGCGTCAACTTCTGCGCTCTTCAGCCGTGGATGCACTCCTGCCAGCGAAGAAGCTGCTTGTGGCAGAGTATGGCTGGGGAAGAATCTCTGAGCAACAGTTGCTCCACT
>Ga0137371_10001390_pt1 | contig 19226 bp, 14 predicted proteins | sample SagtaG_7_FD_104919 | JGI IMG/M metagenome (GOLD analysis project Ga0137371, IMG submission 104919) | Vadose zone soil microbial communities from Sagehorn Ranch, Mendocino, California, USA - Sage1_R_40_16 metaG | ecosystem: Environmental > Terrestrial > Soil > Vadose zone | place: USA...
CGTGATGATCAGCGAACGGCTACGCGGTGTCTCCTCCAGGCGCACTTCCGCACGCACAATGATACGGCCTTTGCCGGTCGTAAAGTAGTCTTTGATGCCATCGGTACCGATAATGCGTCCACCCTGAGAGAAATCTGGTCCCTTAATATAAGTCATCAACTGCTCAATGCTCATGTCAGGCTTATCCAATAGCGCAATACAGGCTCGCACAACCTCGCCTAGATTGTGCGGGGGAATATTCGTAGAGAGACCAACTGCAATGCCACTTGAAGGATTGACGATCGGAGGGATGCGTCCTGGCAGGTAATCAGGCTCAACGACCTTCGCATCCTGCTTGTATGTGGGATGCAGCGGAACGGTATCCTTTTCCATGTCGGCCATTAGCGCTTCGGCAAGTGGCGAGAGACGCATCTCGGTATAACGATAGGCAGCAGGAGCATCACCGTCCTCGCTGCCCATATTGCCCTGTCCCTCGATCAACGGATAACGCATCGTGAAAGGCTGGGCCATGCGCACGGCAGCATCATAGACGGAGGTATCGCCGTGCGGGTGATAATTGCCCAGGATCAGACCTACGATCTCTGCGCTCTTAACAGTTGGACGATTGGAGAGATAGCGTCCCTCGCGCATGCCTGCCAGGATACGCCGCTGTACCGGCTTCAGACCATCGCGGGCATCGGGCAGAGCGCGATCGGTCACAACTGAGAGGCCATAGGTCGCAAAGGCCTGGGCCATAATAACGGAAAAATCTTCCTGGACAATGCCAGTTTCTACAATTTCTTCGGGTGTACGCGCCATTTTCTAGACATCCAATTCTTTTACTTTGCGCGAGTGCTCTGCCAGAAACGTGCGGCGTCGCTCTGCATTCTTGTCTTCCATGAGTTCCGTTACCAACTTTGCGGCCAGCACTCCATCCTCCATAGTAACGCGCTTTAAGACACGGCGGGCGGGATCAAAAGTAGTATCGCGCAGTTCTTTAGGATTCATCTCACCCAGACCTTTGAAGCGCTTGAACTCTAACCCCTGCGCATCGGCACGAGTACGGGTAAATTGCTCACGTGCCTCGTCATCCAGCAACCAGATAAGCTTCCCTTTGTATTTCACCGAATAGAGCGGCGGGCAGGCAATATACACATGGCCACGATCAATCAGATCACTAAACTCTTGATGGAACAGGGTTAACAACAGACATTGAATATGCAAACCATCCACATCAGCATCAGTCGCAATAATAACGCGATGAAACTTGAGACGACTTATATCAAAGACATCGCGTGTTCCGGTGCCTAGCACATTGATGATAGTACGGATCTCTTCATTTTCGACGATACTCTTCAAATCGGCTTTAGCAACATTCAATGGCTTGCCCTTCAATTTGAGCACGGCCTGGAATTCGGAGAAACGCCCCTGTCCAGCACTTCCACCTGCCGAATCTCCCTCGACGATAAAGAGTTCTGCGCGCGAGGAATCGCCTGTATTACAGCGCAAGAACTTTTTAGAGAGCGTCGTATCGATCAGTTCGCCATTTTTCTTGTTGCCAGCACGAGCCAGCTCCTCTACCAGTTGCGCCTCGTTGCGGGCCTTTTGCATCTGCAAGATCTTCTTCAGCCACTCTTTGCCAGGAGCAGCATTGTTGTCAAACCAATCTTTCAGACCCTCATCGACAATTGAGCGTACAATCCCTTCCACAGGAGCATTATTCAAGCGATCTTTTGTCTGCCCCTGGAACTGGGGATTGGTCAGCTTGACGGAGATCACCACATTCAGGCCTTGCTGAATCACCTCTGGCTTAAATGCTTCCTTTTCGCGGCTCTTGATCACACTCAGCTTGACGGCATAGTCATTGATCACTTTCGTGAGGGCAGCTTTAAAGCCTGTTTCATGTACTCCACCATCACGGGTACGCACAGCATTTGCATAACTGTACAGAGTAATCTTATATCCAGCGGTTGGTTGCAGCGCTACCTCGACGCGTACATTATCCTTCTCTTTGGCAATACCAATGACATGCTTAAAAAGCGGCGTGCTGGTATTCGCGGTCAATTCACGCACATAGTCAGGCAAGCCATCGCGCGAATAAAAGAGGCGCGTCACCTGTTCATCGGTGTCATCGTCCCACGCATTCAGATGGAAAGAGACGCCACGATTAAGGTATGCAGAGGCATTCAGACGGCTCTCGACGGCTTCAAGCGAATAATAGGCATCAGGATCAAAGATTGAGTGATCATATAACCAGCGCAGTTGCGTACCGTGCAGTTTTGGGTCACACGGTACAATCTGATGCGGTAGCGCTGTACCACGGCTAAACGACTGCGTAAATTGCTGTCCATCCTTCCAGATGGTCAACTCCAGCTTCTCAGACAACGCGTTAATGACGGTTGAACCAACGCCATGTAATCCACCAGCGGTCTTATAAGCTCCCTCAGCAAATTTGCCGCCGGAATGCGGGACCGTCAGAATCACCGTTGCAGCAGGGAGATAATCGCCCTGGTAGAGCATCGGGTCAAACGGCATGCCACGGCCTTCATCGCGCACCGTCACCCAGCCTCTACGGTCAATACCCACCCAGATATGTTTCCCGAAACCAGCCACCGCTTCATCAACAGCGTTGTCCAGGGCCTCCCAGATCAGATGGACCAGGCCAGAGGTGGATGTTGAACCGATGTACATTCCCGGACGATGGCGGATTGCTGCAATCCCTTCCAACACCTGAATATCAGCCGCCGAATACCCTGTATTGGTTTGCTTCTTTGTTTTCGTCACTGTTTTCACCGCGGGTTGCACTGAGGTTCTTTCTCTATGATTGGTATCACTCTCTGCGACAAAGAGTGATAGTTGTTCCTGCACGATATCAGATTCATCTGGCATAGGCAGAGGGACTTTCGGGGAACGAGACATCTTAGCTATACCTCTCTTCAAATTGCTTCACGTCGTGCTTCTCAGCATACAGCCTTATTCGTGGAAAGTCAATACGATTTTGGACCAAAAGTTCTAACCCGTGAGGACACTTCTCAGGCAGAATATCCTCACCTTTCTTTTCTTTCTGTACTGGTAACGAACGGCAATGAATCGTCAGTAGGCGAGAAGGCTAAACTTTTGGAAGTATAGTATAAGCGGTGCCCGATCTCAATCTTTCCTGGCATCATCTGCAACAGATCACTATACTTTCTCTCTATTCACAACAATTTCACAGGCGGGATTGTAATTTCTTTCGTACTCAATTATAATTACTCTAATTGTTATATACTATCTCATTGTTTACGCTTATTATCATTCCAATGAGGAAGGATTGTTTAGGGTTATGCCCCGCCCGTCTAAGCATGTTTCTCCAGATACCTTGGGAGGGCGTATTAGGGCTGCTCGTGAAAATCTTCAGCTCTCCTTAGCGGAGGTTGCTGAAGGACACTATAGCACCAGCCTTATATCGCAAATAGAGCGCAATAGAGCTGATCCATCACACGAGAGCCTGCGTTTTCTTGCGGAACGACTCAAGCTCCCACTCGAGGACCTGGAAACACTGGCACAACAACATCGCGCCTTAGAAATTGAAGCGCATGAATATAAATCTTATGAAGAATTACGCATTGAAGCTGCTCGACAGTTGTCTAATAAAGAGTCATATGCGGCACTCAATCTTCTCAATGATCTGCATTTATCACAAATACCAACTCCACACCGTTGGCGTCTTGTAGCATTGCGTGGTCACGCCTATTTTGCGCAGCGAAAATTTCTGAAGGCACAGCAAGACTTTATCTATGCGGTGAATGAAGAACCTGATCCCGAAAATCTACCAGCCGATCAGCAACAGGAAATTATGCTCCTCCATCTCCATCTCGCAGGGACTCACCGCGAGTTGCAACAAATCGAAGCCGCAGAGGAGCAGTATAGCATTACGTTGCAGATGGTCAATGGTGAGACGCTTTCCGGTTATGCTGCTGAGGCAAACTGGGGGATGGCTTTAGTTGCCTTCGCCAACGCGAACAGAATGCACAACGATCCCGACTACACTGCTACATGCCGGGATCTTGTACTGCGCAAAGCGCTGGTGCACGCTGAAAATGCACGCTTCCTGTATCGCTCCATTGGTGAACAGGTGAAGGTAGCTGCTGTCACCTGTCAGATTGCTCATATCGAACAGACGCGGGGGAATGTCAATAAGGCCCGTGAATATCTGGAAGAGGTTCTCTCTACCTGGTCCTCCAACGATGACGAAACCCTGGCGAGGATACCCATAAATAAACGTCGCCAGCAAGATGCGGCCAACGTGATATCCGCAGCCGCCTGTTCTCTGGCCGGAATTGAACTTGAAGCAAAAAATTTTGCTATGGCCTGCCACTATGTTAACCAGGCGCTGGAAGCTGGCAGCAAAAGCTACAAGCTCAGGCGCGCCGACGCCTACCTGATGCATGGGCGTATATTGGAAGCGATCGATCCTAAAGACCCGGCGGCGGAAGAGTCGTTTCGCAACGCAACGATAGAACTGGCCGATACCCAACGTATCTCGGCCCGTATCAATGCCCATTTGCGCCTCGGTCATCACCTGCTCAAGATAGGGAAAATAGAGGAAAGCGAGCAGGAATTGGAGCAAGCCCATCACCTTTGGGATCTGGTGGCAGCAGCCGATGACCCTGTCATCTCCACGGAAGAAATTCTCCTCTCCTAAATGTTATATTATATGAGAGATAGTCACAACAATTTTTGCTTATATACGCAGGGAAGGCATCTGACCATGATGAAACCTATTACGGGTCAATACGAGTGCGAGCACCGCTCTGGCGTGGGACTCAACTACTTCACTTCCCGCATCGACCGGCTTATAGTACAGGCAAATGGACGCTTTGCGCTGATCATCCAGGAACGCAGTCGCGTATCAAACGCGGCCCAATCTTTGATCAGTGGACAACAGGTCTCGACAGCAGCACCAGAGGTACGGCGTGAGGGAAACTACAATCAGCAGGACAATGTACTCTGGCTCAATTTTGATGATGGCACGCAGGAGCAGGGACAACTCTCCTGGAACGGTGATGGTGTCCAGATCGGCAAGAACTTTTTCACGAAAGTCTCCGATTCAACCTTACTACCACCCACGCACCGCATGAAACAAGACATGGATGATATCGCCAGGGGACTGAAAATCGCGGGCACAATCGGTGGGTTCGCGATGAAAGCAGCTAAGACTATTAATGAGACAATACAATCGACCAGAGAACCTGGCATTGGTCCACAACCTCAACAACAGTCCGCACCAGCGCAACCAACGCAGCCAGCACAGCCACCACCGCAATACCAACCTGCACCCAACGCTGCTCCACAACAGCAGCGCACACCGGCTCAGACATACCAACCACCCGCACAGACACTACCTGCCTCTGAACCCGCACAGAACACAGTTCCAGGACAACCTGCCGCGCTCTTCTGCGACCAGTGTGGAGCACGTATACGACCAGGCAAGCGCTTCTGCAATAACTGCGGCGCACGTTTGATATAAGCAGAAGTGCTTACTTCACAGTCTGATCCTTCATCAAAAATTCGTAAGCGGCAATGATGCGCTGCATCTGCCGCTGATCCCCCCCACGATCAGGATGATAGCGTTTAGCGAGTGAGCGATAACGTCGTTTAATCTGCTGAGGCGTCGCAGTCGGCGGCAACCCCAACACTCCCAGCGCCTGCTGGCGCTGTACAATAGTCCGTGCAGGGTTACCATTACTATGCCAGATTGTGCGTGCACTCACACGCAGAATATCCCATAGCAAGCCAACAAGTGATTTCGGTGGTCGTGAACTCATATAATTTTTCCAGCCAGGCTAATAGCAAGTGTTTTCTCTAATACTATACGCTATCCGCAGACTGTGCACAATAAAGCAGATATACCTTCCAGGGCAGTTCATCACCCGTAGGGGTCGGCCTTGCGCCCACCCGCGGTCCCAGTTGCACATCAGGGGCTCTCGGGTGGGCGCAAGGCCGACCCCTACGGCACTTGTGAAGAGCCTTACATACCCTCTGACTCTGGAACAACAAATGAAACTGAAAGACCACATCACACGTGAAACACATACAAGATACTACATATCATTTATTATTTTCTATGTATGGAAAGAGTGCATCAAAAATTGGATTGATCGTCGCTAAGTAGAACTAAGAATAGTGTACTATAGTAAGTAGACAGATGATGCGTCTGTAAGGAGGAACAGTCCCAATGGCAACTGAAGCACAGCCTCAAAATACAAGAAAAGGTGACTCGTCCAGTCGGACAGCAGCACTGATGCATTTTGTACAAAACGATACCAGGCCTATCCAGTCGTTTATTAATAAATTTAATAACGACTGGACAATGAACTTCGCTGGTATCATCGCTTATAACTTGATGATGTCGATACTCCCGATCGCGGTTGCGCTCCTGGGTATCCTGGGTGTCGTTCTGGTCGGGAATCCTGATTTGCTGAAGAATATCGAAAATCAGATCGGGAGCGCCTTGCCAGGTTCAGGATCTCAACAGGCTCTAGATCTGGCTGTGCGGCAGCTTCACAAAAATGCAGACTTATTTTTTATTGTTGCGATTGTCCTCGCTATCTTCGGCGGTTCACGCCTGTTCGTTTCTCTGGAAGGCATCCTGGATATCCTTTATCGTGTGCGACCACGACCGGTCATACGCCAGAACCTCGTTGCGATACTTATGCTTCTGCTATTTATCGTACTTATACCGATTATGGTGTTTGCTTCAGCGGCACCATCATTTGTCTTCACGATACTGAGCAGTACGCCCTTAAAGAGCATTCCAGTCCTCAGTAATATTATCAGCCCTGGTGGACAGATCAGCGTTATTATAGGGGGTATCGTCAGTGGTTTGATTGTGTCATTCATCCTGTTTGAGGCTATCTACTTTGTCGTACCCAACCAGCGTATTAGCTGGCGCAATAGCTGGCGTGGCGCAGTTGTGGCAGCCGTACTACTGGAACTTTTCCTGGTCGCCTTCCCATTCTATATCACCCATTTTCTCGGTGGCTATGCTGGCCAGATAGGCTTTGCCGTCATTCTACTCATTTTCTTCTATTACTTCGCCGTTATTCTATTGCTTGGAGCGGAGGTGAACGCCTTCTTTTTTGAGAAAGTACAGCCCCTGCCAAATGATATGCCGACATTCGTCAGCACAATGGCAGGCAAACTTAATCGTGATATTCCTGCCTCCGAGTCCAGGGCACACACGAATACGAAACCTACCGACCGGGCAGATAAATCGCATGTTGCAGACGAAATTCAGCAAGAGGAGACGTACCAGGAGAAAAACAGGCAGATTGGACACCAGATTGCTTCCGCTGCTCGTGGTAGTGACCAGGCCCTCAAAGCAGCAAAAGAGAAAAAGAAGCAGGCCCAGGGCCCCGGCAAGTTGACGACGACGTTAAGCGCCATCGCAGGCACAGTGCTTGCTTTCATCTTCCAGATACTACGGTTGCGCCAGCGAGGAAAGTAGATGTTCCGTTACTTCCGCGGCGAGTCCAGGATAGTACAGACCTTCAGCCAGGATGGATGCGCCGATAGCAGTCTCGAATCCTTCTGGCTCGGACTCGCGGCGCGGGAACATATAGAACTGGTAATTATCGCCCAACTGTTCAATTACTGAACTGCGCTGCTTCTGCTCACCGTTGGATGAAACACAATCCACGATCACCACATCCTCAAAGTGATGAATAGCCATCAGCCCGGCCAGATCTTGAGTCAGACCTTCCCAGAAAGCCTGCTCCACATCCACAGTATCGACTTCTTCATCATTGATTGGAGCTACCTCACCGATACCATCGATGATACAGCCATCCTTGACTACGGTGATACTACGCGAGGTTGGACCCACCTCTAAATAGAGAAAACGCATCTCGGGCCACGTTGCTTCCTGCTGACGCATACGATACAGCAGTGTTGCTACCGAGCAGAGTCTGTCAGAGCTTCCCATATGACTTTTCTTGAGCCTGCGATAACGCGGCACACTCGGCAGGTATTTTATAGCTGGAAGACTATAGCTTTTCAGGTTGATCGCGTTGGTGGAGCGCAGAAAGTCTTGCAGATCGTTTTGTGTAGTTTCTTCCTCGCCGTTTGTCTGCCGTTGAATTTGTGCAGCGTCGCTTAAGGACACAAAAGAGGTTCCGAGCGGGGAAGATAGTCCGATGATAGGTTCAGGATAGTACGCACAGATCCCCTCTACATAAGAGTACACAGACCGGGCGTCAGTAAACGTTGAAAGTTCCAGCGTCTGCCCATTCTCTGTCAGACACGTTCTCCAGTTTCCCACTTTATAGTCAATACCAATACTCAATGTCATAAAAATCCTTTCAGGATACCCGTCTGCCTTCAGGTGAAGGCAGGTACGCATCAGGGCACATTATATCATGTCCATTCAAGAGATTAAGCCATATTCTTGACGTAGGTGATTTTCGCCTGCCTGGTCGCAATCCCTAATGCAGATGAATTGTGACCTCGACACTCATTCCAGGGAGCAGCGATACATTGTCAGCAGAGTTATCAAGTTGGATATTGACAGGGACACGCTGGCTGACTTTAGTGTAGTTGCCACTGCTGTTATCCGAGGTAGGCAGCAGCGAGAACTGACCGGCGGTAGCTCCGACAATCTGTGTCACATGGCCGGTGACCGTGCTGTTATAGGCATCGATATGAATATCCGCAGCCTGGCCTTCGGCAATGTTTTTGATGGCGCTTTCATCAACATAGGCGGTGATCTTCATACTATTGGGATCGGTTTCTTGTGCTATCGTGGTGGTAGTCGCATCCACGAGTTGACCAACAGCGCCAGGAACCTGCACAATGACCCCATCCATAGGGGCAACCAGGTGCTGTATAGGCGCGGGGCCGATGGGCCGTATGGTGCCAATAACCTGTCTGGCGCTCACAGGACTCCCTACCTGGACATCCAGGTTAATGAGCGTGCCAGAGGTAGGTGGCACAATGTTGACCATCGTGCCTGTGACCTGGGCATCGTCAGTGGAGTAGAAGTTGTAGCCATTGTAAATAAGGTCGCCTATCACCCCGCCGACAAGAATGATCGCCAGGATGATAGCAGGAATAACGACTGAGCGGCGCAATAATCGGCGCATAGGTGTCTCCTTTCTTCGCTCATGAAGAGCGGTGTTGTTTTGAGGAGGAACCGAGATCTGCTCTTCACCCGCTTTGAAAACTCCGTTTCCCTGGTGAGGAACAGATCTCGGTTCCTCCTCCGCTGAGGAAACAGCACTTCTTTGACGAGAAACTGTGACCTCTTCACCATCCGCAGTGGAGACTTCGCCTCTTGTTTGATGCGTGAGAGCGACAGGTTCAGCGATAGGGGCTTCACTCGCAGCAGAGACTTCGCGTTCCTCCGCAGGTGCACCCTCAAGAGCCATATACTCTTGTTTGGGGAGTGCTGTCGCCTTCTTGCGTGGCGCGCGGACAACGAACAGGACGACGAAGGCGGCGACAAAAATAGCACCCATTGTGATCAAAAAGGCATCGTTCATCGACAGCAAGTAGGCTTGCTGTCGCAGTTGTTTGATCATCTCCGCCATTGCGACGCCCATCCCGTGTTGTTGCAGCGCTTGCCCGGCCATGCTGTCTGGTGTCACTTGCTCAGCGAGGCGAGTGGAGTGAAACATGGTTCGCGCCGTTACTAGCGTTGACACCAGTGCAACGGCGAATGAAGTCGCCACGGAGCGAACAACCGAGTTGAGTGAGGAGGCCTGCGATAACTGGGCCGGTTTGATCTCCGCGAGCGCGGCGATGGTCGTCTGCTGCATACACAGTCCCAGCCCCAGGCCACGGATGATCAACAAGAGTTGAAAACCTGAGTATGGCGTCTGGAGTGTGAGACGCGAGAGGCCCCAGAGCGCCGTCGCTAAGATCAACATACCAGGAATCGTCACCGCTTTGACGCCCAGTTTATCCACCAGGCGACCGCCAATCAGCGAGGCAACCATTGAACCAAGCGCTTGCGGCAAGAGGACAAGCCCTGCGGCAAAGGCACTCAGACCGCGCAGCGTTTGCAGATATTGCGGCACCAGAAACTGACCACCGAAGAGCGCGAACGCGATGATCATCAAGGCAATGTTGCCGCCAGCGAAGGTTCTGGAACGAAAGATACGCAGATCCAGCAGGGGTTGCCTGCCGCTCTCAATGGTGATCAGTTCCGCGATGACAAAGATCATCAAGGAGGCAATACCGATTGCCAGGAAGCTTGAAACCGTTAAAGAATCCCATCCATCGGTCCCGGCTTTATCGAAGGCATAGAGCAGAGAGCCCAGGCTAATAGTGGAGAAGAGGAAACCTACAATATCAAAAGAAGGCGTGCGCCCCCTCTCAGGTCGGCTGTCGCGCAGGAAGATGGCACCCAGGATGAAGCCGAGAATGCCAATAGGCACGTTGATGTAGAAAATCACCCGCCAACTGACAAACGTGACGAGATAGCCACCAACCGTGGGACCGAGCGCCGGAGCCACCATCAGCGGCACACCGAGCGAACCCATCGCGATCCCGCGCTCCTCTGGCGGAAACTCGCTATAGAGCAGGGTAATCGACATAGGGATCATGCCAGCCCCTGCCAGCCCCTGCAAGATACGAAAGACAGTCAGCGCCGTAAGGCTCCACGCCAAGCCACAGAGGGCCGAACCAATCGTGAAGAGGGCAAGAAGCAGCAAATAGAAACGCTTGTTGCCCAGGAGCGCCGAAAAGTACGGCGTGAGCGGAATCCCTATGCCCTCGGCCAGCGCATAGCCGGTAGATACCCAATCAACGTCAGTCAGGCTGGCGCCAAAGTCGGTCTGCAGGTTCGGGATAGCAATATTGACGATAGTGAGATCCAGCATCACCATAAAGAGGCCGAAGATCGCAACCATCATGACAACCCATTTGTAAGACAATCCTCGCATGAAAACGCCTCTCTCCTTCCCCGAATTGGTGGAGGCATATTGCTTCATGGCCTATCTGTTTTCGTTCTGTTGTCCCTCAGCAGCCTTCGTGGTGAACAGCGACGCCATGGAGCATCGCATCAACGACTTGCTCCGACCAATGAACACCGCGCGGAACCATTTTCCCGAAGATAAGTACACGGTAGAAGAAATGACCGCCGCACACGCCGAAAAGTACGCAAGGATCGAGATCCTTGCGTAGCTCTCCGCGTTCCTGAGCACGCTCGATTAACTGTAAAAATTGGTGCAAGCGCGGCTCCACAATGCGTGCATAAAACATCTGAAAGAGTTCAGGGTGTGTTTTGAGATCTCCCAGCAACTTGAAGGTCAGACACTCCAGCAGCGGCTTCTTCTCCTCCATGAGCTGGATAAAATCTTCGATCATGGCAATGAGATCATGACGAAGATTACCCGTGTCAATGATAGGGCATTGAGCATACAGGTGTTGTAGCGCCTCTAAAGCAAGAGCTTCTTTGGAGTCCCACCAGCGATAGATCGTCGTTTTGCCCACGCCAGCGCGTGTAGCTACCTCCTCGATGCTCATCGTCTCAAACCCTTGCGTGGCGAGTAACGCAAGCGTGGCGTCGAGAATAGCCTGGTGGGCTTCCATGCTGCGAGGGCGTCCAGCTTTGCGCCCTTCTTGCTCATCTGTGAGCATATCCCCTCCCTGCATTACGACACCGTTTCGTTTCATTAGTTATATCAAGTATAGCATCAGCGTAACAAAAATACAACACGAACTATTGCGGCCTGATAGCCATCTTCTTGACGTAGACGATACTGATCTCAACCTATTTATAATCTTCATGCCTTTCAAGCCACTTAAAAGGCGGCTCTACAACCATGGGTAGCTTGCAAAACCACCTCTTGACAGTTCTACTGACAGTAGACACGCCTCAGGAGGGCCTTTCAAACAGGTTTTTCATCTTCTCTGCCGCCTCTTGTTGCATTGACGGCAATGTGTGAGTATATATATTCATAGTCATCTCTATGTCACTATGCCCCAGGATCTCTTGAACCACTTTGGGATTGACCCCCATTTTTGCTAACAGTGTCGCTGCATGATGCCTCAAATCATGGAAGTGCATCCGTGGCAACCCGGCCTTCTCTAGAAGACGGTAAAATCGTCTCCGAACGTTGTTAGGCCAGTACTGTTTTCCCTCGTTCGTGCAGAAGACCAAGTCATGGTGTTGCCATGCCGTTCCCGCTTTCAATCGTTCTGCAAGCTGCCGCATTCGATGGGTATTGAGGATCTCAAGGACAGGTTGGGGAAGAAGGAGCGTTCGTTCACCTGCTTCTGTTTTCGGATCTCCCAACGTAAAACGATGACTTTCCGTTTGCGTCAAGCTACGGTGAATGTAGACCGTCCCTGCCTCAAAATTGAGATCGCTCCAACGCAATGCGAGTAGCTCCCCGATCCTCGTTCCCACTGTCAAGGCAAGCGCAATGAGTGGCTCCATCATCGTTCCTTGTGCTGTCTGTAACAGGTGTTGTGCCTGCTCTAGGGTGAGTGGTTGCATCTTACGCTTTTCTGGTGAAGGGAGCGATACCCCTGTACTAGGGTTGATTGCGAGAAGGCGCTCTTTTACGGCGTAGTCAAGCGCCTGGTGGACCACCTTATGCATGACATTGACAGAACTGATAGATTGCCCTTCGTCTAGCTTTTGATTATAAAACTGCTGTATTTTTCGCATCGTGAGCTTTTGAAGCGCGGTATGACCTAACGCAGGGAGGATATGTACCTCCAACGCGGTACGATAGCGAACATAGCTACTGGCACGTAACTTCCGCCTATGTACCTGCTCTAACCAGTACCTGAACAGATCTTTGACATTCTGCTTAGGTCCAGTTGCCAGAATACCCTGCTTCAATTCATACTGCGCCTGCTTCAGCTTCTCTATTGCTTCAGCTTGTGTCTTGCCATAAAGCGGCTTACGCTTTCCATCTTCTAGCGTGATCTCTGCAACCCACCGTCCATCCTTGCGTTGATACACGGTGCCCTCACCACGTCCACGGCGTTTCTGCTTGCGTTTCTTTTCCTTTGGCTCCTGCTCTCTCTTCTCAGGCTGCTGATCCTGCGGGTCTGATGGTGTAGTCATGACTGTACTTCCTTCCCCTTGTATAATGCAAGGGGTTCCGTAACGCGACTTGTTACGGAACCCCTTTGATTTCGATACACTCACTTTTCCAGTGTTCCGCGCTTAGGACGTGGCTTTTTCGTCGCGCTGGTGTTCTGATACGGTTCTAGCGAGACAGGCCCTCTCTCGTTCATCTGAGCGGCACTCCGGCACATCTGCTCATGGATCTCGGCATTGGTGGAACAGGTGTTCTGTGCAATCCACCAGTTGAGCGAGGCTACCGGGACACGTTTTGCCCCTTTCACCAGAACATAGGGCAAGCCATCCTCATTGATCAGTTCATAGACCGTGCTGCGTCCCACACAAAGCACTCCTGCTACCTGATCAATGGTGAGCAGTTGCGGAACAAGCGTGACTGGTACGTCCGGGGCGGGTGTGACTTTTCGTTTATGCATTGCTTTGTTTCCTCCTGCTCATAGCTCAAATGACTCTGGCCGTTGTGCAGCCTCCAATGCGTACTGCACGAACCTGTAACCCGCCTCCTGAGCGAACGTGAGCCAACTTTCACGCCCCTGCTTAACTTGAAAGTGATGGGCCGAAACATCGACCTTTGGATAGTTTTTTGTCTCTCCATATTCCATCCAGGCGCATTGTGGTTCACACTTCTCACACCAATAGCAGCCCGCACTCAAACGCGTTGCAATGGCTTGGTGAGCCCCTTTACTCCGTTTCTCATAGCGAGTGGTGCAGGGATGTGGCTCATCTGGTAAGTGAGGGTCAGTGAGGGTCATTGGTTCCTGCTCACCACTATCTGCAATGGCTTCTGATGGGGGTTTATTGATAGTCACAGAAGGGGGGTCAGTGAGGGAGTAGAGGGACTTTCCATGTTTTTCCTCTATAGGGGGTACCTTTTCTTGGTTTTTAGTAAAAACATGGAATTGACCCCTACTCCCTCTACTAGTAACCTCCTCCGTTTCTTGCGAATTGGCTTCTGATGGGGGTTCTTTATCAGTGGTAGAAAAACGGGCACCCTCATGACCCTCACTGAAGAGGGTAGGGGGATCATCATCGTGGGGGAGAAGTCCAATTCCCTGGTAAGTGACACGCCCGTTCGATATCTTCCAGGTGAAGCGTTTCTTCATCTCCTCGCCGAAGAGCTTGCTATTCATGCCGCGCCCGCCGAACTGACTACCTTCATGCCACTCTCGATACGCTTTGAAGAGTGCGCCCCCGCCAACGATCACGTCAGGTGCTACCAGACAACACTCCTGGACGAAGAGCACGAGCTTATCTTCATCCTCGCGGTACTTGTCGGTTGCCATGAGCACGGATGCGGGCACATTCAACCCCTGCTCTTGCCAGGCTAGGCATCCACGTACTAACCATGCAAGAATGCCGCTGCGCTCCTGCTTGAGCGTCTCTTTCAAGGTCAGATCCGCTTGCCGTTCGTTGGGTGCGTGGGGCTGGTCCACAAAGCGTATCCCGAACTCAATCAAGCATGCCCGCGCCCAGAACGCTTTATCACGCGCATCGGCATGTGGCTTATAGTTAGTCATGAGCAGAAGCTTGTGTGTTGGCGGGAAGGTGTACTGGTGTCCATGCAGCTGCCGCGCTGAGATGTCCCCCCCCCCTGTGAGGTGCTTAATCTGGGCGATGTTGAGCCGATCGCCCTCTTTGGTCTCAGATCCCCAGACCAGGCGCTTGCCTTGCAGGTCACACAAATGAGGCGTTGCCGCTCCTCCGGCGCGTAACTTGTCCTGAGCGATGAACACATCGTTACTCACAGCCCCAACCAGGGCCCCTAACACGCCTTTGAGCGTATCCAGGAGCGTATCTTTCCCGTTGCGGCCCTCTTCCCCGTAGAAGATCGGGAAAAGGTGATGCATGGTGAGGCCCGTGATGCTATAGCCCAACAGACGATGTAAGAAGGCGATGAGCGTCTCACGATCGGGCTTGTCCTCAAAGAGTTCTTGTAGGAACTGCTCAAAGCGCGGACACGGCGTCTGTAGGCCCGTCCACTCAGTTGGGCACACCGTCCTGATGTAGTCGCCTGGTTCTCCATCGCGGCAGGTGCCCGTATGCAGATCCAGCACGCCATTGGGCACGGCCAGTAACCAGGGATTGCTATCCCACTCTTCAGCGGTGATGCCCATTTCGGACTGTACGATGGTCAGGACGCTATTCATCCGTTTGAGTGTGCGCAACGCATTGGCACGCGATCGTAGCGCGGCGATCTGCCCGGTGAGTGCCTTGCTTCTGCTGATGAGTGTGGCGATCTGCTCGCTGTCCTCACCTTGTCGTTTGGCGGTCTCGATTTTCAGATCCAGTTCGGCCTGCTCGGTATTGAGTTCGGCGGCTGCTTTGAGATAGAGCGTGCCCAGAACTCCGGCAACCAGTTGTCGTACCTTGCTGGTCGCGTCCCGCTTCCAGTGGTGTCCATCCCACAGGTACCATTCCTTGTCGGTATGGTCATAGCACACCTGATCGGCGAAGACTTCCGCAAAAAAGCGGGCATCGCCGTATTCGTTCTCATCGAGGTAGGCGAACACCTTGGAGATGGGCACCTCTTTGGGAATCAGTGGGGAAAGCTTGCGGTTCTTGTTGGCACTGAGCCTGCTTTGTTGCCCTTCCACCTGGACAAGTACCTGCTCAATATCTCGTTCCAATTGTTTGCGAGACCCAAGAGGATCGTAGATCGCCCGGCAAAGCGCCGCCGCTTTGTGAATGGTGTCCTGTCCATAGGTGCTCTGGCTTCGTCCAGTGTCCCATTTCTCCCGATAGAGGGCACTCTTGCGAAAGAGACGGTCCATACGCTCCGGATCACGCCCTGTCCAGAATGCCAGCATCAGACAGAGGGCCATATCTGCCTCCGATGCCGACGGGTACCCCGCTGATCCCTGGTAGAAGAGGGCGCGGAACTTGCTACCGTTGCTGGCCTGCGTCGCTTTCTGTAGCAGCTGCTCATCATCCAGGCTGATGGTTTGAGGTGAGAGCGTGCCCGCTGGTGTGCCCAACGACTCCAATGCGGTGATTTCTGCATAGAGCGTGTCGAGAGCACCCTGGTTCGCCTCAATCGTCGTTGGAGTGCCCTCCACATGGTTAGCAGTGATCGTGAAGTAGCGCCCCTCACAGTACACCTCAATGGCCGCGTCTGGATGGAGCGGCTGCAGGTGTGGGAGTGATTTGGAGAGGGACCGATGAATCCCTTTGGGCACAGCTCCGCGTACCAGAATATGCAGGCCCGTCCTACTTGGTGAATATTCCGCATAGCTTGCCAGGCGCTTGACGATGGCCCAGGCCCAGGGTTCGATCTGGCCCTGCTCATCGATACAGTGATCGATATCCACTCCTGTAAGATCTCGGTGGAACATGTAGCCGATACCATCGTAGCGCCTCGGGTGCTTCTGCCAGGTAGCGAGAGCTTCAGCATAGCTTGTCCAAGTCGTAGAATCGTTGGGGCGGGCCCGCTCTCCTGTACGAGGGTTGTAGGGCACTTTGGTGCCTTTGCCACGGCGTTGCTCTTTGCGCCAGCATACCCATTGCGGGCGGGCCTGCAGTTCACGCAGTGCCGGAAAGGTCTGCTCGCTCATGCGTCCTCCTCAACCAACTGATGATCTCTTTGCAAGGCCGTGATACAGGGCGTGCAGCACATGATCAAGGTGGACTTGTCCTTTTCCTGTACGATGCGTTCGGCATAGCGACGGCGACAGCGTTCACACAGCACGCTATACTGCCGCCCGGGATCATGCGGGCCATAGACCAGGCGGGTGAACACATCGAGGGCGTCTCTCGTTCGTGTCAAGGTATCGGTCTGTTGCTGGTACTGTTCATAGCTCAGCAGTCGTAGGTAGGCATCACGCAAGTCAAAGAATGCATCAAGGGCCTGTTTGCGGGTCATGGGAGGCGTGTTCGTCATGCTGGCACCTCCTGAGAGGCAATGAACCCGAGCTTATCAGCCGTCAAGCCATACAGGGTACACAGGTGCTTACGATAAAGCGGGCTCGGCTTGTTGTGTCCATTCTCCCAACGGCGTACCGCATCGGTCGTGAGTCCGACGGACAGTTTGCCTTCCGCCTCGCAGCGGCTGACCAGTTCATTGACCACATCCTGTTGTGACCAGCCACGCAAGAGGCGCTGGTATTTCAGGGGCGAATACGCAGCGGGTAACGGGCGCGTGCGGTGTTCCCAAAAATCGGCCTGTGGTATCATGTGCATGTAGCTCCTTCTAGGGTCTGCCAGATCCCGCCGTGGAAAAGCAGAAGATCTGACAGACCATTGACAACGATCAAGAGTGAGCGATAGCGCTGGCCTGTGTGGTAGCACACACGAGCCAGCATTTTTTGTCCCTGTCCATGCAGAGTCGTCTTCGTTGGCATGTCAAGAACATAGCAGTTCATCGCTGAAATGCTTCTGAACGTGCGCTGAACTTCTGCTGAACGTCCGCTGTAAAACCGTTCAGTGCAACATGACCTCGAAGTCGAAATGGCGCTGCAAAATCGTTCAGTGCCGTCGAAGAAGTGCCAGGATGCGCAACCCGTCTTGACATCGCTGCATTTCAGCGCCTGTTCAGTCCCGTCGGCATCATCACCCGGCGGAATCGGGCCGTTGCTCTTTTGCTTGCTGAAAGATGATGGATGCAGGCGTAGAGCCGCGTGCGCATCGCTGAAAAAGGGTGGTACTCTCCGATAAAAATCACTGTTCAACCCTCTTTGCACGTGTTGCAACCATCATACCAATAGGCGTCTGCCTGGCGTCGGTAGAGCGCTTGAACGGCGTCTGAACTTGAGTTCAGACGGGTTCTTCAGATGCCATCTGCCTTGCCCATGCGTCGGTAGACGTGTTCCGACGGGTCGTGCCTCTGGTGCAGACGGCAAGAGCTTCCGTCTTCGCCGTGAGAATCGACCTGCGGAAACGTGGGCATCTGAAAAGCATCTCAAGACAGGCTTGATGCTGGTGAAAGCGTCGGAATGGAGCGTGGCTCTCTTCCAGAAACATGCCATGTGGTGTCCGTAGGAGTCGGGCCTGACTCCCGTGTTCAGGTGGATCGCGCCATCGTACCCTCCTCCTGTGACTATCTTCGTCTCCTTTGGCGGCCAGAAGCTTTACCATTCTCTTTCTCCCTTGCTCACCTTCTCTTGTTGGCGATCAGTTGACTCTTCCCACAACGACACTGCTGATGCGGTTGAGGTTGGAGCCGGATAGTTGCAGAGCAGCATTTCTGTGGCACGCTCTCTCGTCTGTGCATCCCGTTGAGAATGTTTGGTCACTTCCCAGCTGATACGTCGCCACTTGGAAGCCGGGTAGAGAGTCTCAAGCAAGGGATGTGGATAGTACGAGAGTGCGACCAGCGCCGAGGTTTCATTGAGCAGAACTGCCAGGCGCTCGTGATCTCGCAGGCCAAATGTGGTGCCATCAACGCGCTGGTAGTAGTCCTCTTTTTCCACATAGGGCGGGTCCACGTAGAAGAACGTGCGCGGCCCTTCATAAGAGCGCAAGACCTCGGCAAAGTCTCGACAGTCAATGAGTACAGAACGCCAGCGCCGTTGCAGCTCACGAAACAGGCTTAACGCATTCTGGTAGGTAACAGGCTCAACGCGGTTCGTACTGGCAAGCCATCCATGATGGACAGGGCCAATAAAGGCATTGAAGGTACTTCTCAGAACATAGAACCAGCGAACAGCACGCTCTAGCGGGTCAAGGGCTTTTCCATGGTAGAGGCTGTGGTGATACTGGTAGTGAAGCGCCCTACTGTAGGGTAACGACCTGCAGCGTTCTTCCAATGTTTCAGCATGATCGCGGCATTGCATCCAGAAGTTGACGAGATCCTGATTGAGGTCGTTGTAGACCTCGGCATGCTCTTTGAACAAAGGCTTTCTTAGCAGAACGTGAGCGGCTCCCCCAAACAGATCGACATAGGTGTCATAGCTGCAAGCAGGAGGAAACGCCGCCACAATACGCGCGGCTGAATAATACTTGCCTCCAACCCAAGGCAGTGGGGAGCGCAGCGTACTTGCGGTCATGCACTGACCCTCGGGTGGCCCACACGATTTTGCAGGTTGTTAATGATGAGCTTGTTGAGCAGGAACTCTGGGAAAAGGAAAGTGATAAGATACGTCCATCGAAAAGAAAGGAGGAGAAAACCGATGGATGGTAAGGAAATGTTGCCCTATCGGCAAGAGTCAAGCCTTGAAGAGCACAAAAGAAC
>Ga0137371_10001400_pt1 | contig 19169 bp, 22 predicted proteins | sample SagtaG_7_FD_104919 | JGI IMG/M metagenome (GOLD analysis project Ga0137371, IMG submission 104919) | Vadose zone soil microbial communities from Sagehorn Ranch, Mendocino, California, USA - Sage1_R_40_16 metaG | ecosystem: Environmental > Terrestrial > Soil > Vadose zone | place: USA...
CGAGGAGTCGGTGAGCTCGCGCGAGAGGTACATCGCGACCTGCCTGGGATAGACGATGTTCTGAGACCGGCGCTCGCCGCAGAGCTCCTCCATCGAGAGCCCGAAGCGGTCGGTGACGGCCGTCTGGATGCGCTCGATCGAGACCTCGGGCGCGGCACCTTGCGGGAAGACGTCCTTGAGCACGTCCTCCGCGAGGCCCACGGAGAGCGAGCGCCCGGTCAGTGACGAGAACGCGACAACGCGTGTCAGCGCGCCCTCGAGTTCTCTGATGTTGGTGGAGATGCGCGAGGCGATAAAGGACAGCACCTGGGGATCGGGGACGTGGATCCCATCCGTCTTCACCTTCTTGCGCAGGATCGCGATACGCGTCTCGAGGTCGGGCGGCTGGATGTCGGTGATCAGCCCCCACTCGAATCGCGAGCGCAGCCGCTCCTCGAGCGTCGCGATGTCACGCGGTGGGCGGTCCGAGGACATGACGATCTGGGAGCCGGCCTCGTAGAGCGAGTTGAACGTGTGGAAGAACTCCTCCTGGATGCGCTCCTTGTGCTCGAAGAACTGCACATCGTCGACCAGCAGCAGGTCGTAGGTGCGGTAGCGCTGCTTGAAGCCCTCGATTCGCTTGTCGCGCAGTGAGTTGATGAAGTCGTTCATGAACGTCTCGCTGGTGACGTAGCGGACGGAGAGGTTGCTCGAGTGCTCGGCAACGTACTGCGCGATCGCCTGCATCAGGTGCGTCTTGCCGAGGCCCGTGCCGCCGTAGATGAAGAGCGGGTTGTACGCCTGCGCCGGCGCCTCGGCGACGGCGAGCGCAGCCGCGTGTGCGAACCGGTTCGACGAGCCGATCACGAACAGGTCGAACGTGTACTTCGGGTTCATGCCGGAGTCCGCCGCTCCCCCGCCTCCCTGCTTCGGCATGACCTCGGCGGGCAGCGGAGTGTCCACGGGTAGCCGCTCGGTCACGGACAACGCAACGCGTCGCTCCTGGCCGGTCACATCGCGTACGGCAGCACCGATTAGCCCGAGAAAATGGCCTTCGATCCACTCGCGCGTGAAGTCGTTCGGCACGCCGAGGACGAAGGCGTCGTCCGACAACTCCGCGCCTTCGGCCTCCGCGAACCAGGTGCGGTACGTGGTTTCGTTGAGGGCCCCCTTGAGCCGACCGGCAACCTCGTTCCACAGGCTTTCCGCAGTCAGCTCAATTGGGCGGTCCACGCCGCGATACCACTCCTCTCCGGCTCGGGGGAGCGGCGAGCATACCAGCGTGTCTGAAGACCGACAATGCGTGGAAACTGGGGAAGAAATTCAGTGGATTTGCAGCGATTTTTCCCACTCCACACTACTATCCACACCTGTGGAGGAAGCATGACGGTTCGTCACATTTGGAGGCACTTCGCACATGCCCGGCTGTGGATAACTCTGTGCAGCAACGCTCATCTATACTGGCCCGGCCACGGCTCCTTTTTGGAGCAATTTCCTCCCTCTTCGACCTCGTGAAACGGACGTATCAGCCCAACGTGCACCGGCGGAAGCGTCGGCATGGTTTCCGCGCCCGCATGGCGACGCGCGCCGGTCGCGCGATCCTGAAGCGGCGCCGCGCGAAGGGCCGGAAGCGTCTCTCGGCGTAAGTTCTGTGCAGCGCCGGCACCGACTGTCTCGCTCGCGAGACTTCGACGCCGTCTACCGGCAGGGACGCTCGACGTCCACGCGCTTTCTCGTCCTCTACTGGTTCGACCGTGACGACGAGCCGGTCGAGCCGCGGCTCGGGCTCGCCGTGCCGAAGGCGGCGGGCAACGCGGTCGCCCGCAATCGCATCAAGCGGCAGTTGCGCGAGGTCTGGCGCGCGCGCCTCGACCGAGTTCCGGCCGGCCGCGACTACGTCCTGATCGCGAAGCCGGGCCTGCCGGAGGCGGTGGCCGCGAATGGGTTCGACTGGTTGAGCGCCCGCGTCGACGAAGTGCTGACGAAGGCGGCGGCATGAGATACCTCGGTATCGCGGCGGTGTGGGCTTATCGGCTGACCCTGCGGCCGTTTCTCGGGGCGGGTAGCTGCAAGTACCACCCGTCCTGCTCGCAGTACGCGATCGATGCGTACAGGGAGTTCGGGCTCTTCAAGGGGACGGTGCTGGCGGCGTGGCGGCTGCTGCGCTGCAACCCGTGGAGCCGCGGCGGCGTGGACTACGCACGCGACCAGAAGGTGTTCACGTGACGGTCATCTACCTCCTGCAGCCGCTCGAACACCTCCTGCGGCATGTCCTCAACGGCATTCACTCGCTCGGGCTGCCGTGGGCCTGGTCGATCGTCGGCCTGACGCTGATCGTCCGCGTCCTGCTCGTGCCGCTGACGGTGAAGCAGATCCACTCGATGCAGAACATGCAGGCGCACGCGCCGGAGATGAAGGAGATCCAGCGCAAGTACAAGGGCGACCGCACAAAGCTCAACGAAGAGCTGATGAAGTTCTACAAGGAGAAGAACATCAACCCGGCGTCGTCGTGCCTGCCGCTGGCGGCGCAGATCCCGGTCTTCATCGGCCTCTTCTACACGCTGCGCGCCTTCGCGCGTGAGCCCCATTTCAAACATCCGGGAAGCCTCTCCTGGCTCCATTTCGTTCCGAACATCGCGCAGCACGCGAACGCCCATTGGTCGGGCTACGTGCTCCTGTTCGTCTACGTGGCGAGCCAGCTCGCGTCGACCTACTTCATGTCCGGAACGATGCAGCAGTCGCAGCGCGTGCTGATGATGGTGCTGCCGTTCGCGTTCATCCCGTTCATCCTGCGCTTCCCGACGGGGCTCGTCCTCTACTGGATGACGACGAACCTGTGGACGGTCGGGCAGGGGCTGATCACACGGCGGCTGATTCCGAAGGTCGCCCCGCCCACGACCCCCAAACGCTCATCGCGCACGCCGCCCAAGGAACCGAGTGACGACGGCTCGAGCTCGGCACCCGCGGCCACGGCGAAACCCAGTCCGCAGCCACGCCGGGTGAAGCGGAAGAAGAAAGCGCGTCGCTGATGGAGCTGCAGGTCGAGGCGAGCGGGGAAACCGTCGGCGAGGCCAAGTGGTCCGCTCTGCGGGAGCTCGAGCGCCAGAGTCCGGGGCTCGACAAGTCGGCGGTGCGCTTCCAGGTCGTCTCGGAGGGCGAGCGAGGCCTCTTGGGGGTCGGATTCACACCGGCACGCGTGATCGCGACAGTGTCGGCAGACTCGCCTCCGCCCGTGGAACGTGCGGCCACACCGGACGAGAGCGACCTGGCCGCTGAAGCGCGGGAGCTCGTGCAGCGAATCGTCGACGGGATCGGCGTGAACGCCCGCGTCGAGCTGGAGGAGAACGACGAGAGCATCACGGTCTCGTGCAGCGGGCCGGACCTCGGGATGCTGATCGGACGCCACGGGCAGACGATCGACGCGATCCAGTACCTCGCGAACGCTGCCATGTACCGCGGTCACCAGGACGATCGCAAGGAGGTCGTGGTCGATGCCGCCGGATACCGCGCTCGGCGCCGCACCTCGCTGGAGGCGCTCGCGATCCGGTCCGCGGAACGTGCTGTTGCGAACCGCGAGCCGGTTGAGCTCGAGCCCATGACGGCGGTCGAGCGCAAGGTCGTGCACCTGCGCCTGAAGGAGTTCGACGGTGTCGAGACGACGAGCGACGGCACCGAACCGAACCGCTTTGTCGTCATCAGCCCGGTTTTTTGACGACTGGCTTCGAGCCGTCGTCGCTACACCCGGTCTGACGGCCATCCGCGATGTGGTGGAAGCCCGCCGGGTCCTGCTCGACGACTCGCTGCGTGGCGTGGCTGTGGTGCGGTCCCTCGAGGGCCCAATCGTCGATGTCGGTTCAGGCGGCGGCGTGCCGGGTATCCCGCTCTCCGTAGCTCTCCCCGAGCGTCAGGTGACGCTGCTCGAGGCGAACGGGCGCAAGTGCGAGTTCCTACGAGAGTGGGCACCGCCGAACGCGACCGTCGTGCAGAGTCGCGCGGAGGAGCAGGAGACAGACCGCTTCGGCGTGGCCGTGGCGAAGGCGCTCGCGCCTCCCCCGGTCACCGCTGAGTGGTGCCTGCCGCTCGTGCGTCTCGGTGGCGCGGCTGTGCTCTGGGTCGGGCCGAGCGCCGACCTGGCACGGGTCGCTCGCGTTGCCGAGCTGCTCGGCGGGGAGGTCGGAGAGAACACCGACGGCCTGCTCGTCGTGCACAAGCTCGCGCCGACGCCGGCCGGCTTTCCCCGCCGCCCTGGTATTGCCCGGAAGCGCCCGCTCGCTTAGGCGCCACGCACGTAGGCGAAGAAGACGAGCATCGCCACGAGACCGGCGGCGAGCAGCAGTCCGCTGATCAGGGCCGCCCGGACGGTGCGGACACTCGTGGCGAGCGCAACCGCTCCCAGCCCTCCGAAAACCAGCGTTGCGACAGCCGCGGGTTTCCCTCCGACGGCGAACATGGCGCCGACGAGAAGCGCGGTCGGCACGGTGCAGCCCAGCAGCTTGAGCGCGAGCTCCCGTACTTGCTCGCGCCGCGTCATCAAGAGCCTGTCCGTCACGGCCGCACGGTAGCTTGACGCTGTGGCCAAGGTCTATGCACTGGCGAACCAGAAGGGCGGCGTCGGCAAGACCACGACCGCCATCAACTTGGCCGCCTGCCTGGCGGAGGCCGGCGAGCGTGCGCTCGTGATCGACCTCGACCCGCAGGCGAACGCGACCTCGGGCCTCGGCGAGCGCGCCAACGGCACCTCGACCTACGACCTGCTCGACGGCGCCCCGTTGGGCGAGCTCGCGAAGCCCACGCGCTTCCCGAACCTGCATCTCGTGCCGGCCAAGCCCGAGCTCGCCGGCGCGACGGTCGAGCTGACGCAGTACGGCGACGGCGAGACCTACCTGCGGCACGCGCTCGCGTCGGGAACCGAGCAGTACTCGTTCGTCTTTCTCGACTGCCCGCCGTCGTTCGGGCCGCTGACGGTCAACGCACTCGCAGCGGCCGACCGCGTCTTGATCCCGGTCCAGGCAGAGTACTACGCGCTCGAAGGCCTCTCGCAGCTCGTTCACTCGATCAACCTCGTGAAGATGCGACTCAATCCGCGGCTCGCGGTGGGCGGTGTGCTGCTGACGATGGTCGACGGGCGCACGCGGCTGTCGGCAGACGTCGAGGCCGAGGTGCGGAAGCACTTCGGCGACCTCGTCTTCACGACGACGGTGCCACGGTCGGTGCGACTCGCCGAGGCGCCGAGTCACGGTCTCCCTGCAATCGCGTACGACCGCCGTTCCCGCGGCGCGGACGCCTACTGGAAGGTGGCGATGGAGCTTGTCGAGCGCGCCTGAACGGCGGGGCCTCGGACGAGGCCTCGAAGTCCTGCTGGGCGGGGTGGGCTCGAGCGAGCTTGCGGAACTGCCCGTCGATGCGATCCATCCGAACCCGCGCCAGCCGCGGCGCCGCTTCGACTCCGAAGCGGGCGCGGGTCTCGCCGATTCCGTGCGCGCACAAGGTGTCGTGCAACCGGTGCTCGTTCGCCCGCGGGTGGCCGGGGGCTACGAGCTGATCGCCGGCGAACGACGGTGGCGTGCCGCACGCGATGCGAAGCTGAAGAGCGTGCCGGCCGTCGTGCGCGAGACGGACGACCGCGATTCGCTGTTGCTAGGCCTGGTGGAGAACATCGCGCGTGAGGACCTGTCGCCAATCGAGGAGGCGCGCGCGTTTGCGGTCGTCCTCGACGAGTTCGGGTTGTCGCTGGGCGAGTTGGCGGAGCAGGTCGGCAAGTCGAAGCCGGCGGTCTCGAACCGCGTTCGCTTGCTCGAGTTGCCCGAGGACGTGCTGAAGATGGTGGAGCGCGGCCAGCTCACCGAGGGTCACGCCCGCGCCGTGCTGGCCGTCCCGGATCACGAGGGACGACGGGCGCTCGCGCGCAAGATCGTCCAGAAGGGCATGTCCGTGCGGGCTGCCGAGCGGGCCGCGCGCTGGGCGGGCGCCAAGACGAAACAGCGCCGTCAGCCGGCCAAGCTCGATCCTGCCCTGGTCGCGCGTGCGAAGACGGCGGCCGACCGCCTCACCGGCTTCTCGAGCCGGCTCGTCTCCAACCGCCTCGAGATCGCCTTTGCGGACGAGACCGAGCTGGAAGAGCTCGTCGAGGCGCTGGAGCGAGCGGCGGGGTAGGCCGTAACCCGTTCCGCCCGGTGGGCGTTGAACGGGTAGATGCTCGGACTGTGGCTGCACGAGATGAAATCGCTCGAGGCGATCTCGCAGGACGACGAGGCGAAACGGATCTTCCTCCGCATGGCCGCGCTTTCACGTGACGGCCGGATGGGCAGCTTCCTGACCGAGCTGGCACGCGACGAGGATCTGGACGACGAGACGAAGGGCACGCTCCGCGAGCTGGCGGAGGACAACACCTTCCTGCTTGCGGTCGAGGATTACCTCCAGCGCACGCAACACCTGCACTGAGCCCGCCGCCCGGGGGAAGTGGGCGATCGTGGATTCGAACCACGGACCTCCGCCTTATCAGGGAGATCCACGAGTCGCCATTTGTCGCCATCCACAACCGTCCTCTGAGACGTGCGGGTTGCGTCGCCGGGTCCAGGGGTTGGCAATGAGCCGTTAGCGCGTAATCCTCAAGCCGTGGCCGAGCTTCCCACCGGCACCGTCACCTTGCTCTTCACGGACATTGAGGGCTCGACGCGCCTCCTGCACGAGCTCGGCGAACAGTACGCGGACGTTCTCGCTGAGCACAGGCGCACACTGCGGGACGCCTTCGGGCGTCACGGCGGCGTCGAGGTCGACACTGAGGGAGACGCTTTCTTCGTCGCCTTCCAGCGGGCATCAGACGGGCTCGCCGCCGCCACCGAGGCGCAGCGTGCCCTTCGCGACGGCCCCGTGCGCGTGCGCATCGGGATCCACACCGGCGAACCGGCTGTCACCGAGGAGGGATACGTCGGGATCGATGTCCATCGCGCCGCGCGCGTAATGGCAGCCGCCCACGGCGGGCAGGTGCTCGTCTCCGAGCCGACAGGCGATCTTGTCGGCAAGCACTTCGAGCTGCGCGACCTCGGCGAGCACCGGCTGAAGGACCTGGAATCCCCGGAGCGGCTGTACCAGGTCGGCGAGGGCGAGTTCCCACCTGTGAAGAGCCTGTACCGGGCGACATTGCCCGTACCGGCGACGCCCTTCCTTGGTCGCCATCGCGAGCTCGCCGAGGTCGTCGGGCTGCTCGAGCGAGGCGACGTCCGGCTGCTGACGCTGACTGGTCCGGGAGGGACGGGAAAGACGCGCCTTGCCATTGAAGCGGCGGCCGCGGTCGCGGGACGCTATCCGGACGGCGTCTTCTGGGTTGCGTTGGCGCCGCTGCGGGATGCGGCCTTCGTAGTCCCCGCGGTGGCGCAGGCGGTTGGCGCGGCAGATGACCTTACCGCGTACATCACCGACCGAAGGCTCCTGCTCTTGCTCGACAACGCCGAGCACGTCGTGGAGGCGGCACCCGAGATCTCACGCCTGGTCCGCTCGTGCCCCGGCCTGGATGTTCTCGCTACGAGCCGGGAGCTGCTCCAGTTGGCCGGTGAGCACACTTACGCGGTACCGGCGCTGAGCACCGGCGACGCGAAAGAGCTTTCCTCGCGCGGGCTGAAGCCACCGGCGGCGAGGTCGCCCCGGCGGACGTCGTCGACGAGCTCTGCGCGCGTCTGGATCATCTACCGCTGGCGATCGAGCTGGCGGCCGCACGCACACGGCTGCTTTCGCCTGAGGAGCTTTTCGGCCGACTCGGGCAGCGGCTCGATCTCCTCAAGGGCTCGCGGGATGCCGATCCGCGCCAGCAAACGCTACGGGCCATGATCGCGTGGAGCTTCGACCTTCTGACCAACCGGGAGCAAGCGCTGTTCGCACGTCTGGCCGTCTTCCCCGGCGGCTGCACACTGGAGGCGGCGGAGACCGTCTGCGACGCCGAACTGGACTCACTTGCCTCGCTCGTCGACAAGAGCCTTCTTCGTCGTTCGGCTGACCGTTTCTGGATGCTGGAGACGATACGACAGTTCGCACTCGAGCGGCTCGGCGAGCGCAGTGACCTCCGCGTGCTGCGGCGCAGACATGCCCTTCACTACCTCGCTCTCGCCGAGCGGGCTGAACCGGAGTTGAGGGGCCCCGCTCAGCGACGCTGGCTCGAGCGCCTCGAGCTCGATCAAGACAACCTGCGCGCTGCGCTTTCGTGGTCGGGGGAGGCAGGTGACGTGGGCGTCGGTCTTCGGCTCACCGCCGCACTGTGGCGGTTCTGGCGCATGTACAACCACCTGATCGAAGGAAGCCAGTTACTTGAGACGTTTCTCCGAATCGGCGGAGCTGCTCCAGCGGCGCTTCGGGCTCGATCGCTCCTCGGCGCTTCCCGCCTCGCCATGGATGAAGGCGACGTGGAGCGCAGTCTCGCCCACGCTGAGGAGGCGCTTGTCGCCGCGCGCGCGTCGGGCGCAGCCCGGGAGATTGCAGCGGCGACCGAGAACCTTGGATTGATGATGATCTTCACCGGAGAGCTGGCGCGGGCACTCGCGCTTCTCGAGGACAGCATCGGCCGCTTCCGCGCGCTCAGCGATTCCGTCGGGGCTGCGGACGCGCTGAACAACCTCGCGAACGCTCTATTGGCGGCCGGCGAGACAGGCAGAGCGGGGGGGCGAGGCGAGGAAGCACTTGCGTTGCAGCGCGAGGCCGGAAACAAGCTGGGAATCGCGTTCGTCCTGCACACGCTCGGCTACGTCGCTCTGCACGAGGGCGCTCTCGAACTTTCGCGGGCCCGCCTCGACGAATCCCTTGTCCTCTTCAGTGAGCTTGGGGACCTCTCTCGCGTCGCGGATAATCTGGAGGGCCTGGCGCACGTCGCCGCCGGGCACGGTGACGATCGTCGCGCCGTCGTACTGTGGGCTGCGGGTGAGTCGATCCGAGCCGAAGCTGGCAAGGAGATGGAGCCGCTCGAGGCCGCACTACACGAGCCCGCTCTCTCGACCGCTCGAACGCGGATGGGTGAGCCCGCGTTCGCGCTCGCCTGGGTCGAGGGTGCCGCTCTCTCACCGAAAGACGCCATTGCTTACGCGCTTCTGTCAGAGACAAACGCGTCTAGGAAGCAGAGCGCGGATGCTCTGTCGAGCGGGTAAAACTGCGACGCGCTCCGGGCGTAGCGGCTGGTGGGCGCCTGTTTCCAGGGATGCTCTTCCCGCCGTGGTGCAGCACCGGGGCCGTCACGTTGCTGGTGGAGTCGTGCTGGAAAGTGATCCGCGACGTCAACAGCCGCCGACGTTACACGGTAAAGGACCAAGGGAAAGCCTGGTCTCCAAGGCTTTTGAAGTGGGCGATCGTGGATTCGAACCACGGACCTCCGCCTTATCAGAGCGGCGCTCTAACCAACTGAGCTAATCGCCCGGGACGGTGGATTGTAGCCCGCGTTATGGCCTATGCTCGCCGCCATGCCAACCCTTGGCGAGGTGATGACGAAGGAGGTTCTGAGCGTCGAGCCGTCGGACACGATCGGCGAGGCGGCGGAGAAGATGACGAGCCACGGCGTGGGCGCAGTCGTCGTCTCCGACTTCGGACGGATGATCGGGATCTTCACCGAGCGCGATCTCATGCGTGCCGTCGCGGGCCGGGTGCATTCGAGCGAGGCGCGAGTCCGCGAATGGATGACGCCCGACCCGGTCACGATGACCGAGGACGCCTCGGTCGAGGAGGCCGGCGAGACGATGATTGAACGCGGTTTTCGTCACATTCCTGTGGTCGCCGGCGAACGCGCGGTCGGCATCGTCAGCATCCGCGACGTAGCCGAGTGGCGTCTGAAGCCGTAGCGAAAGCTGTGCTTTCGCTACGGGAGTCGGTACGCCGCTTCGCGGGGAATGCGTGCGGGCTGAGCCCGCCCGCTTCATGGTTGGTTGGCGAACGTCCTCTCGCATCAGTTCGCCTCCGCCTAAGCCGGCTGCGCCGGTCTTAGGCTCCGGCCCTTGTGATTGCCGTCGTCGCTTGCCTGCGTTGCGTAAAGGTTTTGGAACGCCCGTTGGGGTGACGTTTGACGCGGAAGGCCTGAGCTACCATCAGAACCGTCCGATGCAGGAGATGCAGATCTACGGCGTGAGCTTCGATCTGGTCGGCAAGCAGCCGATCGTTCTCCTGAAGACGGCCGAAGGCAACAAGTTCCTGCCGATCTGGATCGGACACCCCGAAGCCGCGGCGATCCTGATGAAGCTGCAGAGTGCGTCGACGCCCCGGCCGATGACGCACGACCTGGTCACAGACATGCTCGACCAACTGGGAGCGTCGGTGACGCGCATCACCGTAACCGAGTTGCGCGAGAACACCTTCTACGCGCAGATCACGGTGCAGCTGGACGGCTCCGAGATCGAGGTCGACTCGCGCCCGTCCGATGCGATCGCGCTCGCCATCCGCGCCGACGCGCCGATCTTCGCTGCGGAAGAGGTGATCGAGGAATCGGGAATCGAGTTCGAGGGCGAAGAGGTGACCGAAGAGGAGATCGAGTCCAAGGTCTCGGAGTTCAAGCAATTCCTCGAGCAGGTCACGCCCGACGAGTTCGCTGTGGATCCCGACGACGACTAGCGTCGTCGTCGGAAGGGGAGGGACGGCGCTTCGCGCGAAACGCGCACGGGCTGAGCCCGTGCGCTCCTAGTTGGCTGGAGATTGTCCCCTTCCGCGCGGCGCGGCGATGCTTCGCGTCGCCGCCTCGCATCAGTTCGCCTCCACCTAAGACGGCTTCGCCTGTCTTAGGCCCCGGCCTTGTGTTCGCGGCAACCGGACGCGGGCCGTTAGGTCTCCTCGCCGCGCTGGACCTCACGCTTCGTCAGGTCCAGGATCTCCTCGAACAGCTCCTTCAGGCCATCGTGGGAGAGCGGGCCGCGATTTGCCCGCGCGAGGTACTGCAGCATCCACTCCTCGCGCTCCGGGTCGAGAAAGCCGATCCCGCGAGATTCCTTGTAGCGCTTGAGCCGCGCGACGAGTCGCAGGCGTGCGTTGATCGCGTCGACGATGGAGCGGTCGGTGTCCGAGATCTGCTGGCGCAGCTGTTTGATCAGTGGGTCGTCGTTCACGGACGTCCCGGCCACTTCAGGTGCACGGGCTTGTCACTGTCCAGGGCGAGCAGGCGGAAGGGATACGTGACCCGAACCTGCACCGGTTCGCCGAGTGACGGCGTGCGCTCGCGCACGACGACGTTGATATGTCCCCCCTTCTCCTGCACGCGCACGATCTCTAGAGCGTAGCCCGTGCTCGATCGTGGCCCACCGGCGACGATGAAGGTTTCCTGGCGTGTGTAGTCGATCGGTGGGAGGTGAATCTTGCGCCCTGGGTTGTTCCGCTCCAGGACGCCCAGCAGCTGTGAGCGGGTGTGCTCGACGTCGACGGTGATGTGGGTGAACTCCAGCGGCCCGACCTTCGCCGTCAGGTCGGTGTACGCAACCGGACGCGCCTTCCCGCCGCAACCTGCCAGCACCAGGAGCAGCACGACGCTAGTAGACGTACACCGCCTCGCCGTACGGATTCGTCGAATAGAGATGCGGGGCGACCCACATCGGGACGCGAACGCAGCCGTGACTCGCCGGGTACGGCGGAACGGAGGGATTCCCGTGGATCGCATAGCCACCGGTGAAGTACATCGGGTCGTAGAGCGTCCCGAGCGGGCTGGGGTCGAAACCCACCACCTTGCGGTAGATCGAGAAGCGCCCGACCGGCGTGAACCTCCCCGGCAAGCCTGCCGTGGAGACCGGCACGATCAGTGCGACGCGCGAGTCGCGGACGACGTACAGCACCTGGCGGCCCTTGTAGATCTCGAGGTGGTTGGCGGGCTCTGCATAGCGCGGGATCGGCGTGCGCGCATTTGCGAGCGCCCGCCAGAAGCGCGCGTCGACGACGCCGGTCCGCGGTAGACCCTGGACCTTCTGGAACGCGAACACCGCATCGAGCATCCGGCCGTCGAACGTCGCGCCGTACGGCGCTGCGTAGTGCAGGCGCCGGAGCTGCCCGCCGAGTTGTGCGACCGCCGCTCCGCGCCTCCCGACCGCGAGCCGCGGCAGGACGACGTTCGCGTGCAGCACCCGCGCGGTGGCTGCATAGCTCTCGTTCGGCACGACCGCGACGTGGATCACATACGTTGCGAGCCGCCGCGTATCGAGTTTGATGCGGACGCGGCCGCCGAAAGTGCGGTCGACGAGCGAATTGGTCCCGCGGCTGATGCGGACGGCCAGGACACCGGCACCGGAAGGGACGAGCTGCGCCGTGAAGTAGTAGCGGCTGCCGCGTGCGCCGTCGCCGGCCAGTCCGGCGACGAGTTTCGGCACGACGCGCAGCACGAGCGGGGCAGAAGACGCGCGCTCGCTGGTCGCGAGGTATTGACCGGGGACCGTTACGCGCGCGCGGATCGTGTACGTGCCCTGAGCTCCCGTCCTGGCGGTGCCCAGTCGCCCGCTCGGGCCTGTGAGCGAGACGGCCACTCCCCGCTCGGCCGGGATGACCGTGCCGCGGAAGACGGTGCGGCGGGCGTACCGCGCCGGGTTCGGGCCGGACAGCGTGAGCCCGTAGGCCGTGATTGCGACGCTCTGCGTCGTGGTGCTGCCGTCGGCCGCGCGAACCATCGCCGTGGCGGTCCAACGACCAGCCGCGTAGACATGCTCGGCCGTGACGCCGTCGGCGCCGCTTCCGTCGCCGAAGTCCCAATGCGCGCCGACGGCATCCACGGCGTTGAACGTGACGTTTAGGGGCGCCGCGCCGGCGGCGGGCGTCGCCTGGATGGTGACCCGGGCGTGGGCGCCGCTCGCTGCGGGGGCGGCGATCAGAAGGGCGACAAGAGTGACCAGACCGCAGCGCACGCGCGCAGAATATTCTCCTGTTCAGGTTTGCCTGAAACGGCAACGGTCAGCGCGATTGCGTTGAAGGTGCCGTGGACGATCATCCCGGGGTAGACGCTGTCGACGCGGCTGCGCAGGTAGGCGAGGCCGGCGCCGAGCGCGGCGAGGAACGGAAAGGCCTGGACGAGGCCGTGCGCGAGCCCGAAGGCGATCCCGACCAGAATGATCGCCGTCCATTTGCCAAAGCGGGCGAGCAGGGAGTAGCCGAGGCCGCGGAACGTGAGCTCCTCGACGAACGGCGCCACGACGCAGATGACGAGGCCGTTCGCGACGTACGCGGCGGCGTGATCGGGCCGCCACGTGTCCGGCGTCACGCCCTGTTCGCGGCCGGGGTTCAGCAGCGGCCCGAGTGCGTACGAGAGCACGAGCATCATCACCCCGATCGCCATCGCGATCCCGAACGCGCGCCGCCAGGAGGTCGGCCGGCGCAGAGCGAGCAGCTGCCGGCGCCGCCCGAGACCGGCGATGCCGTAGACGATCAGGCCGATCACTGCGAACTGGATCAGCGTGCTCTCGACGGTCGTCCAGCGGTAGAGGATGTCCTTCGGCGGCTTTCCCTCCGTGAACCGCAGTGAGTAGCTCAGCGTGGCGAAGAGGACGACGAAGCCCGTCCAAAGCGTGAGCGGCGACGTCACGTCAACGTCGCGACGGCTTCGGGGAGCGGTGCAACGGCGACGTGCATGCCTGCCGCGCGGGCGGCGAGCTCGTCCGCTTCGTCGTCGCCGATGTGCAGGGAGCGCCCCGGCTCGACCTGCAGCTCCGAGAGCGCCCGCAGTAGCCCGTCCGGCGCAGGCTTGCCGGCGGCGTGGACGACGGCGCGGAAGTACTGCGTGAGCCCGACCTGGTCGAGCAGCGGGTGAAGCGTCAGGTCCCAGTTCGCGACGACGGCGAGCTCCAGGCCGAGACTCCTGAGGCGCCGGAGCGCCTCGACGACGCCGGCCAGCAGCTCGAAGTGCATCGCTCCCGCGTAGACCGGTGCAAACTCGCTCGCGTCGAGGTCGGCACCGACGGCGTCGAGGAACACGCGTGCGCAGTCGCGTTGCAGCCGTGCGAGCCCCTCTTCGTCGTGACCCTCCCCCGCGTGCCGTGAGTAATGGGTCACCTCGGCGCGAAAGCCGGCCGCGACCGCATCACGGTCCCGGACAACGCTGCGAGCGGACAATGCGGCCGCCAGCTCGGGCACCGGATCGACGAGGGTGACGAGCGTCCCGTAGGAGTCGATCGTGACCGCGTCGAGCTCGGCCGCGCTCAGGCGACCCACTGCCATAACGCCCACTGGACGACGGTGACGCCGAGTAGGAGCGAGCTGCAAGCGACGAGGGCGGTGTGGGCGCGCGGCCGGCCGGTCGTGAGCGCGGCGAGTGCGAGGAACAAGGGGAAGATCACGAGTCCGAAGCGCGGCAGCGACAGCAGCGGCCAGCGTGAGCTCGGGTAGCTCAGCGGCAGCGCCAGGCTGAGCGCCGCGAAGAGCCCGTACGGCGCGCCGAACCGGCGCCAGGCGACGACGGTCAGCGGAAGAAAAACCGCCAGCGCGACCAGCCCCTCGGCGTTGACGGCGACCGCGTGCTGGAACTCGGCGTGCGCCGGTGTCCAGTGCGTGAGCGCGTCCCAGATTCCACCGAGCGGCCCCGCACCCGACAGGTGGCGGTGCCACTGGTCCTGCGCGTTCCAGAAGGCCCAGGGATGGCCGACCTGCTGCCAGAGCAGAAGCGGAAACGCGGCTGCCACCGGCAGCGCCAGCGCGAGGCCGCCGAACGCGCGGCGCCGGCCCCGTGCTCGCCACGCCAACAGCGCGAGTGCGGGCAGCAACGCGATTCCCGTGACGCGCGTGAGGATCGCGAGGCCCGTGACGATCCCCGCCGCGCCGAAGCGGCCACGTTCCGCCAGTACGAACGCCGCGAGCACGAGCAGCAGGTACAGCGACTCGCTGTACGCGGTCTGGAGGAACAACGCCGTCGGAAAGATCGCGAGATACAGGACGGTACGCTGCGCCCCGTCGGCGCCGAGCCGCTCTTCCGCGATCCGGTAGAGGAGCAGGAAGGCGCCGGCTGCCGCCGCGAGCGAGACGACGATTCCGGCGAGCACGTAGTGGCCGAAGAAGACGCGGCCGAGCCCCGCAACGAGCGCCGGATAGAGCGGATAGAACGCGGCCGAGGTGGTGTCGTAGCCGTGTTCGGCGATGCGCACGAAGAAGACGCTGTCCCAGCGTGCCCAGACGTCGGTGAAGGAGCCGAGGTCGTGGATCAGCGGGGAGTCCCACGTCCCGGCGTGCGGGTTCCTGTTCGGCTCGAACCAGTAAAACGCGAAGATCGCGCCGAGCCAGATCACCGTACGGCTCCAGAGGTAGATCCCGAACGCAGGCGCCCGTGCTTGCTCGATGCGGAGGTCCGCGCGGGGCTCGGTGTTCCTCTGACTTTGTCCGACGGTCACCGGCGACGATGATAGGCCGACCATGGAGCGCACCTTCACCCTCGAGGAGGCCAACGCCGCCGTCGTGCAGCTGCGGCCGGTCGTGGAACGCATGGTCGAGCACCGGCAGAACCTCCTCGCCGCGCAGCACCGTCAAACGGAGTTGCTCACACAGATCGCCGGGAACGGCGGCGACATGCAGCCCAGCGACCTGCGCGAGGTCGCGGCGTCAATCCAGGTCGAGGCCGACGCGATTGCCGCCTGCGCGGAGCAGATCAGCGTCGCCGGTGCGGAGATCAAGTCGCTCGAGGAAGGCCTGCTCGACTTCCCGTCAAGTCGCGACGGCGAGGACGTCTTGCTCTGCTGGAAGCTCGGCGAAGAGGAGATCAACTACTGGCATGGCCGCGACGAGGGCTTCGCCGGACGCAAACCGCTTTAGTCAACCGGCGAAGACTGCGTCTTCGCCGGTTGACGGTTACGCCGCTTCGCGGGGGATTGCGCGCGGGCTCAGCCCGCGCGCTCTTGGTCGATCGGCGTCTGTCCTCTTCCGTGCGGCGCGGCGAGGCTTCGCGTCGCCGCCTCGCATCAGTTCGCCTCCGCTAAGACGGCTTCGCCTGTCTTAGGCTCCGGCCTTCGTTCCCACTTCTGTGGGCAAGGGGTTTCGCTGGGCCGTCGAATAGAGGCGCATGCCGCTCTGGCACCGCCTTGTCGTCGTCGCAGTCGTCATGCTCATCACGATCGCGGTCGCCCGCCTGATCGACCGCCGGATTGCCCGCCGCCAGCTCGCGCCGGAGGCGATCACGCGATACCGCGTCGCCCGACGGAGCGTCACGACGGCGATCGTCTTCGTCGGCCTGCTCTCGGCGCTGCTCGTGATCCCGCAGGTGCGCGCCGTTGCCGGCGGCCTCCTGGCCTCGTCGGCCGTACTCGGCATCGTCGTCGGCTTCGCGTCCCAGCGCACGCTGGGCAACTTCGTTGCGGGACTGCTGATCGCGTTCACCCAGCCACTCCGGCTCGGTGACGACGTGGTCGTCGAAGACACGCCGGGCGTCGTCGAAGAGATCGGCCTCATCTACACGTTCGTCCGCACCGAGGACGGCGACCGGCTCGTGATCCCGAACGAGAAGCTGGCCTCGGATACCATCCGCAACTCCACGATCCGCAGTCGAGAGAAAGTCGCCGAGATCAGCATTCAGGTACCACTTGGTCGGGATGTCGGCGCGATCGTGGACCGGTTGCGCGGCTTGAAGGAAGGCGCGGACGTCTTCGTCGGCGACCTGGCCGGAAACGTGACCCTCGTCATACGTGCTCCCGCCGCCGACGAGCCCGCGGCCGAGCGCCTCGAGCGGGAGCTCCGCCTCCGCGCCCACGAGGTGCTGAGGGCCGAGGGCGTGTACGCATGACGCCGCCCCCGCGCGGCCGGGGCGGGCGCGAGCCCGATCCTCTGCTCGCGGCGATCCGGCGCAAGCGTCGCGAGCGGACGAAGAAGCACCGCAAGCGCTTCGGCCATCTCGTCGCCGGCGCGGCGCTGGGGACGTTGCTCGTCCTCGTCGTCACGGGCTTCACCGGCGCGGCCGTCTGGATGTCGAGCTGCGACCTCAACTCGCTCCGGCCCGTCGACGTCGGGCAGAACTCGTTCGTCTATGCAGCGGACGGTTCGCTGCTCGGCTCGATTCCCGCCGAGAAGAACCGTCAGCCTGTCGACCTGACGGAGATGAGCAAAGGGGTCCGGCACGCAACCGTCGCGATCGAGGACCGCCGTTTCTGGTCGCACGGCGCGCTCGATTACGCGGGCATCGTGCGCGCGTTGTTCGCCAACGTGCGTGCCGGACACGTCGTCCAGGGCGGCTCGACGATCACCCAGCAGCTTGCACGGAACCTCTACATCAAGAAACCGTCGCAGACCTTCGGACGGAAGGCGACCGAGGCGTGCCTGGCGATCAAGCTTGCGCGCGAGAAGTCGAAGCGCTGGATCCTCAACGCGTACATCAACCAGGTCTTCTACGGAAACCGCGCCTACGGGATCGAGGCCGCAGCGCAGACGTACTTCTCCAAGCGCGCGAAGCACCTGACGCTGTCGCAGGCAGCGCTGCTCGCAGGGCTGCCGCAGGCACCGTCTCTCTTCGATCCGTTCCACCGCCCGCAGGACGCGATTGCGAGGCGCGACGAGGTGCTGCGCGCGATGCTCGCGAACCACTACATCACCGCGACCCAGTACGCGGATGCCGTCGCCGACAGAAACCTTCACCTCAAGGCCGGCCAGCTGTACTCGAGGATTCGCGAGCCGTACTTCTTCAGCTACGTGCGCGACGAGCTGCAGAAGCAGTACGGCTCGAACACGGTGCGCACCGGCGGCTTGCGTGTCTACACGACGATCGACCCGCGATTGCAACGGCTGGCGCTCGCCGCGATCAGGAACACCCTGCCCGACGCCTCGGATCCGGCCGCCGCGATCGTCTCGATCAATCCAGCCAACGGCGCGATCCGGGCGATGACGGAGGTCAGTCCCGGCAATCCGAAGAATCAGGTCAACTTCGCGTCGTCCGCCCGTCGCCAGCCCGGCTCGACGTTCAAGATGTTCGTGCTTACGACGGCGATCGCCGAGGGAATCAGCCCGTCCACGGAGTACCTCTCGGCGCCGTTCAAGTACGACCCCTCCGACACGGGCTCGTGCGACACGACTCCGCCGACGGCCTGGTGCCCGCAGACGTACGACCACACATATGTCGGCGCGACGTCGATCGAGAACGGCCTGCTCCGCTCCGACAACACCGTCTTCGCCCGGCTGACGCTGGACTTGGGCCCCGAGAACGTCGCTTCCATGGCCTACAAGCTCGGCGTACGCACTGACCTGCGCACGAGCGACGGTGCGTACGTCCCCTCGATGGGCCTCGGGTCGCGGGTCGTCACCCCGCTCGATCTCGCGTCCGCGTATTCGACGCTCGCCGCGGGTGGGATCTACTCGAAGCCGATGGCGATCCGCAAGGTCGTCCTCCCGGGCGGCAAGGTCGACAAGGAGGCTGGCTGGGGTGTGGCTCAGCGCAAGCGCGTGATCCCGGATTGGGTCGCCTCCGAAGTCACCCGCATCCTCGGGGAGAACATGACCAGCGGGACGGGCGTCGGGGCGTACTTCGGCAAGACGTCCGCCGGCAAGACGGGCACGACGGACAACTACGCCGACGCGTGGTTCTGCGGCTTCACGCCGGCCCTCGAGGCGACGATCTGGATCGGCTATCCCCGCGGCGAGATCCCGATGCTGTCGGTGCACGGCATCGCTGTCTCCGGCCCGACGTTCCCGGCGACGATCTGGAAGCTGTTCATGGAGCGCGCCGTCAAGTACGCCCCGTTCCCGACGGTATTTCCCGTCGCGACATCGGCACCGGTGTGGAAGTCGCACACCTTGCAGTACGCGATGAGCGGCGGTTACTACTCGTCGAGCTACAGCGGGAATTACTCCGCGCCGCAACAGTCGACGCCGAGCTCGAGCGGCGACAACCAGGGCTTCACCCAGGTTCCTGACAACGGCAAGCAGCCGTAGCGCCGCGCTCGGCGCCGCGGTCGCGGCGATCCCGGTGTACATCGCGGCGTGCGTCGTCCCCGACGGCGGTCTCTTCCGGGCCGCGCGTTACCGCGACGTCCACCTCTACCAGGGGTTCGCGCACGCCGTCTTCGCCGGCCGCGTCCCGTATCGCGATTTCTTCCTGGAGTACCCGCCCGGCGCGCTGGCGGTCTTCCTGCCGCCCGACGCGTTCGGCTCGAGTCATTACAACGCGGTCTTCAAGGCGCTGATGGCGCTGTGCGGTGCGGCGACGATCTTGGTCGTCGCGCTCCTGCTCACACGCCTCGGCGCCACTCGTGCGCGCGTGTGGACGGCGGTGCTGCTGCTCGCCCTGTCACCGGTTGCGC
>Ga0137371_10001402_pt1 | contig 19158 bp, 16 predicted proteins | sample SagtaG_7_FD_104919 | JGI IMG/M metagenome (GOLD analysis project Ga0137371, IMG submission 104919) | Vadose zone soil microbial communities from Sagehorn Ranch, Mendocino, California, USA - Sage1_R_40_16 metaG | ecosystem: Environmental > Terrestrial > Soil > Vadose zone | place: USA...
GTAGAAGGCCGAGTAGCCGAAGCCAAACCCAGAGCACGCTGCGCTCCAGCCCCAGAACGGATCGTAGCAGAACGGGTCGTAGCCGTAGCCGTACGGATACCCGAAGGAGAGGCCGAGCCGGAACCGGTACGGATAGCCGTATCCGTAGTAGCCAGCGCCGTAATAGTCGGAGCCGTACCCATAGCGCGACGCGATCTCACTCCTCACGACGTATGTGGCCGCGTCGTACTCGAAATGCGTCTCACCCGCCATGCGGCGTGCGATGTCGAGCAGGCCCGCGAGCGGGTCGTCGCGCAGCTCGGAGTTGCCCGCGCCGAGCGTGCGGTAGTCCCAGTGGTCGTTGCGCACAAACGCATCGTAGCTGAGCGGGTCGGGCGAGAGCACCGCCACCACCGTCCCGGAGCCGTCGCCGGCGTCCACGAGGAAGGCCTCGCGGTCCGAGCGGCCGCGGATCTCGACGCGTTTGCCGCCCCGCACGAAGTCGTCGTCCGAGGGATCGAGCGGGAACAGGACGCGGACTCGTCCTTCCGGGTCGGTGTGCAACACGACGAGGTGACCGTCCTGAGCCGTCTCGACGTAGACGCGGGCGCGGTCGCCGCGGGTGAATTGTTCGTGATTGAGATCGACGCGAACCGGGGGGGGATCGTCGCCTTGCAACGCAGGGCCGGCGAGCGACAGCAGCAGCAGTGGCAGGATCATGGGCGCCTCCTAGGGAAAAGATATACCCCCCGGCGCCAGAGAAGGCGAGGCCGCGTCGGCCAGGCGTTGCGAGCCGGCACGTGCGCAGCTTGCGCAGTTCCGATGGCGGCGATACGTTGGCGCCTGCGATTCCCCAAAACACATGCGGATTCCGCCGTTCCACAAGGTCCGGCCCGCGTCTCTGACGTGGCCCGTAAGGGCGGCACTGCTGTTCGCCGCCTACTTCGTCATTGCTAAACTGGGCTTGCGGTTCGCGACGATCGGGGAGTCGATCTCTCCCGTCTGGCCACCCACCGGCTTCGCCATCGCGGCCCTGCTCCTCTTCGGCTGGCGCTACTGGCCGGCGATTCTCGCCGGGGCGTTCCTCGCGAACGTCACGACGCATGTCCCGCTCCTCGCCGCGGCCGCCATCGGCTGCGGAAACGCCGGTGAGGCGTTGGTCGGTGCGTACTTGATGCGCGGCCGAGTGCAACTGGACGAACCGGGCGCGGTGCGGAATCTCGTCCTGTTCGCCGCTCCCGGCGCGGCGCTCGTGAGTGCCGTGACCGGAGTGTCGGCCCTGGCAGTCACCGGGGCGCTCCCGACGGGTGGGTTTCTGTCGGCGTTCGGGTTGTGGTGGGCTGGCGATGTGGCGGGCGCGCTCACGGTTGCGCCGCTGATCCTCAGCTGGGCCGCGCCGGCGCCCAGTTTTACGGGCCGCCGCACGCTCTTGGAGATGGTCGCGCTGGCGATCGGCTGCGTCCTGCTGTCGCTCCTCCTGCTCGGCCGTCTGCTCCCCCTCTCCTTCCTGCCACCCTCCTCGTATCCGTACCTGCTGTTTCCGCTTGTGATCGCGGCCGCCGTGCGGGCCGGTCCGCGCGGCGCCGCGCTCGCGACGATGATGGTGGCCCTCGTCGCCGTCGGCGGAGCCGCCCAGGGCGGCGGCCCGTTCGCGCTGCGGACGCTGCCGAGCACCGCGGCCGTGCTGCTCGTGTACATCGCGGTGTTGGCCGTGACGGGCCTCGTGCTCGGCGCCGAATCGGCCCATCGCCGGCATGCGGAAAGCGCGCTCGTCGATGCGCACGAGAACCTGCGCGCGATCGTGCAGAGCGCGCCGCTGGCGATCTACACGCTCGGGCCTGCGGGGACGGTGCTCACCTGGAATGCCGCCGCCGAGCGCCTGTACGGGTGGAGCGCCGCCGAGGTGCTGGGCCGGACGCTGCCGACGACGCCCGAGGGCGAGCAGATGACGCTCCGCAACAACGCGCTCGGCGGCCACGCGCTCACCGGCCTCGAGGTCACCCGCCGGCGCAAGGACGGATCGGAAATCACGATCAACCTGTCGCTCGCCCCGCTGCACGGACCGGGCGGCGCGATTGTCGGCGTGCTGGCGATCGCCGCCGACCTGACGGCGCTACGCCAGCTCGAGGTCCAATACCGCCAATCGCAGAAGGTCGAAGCGGTGGGCCAGCTCGCGGGCGGGATCGCCCACGACTTCAACAACATCCTCACCGCGATCCTGAGCACGACGCAATTGTTGCTCAAGGAGCTGCCGCGCGGGTCCGCGGCACGGCGGGACGTCGAGGAGATCGCTGATTCGGCGCGCCGTGCCACCGGCCTCACCCGCCAGCTGCTCGCCTTCAGCCGCCGCCAGGTGCTGGAGCTCAAGTCGCTCGACTTGAACGCACTGGTGGACGATCAGGAGCGGATGCTGCGCCGGTTGCTTCCGGAAAACGTCGAGCTCCGGACCGCGCTGTCCGCCGATCTCGGTACGGTACGCGCCGACGCCGGCCAGCTGGAGCAGGTTTTCATGAACCTGGTCGTGAACGCGCGCGACGCGATGCCGCTGGGCGGCGTCATCACGATCACGACCACAAACGTCGACATCGACCGGCCGTATCTGGAGGGATCGGTACCAGTCCGGCCCGGCCGGTACGTACTGCTCGGGGTGAGCGACACTGGCGTGGGGATGGACGCGAACACGTTGAGCCACGTGTTCGAGCCGTTCTTCACAACCAAGGAGCCCGGCAAAGGCACGGGGCTCGGCCTGGCGACCGTGTACGGCATCGTGAAGCAGACTGGGGGCTACATCTGGGCCGACAGCGCGCCGAACCGGGGAGCGGCCTTCAAGATCTATCTCCCCCGCGTGGAGGACGCCCTCGCCGCGACACCAGATCTCGATGCCGGGGCGCCGTCACCGAACGGCAAGGAGACCGTGCTGCTCGTGGAAGACGAGATGGAGGTCCTGCGCACCATGCGTCGCGGGCTCGAGGCGCTCGGCTACACGGTGCTCGCGGCCAAGGGCGGCCCCGAGGCGCTGGCGTTGGCGGCGCGCCACGAGGGGACGATTCACTTGCTCATCACCGACGTCGTCATGCCGGGGATGAACGGCCGCGACCTGGCCCTGGGACTCGCCGCCACGCGCCCCGACACGAGGGTGCTGTACGTCTCCGGCTACCCCGACCAGTCGGTCGTGCACCAGGGCTTGCTCGCTCCCGGGCTGGCGTTCTTGCAGAAGCCATTCGCGCCCGACGGCCTGGCGCGCAAGATCCGCGAGGTATTGAAACCCGTCACCCGTTAATGGTGCGCATCGCGGCTTCCGAATAGCGCGCCCCCGCCGCCACGCCTCTCGGCGCCACCTCGGCAATGCGCCGCAGGTCGGACTCCTTGAGTGTGAGGTCCGCCGCGCCGACGTTCTCCTCGAGGAAGGTGCGACGCTTGGTGCCCGGGATGGGCACGATGTCGGGACCTTGCGCGAGCAGCCAAGCGAGCGCCAGCTGAGACGGCGTGCAGCCTTTGTCCAGCGCCAGATGCTCCACTCGCGCCACGAGATCCAGGTTCTTTTGGAAGTTCTCCCCTTGGAAGCGGGGATGATTGTGGCGCCAGTCGTCCGCGGCGAGGTCTTCGGGCTTCCTGATCTTGCCGGTGAGCCACCCGCGCCCGAGCGGACTGTAGGGCACAAAGCCGATCCCGAGCCCGCGGCACGTGGGCAGTATCTCGTCCTCGGGGTCGCGGCTCCAGAGCGAGTACTCTGTCTGCAGGGCGCTGATCGGGTGGACGGCGTGGGCGCGACGGATCGTCGCCGGCGAGGCCTCGGAGAGGCCGAGGTAGCGGACCTTGCCGGCGCGCACGAGCTCGGCCATCGCGCCGACGGTCTCCTCGATCGGCACGGCGCGATCCACACGATGCTGGTAGTACAGGTCGATGTGATCCAGACCGAGCCGCCGTAGCGACGCGTCGCACGCGGACCGCACGTACTCGGGGCGGCCGTTTTGGCCTACGAATTTCCCGTCCGGTGTGCGCACATTGCCGAACTTTGAGGCGAGGACGACGCGGTCCCGCTGCTTGGCAATTGCCTTGCCGACGAGGATCTCGTTTGTGAAGGGCCCATACACGTCGGCCGTATCGAGGAACGTGATACCCAGCTCGAGCGCACGGTGAATCGTGGCGAGGGCCTCGCCCTCGTCCCGCTCCCCGTAGAAGTCCGACATGCCCATGCAGCCGAGCCCAAGCGCCGAAACGACGAGTCCCTGAGAGCCCAGTTTGCGTTGTTGCACGAAGACCTCCTTCCAGATCCCTCAGCAGCTGTGACCCCGCATCTCGACCGATAGCACGAAGTCCCGCGCGGCGCGTGTCAGCTCCGCGTCGGTGATCTTGGCCCGGCCGCCCTGTGCGAGCGCGCGGTCGAGCGCCACCCACAAGTCGCGGCGGTGGGGATCGAGCTGGAGCGCGCGCGCCAGCGGGCCGATCGCGTCGCCCGCCCAGCCGTTCTCCATGTAGATCCGCGCCACCGCGAGCATCGCGTCCACGTCCTCCGCGTGGCCCTCGAGATGTTGCAACAGTGAATCTACTCGCCCATCGAGGTCCTGCAGTCGAGCGAACGACTGCATCGCCTGTGCCGGCAGCGGCCGCGGCGCGGTCGCGAGGAAATCGGGCCCGGCGATCACGCCAGCGTCGAACGCAACGGCGATCAAGAGACCTTTCCAGTAGCGCATGGTATCCTCCCGGCCCTGTAAGAGGCACAGCGCGCACCAGGAGAATTCGTGAGGGACTAGGGGCTGGCCGTGTCAGTAGGGACACGGCGCCGGGCGGCGCCGCGTGTCCCACCAGACACGGGAGGTGCTATGCCTTGGGACGGATCCAGAGGGGCACGATCGTGGTGCCCCAATGCAGCCGCAGCAACGCCGAGTCGGGCGTCACGACGGGGAAGTAATACGCGAGCGCTTCCATGTGGGCGCCCTGCTCCGAGGCTACGGTCACGCGGAGGACGTCCGACGACTCACCGGGATAGGGTGTGTGCCAGACGCCGAGGGCGCGGCTGAAGATGACGGTCCACGGCTGCGGTGGCTCAGCGGGGATGGTCCAAAGGGTGTAGCGGCCTGCGGCGAGGTCATGACCCGCGATCGAGACGTCGCGGCTGAACGAAATCGTGGTAGCGGAATCGGCGCCGGGGTGCCACAGGCGTCCCCAGTGGACGATACCGCCGCTCCCGAACAGCTCCCGCCCGCGTGCCACGGGGCGGTTGTACGAAATGCCGATGTCGGTGATGCCCACCCGCTGAGTGACCGACCCGTGCTGGCTCCGAGGGACCTGCTGGAGCAGCGCGACGACGATCAGGGCGAGCGAAACGCTCACCCAGTGCCTTCCGCGGGTTTCTCTTCTTGCTTCTTGTCGTTCCAGCGCTTGAAGGCCCACACGCCAAACCAGACGAGCGCGACCAGGAACGCGATCTTGAAGATCGTGAAGAGCACGCCCAGCAAGACACCGGCGAGCAGCTTCCAGAGGATGACGCCGACGACGCCGACGGCGGCGAGCTGGAGGATCGGCTTACCCATGATAGACTCAAGGATAGGGACCCGATCCGTACGACGCGAGGGGTGGAGATGTGTCACCGGAACATGGGAACAGCGGAACTCGAGGAACGACGGGCCCGAAAAGCGGTATGTTCAGGACCGTAACGTCCTCAGCCAGGGAGCTCCATGCGTAAACTCAGCGGTGTCGTTCTCGCTGTCGTCGTGGTGGCCGGCCTCGCCTGTGCGGCCAAGCGCGTCCTCGTCCCGGCCCGGATGGACCTCCATCCGTATGGGAAAATCGGCCTCGTGACCTTCAGCGTCGAGAACGCCAAAGGCAACCTGCACGAGTTCGCGACCGAGCGCTTCTCGGAAAACGTGCTCTCGGCGCAGCCGGGGATCGAGATCCTCGAGCTGGGCAACGTTGACACCCTGATGCAGCGGTTGGGCGAGCGCGAGCTTGGGCCGTTGACGGCGCAGGAGCTGGGCAGGCAGCACGGCGTCGCAGCAGTGTTCGCCGGTCACCTCAAGGTCACCAATCCAAGCGCCACAGGCGGGCTCGGCGGTCTGCTGACCCCGCATCTCGAAGCGACGGTCAGGACCGACTTGACGGTGCGCCTTCTGTCGACGCAGTCCGGTGGCACGGTGTGGCGCTCGAGTGCGTGGGCGACGCAGAGGGTGGGCGGCGTCTCGATTGTGGCGGGCCAGCTCAACTTCGCGGCGCGCGATCCCAAGACGGCGTACGGGCCGATGGTGAACACGATCGTCAACATCGTGACGCAGGACATGTGGTCGACGTGGCAGAAGCAGTAGGCTAGAACCCCGCCGCGGACGCTCGCTGACGCGTCCGCGCACCTTGGCGGCTGCTTCACCGCGGCCTGGCTGCCGATCACATCCGTGATGATGTCGCCCAGCATCCGCGGCAACTCCACCAGGAGAATCCGGGTTCGCTGCAAAGGGGAGAGCCCCTGTTGACGTGCGTACGATCTTGGCCGCGCCGGGCGCGCGGCGAAATGGACCGACCGATCTGATTTGGATCTAGGAGAGAACTACAGCAGGGTGTAGACCTCGAGCGCTAACGCCCGTCCTTGCTAATCCGCACGGGCGGGCTCCCGCGCCGGTGCGATCGCGATGCCTTCCGGTCCTCGAGCGCCTGGGCTTTGATCTCCAGCCGCTCCCTCGCTCGGCGATCGCCGGGGCGGGTCAGCATCGCCGGCTTGCCCGTGTCGGGATCGTAGTAACCCAGATACCCGCCCGGATTGACGCTGAACGAAGCAAGCGTGTGTCCCTCGTAGGCGCGCCCGAGGAAATCGTTGCGCCCGTTCAGCTCGTCTCCAGAAGTGAAATACAGCGGAAGCACGAAGTTGCAGACGGGCACGTCGCCGATGTTGTAGTGCTCCTCCTGCACAGGGTCGCACATCTCGTACCAGTAGTAGGCGACCCGGTCTGACGCATTCGGGTTCGGGCCCTTCACGAGCAGGTTGGCCTCGGGGTCCGCGATCAGCTCGAGCGCTTCGTGCGACAGCGTGGTCCGCCAGTCCTCGTGCAATCGGTCGGCGAGATCAGTGAAGACGAACCCGTATGGCAGGCCGCGATTGCTCTTGTCGTGGTAGCCCAAAGCGTCGTCCGGGGCAACCTTGTCCCAGAGGTAGATGATCGCGTCCCCCCGCAAGTCGGCCGCCGTCTGCGGGGCGGGCTTGTGTCCCGTTTTCCGCTCCAGGCGCAACCGCGCCCCCATGCTCCAGTACGGCTCGAAGTCCTCGGTGACCTGCAGGTTGATCGCCCGGATCGCGTGCAGGACCTCCTCGTCGATAAGCTTGCCGTTCGTGTGGTTGACGACGGAGATGATCATGAGCCGACAAGACTAGAGTTGGCGCCGGTGGGTGCTATGACACTTTGAGCGGCGTCTTGCGGACCCGGGGCGATCGGCGAGTATCAGCACTCCCACGCCCAAGCCCCCAGGGGGAACCCGTGGCAACCATAAAGACCAAGACACCCAAGAAGTGGACCGTGCTCGCCTGGATCGCCGGCGACAACAACCTCGACGCGTACGGGCTGAGTGACATCAAAGAGATGAAGAAGACCGGGTCGACCGACGCGGTCGACGTGGTCGTACAGTTCGATCGCCGCGGGAACGGAAAGACCTACCGCTACCACCTGCGCAAGGGGACGACCCTCGCGTCCGATGTCGTCGCCACGTTGGGCGAGACGAACACCGGCGATCCCGCCGTCGCCATCGATTTCTTCACGTGGGGCATGCAGACCTATCCGTCCGAGAAGGTGCTGGCGATCATCTGGAACCACGGCAGCGGCATCGACGAGGCCGATGTCTATGCCCGCGCGCGCAAGACCGGCATCAGAGTGCAGCGCCGCGCGCGCCGCAGCGCGAAGACCCGCCCCCGTAGCCAGGCCCGCGCGATCGCCAGCAACGGCCTGCGCCGCTCGCTCTTTTCCACCACGCTCGATTCGGCGATCCGCCTGCGCGCCATCGCCTACGACGACACGAACCGCGACTTCCTCGACAACGCCGAGCTGAAGCGCGTGCTCGCGCGGGTCGCCAAGGCGGCCAAGCGCCCAATCGACGTACTCGGCTTCGACGCCTGCTTGATGAGCATGGTCGAGATCGCCTATCAGCTGCGCGGCCTGGTGGGCCACATCGTGGCGTCAGAGGCGGTGGAGCCGGGAGACGGCTGGCCCTACGACAAGGTGATCGCCGATCTCGCCGCCAACCCCAAGGCGACCGGTGCCGCCGTCGCGCGGTCGATCGTGCGGCGCTATCTGGCCTCCTACCCGGCGTCCGAGGAGGTCACCGACTCGGCCGTGGATGTGAGTCGGGTGAACGTCGTCGCACAAGCCGTGGACCAGCTGGCGGGGGCCTGCCTCCCGACGCTGCAAACGCCCGCCGACTATGCCGCGTTCGGACGGGCGGTCACTAACGCCCAGCGCTTCGACATGAAGGATTACGTCGACTTGGGCGACCTGTGCCGCCAGCTGGCCGCCCGGTCTGCGCGCCCCGACGTGCAGCAGGCGGCGCAACATGTGCTCGCGACGTTACAAGGCCCGCAGCCGTACGTCGTGGCCGAAGGCCACAAGGGCGGCACCGTCGCCGGCGCGACGGGAACGGCGATCTACTTCCCACTAGTAGGAGACGTGCAGGTCGCCTACACCGGACTCGATTTCGCCAAGGCTACGCGCTGGGGGCAGCTGATCACCCAGTACCGCCATTGAGTCCACTCCCGTGCGGGCGGAGCTCCTTGAGAAACCGCCGCTGCACCCAGGCCGACCCCTTCGCCCGGACCGTTTCCCACGGCAGGCCGGTCACCTCGCGGACAAGGCGGTAACAGGCGCTCGGGTGACGACGCGAGCGAAACGCGATCCAGCACAGCGACACCTTCTGCCGCTCGGACGTAATGACCCAGGACAAAACCGTCGCCCAACCCGCTAGCCGGTGGAGAGGAGGCAGGCCTTCGCGTTTCAGGAGCCGAGCGAGCTTGAACCGATTCGGTAGCCCCAGCTGACGCGCCACTGTTTCCGCGGTGCCGATGGGCCCTTCACACAGCAGGACGGCCTCGACGACGGCGCGGGGATAAAACGGCATTGTTGGGCGGGTCGCCCGAATCGCCTGCCACGGCGTGCCGAGCATGGTTGGGAAGGGTTCTGGAAGCCGCCGAATATGTTGCTCCGCCGCAGCGCCCGCCAGCGGGTGCTCAAAGTGTTACAACCGGCTAATACTGCGTGCCGTCGTACACGCACGACTTGGTGGTCGGGCGTTGCTTGCTGATCGTGAAATGGCCGTCTCGATATCCGTAGACGCGGATCGTGCCATGACGATTGGTGCAGTACACGCGTCCGCCGGTCGCGGCCTTGTAGGCGGCGACCGCCTCGGGCATGGGATGGTGGTAGCGTTGGACGACCCCCGCCGAGATCACGACCGCCTGCGGCGTCACGGCGGCAAGCCAATCCGCCGACGTGCCGTTGTTGGCTCCGTGGTGCGCCGCCTTCAGCACCGTCACGTCCAGCAGGTTGCGCTCGTTCGCGACGAGCCACGTCCGCTCCTCTTCGTCGGCGTCGCCCGCGAACAGCATCGAGAAGGTGCCATACTCCATGCGTACCACGAGGGAGTTGTTGTTCTCATCGACGGGACAGGCGTCATCCACCGGGTCCGGGGGCAACACGATGAATTGCACGCCGTCCACCGCGAGTGTATCGGCGCCGAGGGACTGCGCCGGGATGTGCCGGTCGTTCAGGGCCGCGCGGATGGCATCGTCGGTCGTCCGGTTCGGACAGTCCTCTAGATTCCCGACGAACCGATCGACGGGCAGCGACCGCAGCACCCGCTCGATGCCGGCGAAATGGTCGCTGTGGCGGTGCGACACGATGAGCAGCGCCAAACGCGTCACCCCGAATTGCGGACCGAGCGAATCGGCGAGGGCGCGGTCGGGCCCGGCGTCGATCAGCACCCATTGTTGGTTCGGCGTGCGAATGAGGATGCCATCGCCCTGGCCGACATCCACGACCTGGACGCGGACAAACTGACCCGGCGCAGAACCGGGGACGGCACCGAAGAGAGCGAGCGAGCCCGCGAGGACAACGATCCGCCGCATGCAGCCAAGATGTCGGGACGTCGACACGAGAGATAGGGCGTTTTTGCGGCACGATAGGGCGCAATTGCGGCGTCGTGCGACGCCCGCAGCCGAGCAAGTGGCGCGAATCGTCAGAGGCTGGTTGAACGCGAGGGACTAGCGCCTAACCCCTGATCGCCGCGAACAGGGCCACCACGGCGATGACGAGCCCGACCGCGATCTTGGCCGCGGTCGCCGCTGCGCGGCCGAGCAGCGCCCCCCACCCCGCCCGCAGGGAGGCGCCGGCGGCGGCGGTCTTCGAGTACTCGAAGACCACGGCGCCTGCGAACGAGCCGACGAAGGCACCGATCACGCTGCCGATGACGGGCACCGGAACGCCGACGACGGCGCCGACCAAGCCGCCGAGCAGCGCGCCCCACCCCGCGCGCTTCGATCCTCCGTAGCGCCGCGCCAGGCCGAAGCCGAGCCACGCTTCGATCACTTCGCCCACGACGGCGAGGGCGAGCACGACGACGAGTGTCGTCAGCCCGATCCGCTGGAACCCGGTGAGCCAACCGTAGGCCACGACCGCAACCACCATCACCCAAAGGCCCGGCAACCCGAGGGCGACGAGCGCCAGGCCGGCGACGAAACAGATCGCCATGAGCCAAGTGAGGAGCGTGGGATTCACGAGTTGAATTCTCTCTCTGAAAGGCGCACGTTGCGTCGTGATCCTCGTCGAAGCCTGTGTCGAGTCGCTCGCCGCCGCCGTGGCCGCCGCCGCTGGCGGTGCCCAGCGCATCGAACTATGCGCCGATCTCGCTGCTGGCGGCACATCCCCCGATAACGCGACCGTCGCGGCTTGCCTATCTCAGCTGGCGATCCCGGTCTTCGTCATGGTGCAGCCGCGCGCCGGCGGATTCCATTACTCGCCCGCCCAGCACGCAACCATGCTCGACGAGATCAAGCGCGTGAAAGATGCAGGGGCACGGGGCATTGTGACGGGGGCGCTGCGGCCCGACGGCAGCGTCGACGAGACGCGCACGCGGGAGCTGATCGCCGCGGCGCGGCCCCTTCCCGTGACGTTCCACCGCGCATTCGACGAGAGCCGTGACGCGGCCCGCGCGCTCGAGACAGTGATTGCGCTCGGCGCGACCCGCGTGCTCACGTCGGGCGGGGCGGCGACAGCGCCGCAGGGTGCGGCAGCGATCGCGAGACTCGTGCGGCTCGCGGCGGGACGGATCGGCATTCTCGCGGGCGGCGGAATCAACGCGAGTAACGTGGCGGAACTGGTGCGCGCCACCGGCGTCCGCGAGGTACACCTCAGCACGCAGGACGACGAGAAGGTGCGGCGCGTGGTGGAGTTAGTGCGGGCCTGGTGAGCCGGTCGAACGCTCGACCCCGCGCACGATATCGACCCGCAGCTCCGTCCAGCCATCCACCTGGTAGTAGGCAACGCGCAGCTCGTGCCGGCCTCCGGTGAGGGGCGCGGCATCGACCATCGATTCGTGGGGGACCCAGTTGTCGATGGCGAGCAGGCCGTCCACCCAGACGCGTACGGCGTCGTCACTGATCGTGCGGAGGGTGTAGGTGCCGGGAGCGAGTGTGACCGTTCCGGTGGCGTCGAGTGACCAATGGGCTTGGGGCAGCCCAGCGAATTCAGCCGGCGGCCGATACCACATGTAGTCGAGACGGCGCGGCTGACCCCGGGGTGGCACCCCGGGGTGGGCCGAAACGGGGGGGGTAGCTTCACCCCGGGGCATCGCCCCGGGGTCAGCCGCGCTCAGCGACGTATCGAAGATCCGTGCCGTATCGCTCCACGAGAAGAATCTCACAGCCCACTCGATGGCCGGCTCGAAGCGGCCATACGAGAACCGGTACAGCGCCCCCACCCCGCGCTTCACCCCCCGGGGGGACACCGTCGCCCAACCCCGGTACTCGAGCGTCACTTCCCAGTCGCCCACTGAATCGGGAGCGGGGGTTACCGCGATCGTGTCGCCGACGCTCCCCGCGGCACGCGAGATGGCTGCGATGCCGCGGCGGGCGACGACGCGCCAGGTCCCAGCGGGACCGAGCACGGCGAGCCGCAGGGGGACGGCGCGACTCGAGTCCACGGGCCAGAGCTTGGGCGACTGCCAGTCGTAGGGCCCCCATTCGTCCACGATGATCGCCGAGCGATCGAGGCGCGTGAGTGGGGAGGACGGTGCACCGCTGTGAAACTGGTAACGCACTACCGGGGCAAGGGAACTATCACCGCTTGGAAGGTTCCCCGATTCCCGAAAGCTCGCCGAGTCTCGCAGGACAAAGGCTGTGTCGACGCCGACCAATCGACTCCCTGTCACGACTAACCCAGTCGTATTCCGCGCGCGCACTGCCACCCGATTCCCCACGAACACGTTGCTGTCGATCGCGTAGTCTCGGCTGCGGGTGTCGTGGTGCTTCGGGTAGCCCCACTCCGATGGCTCGATCGAGTCGGCCCAGAGACGGATCGCCGTCGAGTCGCGCCGGAAGCGGTTCCCCCTGATGACGTTGTCCTGTCCATGCTCGATCGCGATGCCGGTGCGGTTGTCGGCGAAGTCGTTGCCCACGATCTCGGACGAGTAGCTGTAGCCGCCCCACAGCCCGTAGTCGCTCCCCACCGCCCGATTCGCGATGAATTTGTTGCGGCTGAACGTCGCCTCCATGCCGTTCGCGGGCGAAAAGCTGAAGTCGTTGTCATAAAACGCATTGTCGTTCGCGCCGGTGGTTCCGGAGTCCATGGCGGTTTGGCCCGCCCACAGGAACAGCCCGTCACCACCGTGCGTGACCGAGTTGGAGACGACGAGGTTGCGCGAGCTTTGCTCGAACATCAGGAGCCCCGCGGAGTCCTGGCCGCGCCGGTAGAAGCGGTGACTGTAGCCGCGGACGTTGTAGTCGATACGGTTCTGGATGATCGTATCGTCGGAGGAACGGTACAGGCCGATGCCGAGCCCTGAATTGAAGGAGAAGTTGTTATGGCGAATCGTGAGCCCCTTGCTACGGACCAGCAGCAACCCGTTCATGCCACCCACCGCGCCATTGTTCCGTAGTTCCCCGCCTTCTACGTCGTCCAAGTAGATCGCTGCACCGTACCTGAGCCATTCATTGTTCTCGTTATGATGGTACGACAACCAATCGACGAGGCTCTCGTGCTCGATCAGACTGAAGAGACGAGGCTTCCAGGTGTAGCTCACATCGTTGTCGATCAGCGCGAGCCCCCGGGTGCCGCGCGCGAGGATGCCCACCCGGTAGCCGCGCACCCGCGCGTTGACGATGCGCACGTTGCGCCCGCCCGCGACGCGAATCGCGACACCCACGGCGCGGTCGGGGTCGCTATCCGGCGCCATCCCCTCGAGCGTCGCGCCTTGGAAATCGACCGTGAGATCGTCGCCCTTGATCGTGATCACCGCAGAATCGAGCGACGCCGGGGCCGCGAGGCGGTAAGTCTTGGGCACGACGCGCACGGACTGGGTGATGACCATCCCAGGGCGCAGCTCGACTTGGGCGGTGGCGGTTGCGCAAAGCGCGACGAGCGCTAAAGAGGCGGTCGCGGCGAGCGCAGGCTGTCGAAGCACGCTGGAAACGTTAGCACTCTCCCTGCACGGCTGCTTAACCGTGATTTGCCTCACAGGCCGGGACATGCAATTGTGCTACTCAAGAAGCCATGATCACGCCCCTGATTCACCGTGCGCTGACGCGCGAGGACCTGGCCCGGCTCGTGGCCGAGATCGGCCGGCTGGACCAGTCCGAGGCGCGCGCTGCCGAGGAGGCCGTCCAGGCCGGCGCGGTCGACAGCGTGCTCGACTCGCCCGTGGCGCTCGACGCGGTGCGCGGCCGGGGCGGCGCGCCCGCGGCTGTCCCCCTGTCCATCCTCTGGTACGTTCCGGTGCGCGCGGCGCTGCGAGCCCGCGGCGTCTCCGACGTCGAGCTCGCTGACTACACCGCCACCCTGCCCGTGGTGTTTGCCAACTGGCGCGCGGTGCGGACCGTCGCACGCGGCGAGACGGGTATCGGCGTGTGGTGGCGCTATGTGACGTCGCTGCCCGACGGCACCGTGGCGCAAGCCGAGGGCGCGACCGACGTCGCGGCGCTGGCACTGTGGTGGGCGGGGTGCTTTCCGGAGTGGGTGAGCCGGCGCATGGCGGGTCGGGGAATGTTGCGCGCGTACGTGACGTTCGCGGCGCAGGCGCTCGCGCTCGCCGCGCGTATCCTCGGGCCCAACGGACCGCTCTGGGCTCGCGCCGCGGGCCACGCCGACGTGCTCCATGCCGCCCTGTCCGAAGCTCGCCGCGACTACCTCGGCCGGGACGTGCATAGCTCCCAGAGCCGCCTCGAGCGGTTTCTAGGTCGGCTGAACTAACGTCAGGCGGGCCTCCCCGGCCCGCGCGGGCCAGCGCGGCGTGTACGCGTAGCCCTGTACCGTTTCCTCGAAGCCGCGTTCCGATCGGGAGACGGTGGCGAATGCCACCGGCGTCAGGTCGAGGTCCAGCTCGCGGGACACCGAGATCTCCGTGCAGAAGAACGCGTCGGCCGGGAAGGCCGTAGGGTCCCACCGGTAACTCACGGTCAAGGCGCCGGAACGCTCGAAGCGCATGCGTTTCTCGAGGGACGCCGCGCGCAACACTAACTCCACTGCCTCCGCGGTTGCCGCCACGCTGACGTCGAACTCCGCTCGCGCCCAGGACGCGACCTCACCCGTTCCATCGCCCCCCAGCATGCGGTCCACGAACAGCGCCCTATCCACTTGATCCACGGGTGGTAGCTGCTGCAGGCGGTTGGCGCGCTCGAGATCGTGAATGCTGGGCGCACCCTCGGCGGCCGCGGGGGGAGGGGGGGAAGGGGAGGGGGCGTCGCCGGGGGAGGGGGCGTCGCCGGGGGAGGGGTCGCGCTGCTCGTGATAGACTTCGCGCCGGCGAGTGAGGACGTCGGCGTAATTGACCTCCGGTTCGAACAGCGTGTACTCCTCGACAACACCGCCGCGCGTGGGGCTGACCACCGCCGAAAAGCTCGACGAATGCACCCAGATCTCGAGCGACCCGTCGCCGTCGAAATCCAACTGCTCCGCCGCGACCGGCTCGCCGTGACGTAACTGCCGCTCGGCTTGGGCCAGGTTGCGCCAGATCGCGGCCCGTAGGTGCGGGAGATAGAGCCCGCCGAACACTCCGTGCCAGTACGCGTCATTGCACTGGGCGCGGCCGATGGCCCGGCGCGCCGCCGGGGGATCGCCGCGCTGCCGGCACAGCGCGGACAGCGCCAGCATCTTCTTGTGCATGCGATTCGCCTCTGGGTACTTCACCAGAAAGTTGCGCCAGTGCCCACCCCGTATGAGCGCCCCATCCGGCCCGGCGACGCGGGTCTCGCCGAGATCGCGCTCGAGAGCGGCAAGCCGCACGGCGGCCGCGGGCGGCAACGCCCACGTTTCCATCTCGCGGTACGACGCCGTGGGGAGATACGCGATGCCGCCGCTGCGCACCTCCCGCAGCGCCGCGCCCGGCGTCGTGAGCCGGACCTCCCCCGCGGTCACGAGCGCCGCCATCGCGTCCAGGAACTGGTCCAGCCAGCCGCGCGTGTACACCCAGTCCTTGGTCCCGGGCCAGCCGCCGAATTTCTCGCCGTCGTCCACAAAGACGGCGAGCGGGCGGCCGGCGGCCCGCAGCTCGCGCAGATACGCGGCGATGCTGGCCGGCGGCTTGAACGGAATGAGATAGCGCAGCCGCTCGTCGATGGGAAACACGGCGACCCGCTTGCCGCCGCTCTCGGTCCAGAACGGCGCATGCAGCGATTCGCGCTCGAAGCCGCTCACCAAAAAGTGGCGATCGTCGACGAGGACATAGCGCACGCCTGCGTCCGCCAAGTCACCCGCGAGGTCCGGCTCCCACACCCGCTCGGTGAGCCACAGGCCCGTCGCTTCGACGCCGAAGCGGCGCTGGATCGCCTCTCGCATCCAACCGATCTGCTCGACGCGATCGGGGCGCGGTAGCGAGGCGAGCACCGGCTCGTAAAACCCCGCGAGCAGCAGCTCGACGTGACCGTCAGCCGCGAGACGACCGAGCTGGTCCAAGTACTTCGCGTCGTGGGCCTCGAGCCACTCGAGCAGCGGCCCCGAGAGGTGCAGCGCGAACGGGAAGAACCGATGTGCCGCGAGCCGCTCTACGAGCGGCCGATAGACGTCCCGCAGGTGCTCCTCGAAGACGTGGTCGAAGTTCCCCACTGGTTGGTGCAGGTGCACGCCGAATACGAAGCGGACAGGATCCATCTCAGGCCGCCTTCACGCGCTGGAGATAGAGCTCCCGGCCCGAGCCCACGGCGGGGTCGTTGCTTGGGGCCAAGGCGAGGCGCTCGAGCAGGCCTGCCTCGAGCCGCGCCTGATCGATCTTCAGGGGAGGGCCCGCCAGCTCGATCGCCTGCGCAGCGGATCGCAACACGATCACGGACTCGATCCCGGCGATGTCGTCGAAAAACCAGCCGCAGGACGTGAACATCCGCAGCAGCTGGTGCTCGAGCGCGGTGGGCAGCGCTCGACCGTCTCGCGCGAACGCGCCGCGGATCTCTTCCGACAGCCACTCGAGCGCCGCGCGCAACGGCGCGCGCCAGCGTTGCTGCGTGGCCCGCTCGGGCGCGGCGCGACAGCCGCACTCGGCCCGCCACCGCTCGACCCCGTGCGGGCAGCTCCAGGAGCTGGGCGCCACGAGGCGCACGTCTTCCTGGGGCGGCCGCCGGGCGAGGAAGGAGGCGTAGTTCTCGGTCTCGATCGTCTCCAAGACTCGGGCCAGAGTCACAGCGCCGCCCTTGTGATGGTGCCCGTAGGTCTCGCCGTCCGTCGCGATCGACACGAGGTCGCCGCTCGCGGACCTCAGACGCTCGACCCACTGGGCGGCGTCATTCACCAGGGGGCCGAACGCGACACCGTGCGAGAGGGGCCCATCATAGATGAAGAGCGCGATGCGGCGACCCCCCCCTCCGGCGGTGTGATACCAGCCCGGGAGTCCACCGGCTGGCGCGCGCTCCACCTGATGGGGCGCGAGCACCGTGAAGCGGATGCCCTCCTCCGCCAGCACGTCGAGTGTTTCGTGGTCCACCGCCGTCTCGGGCAGCCACATGCCCTCGGGCTCGCGCCCGAAGCGGCGCCGGAAGTCGGCGATCCCCCAGCGCACTTCGGTCGTTTTGTCGCGGCGCGGGCTGAGTGGCAGGATCACATGATGGTACGGCATGGCCATCGCCCCGCCGCCGGCGCGGTCGGCCGCGAGCACGGCGGCATAGGTCTCGGGCGCCGCACGCTCCATCCACTCGAGTAGCGTGGGCCCGAAGTCGAAGCTGAGGGAAGCGAGGGACGGAGCGACAGGGGCGTAGCATTCCCGCTCGATGCGCTCGTTCCAGTCGTGGTAGGGCGCGGCGTTCGCCTCAAGGGGAACGATGCCGGTCCGCGGGTCGTCGCGCGGCGGCTGGTAGAAATGCCCGTGGATCACGACGGACCGCGTCAACCGCCTAGGGCCTCTGCTACTTGGGCGAGCACATCGGGAAACAAATCGTCTCGCTTGGCGAGCTCGTCCGCGATGCGCGTCCCCGCCTCCAGCGACCCCTTCGGCGCGAGCGCGCCGATCAATCGCTCGGCGTCGTCGGCATGCAGGGTGAAGCGCCGCTCCGCGTAATCGACCACGGCGCCGGTCGAGATGATGAACTGCCAGTCGGACGATTGCGCCAACAGCAGCTCGCGCGCGGCCTGCGCCAACACGGGCCGCGCGGCTGGCCGCTTGAGCGCCGCGGGCGCCGCCTTCCAGAACGCGCCTTCCAACGCCCGCAGTCTGTCCCAGGTCCACGCGGTTTGCTTGTTGCGCCACATGCTGTGATCGCCGTTCGCCCCCCAGGAGCCTTCCGCCAGTTGCACAGCCGTCCGGGGCGGATGGGCCTCGAGGTGCTGGGAGGCGGTCACGGCTCGGACACGACGGCCCCGCAGCGCGCGGTACGTGGCGGCCAGGAAGTCGGCCCCTTCGAACCACCAGTGCCCGAACAGCTCCGTGTCGAACGGCGCCACAATGACACCGTCCCGGTCCTTCGTCTTTCCATCCGAGGAGGAAAGGGTCTCCAGCAGATGGACGAAGTGGGACGCATGATTGACTGCCCGCTCGAATGCCACCCGCGGCTCGTAGGGGCGCTTCGCGCCGAGGTCCACGTTCGGGCCGCTGACTCGCCACAGCTTGAGTCCTCCCGGCCAGCGAATCTTGTGGAACTCGAGATACGCCTCGTCGCCCGGGTAGCCCTGGTGGCGCGACCAGATCTGCATCGACGAGCGGGGATCGCGAACCAGCGCCGCGACGCCGCGTTTCGTGCCCCGACTGGCGACCCGAGACACGCGATAGGCGCGGTAGGGCGACCGTGTCGCTTTCCCACGGACGGCCGGCGGTGAGGACGCGTCGTGCCGCTCCGCGTCGAACCGCTCCGCGCCCAGCGGAATGTCGCCGTAGCCGCCGAGCGACGTTCCCGCGTGGGCGAGATGAGCGTCGGTGAAGAAGTAGCGGAAGCCGGCCTCGGCCAGATGCTTTTCGATCCCGGGGCGATAGGCGCATTCCGGCAGCCAGCACCCTGCCGGGGCGACCCCGAACAAGCGGCGGTGCTCGCCCTGGCCCACCGCCAACTGCAGCCGGATGCTCTCGTCGCGCGTGAGCAGCGGGAGATAGCCGTGCGTGGCCGCGGATCCGATGATCTCGAGGAGGCCGCGCTCTTGGAGGCGTCGAAAGGCGGAGACCAAGTCCCCATCGATCTTCTGGAACAGCGCCTGCAGGCGCTTGAATCGCGACCTCCAGAATTCCACGAGTGGCCCCACCGACGGCGGGGCCTCATCGCACGCGGCCAGACGCTGCGCGAAAAACGCCTCCATCTCCGCGGTGAAGACGGGGCTCGCCAGCTGGTTGGCGAGGACCGGCGTGAATCCGATCGTCAGTGGGACAGGCGTTCCCTCTGCCGAGAGCGCCTCGAGCTGCTCCAAGAGGGGGAGATAGGTGTCGAGCGCTGCCTCGCACAGCCAGTCGCTGCCGTGCGGCCAGCGGCCGTGGTTCAGGACATACGGGAGGTGACTGTGCAGCGCGAGGACGAAGTCCATTACCGCAGCGCGA
>Ga0137371_10001405_pt1 | contig 19149 bp, 14 predicted proteins | sample SagtaG_7_FD_104919 | JGI IMG/M metagenome (GOLD analysis project Ga0137371, IMG submission 104919) | Vadose zone soil microbial communities from Sagehorn Ranch, Mendocino, California, USA - Sage1_R_40_16 metaG | ecosystem: Environmental > Terrestrial > Soil > Vadose zone | place: USA...
GAGTGCGGTGAGCGCCCGGCGGGTGCGCGGGCCGCCGTGCCCGGCGGGGCGCGGCTGCGGTGATGCGGGTCGGTGGTTCATTGGGGTGGCTCCTTGTCTGCCTGGGCGAACGTTCCTGGACGGCCTGTTGCGTTGTCCGAAGTGACAGGGCAGCGCGGGGCGCCCGGAAAAGTCTTGGGACCGGCTTGGAGGCAGTCTTGGAACGGCGGTGGACGCGGTGGCGGCCTGGTGGTGGAATGGGCGAAAGCCGCTGGCCCGGGCGGCAGGGGGAGACAACCGGGCGGGGTGGGTGATGGCTGCTGACGCGGCGGCCGGCGAGACGGGGCCCGTGGAGTTCGGCATTTTGGGGCCGCTGGAGGTGCGGCGGTCCGGGTGCGCGGTGCCGCTGGGCGGCCCGCGGCAGCGGGCGGTGCTCGCGCTGCTGCTGCTGGAGGCGAACCGGGCCGTGTCGATGGACCGGCTGGCCGAAGATCTCTGGGGCGGGCACCCGCCCGAGGGGTGGGCCACCACCTTGCAGACCTACGTGTTCCACCTGCGCCACGCGCTCGAGCCGGGCCGGGCGCGGGGCGCAGGTGGCGTGCTGGTCACCCGGGACCGCGGGTACCTGCTGCGGGTGGACCGCGAGCACCTGGACGCAGCGCTGTTCCAGGACGGCTTCACGGCGGGGCGGGCCGCACTGGAAGCGGGCCGCTACGCCGACGCCGCGCAGACGCTGCGCCAGGCGCTGGATCTTTGGCGCAGCCCGGTGCTGGCCGACCTGGCCGGCTACGCCTTTACCCGGCCCGAGGCGGCGCGGCTGGAGGAGCTGCGGCTCGCCGCGCTGGAGGCCCGGGTCGACGGCGACCTGGCGCTGGGCCGACACGACGCGCTCACCGCCGAACTGGAACAGCTAGCTGGCGAGTACCCGCTGCGGGAGCGGCTGCACGGCCAGCTCATGCTGGCGCTCTACCGCTGCGGCCGGCAGGCGGAAGCGCTCGCCGCATACCGGCGGGCCCGCGACCTGCTCGCCGCCGAACTCGGCATCGACCCCGGCGAGCCGCTGCAGCGCCTGCACGCATCCGTCCTCACCCACGACCCGGCCCTCGACTGGCACGGTCACCCCGCCGAAGATCACCCCGCCGCCGCTGGCACCCCGGCCGCTTCCCCGGCGCCGGGCCCATCGCGTCCGCGGCCGACCGCAGGCCTTCGGGAGCTGGATTGGGTGCGGCGGCGCGCCCGCCGCCTGCTGGTCATCGGCTCGGCGCTGGCGGTCGCCGCGGCCGTGGGCATCGTCGCGGTGGCCCGGCCGTGGGCGGGCGGGCCAACTGGCCTGCCGGGCAACAGCGTGGGCCTGATCGGCCCCGCTGGGGGACGGGTTGGCGCCCCGGTGCCCGTGGGCAGCCCGGCGGGCCTTGCCTACGGCGACGGCTCGGTTTGGGCCGTGGATTCCACCGAAGGCACGCTGTCGCGGATCAACCCGGCCACCCACGCCGTGGTGCAGACGATCCCGGTCGGCTCGGCGCCGACCGCCGTGACGGTCACCGGTAAAGACATCTGGGTCACCAACAGCGGCGACGGAACCGTCTCGCGGGTCAACGCCGAGGCCAACAAGGTCGTCGCCACAATCACGGTCGGCAACGTCCCGGTCGCCATCGCCAGCGGGCGCAGCGGCGTGTGGGTGGCCAACCAGGGCGACGACACCGTGGACCGGATCGATCCCATGACCGGCGCCGTGACGAAGAGGAACATCCCGGTTGGGGGAAGCCCGGACGGCATCGCCGTCGCGCCGGGCGCCGTCTGGGTCGCCAACGGTGAGGACCGCACGGTCTCGCGGATCGACCCGGCCACGGGCGACGTCAGCGGCCCGGTTTTCGTCGGCGCCGGGCCGGCCGGCATCGCGGTCACCCCGGCCGCCGTGTGGGTGGCCAACTCGCTGGACCTCACCGTCACGAAGATCGACCCGGCAACCGGCAGGGTGACCGCCACGATCGGCGTCGGTGACGGGCCGAGTGCGATCGCCGCGGCCAAGAACGGTGTCTGGGTGAGCGATGAGTTCGGCGCGACGCTCGACCGCATCGATCCGCAGACCGACCGCGTGGACCGCGTCATCTTCGTGGGAAGCTCGCCACAAGGCATGGCCGTGGCCGGGGCCGGCGTGTGGGTCGCGGCGCGGCCGTTCGCGGCGGCCACCCACCGCGGCGGGACCTTGACGGTGGTGACCCATTGGCTGCCGCAACGGGACCCCGTGCTGGGGGGCGGCGCCATGGACTTGCCGGCGATGACAGCCGTGTACGACGGCCTGGTCGCGATGCGCAAATCCGGCGGCACACGGGGGTTCACGCTTGTGCCCGACCTGGCCGGCAGGCTGCCGCTGCCGACCGACGGCGCCAAGACCTACACCTTCGCGCTCCGGCCAGGTGTCCGTTACTCCAGCGGCGTGCTCGTGCGGGCGTCCGACTTCCGCCGCGGCATGCAGCGAGAGCTCACCGTCGGCTTTAACGCGACTTACTACGACCGCATTCTTGGCGCACAGCGATGCGGGTCCCACCCCCGGCACTGCCGGCTCTCCGCGGGGATCGTCACCAACGACGCGGCGGGCACGGTGACCTTCCACCTGGCCCAAGCGGATCCCGATTTCCTCTACAAGCTCGCGTTGCCGCTGGCCGTGCCGGTGCCGCCCGGCGCTCCCAGCCATGTCGTCCAGCGTGCCCCATTCCTGCCCGGAACCGGCCCGTACATGATCTCGCAATACCGGCCGGATAAGTCGTTTACGCTCGTGCGGAACCCTCACTTCCGCCAGTGGTCGTACGCCGCGCAGCCAGTCGGCTACCCGGACATCATCCGCCTCGTTCATGTGGCCGACCCAAGCAAGCAGCTTTCGGCGGTCATGGCAGGGCGGGCCGACCTCGTGGACCTCAGCGTGAACGGTCAGTCATCTCGCGGCCTCGCCGTGCGGTACCCGACCAGGCTGTACTCCAGCGTCAAAGTCGGTACCAACTATGTGTTCCTCAACACCCGCCAGCCCCCGTTCAACCATGTCACGGTCCGGCGGGCCATCAACTACGCCATCGATCGTCGCCACATGGTTCGACTGCTCGACGACGGCCCGGGCGCGGCCGCTGTGACGTGCCAGATCCTCCCGGCCGACTTCCCTGGCCACCGGCCGTACTGCCCCCACAAGACAGGCAGCAAGAACGGGACCTGGCACGGCCCCGACATGAGGAAAGCCATCCGGCTTGTCAAGGCGTCCCACACCACCACCGTGCCGGTCACCGTGTGGAGCTACTTCAAAGACGCGGGCGAAGGTGCCTACCTCGTGCGGCTGCTCAAGCGTCTCGGATATCAGGCCACCCTCCATACCGTCTCCGCCGACAAGTATTACCCCGCGATCGGCAACCCTCAGCGCAAGATCCAGATCGGCCCTACCAGCTGGGGTGCTGACTTCCCCTCCGCCTCCACCTTCTTCTTCCCCGTGCTGAGCTGCCGCTCCCTCAGCCAGAATCCGGCGTACACCAATAACTCCGCCGAGTACTGCAACCCAGGCACGGACAAGCTGGCCCGTGAGGCACAGGCCGCCCAGCCGACCGACCTCGCCGCCTCCCGGAGGATCTGGGCCCGCGTGGACCGCGCGGTCACCGCTCAGGCGCCCTGGGTCCCGGTCGACAACTACGCCTGGACAGTCTTTGTCTCCGCCCGGGCCGAAAACAGCCAGGTGCATCCCAATTACGGGCCCCTGCTCGATCAGATGTGGGTCCGATAGCAGGTCTCGTCATAAGCGTCTGGGCTCGTACCCCTTGTCCTGGCTGCCATGACAGGGCGCTTGTCCGACGGTGCCGATATCCTGCAGCTGCCGGTACCCAGACCGGGTGGCAGCAGGGCTGGGACTGTAGCTAGCTTTGATCTTGGTCCTTACTGGCCCAAAGCCCCCTTGCCATGGAGCCGCCTACCGGATTCGAACCGGTGACTTACGCATTACGAGAAGCCCGGGACCCCGCTCCGGGCGCGCTACCTGCACAGGTAGCAGCACATGCGTCCCGGAATGCTCCCGGCGCACAGCGCGCTAACGATACCTGGTCCACGATCCGGTCCACGACCCGGCTGGCCTTCTGATAACCGAGTGTTACTGGCGCCTCCGCCGTCTGGCGGGCGAGTTCGCGGCGGATGGCCGAAGTATTGGATGGCCGGGTCAGGTATGCGCTCGCACACGGTGAGCTGATCGTGGGCCCCTGCCGTGTCACCGGCGCAGCCAGATCAGCGGGTGTAGACGTCGCGGCGGTGGCCTGCGGCCGCGACGCGGACAACGCGCCGCTGATCATCGATGGTGTACACGACCCGGTAGTCACCGACCCGGATACGCCACAGGCCGTGCGACCCGGTGAGCATCTTCGCCCCGGGCGGGCGGGGGTCATCTCGCAGTGCTTCCGTGGCGGCCTTGATCCGCTCGGCGACCTGGCGGTCCAGCTTGCGGAGCGCCCGCAGCGCGGCGGGCCGGAACACCAGCCCGTACCTGGCGGCCGAGCCGGTCACCTCAGGCCAAGCTCGGTCCAGACCTGCTCGGCGGGGATGTCCTCGCCGGGCTCCTCCAGCGCCTGCCGGGCGGCGGCGGCGTCAGCGAAATCCTCCAGCAACTCGCGCGCCTGATCGGGGGTCATGCCCTCTAGCAGCACGGCGAACTCGGCCGGGACAATCGCGGCCAGGCGCTCCCCGTGCTCGGTGAGGTAGACCACATGCCCTCGCGCAGCGTCATGCGCGGCAGCGCTGATGTCCGGCCCGTCATCGAGCGGCAACTCGCTCATGAGCTCAGGATATGCCTGCGCCCATGCTCACGCAGTGGCTTGCCACGTGAATGTGGCCCGAACGGAGGTCTAGGCTTGCTGCCAGCTTCAGCGGAGGTCTCGGGCACGCGGCTGCGGATAATCAAGATCACCCGCCATTGCCACCGCGTTTCAGCCCTCATGCAGCTCATGGCGCTTGGGGTAGCGATCGCGCGATGGGCGTGAGACGACGGTGCTGGCCAGGAGCGTTGCGAAGCCGATGGCTTCGTCCCAGGGCCGGCCCTCCGAGCGGGCCTGGAGGATCCCGGCATTGAAGGCGTCACCCGCGCCGGTGGTGTCGGCCACCTGGACCGCAGGCGCCATGATCGCGAACTGGGTGCCACCCGGCCCCACGGCCATAGATCCCTTGGGGCCACGCTTGACGATGCACCATCTCCCAGATCTGGCCTGCAGTGCCCGAGCTGCGTTGTGCACGTCTGGCTCGCCCGCGATCGCCATCGCCTCGGCTTCATTAGGCAGGAACATGTCCACCCAGGCAAGAAGGCCAAGGACTTCATTTCTTGTTTCCGCGGTCCACCCATCCGGATCCCATCCGGTGTCCAGAAACGTTTCGTCACCTCGCGCCCGCGCTCTTTGGAGGAGCGTACCCGCGCCGCCGTGGCGAAGGGCTGGCAGCAGGAAGTAGCCGCACACCAGCAGCCGCTGAGCAGAAACAGCCCGGTCTGGGATCTGCGGCAGCGAGAACTGGCAGGGAGAACCGGGCGCGATCAGGAAGGACCGGTCGCGGTCAGCGGCTTCCGTTGCGATGCAGATGCCCGTCTCGCCAGAGACGGCGATGCTTTTCACCGGTACGCCGCCGCGAAGCAGCTCCTCAAGGAGGAGGCGCCCCAGGGCATCGTCGCCGACGGAGCCAACCAGTTCGGCAGTGCTGCCGAGACCGGCCAGACAGAGCGCGGCGATCGCCCCGGCGCCCCCGACGCGAAGCTCGATCGATTCAATGGTTTGCTCGGTGCCCGGAGCCGGAAGCGCCGCGACGGGCCTGGCGATGATGTCGGCGTTGATGTTCCCGATGATGGTGATGCCGTTCATACCGCGGATTCCAGGTCACGGGGGAGCAGCATCAGCTCCTCCAGGACGATGTGCGAAGGCAGGGTGGCCAGGAAGAGGCAGGCGAGTGCGACGTCGTCCGGGCGCAGCATCTTCTCCCGGGGTGCCTCTTCGTCGTCCCGGTACCAGGGCGTGTCCACCGGCCCTGGCTCGATGATGTGCACGTTCACCCCGGTGTGCATGAGTTCCCGTGATAGCGAAAGACCGAAGCCCACGGCGGCGAACTTGGAGGCGACGTAGCCGCTCCCTTCTGCCTCGGGCCGACGGCCATTGTCCGAGGCGACAATGAGCAGCTTGCCCTGGCCTCGCTGTACCATCGCGGGGACGGCCGCCCGGGCGACGTTGGCCACCCCCTCCACGTTGGTAGTGAGCGCGTTTCGGAGGAGCTGGGGTTCAAGATGCCGGAGGTCGGTCCACGCGTTGACGCCCGCGCCGGTGACGGCGACGGCAATGGGACCAAGGGATGCCGCAGCCTGGGCGGTGACCTCATGGACTGCTTGCGGATCACGCACGTCGGCGGGCAGGGCGAGGGCACGCCGACCTAGCTGCCTGACCGTATCGGCTGTCTCCTCCAACGGCTTCAGCTGCCGCCCGACGAGCCCGATGCCGGCCCCGCTTCTGGCAAACGCGCGGGCTATGGCGCGTCCGATTCCGGAGCCGGCGCCGGTCACCAGGCACGCCTGGCCCGACATCGCTCCTTTGTACCGGCCGATGAGATCTACGGACCCTGTGGTCATGTCACGCCAGCCTTCCTGCAAACTCCCCGGTGGGGCGCACATGGGGGAGACGCGGGGACCCGAAGATCGGGGTCACGCCAGTGTCCCTTTGTCCTCACGGCGCCATAGCGCGATGGCGCTTCCGTATCCCTCGATGGCGATCCCTGCATCTTTCCCGGTCACCGGCTCGGCTCGCCCTTCGCGGATCACGCCGTGCACGACTGCCCCGGGCGGCGCCGTCAAGGGAACGTCCAGCCGGGCTGGCCCATGGTTGGTGAGGGCGATCACGCCACCCCCGGGTCCATGAAGGGCTCCGGTTGTCACGTCCGGGTGGGGAACGGCGAAAGGGTCCCGGGCGTCGGCGAGGTGGGCGACGCCCGCATACAGACCCCAAGTCCGGTCGCCCGGCCCGTGGGCATCGGGCGCGGCGGCGCCAAGCATCTCCACGGGGTAGGCGCAGGTGACGGCGTTTCCCGCGCCCCGCCGGTGGGCGACGAGCGCCGGGTTTCCGGAGGAGGCGTCTACGGCGACCACGTCAGAATCTGCGGCTTGCAGGCGAACCCCCCGGGCGGCGAGGGAGCCGTCACCCGGAGGAAGCGCCAGCTCCTCCCCGGCGCGGAAAGGCCCCCAGGACGAGACGAACTTCAGGATCGCGCTCCTGCCGACGGGCGCGCGATCGATAATCCGGCACCCACTGATCTCGGGCAATTCGGGGATCGCGACATCGGCCGAGCAGGAGATGTACAGCACGCCGCCGCGGCCGAAGAAGCTGGCCGCTCCCTGCCAGTAGCTGGTCCGAACGTGGTGCAACGTGTTTGATGTCGAGGCGAGGGGTGCGGGCAGGAGGAGCACCGGCACGGCCGGCCACGCGTGATCAAGCCGCTCCCGTTCGAAGGCGACGGTCATCCCGGCCCGGGCCGCGAGCACGAACCCGTTCAGCCAGGCCCGGACGAGCGGGGCGGGATCGCGGCCGGACTGCCGGACGGCCTCGACCGGCTGGTACGTGCCGGAACGCCCGCCGAGCCCGAAGGCTGCCCGGTCGAATGGGCGGACGAATTCGTGCGGGACCACGATGGCGGCCGCGGCTGGCACCGGGCCCCGGGAGGCGCATTCCTGCAGCGGCAGGAGCCGGGCCGTCCCCGCCAGCTCAGCCAGCACGTGGCCCCGTGGGCGCGCGGTCCCCCTCCAGTCTGTTACTCCGAACTGGGTTTCATGGGGCTGGCGCACGTACGGCGCACGGGCATACGCGGCCGGTTCCGCATCGGTCCAGCACCACGCGAAGTACCCGATCGCGCCGCGCCCGAGACTCGACCACGACAACAGCCGGTCGTAGGCGGCGATCGCCTCCGGCTGGAACTGGGCTGAGGAAGCGCCGTATTCGTGCACCATGACCGGCGAGCCGGCCCCGAAGGCGAGCGCGGTCTCGAACGCGGCGGCGTGCGTCATGCGCGGGGCGAGCAGGGAGTCGGGGTACAGATGCGGCTGGTAAATCGGGTAAGGATGAACACAGGTGAAGTCGAGGAAGTCCGCGACCACATCGGCCCGGAACGGCCCCCAGCCGACTTCCTGGCCGGAGGTCCCGATGGTGATCGCGTGGTCCGGGTCGGCGGACCGGATGGCTCCGGCCAGGGTTTCGGTCCAGGCCACGGCGTCGGCGTCGGACGTGTCCGGAACGATCCAGAACGGGGGCTCGTCGGTCAGGTCCCAGCCGAGGATCGACGGCTCGCCGCGCCACCTCCTCGCGAGCATCGCGGCGTGCGCCGCCTGGAGCCGGCGCATCTCCGGATCGGCGTGCGGGTGCCGTCCGGCCCGCCATGCCACGTCCCAGTAAGCGTCGCCCACCTCTCCCCCGATGAAGAGGGTGGGGTGGAGCCAGAGCCCATGCCGCCTGGCCGCCGCCACGACCGCGTCAAGCTGGCGCAGGTGCTCTTCGTCGTAGCGCGACGGATGCGGCTCGATGGCCGCCCACAGCAGATCGATCCGGACCGCGTCCAGGCCGGTGGCCGCCATGGCCGCGAATGCCCGGTCGAAGGCCGCGGGGCCCACGCGCCACGGCCAGTCCGGCCCCTCCACCGGCACGTAGTGCGCGCCGACCGGGAGGATGGGCCGCCCCGCGACGGTCAGGTAATGAGTCCGTCGCCGGTGAGGTGCCGCCGAGCCGGTCATGCCGCCTCCATCGGTAGCAGGGTCCAGGTGGTGGGCTCGGGCTTCATACGGGGTCGCTGCACGGCGAGGGTGACGCCCGCGTGCAGCTCGGTAAGGTTCACCTTCAGGCAACCTTCTTCGCTTCTCCACTGGAGGCTGGAGATGACCTGCTCCCTCGCCAGCCACCATTCCGCGAGGCCCGCGGTGGTGAGGACGGTCACGCCGGGATGATGGCCCCAGCGGGCCAGCCACCGCTCAACGGCTCCCGCATAGTCCGGACGGTCACCGGTGAGCGGACCGTATCCCGCATCGGGGGGATCGATGAACACATGCGCAAGGCTTCGCCGAGTCAGGCTGCGCCGGACCACCCCGTCCAGCACCTGCTCGTAGGCCTCCGGACGGCTCGTCCGGCGCCGCACCCCTTCCCCCAGCGTGTTGTACGAGCAGCACCCGTTGGGGAACGCGGGATCCGACGGATCCGTGCTGATGGGCAGCTGTAGGACCCCGAATCGCCGCGCGGGGTCGGGATGGGTCCGCGCGTACCCCACGTCGGCTGGCCTGCTGCTCCACGATCGCCGGGCCGGGTGAAAGGGCAGGCCTGCCGTGATGGCGCGGTTGGCCCCTGCGGACGATTCCGCTAGATAGCCCAGCCGGTCGAGAACGGAGTACGAGCGCTCCCATCCTTGCATCTGGAAATGGGGCAGACGGAAGATCCCACGATCACGGGCCCCGAGGAGATTGCTGAAGGCCTCGGCGCACCGCCGGATCTCGGCCTCGATCGAGGCCTCGTCCAGCGTCTCCCAAGGTTGCGGATTCCAGTATGAATAGGGGTGGCTGTATGAGTGGTTGTAGTAGCCGGGGCCGGGGGGAAAGGCTCCGGGATCCCTGGCGACGTTCGCCCCGGCTACGAAGATCCCGTACCCGCGGAAGCCGGCCCGGCGAGCGGTCTCCAGAGCGGGCGCGACGTACCTGGAGCAACCCGGTTCGACGTCGGCTGGGTGGTCGACGTCGCCGTCCACGACAAGGGCCGCTTCCCTCCCGCCAGGCCACCTCCAGATGCCGATCAGGCCTCGCGGGGAGGCCAGTGACAGCGCGACCTCGGCGGCCCCCACGATGGCCTCCGTGGCACGCCAGTCGACTGTCTCGATGCTTGGCCCGAACCAGACGACAACTCCCTCCTCGCTCTTGGGCACCCGCCGAAAGGCCATGGCTGGGGCCCTCGCGCCGGTGAATGAACGTCCTTCAACCCATTCGGCCAGCACTCTCCACCCGCGGTCTGGCGCAAGACCCGCTGAGGAATACCCAGGCTCGAGAGCCACGGCCCCATCGCCGTCCGGGCCGGGAAGCGCCGCCTTGGCCATGGTCGAGAGCCACGCGTGATCCAGCCGGATCCCCCTCACGCGGATCGGGTCCCGCGCCTGCAGCCCAAGCAATCGAAGCGCCGGCAGATTCTGGGTACCGGCCAGCAGGATGCCCGTCCCTCTTTGCGCCATCGAGCTCAGCTGCGTCGCCACCCCATCGTCCACGCATGGGGCCGGAGCGACGATGGTGGTGCAGTGGGCGAGGTCGTCAAGGGACGCTTCTACGGCGCGCGTGATGGGCAGCCCCCAGGCGTCGAGAATGGCTGCCCAGAAGGCGCCGTCGGTCCAACCTGGCCGCCCTTCATCGGGCAGGAGCAGGCCCAGTGCCGGGCGGACGGGCCACCCTTCCAGCGAGACAGACAGGCTCATCACCTGATGGCTCCGCTGGTCAGGCCCTCGATGAAGCGGCGCTGCAGGACGAGGAACACGGCGATCATCGGCAGCGCCGTGATCACGGTCCCCGCCATGGTGTCTCCCCAGTTGATCTCCTGCTTCCTGGCCAGCAGCGCGAGGCCGACCGGAAGCGTCCGCATCTGATCGGTCTGGGTCACGATGAGGGGCCAGAGGAAGTCGTTCCATGCAGACAGGAACGTGAAGATGGCGAGCGTGGCGATGCCCGGGAGGGCGAGCGGGAAGACGATCTTGCGCAAGATCTTGAATTCGGATGCGCCGTCGACGCGCGCCGAGTCCAGGATTTCATCGGGGATCGAGCGGATGTACTGGCGGAGCAGGAAGATGCCGAACACCTGGATCGCGCTTGGTGCGATGAGGCCGAAATAGGTGTTGACGCCCAGGTACGGCGATACGTGGTGGAGCGCGACCATGATGCGGAACAGCGGGATGAGGTTGACCTGGAACGGCACCATAAGCGTGATGAGGAGCAGGAAGAACAGGAAGTCCCGGCCGGGGAACCGCAGTTTGGCGAACGCGTACGCGGCCGCGGTGTCGAAGAGTATGTTCACGGCCACGATCGAGAGCGTGACGATGACGCTGTTGATGAAGAACCGGCCGAACGGCAGCAGCGTGAACACATCGTGGTAATTCGCGAGGGTCCATGGGTCGGGGATCCACTTTGGCGGGGAGGCGAACACGTCGCCGGGCGGCTTGAACGACGTGGCGAGCATCCAGTACAGCGGCCCGATCATGATTGCGGACGTCACGATCGCGATCGCGTAGAGCAGCAGGCGAACCGGCCGGCGCTGTCGCATCAGTCCCTCCTCTCGAAGACCCGGATCTGCACGAACGACACGAAGGCCAGGACCACGGCCAGGAGGTAGGCGATCGCGGAGGCCTGGCCGAGCTGCAGCGAGTTGAAACGGTTGATGAGCTCGTTGACGACGGTGTTCGTGGACTCGATGGGGCCGCCCTGGGTCATGACGAAGACCTGGTCGAACACCTGTGAGGCCTGGATGATCCCGATGACGTAAACGAAGATGATGGTGCGGCGCAGGCCCGGCAGGGTGACGTGCCGGAACCGCCCCCAGGCGTTCGCGCCATCGACCATGGCGGCCTCGTAGTACTCACGCGGAATGGCCTGCATGGCTGCCAGGAAGATGACCGTCTCGAAGCCGAACCCCTGCCAGACGCTCGCGGCGATCACGGACGGAAGGGCGGTCGATGGGTTGCTGAGCCAGCTCGTGGTGGGGAGATGGAGGTACCCGAAGATCACATTGACCAGCCCGTTGGAGTTCAGCAGCATCTTCCAGATCGTCGCCACCACGACCAGCGAGGTCATGACCGGGATGAAGTACGCCGTGCGGAAGAGGCCCCGGAACCGGAGCTTGTTGTTCAGCAGGGCCGCCGACGCCAGCCCGAGGACCGGCCCGATCCCCTGCGCCAGCAGCACGAAGACGGCGGTGTTCCGGACCGCCTGCAGGAACAGCGGATCGGCGGCGAGTTCCCGGTAGTTGGCCAGGCCGACCCAGCGGGGCGGCAGCAGGCCGTTGAAGTCGGTGAAGCTCCAGTACGCGGACAGCGCCATGGGAACGTAGAGGAAGGCGATCGCCGCGAGCATCGCGGGCAGAACGAGCACATATCCGCTGCCGCTGCCCCGGAACCGCCGCCGGAGCCTGCGCATGACCGGCGCCGCTGCCGGCCCCCGGGGGGCGGTTGCGGTCGTCTCGCGCGCGGCCGCTTTGACCACAGGCTCTGCCCTCCGGCGCTGGCCGTGTCAGCGGAGCCGGCCGTCTACTTGAGCCGCGGCGTCGTCAAGAGCCTGTTGTGGTGTCTTCTTGCCCAGCAGCGCGGCGCTGACCCCGTCGGCGATCGCCCGGTCGATGTTGTTCCACTGCCGGACGTACGGGTAGTGCGTCGCGGACGCCATCGTGGGGAGCCACACCTTCCAGGTGTCCTGGCCTCCGAAGTAGGGATCCGGCTTCTGGACCCGTGGGCTTTGCAGGGCCGCGCTCAGCCCGGGGGCGGCTCCCGAGTACGTCGCGACGCCGACCGAGTTCCTCGGCTCCAGGAGGTACTGGATGAGCGTCCATGCGGCGTCGGCGTGCGCCGCGTTGGCGGGAATGCTCAGGCCCGTCCCGCCCAGGTAGCTGCCCGGTTTCCGGGAGTAGGGAGCGGTGGCGATGGCCCATTTCCCGGCGAGGTTGGGGGCGCCGTCCTTCATGATGCCCATGTAGTACGGCCCGTCCTCGAACATCGCGACGGTGCCCGAGTTCAGGCCGGCGATCCGGTCTCCCTGGCCCGGGCCCCAGTAGATGCCGGTGCCGTCGTCGAGGAAGCCCTTGTACATCTCGAGGGCCTGGACACCCTGCGGGCTGTTGAAGACCGCCTTCGAGTTGGCCGGGTCCAAGATGGCGCCGCCGTTCTGGAACAGGTAGGACGCGTAGTGGAACGTGTCCGGGTCGATCTCCATCAGGTACTTGTCGGCCTTGCCGTCGCCGTTGGTGTCCTGCGCGAGAGCCTTGGCCGCGGCCCGCATCTCGCTCCAGTTCGTCGGGACGCTGATGCCCTTCTTCTCGAACAGGTCCCGGCGGTAGTACAGCGCGTAGCAGTCCTCGTCGAACAGCATCGTGACGTAGTGGCCCTGGTAGGTCATGGCGTTCAGCCCGCCGCCGGAGTATTGCTGCCTGATCGGCTTGCCGTTCAGCATGCCGCCGGACACCTTTGACAGGTCCATGAGGAGGCCGGTGGAGGCGTAGGTGGGGATCCAGGTCATGTCCAGGGTGGCCATGTCCGGGGCGGATCCCGACGACACGGCCACGGTGAACTTGGTGGAGATCGTGTCCCAGTCGAGGCCCTGATAGTTGACGGTGATCCACGGGTACCGGTTCTTGAACCCGGCGAGGGCGGGCTTCACCGGCGTCGAGCTTCCATAGTAGTCCCAGACCGTGATCGTGACTGGAGTGCGGTTCTGGCCCGAACTGCTCGCCGCGGGGGTCGGGGACGAGGCCCCGCACGCCGCCAGCAGGCCGCTCGCTCCCGAGACGGCGAGCGCGGCGCCAGATCGCCGGAGGAACTGCCGCCGGTCCATGTCGGCTCTCCTGCTGGCCCATCCCTCCATGTTGTTTTCGCCCATTTCACATTCTCCCTTCCCGCCCGTGGCGGAAATCGCCGTGGGCGGCAGGACCTTTCTTCCTGCCTGGTGGCCGTCCTCGGACAGGTTCAGCCATGCGAGAGTGCCCTCCTCCTCACTCTTTCGTCGTCACCTTTGACGCCACGTGGAACTCACCGGGCTGCCGGCCCTTCGCGAGTGCCTGCCGCCAGGCGAGCAGTTGCGCCGGGATGACAGCCACGGCCGAGGCGAGCAGCGGGTCGAGGCGCCCGATCGCGACGTTGCGCACCCCATCCACGGCGCCCGGCCCGTTGGCCACCACCAGCACCGCGGCGTCGTGGTGGGCCATTTCCGCGGCGAGGCGGGCGTCGAGGTGGCGGGTGCGCTCCTCCAGCGACAGGAGCATGACCGCGAGGTCGGGGCCGGCGAGTTCCAGGGGCCCGTGCCGGAAGTCCGCCGTGTCCAGGGCCTCCGCAGCGAACCGGGCCGCTTCCTTCAGCACGAGCGCGCTGGTCTCCGCGGGCCCGCGGGCCACGCCCCGCCCCAGGAACGTCACCATCCGCCGGCGGTCCAGCCACCGGAAGAGGTCTTCGGCGAGGGCATCGGGTGCCCGCAGCAGCCGCTGGGCCGCATCGGCGGTCGCATGTGCGGCCTCGGCTACCCGCGCCAGGACCGTGGCGGCAGGCTGCCGGCCGCGCGCCCGGGACCTGGTCTCCACCAGGGCCGCGAGCGTGACGAACGTCGCAGCGTAGGACTTGGTCGAGGGGCCGACCTCCTCGCCCGCCGCGGTATCGAGACAGACGTCGGCCATCGCGGCCAGCGGGTTATCGCTGCCATTGGTGATCGCGATCAGGCGGGGCCGGGACATTAGCGACGCGAGCTTCTCGGCAAGCCTGATGACCTCTACGCTGCGGCCCGACTGACTGATCAGCACTACCACACCGGCGTTGGCGGCGGCCTTCCACCGGAAGTGGACGAGTTCCGCCGTGTTCGCCGTCACCGCCAGCACTCCCCTGCGGCCGAACGCGCTCGCTGCGGCCAGGCATGCGTGGTAGGAGCTTCCCATGCCGGTGAGCAGCAGCGGGCGATCACGGAGGCCGGCGTGCTCGCCGAAGCTGAACGCGTCCACCTGCTGGCCCAGCGCATCGGCGGCCCGGCGGAGGGCCTGGGGCTGCTCCAAGATCTCGCTCAGGAAGACATCGCGGCCGTCACCCGCCTGCGCGGACTGAGCCGAACCCGCCCCCCGGCCCGGACGTGATTCACCGGTCATGCGTCAGGACCCCTCGCTGCTGATAATCTTATAAGCAATCCGATTGTGGGGAGATGTTCTTCCCATGTCAACCGCGCACAGCCGCTGCCCGCGCGCCTTGGTCATTGCGCGTTGCGGATCGATTCGAGGAGCCCGTAGCGGGGCCCGCGGGCCTCGACGTAGTACTTCGCCCGGTCGCCCCGCACGACCGCCCGGCAGTACTCGACGGGCTTTCCGGCCGCCTCGAAGGCGGTGAGTTCAAGCAGCAGCGCCGGATGGTGACGATCCTGCTGGAGGAGGCGCGCCTCCCTGGCTGTGGGCAGGATTGGCTCGATCGTTTCCCGGGCCCGGACCAGCCGGATGTGATAGCGGTTGGCCAGGGCCTCGTACAGCGAACCGTGCTGCATGTCTGTCCGGAGAAGATCGCCGAAGCGGGTCTCGGGCAGGTGCACCTGCTCCAGCAGCAGCGGCAGCTCCCCAATGCAGCGGAGCCGCTCCAGGAAGACGACCCGGGCCCCCGGCGGCAACGCCAGCGCGTGGGCCGCGGACTCGTCCGCCTCCCGCGACTCCGCCGTGATCAGCTTCGTCTGGGGGTCCAGGCCCCGCAGGTTCATCTCCTCGGTGAAGCTGGTCAGCGCGGTCAGGTCCCGCTCAATCGGGGGCTCGGTAACAAAGGTCCCGCGGCCACGCATCCGCTGGAGACGCCGTTCCCGCTCCAGCTCGGCCAGCGCCCGGCGCACGGTGATCAGGCTGCAATCGAATCGCTGCGCCAGCTCTCTTTCGCCCGGCAGGCGGTCGCCCGGCGACCATTCCCCCGAGTCCAGCGCCGCGCGCAGCCGCAGGTAGACCTGGTGATGAAGGGGAACAGGCCCGGGATCCAGCCGGAACATGGAAGCATCCGGCCAGGTCACTGGATCCGCCATGTCCGTAGTGTCGGCACCCAGCCCATCTCTGTCAACGAGCGCCCTTCGTGCACATCTTGACGTTGTGCAACCGGCCGGTCACGTGGAGCCCAGATGCAGGCAGGCTCCGGGGAAAGAGCTCGCCCCGGCCGAGCGCAGCTTCGCGCTGCAGGCGCTCAAGCCCGCGCCCCGGTAGCGTGCGAACCATGTCACCGGATGATTGAGCCTGCGGTCCCGGGCACGCCTGGCATTGGGGCCCCCAGAGAGGGCGGCGCTCGACGGTTGTGTGTCCTTAGCCGGGTTCGTGGGTGCCTGGGGTGCTTATCTCCTCGACCAGGGATGCGATGTCGTCGCCGCCGCGTCCTGCCGCGATGGCGCTGGCGAATGTGTCCCCGGATGGCCTGCGGCACGCGGGCGTCGACTGCGGCGTCACGGCTTGAGCCGAGCACCAGGAGGTCGATGCCGCCGAGGTGGGTGTCCATGAATGACTGGGGATTGCCGTAGTATCGCGCGGAGATCCGGTGCCCGGTTTCGGCCACCGCGTTGGCGATGAACCCGGAGAAGAACGGGCCGTAGAGCTGGAGAAGTTCGCCGATAGCGACGCCTTCTGTGGTGGCGAGGGCGGCGCCGTGGATGAAGCCGGCGATGGTGCCGTAGAAGAAGGCGATCAACGCGGCGTCCATGACCGAGGCCCGGCCGGCGTCGGTGCCGACGAACTTGGCGCTACCCAGTGCCTGCAGTGTTGCCTGCAGGTCGGTGAACGTTGCGGCGTCCCCGCAGTAGAGGAGTACCGCGTCGCCGAGTCGGCGGCTCATCTCCCGGGCCGGCGAGAAAGCACACGGATCTGCCGCTGCAGGAGCGAAGTCTCAAGGGCGATCTTGCCGATGGGCATCTGCCGCTCCTGGTTGTCAATCGCGTGGCTGCGGTGCACGCGGGGCAGCCGGTTTGACCCGCCGGCGGTTGCTCTATGTCACCCTGCGTCACCACCCCAATGGCACGGCTGTACCCCGGAAGATCGACATCGGTCCACGACTCGGTCCACGGCGCTGTCGAGCCCGGGTTCTCGCCGCGATCAATCGGGCCGCGTGAGATGAAGAAATCCCAGGTCAGAGCTGATTGGCCTGGGCAGGGCGGTGGAGCCGCCTACCGGATTCGAACCGGTGACTTACGCATTACGAGTGCGTCGCTCTGTCCGACTGAGCTAAGGCGGCGAAGCCGCCCACAGGGGACGGCGGCGAACCGAGTCTACCGGCCCCGGAGCCGACCAGCCGACCGAGGATCAACCCCGCCGCCACCCACCAGCCCGGCCTACGGGCAGACCATCCCATTGCGCGGCGTGGCCAGGCTGGTCAGGTACCGGTCAACGGCCGAGTCTACGCAGGTGCTGCCGCTCAGGTAGGCGGTGTGCCCGTCCCCGTTCCAGCCCAGCAGAACCCCCGACTTCAGGTCCCGCGCGAGCGCCTGCGCCCACCGGTACGGCGTGGCCGGGTCCCGGGTCGTCCCCACCACCAGGATCGGCGGCGCGCCAGCGGCCCGTAGCGGCACCGGCGCGGCCGCGTGCACGGGCCAGTATGCGCAAGGCAGGCTGCTCCACATGTTCGACGCCCCGAACTGCGGCGCCGCCTTCGCGGCAGCGGCGGCCGCCGAGCTGTACGCCTGAAGCGACCGCGGCCACGGCCGGTCGATGCAGTTCACGGCCGTGTTCACGTCCATCAGGTTGGAGTACTGCCCGTTCGGCCCTCGCTCGAACAGGGCGTCGGCCAGCTCCACCAGCAGCGTCCCGTTCCCGGCGAACGCGCCGGTCAGCCCGACCCGCAGATACTGCCAGAACGACTTGCTGTACAGCGCGGACGCCACCCCGTTCAGCAGCATCGCGTCGTTGGCCGGCTGCCCTGCGATTTGGCTGGCCAGCGGTTTGCTCGCGGTCTGGCGCAGCAGCCCTTGCAGCCGGGCGATCCCGGCGCTCACCGTCCCGTTGCCCAGCGGGCAACCGGCGCGCCGCACGCAGTCGGCGGTGAAGGACCGGAGGGCAACCTCGAAGCCCTGCGCCTGGACCGAGTTCAGGCTGAACCCGGATTCATCGGGGTTGACCGCGCCGTCCAGCACGAGGGCCCGCACGTGCGACGGGAACAGCTGCGCATACCAGGCGCCGAGATAGGTGCCGTACGACTTGCCGAGATACGTCAGCTTGGCGTCGCCGAGCGCGGCGCGCAGCACATCCATGTCGCGGGCCGCGTTGCGGGTGCCCACGTAGGGCAGCAGCGCGCCCGAGCGCCGCTCACATCCGCGGACGAACAGCTTGGCCTGGGACACGACCTCGGCGAGCTGGGCCTTGCTGGCCGGGTTGTCGCTGGTAGCGAAGTACTTGTCGAGTTGCGGCCCGGTCAGGCAGTGGACCGTCGGCACGCTGCCGCCGACCCCGCGCGGGTCGAAACCGACCACGTCGAATCGGGTGCGCGCCGCCGCCGACACCACCTTGCGGGCCTGCAGTGCGTAACTGACCCCAGATCCGCCGGGGCCGCCCGGGTTGATCACCAGCGACCCGATCCGGCGCGCCGGGTCGCTCGCCGGCAGCTTGATCACTGGCAGCGAGAACCGGCGCCAGGCGGGCCGCTGGTAGTCGAATGGCACGAGAAGCCGCGCGCACTGAAACCCGCTGTTGCAGGAGCGCCAGTTGAGTTTCTGCGCGTCGTAACCGGCGATGGTGGTCGGTGCCTGGCCGGTCAGGCCGCCCCCGCCGGCCGGGCTGGCGGGCGCGGCGGTGCCGCCAGCCACCGCCGTGGACGTCCCGCCAGCGGGCGCGCCGCCCCCCGTCCCGCCGGAGCACGCGGCAACGAGCAGGGCGGCCCCTATCGCGATCGCTGGCCCCGCGGCCAGCGGGCGTCTCACCCGGCCTCGCCCGGTGCTGCCCCGCCCGCTTCGCCTGCCATCCCGCCCACGGCGCCGGTGCCACCATGGCCCGCCCCGCCGGCGGTCACGGATTCATCGCCGTATTTCGCCTCGTACGCCTGCCGGGACCCGCATACGCTCGCCCGGGTGCAGGCGCATTTGCGCCCGTCTGCCGTCAGCTTCACCACGACCTTGTCTCCCGGCACGTTGTGCCCGGTGACGGCCCCCGGCCCCTCCGGGGTCTCCACTGCCTCGCCAAGCTTAGGCGCCTTCTCCTGGAATTCTTGGTACAACGGGTGCTCGTACTTCAGGCAGCACATCAGCCGCCCGCACGCCCCGGCGATCCGCAGCGGGTTGACGGGCAGATCCTGGTCCTTGGCCATCCGGACGGAGACCGGCTCGAAATCCTTGAGGAAGGTGGCGCAGCACAGGTCGCGTCCGCACGGCCCGATCCCGCCCTGCAGCCTGGCCTCATCGCGCGGGCCGATCTGCCGCAGCTCGACCCGGCCGCTGAGGCGGCC
>Ga0137371_10001406_pt1 | contig 19147 bp, 23 predicted proteins | sample SagtaG_7_FD_104919 | JGI IMG/M metagenome (GOLD analysis project Ga0137371, IMG submission 104919) | Vadose zone soil microbial communities from Sagehorn Ranch, Mendocino, California, USA - Sage1_R_40_16 metaG | ecosystem: Environmental > Terrestrial > Soil > Vadose zone | place: USA...
CCCCCGGGAGGGGGGTTGAGACGAGGATTGTTCTGATTATAGCCCGGTTTCAAGGTCTTGGACTGTTTTGAAGCCGAAAACCGGTTCTGGGAATGCTGAGAACGAGCAGGAACCCCAAGGAAAACGAGCAGTAACAAAGTTCTAGATGCATGTTTTCTCAGACTGGCCGGGTTTGGAAAGGAACGATTGGAGAGAAATTGCAGGCGGAGCGAGATGTAGTAGTAGGATAAGGTCAGCTTTTCTTAACTGGTAGGACAACCGGGTTTTTATAACGCGAATGCTACATGTTTCATGTTGCATGGCAAATGAAAGTTGCTCAGACGGAGCTGAATGAGACCGAGTACCAGCTGCTGGCAAGGTATGCGGAGGAGCACAAGCTAACGGTGAAGGAAGCGTTGCGGATAGCGGCCCAGAGGCTGGTGTTAGACGACAAGGTCTATCCTGATGATCCCATATTCAAGAATATCGAACGAGCATCAAAGCCTGGAAAGAAGACTCGATGGTCCGTCGATCATGACAAGATACTCTACGGCAAACCTTGATCTTCGTCGACACCAGCGCATGGTACGCTCTCAAGGCTACCGACGACAGATTCCACAGCGACGCGGTCGAATTCTATGACTTGTTAAAGGCTGGTCGACACGGGTCCCTCGTCGTGTCCGACTATGTTCTGGATGAAACTGCGACGCTACTGATGGATACGAAAAGTGGAGACGTTGCGACGGCATTCCTCGATGAGGCACTGGCGAGCAAGAGTGTCCGCCTCATCTGGGTCGATCCGGACCTATTCTCTCAAACAATCAATACTTTCAAGAGAGGCGGCGACAGACGATGGAGCTTCACAGACTGCACAAGCTTCGAACTCATGCGTCGACTGAACATCAGCGACGTCTTTGCCTTCGATCGGCATTTCAGCGAAGCGGGATTCAATCGCATCCCAAACATCCAAATCTAGCGAATGTTCCGAGGTCACGCGAACATATCTACCAACATGGTTTTGTTGGAAAGGGCCCGAATGCCGGCTGATCGAGCGAAAAATTAGTAGGCGTGGTATGGCGGGTGTAAGGGTATTACGAACACGGTTGTAGGACAATTGGCCACGTATTACTCGCGGGTCACCAAGAAGGGTCAGGCCACTATTCCCTCCGCGTTTCGCAAGAAGCTTGGAATCGAGGAGGGTGATAGGGTAGCCTTTGAGGAATCAGAGGAGGGTTTGATTCTGAAACCGGCTGCGGATGTGGAGGATTCTGCTGGTATACTATCTCGTTTCGGGGATGCGGGCGAGGTCTTGAAGAGGCTCCTTAGCGATAGGAGTAAGGGCTTCCGGTAGCGGCCTGTTCTCTTGATGGTCACGCTGGACACGTCCTTCTTTGTACTTCACTACTTCTCCAAGGACTCGGATGTTTTGAAGAAGCCAAGGAATGCTCTGCACCATTGTAGACTGGCCGGGAACAGGGGAATCGTTCCCACTGTTGTCCTTGCAGAGTTCTACGCCATCGCTCGGAGAGACGGTGGAAGGGATGTGGCTGAGCTGAGGTTGAACGAGGTGGTGGAGTCGGGATTGGACGTGGTAGACCTGTCGACGGATGCTGCCCGAGAGTCGGGAGTACTCCGGGTAAAGTATCAGGAGAGGATTCCGTGGGGAGACTGCTTCATCGCTGGGACTCACTTGACCGAGAAGGCGGATGTTGTCCTCAGCGAGGATTCCCACTTCAAAGACATAAGAGAGATCAGTTCAAGAAAACTTGGCGAATTCAGACCCTAAAAATCTGGCTTCAGACGGAGGCTCCCAGTTTCACTAAATCATCCCGGTGGTTCCGCAGCCTGACTGTTTGAGAGGGCCAGAAAGAGAGGGTTGTTGACAGGGTCCTAGCAGTTCAGTGCGTGAACAGGTCGATTGTTACCGGTCCGGTATAGTCGGTGTTCGGGGCTTGGAGGGTTATTGTGAAAGTTGTCGATGATCCTGGTGTCATTGTGAGGGGGAGGTTTGGAATGTACGACGTTAGGGTGAATCCGTCGGAGAGTGCGAGAGTGATCGAATCGAGAGTGTGGTCTGTTCCTGTGCCGAGTGTCAGTGTGAATCTTGTCTGATAGCTCTGGCCGTGCTGGAGATAGATGGGTATGGCGTTGCTGAGATAACGGTATGCGCTTCCGAAGTAGCCGTCTGAGGCAGAGTTGGGATACATGATGGCGAGAAAGAGGCCGGTGACGGTCACTGGTCCGGGTCTCGGAGTGACTCGGCTTATCAGATTGGCGGGGGCGAAGAAAATGAACGCCGTGGCCGCGACGGCCACGACGAGGACGACGACGAGGACTATTACTATGATGACCACTTTGAGCCCGGTGTCCATTCCACTGCGTGGTGGAGCATGGTACGACGGAGAGGCTTGCATGAATGGTCGGCTTGGAGTCGATTCTGGAAGAGGTGTGCCGCAGGACTGGCAGAACCTTGCCAATTCAAGGTTCTGATATCCGTACCTCGGACACGCGGTCGACGGGGTCAAATCCTGACCATCAAATGGCAGACCCTCTATTTAACCGAGGGGCTGAGCGGGGCCGTGTGCTGGGTTTCTATCCAGCAACCAAGGATCTTTGGCCGAGACCAAGCGTTGGCGTCATAGATCGGGATTCACATGGTCGTTTTTGAAGGGTTATCTCTCTCGAATCCTGTTCCTTTTCCATCTAGTATTCCGATCCACTAGTTTCATCATAGATACGCCAATGATGAACGTGATGATGGCTGAGGTCGTGATGATGCTTAACGGACCCGTGTTCAACAGCCAATTGGGAAGAGTGGGCTCAGTGCTGTCTGAGGAAGGAGGCAGCGGGTTTGTCGTCGAGAGATTCACCGTCTCGGAGGCTGCGGCTGTATTGTTAAGCGCGTCTATGACGCTCAGTGTAACTCTGTATGAGCCAGCTGTCTCGTAGCCGTGGGAGGTTGTCGTCCCAGTGGCGATCTCGCGGTCTCCGAAATTCCAGTTGTAGACATACGGGAGAGTGCCGCCTTCGGCCGTCGCTTGGAATGTAATGGTCTGATACGTCTGGGGCTGACTGGGAGCGTAAATGAAGCTGATTTCAGGGCCTCTGAAAAATTCCGTCATTGGCGAGGCAGCCGCGTCATTTGATGTGAGCGGCGCCAAGTGCCAGACAGTCTCAAGGGTCTTAAGAAGAGAATAGTGGTCGTGTCTCGTGGTGGAAGTGAAGTTGTTCCTGATTGATGGTCCTGCCCAGATTGCCGGGACGTGAGCTGAGTTGCTCCCCCAACCCTCGTCCCATGTCAGAAAGAGTGCAGCCTTCTGAGTCTGGAAGACAGGGCTGTTCAATATCTGGGGTATTAGCAAGGAGAGATACTTGTCGCCAGTTGAGACGGGACAGTCGTGCATGTCGTTGCAGAGGTTCGGTGTGAGCCACATGAAATTGGACGCGGTCGTGGTAGAGGCGAGATCGGAAATCATTCTGGACGCGTTAGTTCCAGCAGGGACCACCAGGTTGCATTCGGAGGGAGTGGTTAGGACGCGGCTAAAATAGACGAAGGGATCATGCCTAGCCACATACAAGCCGGAGTCGTTTTGGTAACAGTCACTCGGCATGTCCTCCATGTAGGCTTTCCAAATGAGACCTGAATCTTCGATGGAGTCAACAATTGTTGGAGAGATGATTGGTACGAACCCGGAACATTGCTGAGGTGGTTTATTGCAACTGGACCAAGAACTATACGTCTGGCCAGCTGTAACTCCGAGGTAGTTTGGGAGGCTAAGGTTGCTGCTAACGTCATAGTAAGACGATGCCAGGCCAAAGTCATCAGCCAGATGATTAATGAATGGTGCAGCAGTGGGGTTACCTAAAATGTCGTAGTAATTCTCATTTTCCATCAGGATAACAACCACGTAGTCGGTGGCCCTGTCTGAAACGGAAGCCGGGAAATACTGTTTCACGGCTTTCGGGTAGTCGAAGTGATTGATCGAGCGGAACGATTGCAATGATTCTGGATTTTGGAACGAGGTAAAGGAGACCAGCGCTATAAGAAGGATAAGTCGAAGGCTGAACAATGTTCAGATACGCGGTCTCCCACTATGTCCTTCAAGACCACACATGGGCCTTTCCTTGGAACCCAATCTGTGCTTCATCGTACGCATGATGATGTTTGCGATAGCGGGTCGAGGTGACTCAGTTATCTGATTTTCCTAGCCAATACGATGAATCGGACCGCGAAAGACGGCCGTTTAGAGAGGATCTTGTCTATGATCCTCATCAGAGCGCCCGGATCTCGATCTGGTGCCGGGATCAATCCCGTGCCCCACCGTCTTAGAACCGAGAAGCCATTGAAATTGAGATATTCCTCCAAAGCGCGGAGAGTGAATGAGGATATTCTGCCCATCGTGTCTGTGCACGCATACAACTGCTTGTAGAAGCGGTGAACACCGAACAGGCCTTTCTCCGAAATTTCGAGGTTCCGTGGCTGATAGCCCATGAGTAGCGCTAGGCGGTTGACCCAACTGCTTAGATTTGTAGTAGACAGTGCAAGACAACCTCCAGGTTTCAGTACTCGGTATGCCTCCGAGATTGGGTTATCTAGAATCTTGATGTGGTCGAGTACTCCAAATGAGATCACTAGATCAAAATGACCATCCGGGAAGGGGAGCCGTTCTTGTCGCAAGTCGCATCTCGAAAAATGAAGCCCTCTCTGTGCGGCTATGGCAGCTCGACCCTCATCGAGGTCGACCCCATACACATCCCTGAATCTCAGGGACCTTCCAATCAGTTCACTAAGAGCCCCGAAGCCGCACCCCATGTCCAGCATGTTTAGTCTTGCCGCGGATAGCGAGGACTCGAAAGCTGACAAGAAGTTTGAGAAAAGTCGCTTGTCCGATCTGAATATTTGAAGCGTTCCCGAACTGCGAACATCTGTGGGTCCATAACTGTCTAGGGCCTGTATCCTGGCGAAGGCGGTTTGTGGGGTGAGTAGACCGTTAGCCGTGAGAGTCTTGGGCTCGTCCGGATTCTGCAACCTTGGCCGCGCGGCCCTCAGAACTTAGTTATAGGTTCCTAGTTCCATTATTTCGAGAGTAGTGGTGACCCCATGTTGGGTTAACGTATCGCGAAACGTAAGTCGTTCTTACAATTTGAGCCGCTACGACTCCGTGTAAACACAAGTTAGCTTTGGTGATATAAAGCCGGCTAACTCACAAGGACCGCATATTCTAAGCTCCTGCCAAAAGGCAGGCCTTCAGAAACGTTTTCTACTTCTTGAAGTAGAGATAGATTCCGCCCTCGTTGTAGGAGGCATAGAGCGTGTAGTTTCCGGTTGACAAGAGAGTGGTCATACACACCGGACATGAACCGTCGACATTAGCATCGATGAGGATCGCATCTGCTTGGACATTCTTGTACCCCGGTTGAAAGAATATGTAAACCGGTGGTAGCCGTTCTGCAAGCTTCGAACCAATAACGTTCTGCGTCAAGACACTGTCGTTCTGGGGTATCATCGCGACGAATGAATTCAAGATTGTGTAGTTGGGAACGGGAGTAGGCCACACGTAGTGATATGGAGTACTCGGATCGACGTAGGTGGGAACGCTGCTATCTCCTCCTGAGAAATTGACCGGAGTGGCAACGGGACTAAAGCCTCCGGTTGTAGCAGTTATTGAGAGGCTGACTATTAGCATAAGAGCTACAACTTGCTTTAACCGTCTAGTGTCAGGGCCAGTCTCCTTTGTGCCATTAGTGAACCGCTTCAAACCATAGATGCCACTAACGAACACGAAAGGGATTAGAAAGCTCGACCAGTTGGAATATAGTTGGTAGACTGGACCGACACCGCCCTTGGCAATGAGAGGACTATAGCCCACAACTACTGCAAGCCAAGGAATCGTTGGTAGGAGCTTCCGAAGCGCGAGGAGAGGAAGGAAGATCAACGGGGCGAGGAGGTAGATCAGATACTGATACTTCGCCGGCCATGAATACGCGATAGATTCGGCGGGGTTGGTGAGAAATACCAGGGGGTTAAGAAGTTGCGATGACCCAGTAAAGGTGTATCCAGTCGGAGGCAACGTGGCAAAGGTGTAGTGTGGAAGAAAGATGGAAAGCTCCAGATAGATTGCCCATGCGCTTGCCGTTATTGCAGTTGAGACGAAGAAGAAAAAAGTCCGTCTTTGCCGAGACCTCGAGTAATCAATTGCGAATGATCCACTTAAGAACAAGCCGATGATCACGATCAGCTCGCTAGAAAAAAGCGCCAGAATGAATGAGGCCAGGTAACGGATCAAGTTTCCATTTGCGTAGAAATATGCCGCGAAAAGAAAGAGCGGGATAATAATAGCCATGTCGTGGTATTCGTATTGATTGACTCCCCACAGTGCTGCTGAGGTCAAGTAAAGTGTAGAGAAGGAAATTGCGCACCATCGTCGTTCGAGCTCTTTCAGAGCTAACGCATAAAGTGGGAGGGCACCGATGGCCATCATGAAGGATTGAAAAACGAGAAGGGTCTCAGGTCGCGGAACAAGCCAGTACAGCCCTCCAACAATCAGGTTGATGGGTCTACCTAAAACGTAAGTGGTCAACGTTCCATGAGAAACCAGCCAGGCCTGTTGAACCAAGCCACCGAAATCGAAATAGCCCGTTCTGAAGAATTCGAATTTCTGAATGAGGTAGACAGAAAAGATCGCTGGATAAGTCCCAATGGAAGCGGCTAGGGCCCATTCGAACTTGGTCAGATTGCGGACAGAAAGAATTAGGCTTCCCTTGAGAGAGACAAGACGGTTCGAAAGTCGCTTGACTATCGTCAACTGAATTGCCGTTCTTTCCTGCGACTCCTATTCTTGGGCCAGCACTTCTTGGGAGGTGGAATATTCTCTCCCGTCTAACGTTGTGCCTGTGACAGTAATGAAATAGAGCCTGCCGGCTTGAATGGGTGTGAGAACAATTATTTCGCCGTTTGACAATCCATCATTATTCTGTCCTGATAAGTCCATGAAATTTCCATTGAATTCCTTCCCAAGACCCAGCCACATCTTCAAGCCACTCTCTGTTGGGTTCGAGGAATTCTTGAAATTCCACGCGACCTCTCCAGGACTGATTGCGCGGTCGTAGAAGCGAACCAACGCTATCGTCCCGTTGAAATTGTACCCTCCGCAGATGCAACTTCCTATAAGGAAATCATCTAAGTTTCCCCGGAATCTCACTGACGTCTGCCAGCTCATGAATGCAACCCCATTTACGTAAGCACGAACGTTAGCACCATCCACTGTGACGACAAGATCGTACCAGTTGTTCAGAGCAAATATGTCGCCTAATTGTTGATCGTACCTCGTATTGTTGTTGTACATCACGAAATCATTGAACACGCCCAGCGATCGAAAAGAGAACAAATAGAAACTGTCTCCTCCTGACGCACCTTTCCCGACTATCATTTGGTTATCCGGGTTGTAACTTTCGTACTCGAATACTATCTCGATCGACAAGGTGGACGAGTTGAAGGATGGAGAATCATGTACTCTGATCGACCCGTTGATGCCATTGAAGCCAGCGACATTCGAAATACTAGATGTAAGAGTGGCGTAATGTCCCTTTTCGACAGCTGAACTAGGAAAGGTTCCGTTGGCGAGAAGTGAACTTTGATTATCGATGGTCGCGGACAGGGATAGGCTTCGGGTTCCATAGTTTGTGGCGATCAATGACACTGAAGAACTATTGATTGATTCACGAGTCATGCTCGCTTCAGTAATTGCGAGTCGAATTTCGGGGACGGTAAGTGGAGCGAACGCTATTTCATAAAAAAGGACGACTCCAAGTAGAACTGCCACGGCAAGGAACGAAACGATAATGGTGGAAGTAGGTTCAAAGCTATTTGCTGGCATTCTTCCCAGCCCCGCGTTTTGCGAACTCCCAGCGTACGTGTTAATAAGATAAGACTAATCCTCTGACCTTTCATAGTCTAGCCGATGGATTCACCTTTCTTAATTGTCAACCCTTGCGAAGGAGAATAGTCATTTGGGTGTAGACATAGGACTCTACATGGACAGTGCGAGAGAAGTATTTGGCATTCTCAAGTCCGAAATGAAGACCATCAGAGACACTATGTCGGTGTATCAGAGTCAGTCAAAGCTCTTGATGCTAAGAAAATTGATGTCGAGCCCAATGATTGGCATTGCTACATGGCTGATAGAGAGCAACCGCAGAACTCTCAGGCTGAAAACGAGTACGTTCTGGGGAGACAAGATTGGTGTGGTGATTCCTGAAAGCGGTAGTGTATCAATTGCCAATTCAGGAGTGCTTGAGCCACCGCTCACGAAGCTCATGCTTCAGTACATTCAAAATGAAATGACTACGCTCGACATAGGAGCTCACTTCGGCTACTATACGTTGCTGATGTCTCACTTGGTAGGGCCAGCTGGTCAGGTTCACGCTTTCGAGCCTACACCCTCAACCTTTTCCGTGCTATTGTCAAACGTGAGAAACCTGCCAAATGTGGTCGCGAACCGAGTCGCATGCTCCTCAAAACGAGGAACCGCATTTCTTTCGGAATATGGCTTCAAATTCTCGGGCTTTAACACTTTAGCGAAGCCTCGAATGAAGGAGCTAGGCCGCGGAAAGCCAGTCGAGGTTCAGACTTTGAGAGTCGATGATTACGTTACCTCAAGGGGCATCAAACCCGATTTCATAAAAATTGACGCTGAGGGGACCGAGGGAGAAATACTGAATGGTATGGAAAACGTGATTCGAAGCTTTCACCCGATGATCTCCCTCGAAGTCGGAGACTTCGTGACAGATGCGATTCCTAGCCGGGAGCTTATTGAACATCTTCTGGCAATGAATTATGTCGCATTCGAATACCGAAATGGGGTTATAGCTCACCATAGAGCGAGAAGGACATACGGATATGACAACATACTACTTGTTCCAACGAATAGGCTTGACTGAGCGTTCGCTAGTTTCCTAATTCGGACTTGCTTCAGACTGGCCCATGCCGCTTCGAGCAGCACCCAGATACATGACCGCTTCCCGCTTTGTTCCTAATGGCTTCAATTCAGTTTGGTCGACTTCAACGACGAGAGTAGATAATTCCTGCTTGGGATTGCCTCAACAACTATTCCAGGAAACTGGCCTGATTTAGTCGAAAACATCGAATGAAAGTGAAATCGAGGAATCCGACCCCCGCGGAGAGAACGGTCAACCCACTTAGGGCTCTTCAAGCCGAACTCAAGAACCGGCAGCATTTGGATTGCAAATGTCCCTAGATCGCTCCCAAAATGGGATAAGATGGAGAATCTGGCCTTCGTGCGGTGAAGTCAGACACAGAGGTTCTTGGTACCGCGCATAGATCCGCGCATCATCAAGCTAAAGGCTTGGTGGGCGCGGTTTCCGTTACTCTGCTTCACCAAGTATGTCATACTCGCGTAGTGGCTTTTACTGCTATGTAACTGCTTGAGGTCCGAAAATCGTTTCGATCCAATCGCACCTGCTATGACACCGCAGAGTTGTCCCAGCTTGGTGGAGAAGACTCGAATAGCTGCAAACTCGAAGAAACTCGTTGTAATTGGCACATTCCATTTTTGGGCTCTAGGGTGAGTCTGTGCATAAACCTGTGCCACGTTGATTAACGCAAGTTCCTTTAACACAGAGCCGATAGGAGGCATGACTGGCGTGCGGGATCCAGCGACTAGCTTGCCAAAGCTCGCCTTTAGAACCGTGACATGATTAATCGCATAGCCAAAGGAATGCTTGAAGTTTCCAAAGAAAGATTTGAAAGGATGATCGTGGTAGACTTCAATTGCAGGGTCCATGATGAGTCTCCCTCCCATCCGTATGCTTCTTATCGCGAATTCTGCGTCATGTTGTGAACTGAGGTTTAGTAATCCTCCGGTTTTCACATAGAACTTCCTATCTATCGAGCAATTGCTGAAACCCAGGCCCATCCCCGGTTTCATTGAGGGATACGGTCTCTTCGGAAGTGGCTGATTCCAAGTGTGGGAAAACTTGTCTCCTCCCCAAAAGACGACTCCCCCGACAAGGTCGTAGCCTTTTCTTTGCCACTCGACATGTTTCGTTATCCAGTCGCGGGGGACGTAGATGTCTGAGTTTGTGAACATGATTACTTCGCCTTTGGAATCTTGGACTCCGATCGATTGGCCCTCAGATTCTGTGCAGCCTTCCTTGAGGACCTGTCTGATCCCACGTCCGCTAAGTTTCTGAACTATTTCTTTAGACCCGTCAGTGGAACCAGCGTCAACTACGATAACTTCGTACCTTTCGGGTGGATAATCGACCTGCTCTAGGTGAGCAAGACAGTTCTCAATTGTTCTGCTAGAATTGATGTGGGAAATGATGACTGATACCATCGGTACTGGGGTGTAGTCTGAATGCAATGTCACAGCCACTCGAGTTCTGAGCTTCTACCGTTCTTGACAAGCGCGGTTCGAGTGGGGGGAATGGTCGTGACATTTGGGTGGAGCTGGAGCAGTGCTCCCTTCAGTAGGTTCTCTTCGAAAATGTCGTCAATCCAGACTATTCGGTTCTCTTTGTCGAGCGAATCGACAACGGACATTTTCCATTTGTTTATGAGGTCCTTTCTGGGGCAACATATGAGCTTGTCAAATCTTATCCCTGCTTTTCTTAACTGACTCTGAGTAAATTGTATTTCGTGTTTGTCGCGGCCGCTGAGTATTACGACTGTATCATATTCTGGGAGTTGATCTAGCAGGCGTCCGTTCACTTTTTGGAGTCTACGTCCCATTCTTTGAAAGGTTAGAGAGAAGTGCCAGAACAATCTCGATAATCTTCCGCCCATGAGAAGCGTGTCGTCAATGTCTACGACTGCTAGCTTCATTGTATCTGACGCCTCAGCTTCCATGGTTAGCCTATACCGCTTATGTTCGGACCAGGCTTTCGCAAGAAGGTCCTCTTAGTAATGAAGCGTGAGAGTTGGCACGATCGTCTCTCTCAATAACGAAATCAGCTTCTTGTTGTCTACAGGTGTACGAATTGTCATCCTGAGAAATCTGTTACTCAAATTACGCATGGAAGAGCAGTCACGAATAACGATTCCTTTTCTTACTAGACCTTCGAAAACGTCTGTAGCCGTTAGGCGAGTATCCAGTATTTTGAGCAGGAAGAAGTTGCAATCGGAGGGAAAGACCTTCAACCATTTAATCCCCTCGAATTGTCGTTTCAGCTCCAACCGTTGTGAAGCTATGAGGCTCTTGATTCGTTTCTGATGCGAGACGTCCGAGAGTAATTCTTCGGCAGCCCAAACCGCTGGGTTACTGATTGTCCAAGGGATCTTCAGATTTTCTAACCGGCTTACAAGAGAAGAAGAAGCTATTCCCCATCCGAGCCTGAGCGAAGGCACTCCGAATAGTTTCGAAAGACTGTTCAGAACCACGATCGGATACGAGCCGACGAGTGAAGTCATCGAGTATTTCTTGGATTCGGGGGCGAAGGCAAGATATGCCTCGTCAACCACCAGAACAAGCTCTCGCTCGCGTGCAATCGTTGCGAGTTCCTCTAGGTCGCTTCTAGCATAGAGCCTACCTGTCGGATTATTGGGGTTACAGACAAAGATCGCCTTGGTTCGAGGAGAGATCGCTCTGACTATCGTTTCCAAATCCAGATTGAAGTCTTCCGTCAATGGGACGAAGACGGGCTTCCCCCCATATTTCGTAAAGGCAGCCTCGTATTCGCCGTAAGTAGGTACTGGAATGATCGCCTCTTCGCGGGCCATCAGTTGGGCGAATAGGTGGATGATTTCAGTAGAACCGCATCCTAGTATGATTTTGGCCGTTTTGTCAAGTCCATGATGTCTTGCGATTGCCTCTTTCAGCTTGGTATGATCTCTCGCGGGGTAGAGATACAACTTGTCAAGCTTGCGAGCGAGCGATACTATCGAGCTTGGGATTATTGGGCTTACTGTACTTGCGAAGCTGATGATTTGTGAGATTGGCATGTTGTATTTCTCGCTGACCGCCCATTCCACTTCTCCGCCGTGAAGTTCGTTCAGCTTCGGTTGATCGTTGGTCAATTCTCCACAACTCTCAGGAGTCGTCTTCGCCAGTTCGGGAGCTCGTCCACCGTGATGAGTTCTGCTTGGAACCCGGTATTCTCTTGAACCCAGTTCAAGTAGGACCCGAATCTCTCTATATCTTGAGACTTCGGAACTACGAATACGCGAACCTTCTTCCCTTTCGGAACAACTTCGATCCGCCAGGCCTTCACCAGATCGCTGTACCCGTGGCTGATGGGGCTGACTAGCCACCATCCGGTTGGCCGCTTCATGCCGGGCTCAAAGTAGTAGTCTATGACTTTGCCTTCAATTCCTTCGATAACGTCAGATGTGACGCCACACGCGCATTCCTTGCGTTGAATGACTCGCCCCTTGTCGCCAGTCGTGTATCTCAAGAATGGAGTGACTTTGTTGAACAAGTTCGTAACGAATAGCTCGCCATCAATGCTTTCCGCTATTGAGGTCTCCATGTTCACGTGGAGAGTTCCCATGTTGCATTGAGAGGCGACGGTCCGACATTCGGCGTTCCCATATCCCATGAAGACCCCGCCATAGAACTGCGAAAGGAAATTTCGATGATTGCGCGTGTCCTCGCTCATGAGGTAGACGCCAGTCTCTCTTAGGACATTCTTTCCGCCTTTCTTCAGAACCCTGTCCGTGAGGTCCCGAATCGCTCCAGCGACACCATGAATGATTCGAGGTTTATTCTTGATAACCCAGTCAGCGTAGCTGTTGTCGATATTTCGATAATTCATCGGGGTTATGTTTCTAAAATAGTCAAAGTATCTCCATTTGGGATCGCCTGAGACCAGTCGCAGGACAAGTTCGTCATTTCGTCCCACCCAAGACCAGGCTCTCTCAAAGACCGCGGTGTCGACCGCTTCCAGCGATTTGTCTCGATGAAACGAAAATGGGATTCCAGAGCTGCCGGACGTTTGATGGATTATCGCATTCTCGGGATTGTGAGGTTGCACCTGCCGAATGTCGTCCTTAGATGTCAATTTCAGCGAAGAGAAGTCTTCCCATGAATCTATCTTGAGACCGAACTCTTGAGCCAATCCTCCGAGGAGGCTTAACTGGAGGAGCCTCTTCTTCTCGTAGGACCATCTCTGGGTAGTTTGGAAGAACCGTTTCCATTCGAGAACGCCTAGGTGGGTTCTATCGAGGACCTCAAAGACGGCTCGTCGAGGATCGTCTTCTAGCGTTAGCGTGCTCGTTCGGCTCCGATTCCAAACGGCACATATGTGCAGTTTGGTGGTCTCGCTCTTAGCATTCTCCAGGGATCGACAACGATCTGGTCTCGCCTAAAGGAGTTTGAATCTAGCTTGCGGAACTGAGGCCATTCAACTCCTAGGAGTATGATGTTACCGAACGCAAGCGCTTTCGTCGTGTCCTTCGTATAGAGGACGTTGCTTCCCAGCTTTTGTTTTGCCTCTTCGATGCCTTTCGGATCACAGATCATTATTTCGTAATTCTCCTTCATTAGTCGTGCCGCAATTTCCAAGGGTTGCGAGGCTACAACAATGGACGTGTCTGGTTTGTAGGTGACTCCAAGGATCGCGACTTTCTTTTTTCCGAAGGATTCGATGAGTTCGACTGTTCTGTCAACCTGACGAGAGTTGATTTCCTTTATCGAATCGGCCAGGGACGTAGGAAAGCCCAACCTTTCACACTCGGCGCGCAACGCATCCACGTCAACAGGATAGCAGGTGCCGCCGTAGCCGAGTCCGCCCTTGAACATTTTCGGACCAGCTATCCGAGGGTCCGCCTGGAGAATCTTGGCCTGAAGGTCAATGTCTCCCCCGGCCCTCTCGCATAGCTCGGTCACAGTGTTCATCAGTGTTATCTTCAAAACGAGAGCGGTGTTCAGTACGTACTTGGCCAAGACGATGTTGGACAGCGTTGACCTGAAAATCGGCGGATCGTGTCCAATAATTCTTCTCCAAAAGTCTTGAAGCTTCTGTCCGGCGCCCTCTTCAGACTCGCCAATGAGCAAGTAGTTCGGTTGTTCAAAATCCTCGATGGCGTTTCCGAGGGCAATCATCGTTGGACTGTAGCAGATCCCCTCTATTCGGTCGAGCACATTCTGCGAAGCAAGGTAAGGAAGGATTTCCCCTTCCATCGCCGGAAGAGGCAGAGTAGTAACTATTGCAAGAACCTGGTTTCTTGTGTTCAGCTGAGGGGCAATTTTCTCGAGAGCTTTCATAAGGATCTTGGCGGAATACCCCCGACCAGGAGACTGGCTTCCTACGCAGACAAAAACCAAATCTCGGTCTTTGATTCGATCGAAGTCTACACTTCCTTCGAGATTGTATTTCTTCAAGTATTCTGTTAGACTGGGTTCGCTGAAATTCTCCTTTTCATTGATCTTCTGCACAACTCGACCGTCGACATCGACCGCGATCGTGTCAAAATATTTGCTGGAAACCGCCGCCAGCGGGAGACCTACTCTCCCGGCTCCTACAACAGCAACTTTCAAGACAAGCCCCCCTTCGTAACGGTTATCCTGTTTCCTAATTTGGTTGAATATGTCAGTTTGAGCCAACTTGACGCGCTAGAGGCGTCGAGATCGTGTCTTCCTGGCACCTCGCGGAGATCCAGTCATATGTGTTCGCTAGACCTTCCTCGAGGGTTACTTGCGGTTCCCACCCTAGAATTCTTCTTGCGAGGGCAATGTCAGCGTTTCTTCCTCTGACCCCTTGAGGAGCGGCTAGATCATATTCTTTTGATATGCGTTTCCCGGAGGTCCGGATAATGATGTCAGCGAGGTTATCGATGCTGATCAGTCTCTCGGACCCTATGTTCAAGGGTCTGGCAAAGTCTGATTCCATCAACATTACGGAGCCCCTTACTGCATCGTCGATGTAGCAGTAGGAACGCGTCTGTTTGCCGTCACCCCAGACAATTATGGTCCCTGGGTTGGATGCCTCAGCAACTTTACGGCATAAGGCGGCAGGTGACTTCTCCCTTCCTCCCCTGTAGGTGCCTCTCGGGCCGTAGATGTTATGGTACCGCGCGATGCATACATCGAGGTCGAAGTCCCTTGCATATGCTTCGACCATCTTCTCCGCAACAAGCTTCTCCCATCCATAGAAGCTATCTGGATTGGCAGGGAGAGCATCGTCTTCTCTTAGACCTTCGAGTTTCGTTTCCTTCTGGAGGAAGTCGGGATAAATGCAGGCTGAACTGCTAAAGAAGTACTTGTCTATCTTATTTCTTCGGCAGGCCTCGAGCATGTGTGTGTTGATGAGTATGTTATCTCGCATCACCTCGGCGCCGATTTCGGTTATGAACGCAATTCCGCCCATGTTCGCAGCTAGGTTGTAGACATGATCAATTCCCTTAGTGACAGATAGGCAATTCTCCCACTCCCTCAGGTCAACCTCGAGCTTCTCGTCAAAATACGCATCATCGTTGTAGCCGTTGAAATGGGTATCAGCGACCCTCACGAAGTGTCCGCGATCATGGAGAAATCTCGCCAGGTGGCTTCCAATGAAACCTCCGCCACCAGTGACAAGAATCCTCTCACCTCTCTTTGCTTTCATTAATTATTTTCAGCCTTTAGTTTTCCGTTTTCGAATCTTGAACCGTTTAAAGGGGTTTTGAAACTCTTGGGGGCGCTGGTCGGTTTGAAGACTTGCGAATTGAGGATTCGAAGCCTCCTACCGAAGCCGTGAGTTTACATTTTGTACTCATATATGGCAAAGTCGCCGTCAGAATGAACCGGCACAAAGCTCCTTGGAACAACTGGCTGACCGAACCATCCCCCACCGTTCACCCACCAGATCAAGAAAATAGAAGAGTATCCGTCTGAAATTGCGATCGTCACCCCATCAAGCGGTGTTCTGTATCCATAATTCACGACGGGAATAGAAGAGGGGAGATACTCAAGTGCCCATCCATAAATTGCCTGATGAGCGATCAGAACGTCCGAAGGCGTTGCGCTTTCGCCAAACCAATGAAGGAGTGCAACAACGCTAGCAGAGTCAGAAAGCGGAATCGTATTTTGGCTAATCGAGGTTGGAATTAGAGACGGGTACGCAGAGAAGTAGGCTCCGGGGTGCGCCGGGGGGAGAAAAATGTAGGAGAACGCAAACGTGATCAAGAATATCGCAAAGAGGCGAGGCGCGTTTATGCGCAGGAGTTGCAACAATCGACGATTTGTCGCGTGAACTCTTGCGATTCGCGATAATCCCACGGCCGAATAAATACAGAGGGGTACCGTCAAGAGTAGCGCCCAACGATACCCAAGTGCCTGCATTCCCATCGCTGGAATCGAGCTGACAAATGTTCCAACGATACAAAGAAGAGACCAAAGCGCCATCTCAAGCGTTTTGGCGATTCGGACGCCGATGATTGCAAAGGGTAGCAAAGGCAGGTAAGCGTACGCAAGAAACGCGACTGCGTCCAACGGTGTCCAAGTCATTCCAAGTGGTGGTTGCGTCGCGTATAATGTACTGTAGGCATTCAATCCTGCGTAAATTACAAAAACGAAAGCAATGAGTCCTGGAATGAGGGCGACAGTCAAGTCGAGAGCTTGGCGTCGGTGACGCTTTAGCAAGTGCATGCATGCGATAGCGCCGAATATGAAGAGGGAGACTGCTCCGGTGAACTGGTCAGAGATGACGGACAGAAAAACTAGCCCTGCGAATGCAAGGTTCTTTCGTGCATCGCCTGCACCATTCGCCAGTGACATTCCCATGATAAGAAAAGATAATCCCGCTACGCTACGGTACATGTCCCAACCAATTCGCAGAGTCACAAAGTAGAGCGATGTCAAAAGCGAGCCGGCCAGCGAGCTCCTGTGACTCCACTTGACATTCTTCGAAAGGAACATGAAAACCGAGAGACTCAAGAAACCGTACAAGATCGGCCCCAAGAATTTGAAAGTCCAAATCGGGTTCATCCCAACAAGATAGAGCGGAACGGAAATGAGATAGATGAAGGGGGCCTCGCCTATTATGGCGAGTAGGCTCGCTTTCCCAGCGGCCCAATACAGAGTTGTTGGCACGTAGAATGCTATCGGATCCCATCCAACAGGATAGGGTCCAGCAAGTATCTCCGGAATTGCTCTAAGTCCTGCCGCCAAAGAAATGGCTAAGAGTCCAAATTTCCTCGATACAATCAGTTCTCGGAGGGACAAGATGTCGGCCTCGTGCAGCTCCTCTACAATCGAAGAGTGGACAAGACTCCTTTAACCTGCTAAACTATTTTCCTCAGATCATCCAGAATCTTCTGTTCGCGTGATCGTCGTCCTTGCCATGATGCGACTGTCCAGCCTACTAAAATGCCTGCCATTGTTCCGACCAGTGTCCCGTTCAGTAGCCAGGCTGCTGGCCAGAAATTCTGCGAGATCCACTGCTGCATGTAGACATTCCTTTGATACTCAAGGGTCAACGCTAGCAGGAGTACGAGGATGACGAATGATTCTCCTAGAGCTAGAAGCTTCGCTCTACGGGCCACATACTCCGCTTTGAGCCGTTGCATGTCCAGCCGCTCAGACATAGAAACAATCTCGGAAGTCATCTTCGGAGATTATAACATGTCTAGAAGCGCCGCGTCGAAGCCCTGATACTGAGAGTTAGGTGCGACCCCAGACGACATGTATTCCGTCTATTTTGTTGAAGTGAGGGTCGTCCGTGTAGACTCTGCCCTGGGTCTTGTCGAGTGCGGTTGCCGCAATTATAGCGTCGGCAATGGACAGAGTCTTGTCCTTCAGAGAAATTTCTCCGGCTCTGGACGCTATCACCTCAGAGGGCGGCACGAATTCGATCCCTGCTACCTTGGCGCTGTTGATCCTGTGTTGAACCGTCTCCAGATCTACGGCGGTGGCCATTTCAGACAGAAGTTCTGTTATTGTTATGGTGGAGGAGATTAACGTGGAGCCTTGATGTCGCGCCTCGTCTACGGCTATTCTCGTCCAGGGATGTCTTCCTTCAGCGTGGGCGAAGTGGAAACGTGTGTCTAGACAACCCACTATCGCCATCTTGCTCGAAGCCTGTCCAACTTCCGGGTAATCTCCTCGTACGTGTATTTTCCGGCGTCAGCTCCCGCCCAGTCGTTCATGTCCGGAATGGGCTTCAACACAATACCTGATGTTGTGTCTGTTACCTGTATCTTCATTCCTTCCCGGATACTATACTTCTTCCTCAGAGGAGCTGGTATCGTAACCTGGCCCTTTCTCGTAACAGTGGTGGTTTCCAACACTCGCGTCCTCGTAGGACATGGGATTTATACTACCTAAACTTGCGGGTACAACTCGAGCAGGAAGCTTTCCTTCTAACGCAGCAGATAACGCTATTCGCGTTCTCTTGGAGGCCTTATCGTTGAGACGCTTTTGGTTCCTGGGTCTCTATGTCGCTTCTTTTGATAGAAGGGCGACTAGGTATCCCTGTGCCTTGAGCCGTTTGTATTGAGTCTGTTCTCTCAATGTGCAAACTCCAAGGTGGCTATCCCGTCCATATTTCCAGCGCTGAAAACCGTGGAAACACTGATCAAGAAAGTAAATCGTTGATAATGCGGGTTTTCTTGCTGATCAAGGATTGAAACAGCCTCGCCTCCCCAAACGCCTATAGCTCGGGAATCCACCTAAGAAGCAAGGTGAAATGCGATATGCGGAATCCGTTCCGAAGAAGAAAGAAGGAACCAGCACCAGAACCAGCAAAACAGGCCTAGCGTTCTTTCTGCCGACGGCTTGCATAACCCCTTCCGGGGTAGGCCAATTTTTTGGTCAGAGCGTTTCTTTCGAGAGGAGTGCCACCGGGTATCCTCTTTCCTTCAGCCGCCTGTACTGGGTTTCCTCGTCTGCGGTGATGCAGACGGTCCCGCGGAACCCTGCAAGAGCGACCGGGACAGCGTCGTAGAGAGTGACGCTTCCCTTGTATGCTATCGCCGCAGCCCTTCTCAATAGTATTGAGTCGACAGGCCAGTTTTGTAGGTGGAAGGCGAAGAGGCTTTCCACCGCCTGGTTGAGTCTGTCTTCATCGTAGGTACGCTTGAATCTCAGCGCATTGGCCACTTCATGATAAAGCAGATCGCTCGCCACGACTCGTCTGGCACCCTTGAGATGCTGGTCCCGAAGCAGCAGCGCCTTGTCGGTATCTTCCTCCTCGCTGAACCATTTGACGGCAACCGAAGAATCGACTACGA
>Ga0137371_10001407_pt1 | contig 19142 bp, 17 predicted proteins | sample SagtaG_7_FD_104919 | JGI IMG/M metagenome (GOLD analysis project Ga0137371, IMG submission 104919) | Vadose zone soil microbial communities from Sagehorn Ranch, Mendocino, California, USA - Sage1_R_40_16 metaG | ecosystem: Environmental > Terrestrial > Soil > Vadose zone | place: USA...
CCCTGGCTCCGCCTGATCCGCGACACACTCCCGAGCATGTTGGTGGAGCTGAGTGTCGTGGAAGCGGAGGTATCAGGGAGATGAGTGCTTGGAGCGGGCCGCATGTTCGGGTTCGGATCCCCGGGTCCACACAGGCTCCCCCGGGCACGCGACAGAGCGGCGGCGAGCCGTCGAAGCTCGCCGCCGCCGACGGCAACGCTACTCAGCCGGAGTCGATCGCCACCCCGAAAAGCCCGGACGCGGCGGTGATGAAGCTTTGGTTCGCGTTGCCGTCCAGGTCGGCGCGGCCGAGCGTGTCGGTGCCGTAATTGGCCCAGTGGAAGTGGCGGGGAGCGGCTCCCGAGGATCGCCGCCCAGGCGATGCCGCCTGCGAGCGCCATCGCCATCGCCGCACCCACGAGCGCGGCTGTCAGATCCCTTCTCATCCTCCTCAGCGCTCCTCCTTGGGTTCCCCGTTCGGCGCTCGATGACCTGGGCCGTCTCCACGGCCTTCCGAGGCTGTCCGTCAACCCCGAGGATTGAAGTTGTATGGCCCGTCCCAGGAACAGGCCGGGAACGCGGGGCACGCGACCATGAGCGGTCCAGCTCGGAAGTGGGCGAACACCCCGGTCCCGCCCCAGAACGTGACGACGCCGGTAAGGGTCTCGAGATCGAGATCGACGTGTCCGAACGCGGTGTTGTTGCCCGGCCCGACGATCACGAGGTCACTGTGCAACACGAGGAGATCAAGATCGGCCGCCGCGGCATAGACGACCCTCGAGCCGACCTTGATCGCGTTGAGGTTCGAGGACGTGATCGTGCAGAACGACCCGGCGGTGCCGTCGTACTGTGAGCACTCCTTCGTCACGTGGAGAGCTCCGCTACGCGGCGTCGCGTGAGCCGAGCCGACACCCGCGACCACTCCCGTAACGGTGATCGCGATGAGCAGGATGAAGCTGCGCTTCATGGCGGACCTCCTTCCTCCGCGCGACCCCGTAGGTCGACGCTGATCTCTGCGGCTGCCACGATCCGTGCGAACGGCACGCCGGCGATCTCGTTGACGTCCCTGACGTCGTCTGCGGACTCCGCTTGGAATCGGGAGAAACACGAGTCGTCTGAGGGAACGTAGGTCGAGCCCAGATACACCACCCCTTTCCGTGCTCTCGGAAGTCGGGCGAGCGCTGCATCGAGCCACGCGCGGTCGTGTCCGGGGAGGTATCGCTCGACGAGGTAGGCCGGCATCGTCCCCCGACGATGTCGCGGTCGCCGTCGCCCATCAACCGCGCGAACTCGTGGATTTAGTCCGACGCGGATGCCATGCGCGCCGCGAGCTCCGTCCGGGAGCTGACGCCGAGCTTCCGATAGATCTTCGACAGGTTCCACGCGACCGTGTTCGTGCTGAGGCTGAGCTCCGCGGCGACCTCGCTGTTCCTCCGCCCCGCGACGACGAGCTCGACGATCTGCCGCTCGGTCTCCGAGAGCTGATCGTCCGAGGCGGTGCGCCCGCCGATGCGCCGCTGCTCCGAGCGCGCCTTCTCCAACCAGACGCGCGCGCCGAGCCGCTCGAAGAGGTCTCCGGCGAGCTGCAGTGACTCGCGCGCGGCGCGCTTCTGCTGCACCCGGCGCTGGACCGTTCCGAGCGCGAGGAGCGTCCGGGCGAGTTCGAAGGGGTTCACTCCCTGGGGCGACTCGGGCGCGAGCGCCGCCGCCTCGAGCGAGGTGATCGCCCCTTCGCGATCGCCCTGTGAGGCGAGGAGAAGTCCGCGGCAGCGGAGAACGAGCGGGCGGAGCGCCGTGTCACCGCCCGCTGCGCGTTGATCGATCTGCGCGAGCAACCGCTTCGCACGGCGGAGGTCGCCGGTCGCAAGCAGAGCCTCGATCCCAGCCGAGCCCGCCAGCTGGGCGAGGTACCCGTCGAGCTCCTCGACGTTCTCGAGAAGTTGCGCGACCTGCCGCCAGCTTGCGGCGCTATCGTCGTAGGAAAGCTCGAGTACCGCGAGTGCGATCCGTAGGCGAAAGGCGGCCCATCTGAACCTGGATGTCTCGGTGAGCTGGAGCAGCTCGGGGATCGCTCGGCGCGCCTTCTCGGTCTCACCCCGATACGCGACGATCTCGGCGAGGATCGATCGGCAAAGCGGCTCGAACACCTCCAGCCCGATCTGCCGCGTGAGGTGGATGGCCTCCTCACACAGTTGTGCGGCCGTGTCCCATTCGCCGGACGCCATCTCCATCTGGGCTCGGTGGAACAGGCACCTGACAACGTCAGGATCGGCCCGCTCTCTGGCCTTGGCGGTCAGCGCCCTCCACAGCGCGCGAGACTCGTCGTGGCGGTCGGATCGGCCGAGCAGGAGCGCGAGCGTGACGCGCGAGGGCGACAGGCGCATCGGCAGACCGGCGTGCCAGGTCCACCAGCCTGCCGCCGCGTAGCCGTCACCATCGAGGGTCTGCTCGAGTTCCAGCGCACGGTCGAGGAGATCATGTCGGATCACACCCGTGGACGCGAAGCTGCTTTGCGCGACCGCAGCGAGCGCGATCGCGAGGGTCGCCGGGTCCGCCAGCTGCTCGGCGAGCGCAAGCCCTGCCTCCGCGTACCGAGCGCCCTCTCGATCGTCCCCTCCGAGCTGCGACATCCACGTGAGCTCGCAGAGGATGTTCACCTCCTGGCGGGGTTCCAGGCCGGGTTCGGCAAGGGCGCGGCTCAAGAGATCCACGGCCACGGGAAAGCCCTCGGTCATCCCGCGTGCACCAGCGAGCCGGCTGAGGGCGTCGGCTCGGACCCGACCGGGCTGCGAAGAGGCGACCGCGTCCTCGAGGAGGACCGCCGCCTTCTTCACGTCGCCCGCATACCGGCAGTGCTCGGCGGCGGTGATGCGGCGTCGGTTGACGCTCTCGAGCGCATCCGGGGGCGTCAGCGCGACCGCGCGCTCGGAGAGGTCGGCCGCAGCCTGAGCGGCGCCGCGCGCACGAGCGTGGGCGGCCGCGGCGTCGAGGGCGAGCGCGACCGCTTCGTCCGGTCCGGTCGCCGCGATGGCGAGATGGCGGGCACGCTCCTCGAGGTCGACGTCCAGACGAGCGAGACGAGCGTGGAGACGGCGTCGTCTGTGGAGCGGGATCGCCGAGTAGCAAGCGGGCGCCAAGAGCGGGTGCGTGAAGCGGATCCGGTCGCCGTCGAGCTCGAGGACGCCGCGGCCCTGCGCCCGTTCGACGTGGTCGACCGCCTCGGGCCCGAGCGATCCCAGCAGCGTCACCGTGGGAGCGGCGAGGGCGGCGACCGCGGCGAGCGTCTCGCACACGCGCCGCGGCAACGTGTCGAGGCGCGCTCCGACGACGCTCTGCAGGCTCTCGGGGAGTGCCATCGGCCCACTCCCCATCAGGATCGTGCCGTCCGTCATCGCCCGTCCGAGCTCGAGCGCGTAGAACGGGTTGCCGCCCACGGTCTCATACACGCGCACGAGCGTGGGCCGCGGCAGGTTCAGCGACAGCCGCCCCCAGAGCATCCGGTGGATCGCGCCGACGGACATCGGCCCGACGGGGAGGCGCTCGAACGCAGCGAATGAAAGGTCGAGCTCGAGAGGCGCGCGGACCGGTCGCCCGCGCACCGTTGCAAGAACGCCGACGTGTTGGCCTTCGAGCCGCCTGAGCATGAACGCGAGGATCTCGGCCGAGCTCGCGTCGATCCACTGCACGTCGTCGAGCGCGAGCAGCAACGGCCGCTCCCGAGCGAGGGCCTTCACGACCGAGACGAGTGCGAGGCCGAGCAGGCGCACATCGGGCGGCGGCCCATCGGGCTCACGCAGGAGCAATGCGATCTCCAGGGCGCGCCGCTGGACCGACGGCAGCCGCGGCAGCGTCTCGTCCAGCGAGGACGCGAACATGTCGCCGACCGCTGCGAAGGCGATCCCGGTCTCCGCCTGTCCCGCACGAGCGGCGAGGACGCCGACACCGCTCCGGCGCGCTGCGGCCATCCCCTCTTGCCACAGCGCGGTCTTGCCGATCCCCGCCTCGCCCTCGAGCAGCAACGCGTATCCGCCGGCAGGGACGGCGTCGATGAAGCGTGCGAGCGCCTGCAGCTCCTCGCGCCTGCCGATGATCCGGTCGCTCGTGGCCTCGCGGTCCAGCGACTCCGGTCGGTGCCGTTCGGTTCCCACCGCCACCTCGCCTCGCGGCGATTGTGAACCCGGCGGCGCGTCGAACACAAACTGGTCAGCTTGCTCGGTCCCTCTCGATCCAGGCTTCGTCCTGGGACTCCGGCGACAACCGCGGCGAGTGTGGTCGAAATGACAGCGCCGGCACGCATCGCATCCCCGTCTCATCCCCGTGAAGGAACGGGAAACGACGGAAACTCTCCGGCGCGACCGCGGTTGCTAGCATGCGTGGCGTGTCGATCGAGGTCGGTCGGGCAATCGATGGCGCTGGCACGGAGACCTCGAGCGCAACGGTGACGGTCCCCGAAACCGACCGGTTGCACGATCGAGCCGATCAGGGCTCCGCGACTCCGACGCTCCGGCCGCGCGCCGCGTTTCGCGCCCTCGGCGCGTTCCTTTCGTACTTCGCGCTGTCGGTGGCGATTTGGGGGATGCCCGTCGTCGCGCATCTCCGCACGCGATACGTGACCCCGGCCGGGCAGGACCCGTATTTCTTCCGGTGGGCCCTCGGTTGGGCGCCCTGGGCCCTGACCCACGGACGGAACCTGCTGTTCACCGATCGCGTGTTCGCGCCTCAGGGCGTGGACCTGACGTGGGTCACGATCAGTCCTGGCCCCGCGATCTTGATGGCGCCGATCACCCGAGCGTTCGGGACGCTCGCGTCCTTGAACCTGCTCGTCCTTCTGGCATCGCCGCTCGCGGCGTGGGCCGCGTATCTGGTCTGCGTCCGCATCACGAGATCCTTCTGGCCGTCTCTGCTCGGGGGGTTCCTCTACGGGTTCTGCACGTTCATCACCGGCCAGATGAACCACCCCAACCTCGCGTTGGCCTTCCCGATCCCCCTTGCCGTCTACCTCGTGATCCGCCGGGTCGAGGGCTCGCTCGGGGTGAAGGCGTTCGTGGCGCTCCTCGCGCTCACGCTGCTCGGGCTGTTCTCGATCTCCACCGAGGTGTTCGCAAGTGCCGCCGTGTTCGGCGCGATCGCCTGGAGCATCGCGCTCGTGCTCGGCCGTGAGGAGCAAGGGCGACTGCTGCGAACGGTGGTGCTCTGGGGGTTCGCTTACGCGCTCGTCGCCGCGATCGTGCTGGTCCCCTATGTGCTTCCGGCGTTGCGTACCGCTCCCACCCAGAGCATCAAATCCCCCGAACACGCGTCCGACGACCTGCTGCGATTCGTGCTCCCACGCAACCCGACCGTCGTCGGCGGGGCAACGCTCCAATCGCTCTCCACGCGGTTCACGGCGGCCTCGATCGGCGCCGGGGCGTACCTCGGCATCGCGCTGGTCGCGTTGCTGGTCGCGTTCGGGATCACGGAACGGCGACGGCGGGGGACCTGGGGACTGCTCGGATTCATCGCGGTGAGCGCGATCCTGACGCTCGGGCCGGCGCTGCACGTCGCCGGAGATCGAGTGTTCGGTCTGCCGACGATGGTGATCTGGAAGGCGCCGCTGATCCGCAACGCGATCCCGGACCGATTCGCCGCCTACACCGACCTCGCGGTGGCAGTGGTCGCCGCCCTATGGCTGTCGCGAGCTCGCGGCTCATCCACCTGGTCGCGGTGGGCGCTCGTCGGCGTCGGCGCCGTCATGTTGATCCCCACGATCCGAACACCGCCGTGGCATCCCGAGGACCGCACGCCGGGGTTCTTCGCGGAAGGCACCTACGCGTCCGTGCTGCGACCGGACGAGAACGTGCTGCTGATCCCGGCCGCGAACGGGGAAGAGATGACCTGGCAAGCGACGGCGGGGTTCGCCTTCCGGATGCCGGGGGGATACGTGGGGGTGACCCCGGCCGCGAACCGAGTGGCCAAGCCGAGCCGGGGCCACGGCGTGCCCGGGCTCTGGTCCAACAAGGCGGTCGTACCGTCGGCGGCCGAGCTGTCGTCATGGCTCGCGGCGAACGGGGTCGACGCCGTGGTGGTGGACGACCTCGCGCGGCCCACGTTCGAGGCGGTGCTGCGCTCGGTCGGCCTCGCGCCCGACTACGAGGGAGGCGGCGTATCCGTCTGGCGACTTGCCCCGACCCCAGCAGGATCCGGGTAGGCCCGAAACCTCAGGCGCCAGCCGTCGACAGCACCGGCAGAGATAACGAGCTTTTGGGGGGGTGGGATTAGTCGCGCCCACCGCTTCCGCCTCGGACGATATGGCAGGCCACTGCACATCTTGAGAATGAAACGCAAGAGTCTGCGCGGTGGTCGCATCGGTAGGCTTGTTCGATGCACTGGATCGCGCTCCCGGCTGGCATCGTCATCCTGCTGTGGACGCTGCTCGACGTGCTGCGGACCCTCGTCATGCCCCGGGCGGCGCGCGGGCGATTCCGTCTGAGTCGCATCCTGTTCCGGCCGATCTGGAAGCCCTGGAGATGGATCGGGGTGCGCCGAAAGACGGTCCAGTCCCGTGAACGCGTGCTCGCTGCCGCGGCGCCAGTCTTCTTCTTCGTCCTGCTCGTCGGGTGGGTATCCCTTGCCTTGCTGGGATACGCGCTCATCCTGTGGAGCCCAGGGTTCGTCCACGGGATGGGGCGAAGCGACGGCTCGTTCGGGGACGCCTTGTATACGAGCGGATCGTCGCTGTTCACGCTCGGGATCGGATCGGGCGCCGCGAGCGGATGGACCCGCGCGGTCGTGGTGCTCGCCGGCGCCACCGGCTTGGGCCTCTTCGCCGTCGTCATCGCCTACCTGCCGGTGCTCTACCAGGCCTTCAACCGTCGAGAGGTCGGCGTGCTCCTGCTCGATGCGCGGGCGGGATCTCCTCCCTCCGGTCCCGAGCTGCTGCACCGGATGGGCAGCGCCGGCATGGCGTCGGCGTTACCGGAGCTGTTCGCGGAATGGGAGCGATGGGTAGCCGACGTCCTCGAGAGTCACATGTCGTATCCGATCCTCGTCCTGTTCCGTTCGCCCCACGACAACACCTCGTGGGTCACCTCGCTCGGATCCGTGCTCGATGCAGCAACGCTGATCCTCACGTCGGTGGACGGCGAGCCCGACGAGCGGGCGAAGCTCCTGTACGGGACTGCCGTGCACGCGGTGGAGGACCTTTACTACTACCTCCGGCTGACGGAGCGCGAGGCCGTGATCCAGCGCGACGAGTTCGAGGACGTGCTCAACGACATGAAGGACGACGGCTTCTCGATCCGGCCGGTGGACGAGGCGTTCGCACGCTTCACGGAGAAGCGCGCGAAGTATGCGCCACGGTTGGACGCGCTCGCCGTGCTGCTGGCCGCACCACCCGGTCTGTGGATCGGCGACCGGTCCTACCTCGGAGCGCGAACGGCGCACTGAGGCATGGGGGTCGATGTGTCGCCCGAGGTTCGCCTCCTCAGCCGCCGATATCCCTAGGGCACGCCGCTGCGGGTCGGTGCTTCGGCGATCGTCTGCGGAGCGTGCCACACGGCTTCGACGTTGTTCCCGTGCAGGTCGTTGACGAAGGCGGCGTAGTACCGGTCCGAGTACTGAACCCAAACGCCCGGCTCGCCGCGAGCGGTGGCGCCAGCTTCCAACGCCGCCTCGAAGAACGCATCAACCTCCTCGCTGGTCTCCGCACCGAACGCGACGTGTGCCGCCGTCGTGAGCGGCTCCCCCCGATAGATCGCGAAGTCGTCCAGCCCATCGGCCCCGTAATGCACGCCGTCGTCCTGCACGTGAAGTTCGCTGTACCCCAGCGGTGCGAGGGCGGTCGTGTAGAGGCGACGGCTCGCATCGAGGTCCTCCACGACGAACAGGACGTGATCCACGATGATGCGCCGGATCGTCATACCCGCTCCTCTCTGCTCTTCCTCTTCATCCGTTCCCCCTCGGGTAGCATGCGACGCGTGGCAGGGATCGATCTCCCCGAGGCTGCGCGACAGCTCCTCGTGAGCGACGCGGTCGCACACGTCGTGACGATCGACGAGGACGGCACGCCGCACATCACGCTCGCCTGGGTCGGGCTCGAGGACGACGAGATCGTGCTGGCGACGATGCCGGAACAGCGCAAGCTGAGAAACCTCCGTCGCGACCCGCGGATCGCGGTCTCGGTCCCGTCCACGACGACGAACGAGTGGGGGCTGCTCGAGTACCTCGTCGTGTACGGAACGGCCCGTGTGACCGAGGGCGGCGCCGCGGAGATGCTGCAGCGCCTGGCGCACACGTACATCGGACCCGGCGTCGTCTTCCCGAACGTGCCCGACCCCCCGCCCGGATTCGTCACAAGGATCACGCCACAACGCCTGGGCGGCGTCGGTCCGTGGAACCCACCACCAGGCTAGGCTGGCTCCGTCGCGGCGCATCTCGCGCAGAGCCCCAGGATGTCCAGCCGGTGGGTCGCCGGCGTGAATCCCTGTTCGGTCGCACGACGCATCGCCTGGTCCATCAAGCGTTCGGCCTCGACGTCTGAACCCAGGTCGCGGACCACCCCGCAGGACGTGCAGACGAGGTGGTGGTGATGTTCCGTGAGCTCCTCGGCCAACTCGTAGCGCCCGAAGTCCTCCTGTGTGATCACGCGCTTGACGACCCCCGCGTGCTCGAGGACCGTCAGGTTCCGATACGCCGAGCTCATCGCCAGCCCACGGCCCCGATCGAGGATCTCGTTGATGGTCAATGGATGGACGGCCAACCGAAGGATCTCGAGCAACGAGCGGCGGCGCGGCGTGAAGCGGTGGCCGACCTGCCGGAGCCTGAGCGCGACGACCCGATCCACGTCGAGCGCGTCGCCACGCGGATCAGCCATGGATCCCCTCGGGGATGGCAAGCGACTCGCCGTTCGGGCCTCCCGCGAAGAAGCCGCGTCTCGCCGCGCCGTGCAACGCCGACGCACCCGCGTACATCACGACCGCCGTCGCGATGATGGCGAAGCTCGGTGGCACCGAGGGAACCGCATAGCTGGTCGCCAGCCCCACCCACATCGCGCCGATCGCGAGCGCCGTGGCCAGCGCGAGCCCCCGGAACGGATGGGTCGTCAGCTGATGCGCGGCGGCGGCCGGCGCCGCGAGCAGTCCGAGCAGGAGGAGCGCGCCCACCGCTTGCGTGGTCTCCGCCGCGGTGAGACCGACCAGGGCGAGGAACCCGATCCCGAGCGCTCGGATCGGAACTCCACGGGCGGCTGCAACCGCCTCGTCCAGGCTCGCGAACAACAACGGCCTCGCGATCAGGATCACGCCCGCGAAGACCATCGCCCCGATCAGGGCGGCCGCGCGCGCCGCGCCGGCCGAGAGGCCGAGGATGGAGCCGAACAGCACGCTCACCCCGGCGGTTCCGTTGGCGCCGCTGCTGTTCGACGTGTAGATCGAAAGGAACAAGACGCCGAGTCCGAGCATCCAGGCGAACACGCTGCCGATCACGACGTCGTCGGCCCGGCCGGACCGCCCGAGCATCCCCATCCCTACGGCCACGGCAACGGTCGCGCCGAACAAGCCGAGCCGCAGGTCCGCCCCAGCCGCAAGCGCGGCGAGCGCCCCGGTGAAGGCGACATGACTGAGCGCGTCTCCGGTGAACACCTGCGCACGAAGCACGACGAAGTATCCGACGGCGCCGCAGCACGCTGCGATCCCCGTCCCCGCCAGGAACGCGTTCCGCATGAACGGATGACCGAAGACCGGCGGGACCCAGCCGAGGACAGCCAGCGTTCCGGTCACGTGAGCGCTCCTTCGGCCACCCCGGCCGTATGGCTCCGTGCGCGCTCGTTCAAGACCCGAACGCCACGAGCAGCGACATAGGCTCCGAACGACAGGGTGGTGATGAACGCACCCGTCGGATAGGGCGTGTAGTACGCCATCACCAGGCCGGCCCAGGTCACCGAGACCCCGAGCCCCACCGACAGGCCCATCCCCAGGACGGGTCGGCCGGTGATCACCTGCGCGGTCGCCGGGGGCAGCACCAGGAGCGCGAACACCAGCAGCGACCCGGTGATCTGGCTCGCCTCGGCCGCGGCCACCCCGAGCAGCAAGAGGAACACCACGGCGAGCAACCGGACCGGCACGCCTGCCGCGGTCGCGACCTCAGGATCGACGCTCGCGAACAGCAGCGGGCGAGCGATCAGACCGAGCGCTACGAGCGAGGGGGCCGCCACCGCGAGCAGCGACAGGACCTGGCCGTTCGTGATGCCGAGGAAGCTTCCGAAGAGCAGGTTCGTCAGCCCGTTGAGATTGCCGTGGTAGAGGTTCACGAACAGGAATCCGCAGGCCAGAGCGAACGCCTGGACCGAGCCGATCACGGCGGACTCCTCGCTGTACAGGGCCGAGCCGACGGGTGGGGACGCCATCGCGATGACGACGCCCGCCGCGATGCAGAACCCGAAGTAGCCGAACGCAGGAGAGAGCCCGATCAGGATCGCTCCGGCCGCACCGGGGAAGCCGACCAACGACAGGGTGTGTCCGGCGAACGTCTGCCGACGCAGGACCATGAACCAACCCATCGCCCCGGACATCACCGCGACGATGGTCCCGGCGCGCAGCGCGTTGATCATGAACGGATAGTCGAAGAGCGTCATCGCTCACCCCGCGTGCCGGTCGGCGTGGAGCGCCGGCGCCTCGGGTGTTCCGACGACGACCAGCCGGCCGTCGGACGCTCGCAGGACCTCGACCCGTGCGTCGTAGAGCACGCTCAGCGTCTGCGTCGTGATGACGTCGTTCGGCGCGCCGACCACCGCTTTGCCCTTCGCAACGTAGACGACCTGATCGAGGAACGGGAGGATCGGGTTCACGTCGTGCGCGACCATCACCACGGTCACGCCCCGCTCGCGACAGATCCGCTGCACCAACGCGGCGACCGCCGCCTGATTGGCGAGATCGAGACTGTCGAGTGGCTCATCCAGCAGGAGCAGCTCGGGCCGACGCACCAACGCCTGCGCGACGACCAGCCGCTGCTGCTCTCCACCCGACAGCTCCCCGATCGGCCGGCTCGCGTAGTGACTCGCCCCGACGAGGTCCACCACCTCGGCCACCGCTTCGCGCGTGCGACTCGCGCGAGCCGCCGACACCGGCACGCCCCAACGACTGCCGTCCAGGCCGAGGCGGACCACGTCGAGTCCGCGGATCCGGAGCGTCCGATCGAAGCCACCTCGTTGGGGGACGTACCCGATACGGCGCCGAGCCGCCCCCGCCGGAGCGCCGAGGACGTTCACCGACCCGGCCGCGAGGGGCTGCAGCCCGAGCAGCACCTTCAGCAGCGTGGATTTGCCCGCGCCGTTCGGTCCGAGGATCGCGGTGAACGCACCGCGGCCGATATCCAGATCGACCTCGCTCCACAGGGTGCGCTCGCCGAACCGCACGGACGCTCCTCGCGCCTGGATCACGTCTCCGGGGGTCGGAGCGGTGGCGTCGGGAACGAGGCGAGCCGGCTTCATCTCCCGGTCGCCTCGTGGAGGGCCGCCGCGAGTGCCCGGAGCTGGGCCACCTGCCACGCCTGGAAGGTCGATCCGGCCGGGGAGAGCGTCTCGGTGATCGTGCTGATCGGGATGTGCGCCGCCTCGGCCTCGTCGATCTGGCGTTGGATGTCGGGGGTGGCGTTCTGGCTGTTGTACACGTACACCTCGATCTCATGCGATGAGATCTGGTGGTCGATCGTCGACTTGTCGGCTGCCGTGGGCTCCGTCCCCTCGCTGATCGCCGTGAGGAACGTCGGCGGGGTGAGCAGGTCCAGACCGAGGGCCGGAGCCATGAGCGCGAAGATGCTCTCCGACGCTCCGACCGGCGTGCCGGCGTACTTCGTCTTGATCTCCGAGATGAGGGCGTGATACTGCGCGAGTCCCGACGTCTCGAGCGTCGAGCGCTCCCGGTCGAAGTACGAAGCATCGGCGGGGTCGAGCTTCTTGTACTCGCTGGTGACCGCGTCGATCACCTGCTGGACGTCCGACGGTGCATACCAGCGGTGCGGGTTCCCGCCGGTGGGCTCGCCGACGAGCGTGCCAACGTTGAGGACGTCGCGTCCAGACACTGGGTTCGCATCGATGAGCCGTTGGGCCCACGGGTCATACCCGACCCCGTTCTCGATCACGAAGTTCGACGACGCGATCGATCGTGCATCCTCCGTGGTCGGCTCGTAGTCGTGGGGATCCGCGTCGGGGTTATCGATGATGCTCGTCACGGTCACCCGATCCCCACCCAGCTGGGACGCGATGCTTCCCCAGACGTTCTCGGCAGCCACGACGCTCGGCCGGTCGCCCGACCCTCCGCTCGCACGGCCCGAACAACTCGCGAGGGCGAAGACGAGCGCGCAGCCCGCCAGGATCGCCGTGTGCCGGGTAGCGGAAGACACGTCCCTTCCCCTTCGTTCGAGCCCTTCCCGTTCGACCCGTTCGCGTTCGACGACTGGCAGACGATAATGGGAGTGGTTCCCATCGTCAACCCTGCGGTCACCGAGGTGCGAGCAGGCTCCGCTGCGCTCACTGGACCGCGAGGATGCGCAGCCAGCAGAGGAGGTTCGAGCCTCGCTGCGTGACGAGATCCGCGCGGCCGGCGCACGCTCCCGCGCGGTCCGCCTGGGAAGGGGCGATGTCGAACACGTACGCGTTCGTTCGGTCGTCGCGGCAATCGGTTCGGACGACGGTCCTCCCTTGCGCGTGCCCGCACATCGGCCCGTCCTGGTCTCGCATGGCGCTCGACAGGATGCGGATCGGTGGATACACCCCGACGGTCTCATCCGGCGAGCGGAGGAAACCGCGATCGGAGGGACCACCGATCGCTACACCCTCGCGCGACGACCCACCCGCGGGCCGAGCGGCACCCATCCGATCCAACCCCAAACCGGCGAGCACGACGAGCATGAGCACGATCGCCGCACGCAGCGCGACGGTTCCACGACGGGCAGGAGTCGCCTCGTCACGCCTGCGCGATGAGGCCGATCCCCGGATCCTCGCGATCAGTTCGTCGGCGACCGGATCCACCGCGTACACCGAAAGCAGCGAGGACTCGACGGCCCGCGCGGACATGCTCGCCCCCCGCGGAGCGTGACCCGTGCACCATGGGACGAGCCTGATCCGTCCCCCGACCGGTAGCCGCTGGACGGCATCGGCTCGCCTGCCCGTGCCTTCCGCGAGACAGGCGGCGCACACCAGACCGAGTCGAGCCGGGTAGCCGACCTGTGCCCGGTATCCCCGTCCGTGCTCGATCACCCTCCCCCAGAGCGACACCTCACCGACCACGCCGCCTGGGAGGGAACGGAGTCCGGCAAGCGCCTCGGGACTGACGGCGGCGTAGACACCGCAGCGGCACCGCCGCTGCGGTGTCGGTGTGCGGCCCTTCGGACAGGACGCCGCGTGCGGAGCACGCGGCGTCCAGACCTCGGGCCGCGTCAAGGACGAGAGCCGGAGCTCACCGTCGACCTCGACCAAGCTCCAGCCGCGCCAGGCCGTAACGGCCTCGATGAAGATCGGGACCTCGGGACCCCGGCGATGAAGCCTCACCTCATCATGATGCGCCTTCCGCCCCGTGAGGGTCGCGTGACCTCAGCGAGGATGATCGACCGGCGCGGAGAGCACACCGACCACCTGTTCGAGCGCCCACTCCAGGTCCGAGCGCTCGACGACGAGGGGCGGGGCCAGCCGGATCGTCTGCTCATGCGTGTCCTTGGCGAGGATGCCCCGCGCCATCAACCGTTCGCACGCCGCCCTGGCGGGCCCGGCGGTCGGCACGAGGTCGATGCCGACCCAGAGGCCACGCCCCCGCACCTCGGCGACCGTCGGCAGGGCCGCCGTGCGGAGCTCGGCGAGCAACCACGACCCCAGTTCGGCGGAACGTCGCTGGTAGGTCCCCTCGCGAAGGATGTCCATCACCTCGATCCCGATCGCGCACGCGAGTGGGTTGCCGCCGAACGTCGAGCCGTGCTCGCCGGGCCGGAACACGCCGAGAACGTCGCGGTCCGCGACCACGGCGGACAGCGGGATGATCCCGCCCCCCAGCGCCTTCCCGAGGATGTACACGTCGGGGACGACGCCCTCGTGTTCGCAGGCGAAGGTGGTGCCGGTCCGCCCGAGTCCCGACTGGATCTCGTCCGCCATCAGGAGCGCTCCGCGCTCGGTGCAGAGCTCGCGCGCCGCGCGCAGGTATCCCTCCGGTGGCACGATCACACCGGCCTCGCCTTGGACCGGCTCGACGAGGAACGCGACCGTGTCGCTATCGATCGCGGCGCGGAGCGCGTCGATGTCTCCGTACGGAACCGACTCGAACCCGGGAGTGAACGGGCCGAAGCCGTTCCTAGCGGAGGGGTCGTCGGAGAAGCCGACGATCGTGACGGTGCGTCCGTGGAAGTTCCCGTCCGCAACGACGATCTTCGCACGGTCCGGCGAGACCCCCTTCACGTCGTAGCCCCATCGCCGTGCGGTCTTGATGGCGGTCTCGACGGCCTCGGCGCCGGTGTTCATGGTGAGCACCATGTCCTTGCTCGCGCGCTCCGCGAGATCGCGACAGAACGGCGGGGGCGTGTCGTTGTGGAACGCTCGCGACGTCAGCGTGACCAGATCGAGCTGCCGGCGTGCGGCGTCGACCAGTCGGGGGTGGCGGTGGCCGAAGTTGAGCGCGGAGTAGGCAGCGAGCATGTCGAGGTATCGGTTCCCCTCGACGTCGGTCACCCAGGCGCCCTCAGCGCTCGCGATGACGACCGGGAGCGGATGGTAGTTGTGCGGCGCGTAGCGCTCGGCGAGGGCGAGTAGCTCCTGCGTGCGCGTCGGCGCGGCTCGCGCGCTCCCCATGCTTCCTCCCAGGTCGGTCGTCCGGTCGGACGACATCATCGCAGCGTCACGGGATCGTCTGGGCCCATCCGCCGGAGGGGGCACGATACAGCGTCACGCCGCCGATCACGACGCGTTCCGCGCCGAGGCTCATCAGCAGCTCGTCCCATGATGTGGGAGCGGGGGCGGGAAGGATCACCGACGCGACCTCTTGTTCGCGCAGGTACAGGAGGAAGCTCGCGGGTGCCGGCGTGACGGCGTCTGCGGAGTGATCCACGTAGGCGATCGACCCTCCGGGGTTCCCGACCTGCCCTTGCGGGTGCCCCAAACCGATGTAGCCGCGCGACTGACGGAACCAGAAGTCTGCTGCCTCCTGCCACTGCATCTCGTCGCCCACGTTCGCAGGAAGCAGCAGATCGTTCTCGCCTTGACGGAGGTACGAACGGTACGTCCCGTCGGCGAAGAAGGGCGGCGTGCTGAGCGGCGTCCGGTACGGCGGGCTGGGCAGCGCAACGGCAACCGTGATCGCCCCGAGGAGCACGATCCCCCACCGCCACCACGAGCCTCGACCGGAACCCTCCGCGAGGAACAGCGAGACGAGCACCGCGATGCCGAGCCAGGCGAACAGCGGGAAGCGCTCGGGAAGGACGCTGGACAGGACCGGCAGGTGCGCGAGGGCCGCACCGGGCATCGGGATGCTCGTCCGCCCGCCGACATGCAGCGTGGGTCCCAGCGAGAAGACGACCGGAACGAGGATGAACGCGATGAGCATCCAGGTCCATCGCGAACGGCGGCCGAACCACGCGAACAACACGATGATCGCGAGGATCGCTGGGCCCATGTACGCGGTGTCGTCCTGCGCGAGGCCAGAGAACCGCCGCGTGGTCTCGAGGAAGGTTCCCGCGCCGAGCCAGGTAGGCGATCGGGGCAACACGTAGCTCAGGAGGTCCACGGAGTTGGGGCCCAGGGGACGCAACGAGCCCGGGGGTCGGTTGCGGATCACCTCGACCAGGTACGGCGAGGTGATGACGAGCACGATCACATACGCGACCCCGATCGGGAGGAACGCCGACCACACAGCGCGCCGGCTGTCGCCGGGCGCGAACAGGAGGCCTAGGAGCAGGGCGATCCCGCCGAAGACCGTCATCGTCGCGAAGATCTCGGTCGAGATCGAGAACTGAGCCAGCAGTGTCAGCGCGAGCAGTACCACGAACGCCCTCGGCCCGATCCGACCCCGGATCCGGCGGACCACGAGGTAGCAGGCGAGCGGGACGCAGAACATCAGCAGGAGGTTCACGTGCCCGCGCATGTGGTGCCCCACATAGGTGGAGAAGCCGAAGATCGCGCCGGCCGCGAACGCCACGAGTGGACGCGAGGTGAGCTGGTTGCACAACAGGTAGCAAGCCCAGGCGGCGAGGGCCGGCGCGAGCCACAGGATCAGGTTGTCACTCGCGAGCGGTCCCCAGACCGACGTGACGGGTGCGATCACGAACGAGGGGCCGGGGATCGTCGTGACCCACACCAGGTTGAAGCCCTGCGGGGCCCACACGTAGTGCGTCGTGAACAGCGGGTTGAGGCCGTGGCTCAACGCGAAGGGCATCCACCGCAGTGACCACAGATAGACCATGGTGTCCGAATGGCATCCGCCGACGCACCACGTCCCGAGGTGCGCGAACGCGCCCCTGGTGTAGAGCAGCCCGGAGATCGTCGCATACGCGACGAAGGCTGCGGACCCTCTCTCGACCGGGCTCGAGCCTCGGAGGCGCCGGCCGATCGACGAGGAAGCCGGCGTGGTTTGCTCACCCCGCCGATCGGCTTCCATCGGGGCGGCACGATACCGCGTCGGGGTGGTTCCCTTCGGTACCCTGCTGGCGTGCCGATCGAGGTCGATGGCTCGTCGGAGCTTCCTCACGTGAACACGTCGGCCACCGAGGTGACCGTTCCCGAACGAGACCTCGATCCACGCGCGGGGCCCATCACGCGCGCGACGCGCGTACCGCCCCGAACGCGCCCTGCCGTTCGCGCGTTCGGCGTCTTCCTGGCGTATGCCTTCGTGTCGGTCGCGATCTGGGGCCGGCCCACGATCGCGCATATGGATTCCCAGTTCGTGACTCCTTGGGGGGCCGACTCGAGCTTCTTCCAATGGGCGTTGGGGTGGACGCCGTGGGCTCTTGCCCACGGGCACAGCCTGCTGTTCAGCGATCGCGTGTTCGCGCCGCAGGGAGTGGACCTGACCTGGGTGACGATCAGTCCGGGCCCGGCGCTCGTGATGGCGCCCATCACTCGTGCGTTCGGAACGGTCATGTCCTTCAACCTCCTCACGTTCCTCCAGCCCCCGCTCGCCGGGTGGGCCGCGTACCTCGTGTGCGCGCGACTGCCCCGCTCGTTCTGGCCGTCGCTCGTCGGTGGGTTCCTCTACGGGTTCTGCACGTACATCACGGGCCAGCTGAACCACCCCAACCTCGTCCTGGTCTTCCCGATACCGCTCATCGTCTACCTCGCGATCCGCCGCATCGAGGGTTCGCTCGGCGCGCGTGCGTTCGTCGCCTGGCTCGTGCTCACACTGTTGGTGCTGTTCTCGATCTCGACGGAGGTCTTCGCAAGCGCGGCCCTGTTCGGCACCATCGCCTGGGGTATCACGCTCATCCTCGCCCGGGAGGAGCGCCGCCGGGTGGCACAGGCATGCGTCCTGTTCGGGCTGGCATACGCGATCGTCGCGGTCGTCGTGCTGGTGCCCTACGTCCTTCCCGCCATCCGGACGGCGCCCACCGGAAGCATCCATGCGCCCGACCACTCGTACGACGACCTCCTGAGGTTCGTCGTGCCGCGCGACTCCGCGTTGATCGGGGGCGGGGCGTTCTCCACCCTCGAGTATCGGTTCACCGCGGCGTCGCTGGGAGGTGGAGCGTATCTGGGTGTCGCCCTGGTGGTGCTGCTCGTGGCGTTCGGGATCACGGAGCGGCGACGGAGGGAGACCTGGGGGCTGCTCGTCTTCATCCTTGTGGGCGCGCTGCTCACCTTGGGACCCGAGCTGCACGTGGCCGGGCACCGCGTGATAGGGCTCCCCACCGACGGGCTCTGGAAGCTGCCGCTGATCAGGAACGCGATCCCCGATCGGTTCCCGGTCTACACCGACCTCGCCGTCGCCATCGTCGCCGCTCTGTGGCTCTCGCGTGCACGAGGTCGCTTCGCATGGTCCCGATGGGGCCTTGCGGGCATCGGCGCCGTCATGCTGATCCCCAACATCACGACCCCTCCATGGCACGCGGAGGACCACACGCCCGCCTTCTTCCACGACCAGACCTACGCCTCCGTGCTGCGGTCCGACGAGAACGTGTTCGTCATCCCCACGACCGCCGGCGAAGAGATGGCATGGCAGGCGACGGCCGGATTCTCCTTCCGGATGCCTGAGGGATACGTCGGGGTGATCCCGGCCGCGAACCGGGGCTCGCCGCTCAGCCACGGCCTCTCCGCCTTCTCGCGGGTCCTCCCGTCGACGACGGAGCTCGCCTCATGGCTCGACGCGAACGACGTCACCGCGGTCGTGGTCGCCGACCGTGCCCGGCCCATGTTCGAAGGCGTGCTGCGCTCCGTCGGCCTCGACCCGGTATACGCAGGAGAAGGCGTGTCGGTCTGGCGGACACCGTCCCCGGCCGGCGCCTAACCGCTCGTGCACGACGGACGGGCGGGGTCAGGCGGGCGATCATGAACACGGCGACTCGCGGACGGGCGACGCAGGTCACGTCGTCGAAGGAGCCGGGACGGGTCCGTCTGGTCCGCGTCGCCGGCGCGATGGCGGGACCGCTCCTGATCGTCGGGGCGGTCCTCGTGGTGTACCGCGGGTATGTGTTCCACGACGTCCTCACCTCGCGGCACGTCGACATGCTCGCGTACTACCTGCCGAACGACTGCTTCCTCGGCGAAACGCTCCGAGCCGGCCACATCGCCCTCTGGAACCCGTCCACGCTGAGTGGCACCCCGTTCGCCGCAGACCCGTTGTCCGGATGGATGAACCTGCCCGTGATGCTCACGTTCGCCGCGCTTCCGTGCGGTCACGCGATGCGGTTCTTCATCGTCGCCCAACCCCTCATCGCCGGGCTCGGCATGTACTGGTTCCTTCGGGGTGAATCGCTCTTCCGGATCGCCGCGACCGTAGGTGGGTTGGTCCTCGCGCTCGCCGTCGCGGGCTCCCAGGTCGGCCTCGGCCTGGCGTTCGCAGGTGTCGTCGCCTGGCTGCCGGTGATGCTCGGCGCCGAGTCACGCTGCCTGCGAGCGGGGACGTGGCCGAGGAGTCTTGTGTTGAATGTCACCACGACCCCGGAGAGCTACACTCTTGCCCTACACCACGCGCGGATTCGGCTAGTTCGTGCTCCGCACG
>Ga0137371_10001409_pt1 | contig 19136 bp, 19 predicted proteins | sample SagtaG_7_FD_104919 | JGI IMG/M metagenome (GOLD analysis project Ga0137371, IMG submission 104919) | Vadose zone soil microbial communities from Sagehorn Ranch, Mendocino, California, USA - Sage1_R_40_16 metaG | ecosystem: Environmental > Terrestrial > Soil > Vadose zone | place: USA...
CGATCACGACGCCGAGCTCCGCTTCGTAGTCGACCTGCTTCGAGATCTCGGGGATCCGGATCGGCGCGCCCGAGTCGATCAGCGTATTCGGCCACTTCGCGAAGAGGAGCGGCCGCTCGGGCAGGTCGACGCCCTGCTCCTCGGCGTGGTCGCGGTAGTTGAGGCCGACGCAGACGATCTTCTGCGGAAGGTCGATCACGCGCTGACCATATCGGCTCACGCGCAGGGATCAGGTCGCAGGCGCTCGGATGCTGGGATCAGAACTTTCCGAACCGCTCGTAGGCCTCGAGCGGCTTCATCCCCTCGCTGACGGCGTCGCGGATCAGGTTCTCGGTTCCGACCACCGCTTCGGCCCGCTCGAGCACCGTCCCGACGAGGTCGCGCGGGACGATCGCGACACCGTCGGCGTCTCCCACCACGTAGTCGCCCGTCGCCACCGCGACGCCCTCGATCTCGATCGCGTGCCCCCAGCGCAGGACCTCCCAGCGGCCGGTTGCGTCCTGCGGCGTGCGGTAGCGGGAGAAGACCGGCAAGCCGGAGGCACGAACGAGGTCGACGTCGCGGCAGCCGCCGTTGATCACGACCCCGGCGCAGCCATGGACACGAAGGGACGTCGCCGAGAGCTCGCCGAAGTGCGCGCACGTGTCGTCGCCCGGCTCGTAGACGGCGACATGGTGCTTCGGAACGGAGCCCAGCATCGCGAGGATGCGGCGCATCGACGTCTCCCGGTCGATATCGGGATTGCCCCGGCCCTCGACGGTGAAGGCGGGGCCGGCGACGCGCATACCCGGCTCGAGCGGGACGATCTCCGGCGGAAGCGTCTGGCGGCGGAAGCCGAGGTCGTCGAGCACGTCCGTCAGCGCGGCCGTGTAGATCGCGCCAAAGCGGGTTCGGAGCGTGTCGGCGTCGAAGTCGATAGCCAATACAGTGCTGCTTTTGCCGCCTTCACGTCGCAGTCACTGCCCAGCCGCCGGTCCTGGACGTTTCCAGGCCGGCGAGCGACGCGAGAGCATGATTGCCGTCAGTCCCCGCGCGTCGCTCGATCCGGCCTTGCTAGCAGGATCGGCGACGCGGGTAATTCCGAGATAACTAGGAGCGTGGATCTCTATTCGCGCGTGTCGACCGGTCATTTCGGACGGAGGCGCGGCAGAGCCGCGCCTCCTGAGGGCGGCGCCGGCAAGCGGTGCCTAGAGGTTGCTCGATCGCGCCCAGAGGTTGATGTCGCTCTCCGTGGCGTAGCGGTCGATCTCGGCGAGCTCCTCCTCGCTGAGGTCGAGCCGGTCGAGCGCCGCGACGTTCGCCTCGAGCTGGGCGACGCTGCTCGCGCCGACGAGTGTCGAGGTGATGCGCGTGTCGCGAAGCGTCCACGCGAGCGCGAGCTGCGCGAGGGTCTGGCCGCGGCGGGCGGCGATCTCGTTCAGCGCCCGGATCTTCGCGAGCGTCTGCTCGGTGAGCAGGTCCGGCGAGAACGAACCGTCGCGGCTCGCCCGCGAGCCCTCCGGGATTCCGGCCAGGTACTTGTCGGTGAGCATCCCCTGGGCGAGCGGCGAGAAGACGATGCAGCCGATGCCCTCCTCGCCGAGCACGTCGAGGAGCTCCGGCTCGATCCAGCGGTTCAGCATCGAGTACGACGGCTGGTGGATGAGGAGCGGCGTGCCCATGTCGCGCAGGATCGCCGCCGCCTCGCGCGTCTTCGCCGCCGAGTACGAGGAGATCCCGGCGTAGAGCGCCTTGCCCGCGCGCACCGCGCGGTCGAGGGCGCCCATCGTCTCCTCAAGCGGCGTCTCCGGGTCGAACCGGTGCGAGTAGAAGATGTCGACGTAGTCGAGGCCCATGCGCCCCAGGCTCTGGTCGAGGCTGGCCAGCAGGTACTTGCGCGAGCCCCATTCGCCGTACGGCCCCGGCCACATGTCGTAGCCGGCCTTCGTCGAGATCACGAGCTCGTCGCGGAACGGCCGCAGGTCCTGCTCCATCAGCCGCCCGAAGTTCTCCTCGGCCGATCCGTACGGCGGCCCGTAGTTGTTCGCGAGGTCGAAGTGCGTCATGCCGAGGTCGAACGCGCGCCGGACGATCGCGCGGCTCGTCGCGAGCGGCCGATCGCCGCCGAAGTTCTGCCAGAGGCCGAGGGAGATCGCGGGCAGTTGCAGGCCGTTGCGGCCGCAGCGGCGGTAGCTCATCCGCTCGTAGCGGTCGGCGGCGGGAACGTAGATCATCCGGGCTCCGTTTCGTCGGTCGGTGTCGGGGTTGCCGCCGGTTGCTCGAGGTCGCCGCGGGTCGCGCCGGTCATGATCGCCACCGCCTCCGACATCGTATGGCTCTGCGGCGTCACGACAGCGACGCGCCGTCCGAGCCGCATGATCTGGATCCGGTCGGCGAGCTCGAAGACGTGGGGCATGTCGTGGCTGATGAGCACGACGGGGAGCCCGCGCTCGCGGACGCGTCGGACCAGGTCGAGCACCTGGCCCGTCTCCTTGACGCCGAGCGCCGCGGTCGGCTCGTCCATGATCACGACGCGCCGGCCCCACGCGGCGGCACGCGCGACCGCCACGCCCTGCCGCTGCCCGCCCGAGAGGTTCTCGACGGCCTGCGTGATCGACGGCACGCCGATCTTGAGCTCCGCGAACTGCCGTGTCGCCTCGCGCCGCATCGCCCGCTTGTCCAGCAATCGCAGCACGCGGCCCAGCGGTCCGGCTCGTCGCAGCTCCCGGCCGAGGAAGATGTTGGCGGCGATGTCGAGCGCCGGCGAGACCGCGAGATCCTGGTAGACGGTCTCGATCCCGGCCCGACGGGCGTCCAGCGGCGTGCGGAAATGAACGTGTTCGCCGGCGAGCCGGATCTCCCCCTCGTCGGGCTGCAGCGCGCCGGACAGCGCCTTGATCAGCGTCGACTTCCCGGCTCCGTTGTCGCCGATCACCGCCAGGATCTCGCCCGCATAGAGCTCGAAGTCCGAGCCGTTCAGCGCGACGACGTGCCCGTACCGCTTGACGAGCCCGCGCGCCTCGAGGATCGGCTCGCCCGCGTTCACAGGCGCCGCCGGTGCGCGAGCTGGTCGAACGAGACGGCGAGGATGACGAGGACGCCGGTGACGAGGTACTGGTAGATCACCTGCACGCCGATGAGCGTCAGGCCGTTCCGGAAGATGCCGACGATGGCGGCGCCGATCAGCGTCCCGATCACGCTGCCGCGCCCGCCGAACAGGCTCGTCCCGCCGAGCACGACCGCCGTGATGCTGTCGAGGTTCTCGGTCGTCTGGCCCGCGTTCGGATCGCCGACCTCGGTGCGTCCGACGAGCAGCATCGCGGCGATCCCGCCCATCAGGCCGGCCAGTCCGTACACGCTCAGGAGGACGCGGTCCGTCTTGATCCCGGTCAGCCGGGCAGCCTCGCGGTTGTCGCCGACCGCGTAGACGTGGCGGCCCCACGCCGTCTGGGTGAGCGCGTACCAGGCGACCGCGTAGAGGACGAGCATCAGCACGATGCCGTAGGTGAACGCGGTGCCCCCGATCGTGAACCTGCGGCCGAAGAAGAGGAGGACGCTCGGCAGGCCGCTGTACGTCTGGTCGTTCGAGACGATGTGCGTCAGCGCGTAGGCGATGTTGAACGTGCCGAGCGTGACGATGAACGCGGGCAGCCGCACGCGGGTGACGAGCCCGCCGTTCAAGATTCCGAAGCCGACGCACGTCAGGATCCCGAGCAGGAGCGCGGGAAAGGCGGGGACGCCGTTCGCGACGGCGAGCTTCGTCATCACGATCTGTCCCAGCGCCATCACCGTCCCGACCGAGAGGTCGATCCCGGCCGTCAGGATCACGAGCGTCTGGCCGATCGCGAGCACGCCCACGACCATCACCTGCTGCAGGACGAGCGAGAGGTTCTGGGCGTGCAGGAACCGGTCGGACTTGAACGCGAAGAACGCCATCGCGAGGACGAGCGCGATCAGCGGGCCCGCGATCGACGAGCCGCCCACCGCGCGCACGATGTCCAGCGCGACGGAGCGCCGGCTCGTGTGCTCCGAGGCTGTCGCGTCGGTCGTCGTGGTGGTCATCCCTGGAGACGGCGACCGGGGCGCGCGGGCGCCCCGGTCCTCGCTAGAAGGAAAGGATCTCGTTACCCCCAGCAGTTCGCAAGGCCGTAGGCGACGCTCTTCGAAGCGACGCCGGCCACCGGCTTTGCGGCGATCAGGTTGACGCCCGTGTCGGTGTAGCCCGAGACCTTCTTGCCGGTCTTGGCGTACCTGACGACCGCTTTGACGCCGAGGGCGGCCATCTTCAGCGGGTACTGCTGCGAGGTCGCGTCGATGATCCCGGCCTTCACGTTCCGCACGCCCTGGCAGCCGCCGTCGACGGAGACGATCGTGACGTCGCCCTGCGACTTGCCGGCGTTCTGGAGCGCGGTCCACGCGCCGGCGGCGCTCGGCTCGTTGATCGTGTAGACGACGTCGATGTTCGGGCTCTTCTGGAGGCAGTTCTCCATCGCCGTCTGCGAGTCGGGCGTGTCGCCGCCGCCGTTCCCCACGCAGGCGATCTGAGAGTCGCCGTCCTTGATGCCGAAGCCGTTCAGGAAGCCGCCGTGCCGGAGCGCGCCCACGGACGAGCCGGCGTGCTCGTCGAGCATCGCGATCGTCACCGTCTTGCCCTTCGTGGCGGCTCTCGCGTACTTGCCGATCAAGACGCCGGCCTTGAAGTTGTTGGTCGCAAAGAGCGCGTTGACGACGCTCTTCGGCGTGGTCGGGGAGTCGAGTGCGATCACGAGCACGCCCGCCTTCCTCGCCTTTGTGATCGCCGGATTCTCAGCCTTCGCATCCGAGGGAGTGATCAGGATTCCCTTGACGCCCGCAGTGACCATGTTCTCGATCGCGGTGATCTCGCCCGCGTTGTCGGAGGTGCTCTTGCCCGCGGCCGTGATGAGCTGTGCGCCGAGCTTCTTCGCCTGCGCTGTCGCGCCCTGCCGCATCTTGACGAAGAAGGGGTTGTCGTCGGTCTTGGTGATCAGCCCGACCTTGATCGCGGCGCTCTTCGAGGCGGTGCCGGCCGAGGCGACCGCTACTGCCGTCGCGGCGGCGAGCAGAGCGGCGGCCAGAAGCAGAAGGAGCGGTCGTCTGGTGAGGCGCATGTCCTCTCCTTTCCAAGGATGACCCGGTCCCGAAGAGGCTATGAAAACGTTATCCAGTCTGTCAAGCTATTCCGAAACTGACGGTCATGGACTCTTAGGAAACGTTGCCAGAAGCGTCGCAGAGATCCGGCTCGCGTCCGACGATGCTCGACGTCGCCGCGCTCGCAGGGGTCGGCCTCGCGACGGTCTCGCGGGTGGTCAACGGGAAGCCGGGCGTGAGCGCGGCGACCGTCGCCCGCGTCCAGGCGGCGATCGAGCGGCTCGACTACCGGCACAACGTCAACGCGTCGATCCTGCGGCGTTCGAACCCGAAGACTGCGACGATCGGGCTCGTGCTAGAGGATGTCGCCAACCCGTTCATGTCGGCGCTGCACCGCGCGGTCGAGGATTGCGCCCGGGAGCGCGGGGTGCTCGTGTTCGCGGGCAGCTGCGACGAGGACGGCGACCGGGAGCGCGAGCTGATCAGCGCATTCCGTGCCCGCCGGGTCGACGGCATCATCGTCGTCCCGGCCGGTCTCGACCACAGCTACCTGCTGGCCGAGCTCAGGCTTGGGACAGCGCTCGTCTTCGTCGACCGCCCGGCGCGCTTCCTCGACGCGGACACGGTCACGGCGGACGACGCGGGCGGTACCCGCGCGGCCGTCGGCCACCTCGGCGCTCACGGGCATCGCCGGATCGGCTACCTCGGCGCCGACCTCGGGATCGCCACGGCAGAAGAACGGCTCCGGGGATACGTCGAGGGGCTGGCTGCGCTCGGCGTCGCGCCCGATCCTGCGATCGTCCGGACCGGCCTCGAGAGCATCGAGCAGGCGGAGCGCGTCGCCGCGGAGATGCTGCGGCAACCCGATCCGCCGACCGCGCTCCTCTCCGGCCAGAACTACTTCACGATCGGCGCGATCAGGGCGTTGCACGCGCTCGGCCTCCAGCACCGGATCGCCGTCGTCGGCTTCGACGACTTTCCGCTCGCGGACCTAGTCGATCCCGCCGTCACCGTCGTCGTCCACGATCCCGCCGACCTCGGCCGGGCCGCGGCCGAGCTCCTCTTCCGCAGGCTGGACGGCGACACCTCGCCGCGCGAGCACGTCGTCTGCCCGGTCGAGCTCGTTCCGCGCGGCTCCGGGGAGATCCGATGATCGCCGTCGCGGGCGAAGCACTCATCGACCTCGTCTTCGAGGACGGGGTGCTGCGCCCGATTCCCGGCGGCGGGCCGTACAACACCGCGATCGCGCTCGGCCGCCTGGACGTTCCGGTCGCGTTCCTGGGACGCATCTCGCGCGACCACTTCGGACGCCTGCTCGAGCAGGGCCTCGCCGACAGCGGCGTGGACAGCCGCTACGTCCTGCGCGGGCCGGCCCCGACCGCGCTCGCCGTCGTCAACGATACCGGGGACGGCGATCACGAGTTTTCGTTCTACCTCGTCGGCACGGCGTACGCCGACCTGACGGCCGCCGATCTGCCAGAGCTCGACTCCGAGGTCGTCGCGGTGTGCGCGGGCACGCTGGCGCTCGCGACCGATCCGCCGGCGGCGGCGATCGAAACGCTGATCGAGCGGGAGTCGCCGCGGCGCCTGATCGTCGTCGATCCGAACGTCCGTCCCGCCGTCTTCGGAGACCGCGATGCCTACCGCGGCCGCTTCGAGCGCTGGGCGAGCTTCGCGCACGTGATCAAGCTGAGCGAAGCCGACGCCCGTTGGCTCTATCCAGGCGGGGATCCCGAAGCCGTGCTCGACGCCCTCGTGGGCCAGGGAGTGCAGCTCGCCGTCCTGACCCGCGGCGGCGACGGTGCGGTCGCGAGGAGTGCCGCCGGTCGTGCGAGCGTCGGCGCCCCGGCGGTCGAGGTCGTCGACACCGTCGGCGCGGGGGACTCGTTCGGCGCAGGACTCCTGCGGCGTCTCGGGGAGCTGGAGAAGCTCTCGGCGACCGAGGTCGGGCGGCTCGTCGACGCCGAGCTTCGCGACGCGCTGACCTTCGCGACCGCCGTCGCCACGCTCGCCTGCTCCCGGGCCGGCGCCGATCCGCCGACGCTCGCCGAGGTGCAGGCGTTTCTGCGGAATTAGCTCCCGGTGAAGGGTTCGAGCAGGTGGCTGAAGTCCCAGGTGTTCTGGACGATGCCCGAGCAGCTGTTCGAGTCGGTCGAGCCGGGACAGCCGCCGTTGTCGCGCTGGATCGCCCAGATCGAGAGGGTGCCGATCCCGCTCGCCCTGGCGAAGTCGAGCAGCCGCTGGGCGTCGGCGAGGTACGTGACCTCCGTCTTGCGCGGGTAGTCGTCGATCCCGGGCAGGATCGTGTTGCCCTCCATCGCCCAGAGCTGCGCCGTCGTCTTCGCCGGATAGAGGCTCTTGAGCTGGCCGAGCAGCCCTTGGGCCGCGCTCTTCGCCGCGGCGCCCATGTCGCTCGTCACGCGGTCGTAGTAGTCGAACGTCATGATGTTGACGACGTCGACGCGGGTGCCGTTGGCGACCGCGTTCTGCAGGATCGCGATGCCCGTGGACTCCAGCCCGGAGGGCGACGTCGGCAACGTGTAGCTGATCTGCAGGGGCCATCCGTGGGCGGCGGCCCAGTCCTCGACGAGCTTGAGCGCCTTGTTGCGCCGGTCGATGCCGTCCGTCCTCGTCAGCGACCTGCCTTCGACGTCCATGTCGAGCCGCGTCACGTTGTAGGTCGTGATCACGGACTCGTACGCCGCGGCGATCGCATTCACGTCCTTGCACGAGTCGCCGATTTCCGTGCCGCCCTGGTCGGCGCTCCATCCGCCGAATGAGGGGACTGCGTCGCCGCCAATGGCGCGGAGCGCGGCGAGGTCGGAGACGTAGGTGCCGGAAGAGAGCGTCTGGCTCCTGCTGCCGTTCCAGGCGAGCGTGCAGGAGCTTTTGCCGAGTGTCTCGAGGAACGCAAGCGTGAAGTAGCGTGCGCCGGACTGCTGGGCGATCGTCGCCAGGCTGTCGGTCGTCCAGGTCTCGAAGTACGGCGCGTAGACGTGAGCCGGCAGCGGCGTCGGCGCTGCGGCAGAGGCGCCGGCGGCGACAGCCACGGCGACGAGCGTCGCTGCCGCGACCGTGGCGGAGGTGCGGAGGCGGGCGACGAAGACGGCGTTCATCACCGGCTCGTACCGTCTCGGACCCGGGCTGTCGGTGCCATCCGTGGGCGGATAATCGATTCTTGATTTTTTGTGGGAAGTGGGGGAAGATCGGGCGCGGCACACGCCTTCCGACGAGGAGGAGACATGGTGAGGAAACACGGTGGGCCACGGATGCGCTGCGGCCGGCGCGGCCTCTGGACGGTCGTCGGCATCCTCGCGGCCACCGCCGCGGCCGCTGCGGCCGTGGCCGGCGCCACATCGGCGGCGAGCTCGGCGACGCCGATCAAGATCGGCATTCTCTCGACGTGCCAGGGACCCTTCGCGCCGTTCTATCCGGAAACGACCGCCGGAGCCAAGACGGCCCTCATCCAGCTCACCGGCGCGAAGCCGGCGGGCACCGCCGCCACGAGCCCGGTCAGGGGGGCGAAGATCGGCGGCCATCCGATTCAGCTCGTCTACGGCTGCTCGAACGCCCAGCCGGACGTCGCGCTCAAGGAAGCGCGCCGCCTCGTCGAGCAGGTCAAGGTGAACATCCTGCTCGGCCCGCTCTCGGGCGACGAGGGCATCGCCGTCGCCAACTACTCGAAGAAGCGGCCGAACGTCACCTTCGTCAACGGCACCTCGGCGGCGCAGGACACGACCCTGCACGTCCGCTCGAAGAACTTCTTCCGCTTCACGACGGACGGGGCCCAGTGGATGGCAGGCCTCGGTACGTACGCGTACAAGACGCTCGGGTGGAAGGACGCGGTCGTGATCGGCGACGACTACTCCTTCCCGTACACGCAGGCAGCCGGCTTCGTCGCGGAGTTCTGCTCGGTGGGCGGCAACGTCACCAAGCGGATCTGGCCGCCGCTCGGCACGAAGGACTACTCCGGCTACATCACGCAGATTCCGCGCACCGGGGTCGACGGCTTCCTGATGGCCGTCGGCGGCACGGGCACGGTCGCCTTCGTCAAGGACTTCGCCGGCCTCGCCGGCAACGTCTCCAAGAAGATGGTCGGCGGCTCGGTCACGATCGATCCCACCGCGATCTCGGCGCTCGGCGACCGGCTCACGGGCGTCGTCGCGGGCGAGCCGATTCCGAGCGGCTCCAAGAGCGCCGCATGGCTGAAGTACGCGAACGCGGTCACGAAGAACTACCCGAAGGTCTCGCCGAACAGCCTCTTCACGGCGGGCTACTACGACGAGATGACGGGGATCGTGCTCGGGCTCAAGAAGGTCCGCGGTGACATCTCCGGCGGCGGCAAGAAGTTCCGCGCCGCGCTCGCCAAGGTCTCATGGCAGTCGGAGCACGGGCCGGTGAAGCTCGACGCGAACCGCAACGCGATCGCCGACAACTTCATCGTCCAGGTGACGGCCGGCGGCGGGTTCAAGACGCTGCGCGACATCCGCGGCGTCGACCAGACCTTCGGCGGCCACTTCAGCGCCTCGACGCCGGCGCCCGGCCGGACGAGCCCGGATTGCGTGCACGGCAATCCCCCGTCCTGGGCGAAGTAGCGACTCCGGCACTACCGCCCGCGCCCCCGGGTCGGCCGGCCCGGGGCGCGGTGCGGGTGCCCCGCTCGGTCATCGCGGCGCTCGCTGCCGCAGCGGTGGCCGCGGCCATCGCGGTGCCGCTGCTCGTCACGGGCGGTGACAAGCCGCGGCTGACGAAGCCGCAGTACTCGGCACGCGTCTGGACGACTCTCACCACCCTCGCCGCGGACTTCCGGCGCGCCGGCCCCGGCCGCGACAACGCGCAGATCTCGTCCAGCCTCAAAGCGGCAAAGGCCGCGGCCGATCGCGCGGCCGCGAGGATCGACCGGCTGCGCCCGCCCGCGGACGGCGAGCGCGAGCACCGAGCGCTCGTCGCGGAGCTGCGCGACTACGCGGCACAGATCGACCTGGTTCGGGCGAGCGTCGACTTCGGCGACCCGGCGACGATCATCGCTCACCTTCAGGGCATCACCGCTCCGCGGGCGATCAAGCGGACGATTCGGGAGCTCGACGCGAAGGGCTACGACATCCCGATCCGGCTCGTCGAACCTCGTGCGCGCGGCTGAGGCCTCCTCCCGGAGGGTGCGCGCCCGGGCGCCGATCGCCGCGACGATTGGCGCGAGGACCGGGCCGGCGCTCGGCGTCGGCCTGCTGCTCTTCGCGCTCGCCTGGGTCGCCTACAAAGCGTTCGGCTCGGGGTTCGGCATCGACGGCGGCGTCCCCGACTGGATCCGAGTCACCCTCGCCGGGCTGACCCTCTCGGGGCTCTACTTCGTGATCGCGAGCGGCTTCACGCTGATCTTCGGCCTGATGCGCGTCGTCAACATGGCCCACGGCTCGCTCTACCTGCTCGGCGCGTACGCGGCCTTCGAGTTCCAGAGCCACCACCTGATCAGCTGGGGCTGGGGCGTCGTCGTCTCGTCTCTCACGGTCGGTCTCGCCGGCGTCGTCATGCACCAGCTCTTCCTGCGCTGGAACCAGGGTCAGGAGCTCCGCCAGGCGCTGATCACGATCGCGATCTCGTTCATCCTCGGCGACCAGATGCTCGCGTACTTCGGCGGCGCCCAGCACTACGTGTCGCCGCCGCAGGTGCTCTCCGGCAACGCCGATCTCGGCATCTTCTGCAGCACGGGCGGCATCTTCGGCGGCTGCCTCACCTTCCCGTGGTTCCGCTTCGTCGCGCTCGGAACGGCCGTCTGCGTCGCACTCGCACTGGCGTTGGTCCTGCGCAAGACGCGCTTCGGGATGATCGTCCGGGCCGGTGTCGACGACGAGGCGATGGTCGGCGCCACCGGGATCAACGTCGACGCCGTGAACGCGGTCGCCTTCTTCCTCGGCTCGGCGCTCGCGGGTCTGGGCGGCGCGCTAGCGGGCGTCTTCCTCGTGATCGCGCCGGGCGAGGACGCCGACTTCCTGCTCAAGGCGCTCGTCGTCGTGATCGTCGGCGGGATGGGCAGCCTCGCGGGCGCCGCGCTCGGGGCGCTCGCGCTCGGGATGATCGAGACCTGGTCGCCGCAGTACCTGCCCGGAGCGTGGAGCAACTACTCCATCCTGCTCACCTTCCTCCTGCTCGTCTTCGTGCTCGCGGTGCGGCCGTTCGGCCTCTTCGGGAGGCCGACGTGAACGCGGCGCTGCGGGCCGACCCGGCCAGGTGGATCAACCGCGCCGTCGCAGTGGGCGTGCTGCTCTTCCTTGTGCTCGCGCCGCACGTCGTCTCCGACTTCAACCTGAGCCAGGTCGGCATCCGCTCGCTCTGGCTCGGGATCGCGGCCGCGAGCCTCGTCTTCCTCGCCGGCTACTGCGGGATGGTCTCGCTCGCGCAGGCGGCCGTCTACGGGGTCGCCGGCTTCACCTATGCCGACCTCGTCGTGAAGCTCGGGATCGGCCAGTGGCCGGCGATCGCAGCCGGGATGGCGACCGCGGTCGCGTTCGGCCTCGCCGTCGGTCTCGTCTCGAGCCGGACGACGGGGATCTACTTCTTGATGCTGACGCTCGCGGTCGGCGTGATCGTCTACTACTTCTACCTCCAGGTCGAGCAGATCTCCGGCCAGACCGGTCTGCACCTCGACCATGCCCCCGCGCTCGTCGGCGGCGACACGATCAGCCACCCGCGGCGCCTCTACTACGCGGCGCTGATTCTGTCCGCCGTCGTCTACGTCTTCATCCGCTACCTCGTGCGGACGCCGTTCGGCCTCTCGCTCCAGGGCGTGCGCGACGACCCGGTCCGGATGCACTCGCTGGGCTACAACGTGCCGATCCACCGCGCGTTCGCGTTCGCGGTCGGCGCGCTGATCGCGTCGGTCGCGGGGATCCTGTCAGTGTTCTTCAACCTCCAGGTCTCGCCCTCGTCGATCGACATCAACCAGACCATCATCGTGCTCGCGATCGCCGTCGTCGGCGGGCTCACCCGCCTCGAGGGGGCGTGGGTCGGGGCGCTCGTGTACTCGGTGCTGTTCGAGTACACCCAGCCGTGGGCTGCGCACCTGCCGTCGTTCTTCCAGAAGCCGCTCGGCTCGGAGCGCTACCCCACCTGGCTCGGGCTCGTGTTCCTCGTCATCGTCCTCGCCTCGCCGGGCGGGCTGATGGGCCTCTGGCACGGCGGGGTCGACGCGCTTGCGCGCCGTCTCGGCTCGCGTCCGCGTGTCGGGCCGGCCGAGGAACCCGCGACGCACGGCTAGAGGCGGTTTCGGAACGAGTTCCAGGCAACGGGTCGTGGCCGGAGCAGCAGTGGCCCTGGGAGCCATGCCGCGGTGCCAGGCAACGGGTCGTGGCCGCGGGAGACGTGTCCCGGGGTCTGACCCTGGGCCGTGGCCGGGGGAGCCGTGTCCCGGGGTCTGACCCTGGGCCGTGGCCGGGGGAGCCGTGTCCCGGTGCCGGGCAACGGGTCGTGGCCGCGGGGGACGTGTTCCGGGGTCTGACCCTGGGCCGTGGCCGGGGGAGCGGTGTCCCGGTGCCAGGCAACGGGTCGTGGCCGCGGGGGACGTGTCCCGGGGTCAGACCCTGGGGCGTGGCCGGGGGAGCCGTGTCCCAGCAGCGCCAGCGACGCCGCAGGCCCGCGCGCCCTCAGGACGGTGCCGCCAGCGTCGCCTAGTCGATGGTCGTGTAGAACCGGCGCTCTCTGCTCTCGAGGAGCGGGATCGCCTCCCCGAAGCCGTAGCGCTGGAAGTGCTCCGACTCGCCGTGGGCCTTGTAGGCGTCTTCGTCGTCGTAGATCTCGTAGAAGAAGAAGACGCGTGGGTCGTCCGGATCTCGGTTCGGCTGATAGAAGCGGCTGCCGGGCTCGGCGCGCGAGGGCTCGACCATCTTCTGGATCGCCGCGAGCACGCGCTCCTCTTCTCCTTCCTTGGCGGTCCACTTGGCTGTGACGACGTATCCCACTCAGGCTCCTTTCGTTCCGACACGGTTGCGCAGCACTCCGATGCCCTCGATCTCGAGCTCGATCTCGTCGCCCGCCTGCACCCAGCGGTCGAGCTCCAGGCCGGAGCCGCCGGCGGCGGTCCCCGACCCGAGCACGTCGCCGGGATGGAGCGTCTGGGCGAGCGATGCGTAGCCGATCAGGTCGCCGAAGCTGTGGTGCATGTTCGCCGAGGTGTCCTCGCCCCAGACCTCGCCGTTGACGCGGACGACCATCCGCAGGTCGGCGGCGTCGAGCTCGTCGGCAGTTACGATGCACGGGCCGAGCACGTTCGAGCCGTCCCAGTCCTTGGCCTTCGCCGGGCCGAGGCCAAGCGGCAGCTCCCGCGCCTGGACGTCCCTGGCCGAGAGGTCGTTCCAGATCGTCCAGCCGAAGACGTGCTCGAGCGCCCGCTCCGGCGGGATGTCGCGACCGGGCTTGCCGACGACGGCGGCGAGCTCGAGCTCGTGGTCGAGCTTGCTCGTGTAGGCCGGCCACGGGATCTCGGCCTCCGGGCCGATTACCGTGTCGGGCATCCCCTTGTAGTAGGCGGGGGTCGTGTACCACTCCTCGGGGATCTCGAGACCGAGCCGGCCGAGCGCGTTCTCCATGTGCCCGCGAAACGTGAGGAAGTCGCGAAGGGTGCGGGGGCGGAGCGGCGCGAGCAGACGCGCATCCTCGACGGGCGTGCGCTCCCGGACCGGCGCGCCCGCCTCGATGAAAGCGACCATGTCGCCCTCGAAGCCCGCGTCGAGCACGGCGCCGTCCTCGAGCAGGCCGACCCGCGGCCCCCGGCCCGCGTCGTAGGTGACGAGCTTCACGCGGCCCGCTCGGCCGCGGCGCCCAGCACCGCGTCGACGATCTTCACGTAGGAGCCGCAGCGACAGAGGTTGCCGGACATCGCGGCCCGGACGTCGTCCTCGCTCGGGCGGGCCTCGTCCTCGAGCAGCCGCTTCGCCGTCAGGATCATCCCTGCCGTGCAGTAGCCGCACTGGAACGCGTGGGCGTCCGCGAATGCCCGCTGCACCGGATGCTCGCCGCCGAGCCCCTCGACGGTCGTCAGCTCGCACCCCTGCGCGAGCGGCGCGAGCAGGAGGCACCCGGAGACGGGCTCGCCGTCGAGCAGCACGGTGCAGGCGCCGCAGACGCCGATCCCGCAGGTCTCGCGGACGCTCAGCAGGCCGAGCTCGCGCCGGAGCACGGCGAGGATCGACTCGTCCGCGCGCGCCTCAAGCTCATGCGCGGCGCCGTTCACCTGCACCCGCAGCCTCACGCGACCGCCCCCTGCCTCGCCTCGATCGCGGCGAGCACCGCCTCCGGCTTCATCGGCAGGTCGGCCAGATCGATACCGAGCGAGGCGACGGCGTTCCCGATCGCCGGAGGGACCGGTGGCAGCGCGGTCTCGCCGAGGCCGTGGATCTCCGCGCCCTCGCGCTCGAGCAGGTCGTGGGTGAGCTGCACCGGGATGTCCGCGAACGCCGGGATCGGGTAGTCGGAGAGGTTGGCGTTCGTCACCTGCCCGTCGAGCTGGACGACCTCCTCGAAGAGCGCGGTGCCGAGCCCCATGATCATCGAGCCCTCGGTCTGCAGCTCCGCGCCGGGCCGGTTGACGACGCGGCCCGCGTAGGTGGAGGTGTGCAGGCGCGAGACGGCGATCAGTCCGGTCTCCGTGTCGACGTCGACGACCGCGGCGGCGGCGCCCTGGTGCCAGTGCGTCGACGCTACGCCTTGACCGGTATCCGGATCGAGCCCGCCCTCGTCGCGGACCTCGCCGAGCCCGCGGCGGCCGCCGCTCTCGCGCAGGTCGCGCACCGCCTCGACGAGAGCGCGCCCCATCATGTACGTCGAGCGGCTCGACGTCGTCCGCGTGTCGTACGGGACGAGGGAGGTGTCCGGGTCGGGGAAGCGGATCGACTCCGGCTCGACTCCGAGCAGCTCGGCCGCCAGCAGCGAGATCGCGTGCCGCGCTCCCTGGCCCATCTCGGCCGTGGCGCAGCGCAGGACGTAGCCGCCGTCATCCCCGGCCTCGACCACGATCGCGGCGCGGCTCGGCGTCTGCATCCCCTTCATCACGAGGCTCAGGCCCTTGCCTCGCCGGCCCTCGCGCCAGCCGATCGCCTCGGCGGCGGCCTCGAGGCACTCGGCGAAGCGGACGTCATGGAGCGTCTCGCCGGTGCAGTAGCGCTCGCCCTCGCGCAGGACGTTCTGGAGGCGCAGGTCGAGCGGGTCGATCCCGAGGGCGTCCGCGAGCTCGTCCATCGCTCGCTCCGACGCCCAGGTGGACTGCATCTGGCCGTAGCCGCGGAAGGCGCCGTTCGGCGGCAGGTTCGTATAGACGCAGAACGCGTCGACGCTCACGTTCGGGATCCGGTACGGGCCGGGCGCGGAGAAGCCCATCTTCTGGGCGACGCCCGGGCCGCAGTCCGCGTAGGCGCCCGTGTCCGCGTAGCAGGTGATCTGCTTGGCGATGAGCGTGCCGTCGGAGCGGGCTCCCAGCCGGACGACGATCGTGGCCGGGTGCCGGTTGAGCGTCTGCCACTCCTCGCTGCGTGGGAGCACGAGCTTGACCGGGCGGCCGGCCTTGCGCGCGAGCGCGGCGGCGATCGCCTCGACGCGGACGAACGTCTTCGCGCCGAAGGCTCCGCCCATCGGTGGGCTGACGAGCCGGATCCGATCCTCGGCCACGCCGAAGACGCGTGCGAGGTCCTCACGGACATTGAACGGCGTCTGCGTGCCGGTCCAGAGCTCGAGCAGGTCGCTGTCCCAGCGGGCGACGCAGGCGTGGGGCTCCATGTGCGCGTGCTGGGCGCCGGCCGTCCTGTAGGTGCGCTCGACGACGACGTCGGCCTCGGCGAAGCCGGCCTCGACGTCGCCGTGGCGGATGCGGAAGCGGTGGCAGACGTTCGTCCCCGGCTGCGGCCGCATCGCGAAGTACGCCGCGGCGCCGCCGGCGACGGCCGCGTCGTGCACGAGCGGGGCGCCGGGCGCCGCGGCCTCGACGGCGTCGTATACGGCCGGCAGCTCCTCGTAGTCGACGTCGACGCTCAGGGCCGCCTCGTCGGCCTCGCGCAGCGTCGGCGCCGCGACGGCCGCGACGGGATCGCCGACGAAGCGCGCGCGGTCGACGGCGAGCACGGTCTGGTCCTGGATCTGGCAGCCGTAGCGCCCGAGCTCGCGGACGTCGTCCGGCCCCAGCACGACGCAGGAGCTCGGGACGCGGGAGCCCTCGACGCCGAGGATCCGGGCGTGCGGGTACAGCGAGCGGACGACGCGCGCGTGCAGCATCCCGGGGAGCTCGAGGTCCTCGGCGTAGCGCGCCGAGCCGGTGACGCGCGGATCGGTCACGCGGCGAGCGCCTCCAGCGCGCGGCGCACCTCGACCGCGATCACGCGCCGGCGGTAGTCCGACGAGCCGCTGACGTCGGCGATCGGGTCGATCGCCTCGGCGTAGGCGCGGCCGACCGCAGCCGGATCCGCATCCGGGTCGCAGAGCTCCGGAAAGTACTGCGGCCGGTCGGCGACCGCTCCGACGACGACCCGGAGGCCGTCCGGCCGGCGGCACACCGCGACGCCGACGCACGGCCGGTCCTCGTGCGAGCGCGTCCGGAACTTGCGGTAGGTCGCGCGGTGCTCGCCGCCGGGCACGCGCACCTCGACGATCAGCTCACCGGAACCGAGCGAGGTCTCGTAGTACCCGACGATCAGGTCCTCGGCCGGGATCTCGCGCTCGCCGCCCGCGCTGCGGGCGACGACGCGCGCCCCCAGCGCCGCCAGCATCGCCGGCGGGTCAGACGCGTAGTCCGCGTCGCCGAGCACTCCCCCGACGGTGGCCCGGTTGCGGACGCGCGGGCTGGCGACGACACCGAAGGTCTCGGCCAGCGCCGGCCAGCGCTCGCGCACGACCGGCGAGAGCTCGACGGCGCGGTGCGTCGTCATCGCACCCAGCCGGAGCTCGTCGTCGGCGCGCACGAACGCGAGGTCCGGGACCCGCCCGAGGCTGAGGAAAGCAGTCGGGGCGAGCAGGCCCTGGTTGACGAGGATTCCGACGAACGTCCCGCCCGCGACCACGGTCGCGTCGTCGCGCTCGGCGCGCAGCGCCAACGCGTCCCCGAGCGAGGCGGGCTCGAGCCACTCAGGCTCCAACGCTCACGACCTTCTCGTAGAGCGGCTCGGCCAGCTCCCGCGCCCGCGGCACGCGGATGCGCTCGAGCATCCAGCGGTGCTGGTCGAGTCCGCGCTCGAAGCTGCAGCGTCCCTCCGCTGCCCACTTCGCAGGCAGGTCGATGTTCACCTCGAGGAACGAGAGCGAGTCGGCGGCCTGGAGGAGGTCCTCGTCGCGATCGCCGCCGGTCTCGTGCGCCTCGATCAGCCGCGCGACCTCGGCGACGAGCACCTCGTCGGCTCCCTGCCCGCGGAGCCAGTCGGCGACGAGCCGCGCCGAGCGCTCGGAGTGCACGTGCCGGTACTCCATGTCCTCCTCGGGCGCGACGGAGAGATCGCTGGTGGGTCCGCCCGGGAAGTGGCGCTCGATGTCGTGGGTGAGCGCGGCGAGCCGGAGCGCCTCGGAGGCGTTCGGGTCGAGCTCGAGCAGCCAGTCGCGCGTTCGCCGCAGGTGCTCGGCGTTCCAGTACGGCTCGATCCAGTCGAGCGCCCACTCCTCCAGCGTCACAGCGTGGTCACCGGGCGCGACTGGAGGAGGAACACCTGCCCCGCGGCGATCGCCCACTCGATGTCCTGCGGACAGCCGAACCGCTCCTCGAGCGAGCGGCCGAGCTCGGCGAGCGCGACGAGCTCGGAGCCCTCGAGCACGCCCCCGTTCACAAGGTGCTCGCGCTTCGTCTCGCCTGCGCGGTCGAGGACGTAGTGGTCGGGTGTCGCCTCGCCGGAGACGACCTGCTCGCCGAGCCCGAAGATCGCCTCGACGATCATCCGGTCGCGGCGGCGTTGCACGGGGTCGACCGTGAAGATCACACCGGACTTCTCGGGCTCGACCATCTGCTGGACGACGACGGCCATCCGCAGGTCCTCGAGCGAGCCCTTGCGCGCTCGGTAGAACAACGCACGCTCGGTGAAGAACGAGGTCCAGCAGTCGACGACGCGCCGGCACACGTCGTCCGCGCCGGAGACGTTGAGGTATGTCTCCTGCTGTCCCGCGTAGCTCGCCGTGTCCGAGTCCTCCGCGCTCGCCGACGAGCGCACCGCGACGTGGCTCGCGCCGAGCCTCGCATAGGCCTCCGCGATCGCCTCCCGCGGCGGCTCGGCTTCGCGGACGAGGGCCTCGGCCGCCGCGTGCTCGCCTGCGAGCGCGAGCTCGCGCAGCCGGGCCGCGTCGACCGACCGCTCGAGCACCCACGAGGGGACGACGAACCCCGGCGGCACGGGCAACCCGGCCGCGGTCATCGCCGCGAGGCTCGATCCCTTGCCGCCGGCGCACGCGACGTCGCGGCACTGCTCGTCGCCGAACCAGACGAGCGCGGGCTCACTCATCGAGGATCGCGACGGCGCGGACGGGCGCCGCCGTCGTGCCCATCCACTTCACCGGGAAGACGGCGAGCTTGAACCCGTGCGAGGGCAGCTGCTCGAGGTTCATCAGGTTCTCGAGGTGCCAGTAGTCGTCCTCGTTCATCACGAGGTGAGCCTCCCAGAAGTGCTTCTGCTCGAACATCGCCCACACGGGCGGGTCGAAGGTGATCGCGTCGCAGCCCATCATCCGCACGCCCTTGGAGATCAGGTACCGGGTGGCCTCGGCGGTCATGCCCGGAAAATCGGTCTTGTACCGCTCGTCCGTGTTGTACGCCCCAGCTCCGGTGTGGATGAGCACGATGTCGCGCTCCTTGAGCTCGTAGTCGATCGCCTCGAGCGCCTGGTCGATCTCGTCCGGGAAGATGCGCGTGCCCTTCTCCTTGTGTCGGAAGTCGAGCACGACGCCGTCCGAGAAGCAGTACTCGAGCGGGATGCCCTCGACCCCGGGCGCGTCGGCGCCGCGGATGTGCTTGACCGCGTCGACGTGCGTCCCCACGTGGTCGTTCTGGACGACGACGTAGCTGGCCGTCAGCGACGTAGCGCCGTACTTCGCGGCGC
>Ga0137371_10001416_pt1 | contig 19092 bp, 16 predicted proteins | sample SagtaG_7_FD_104919 | JGI IMG/M metagenome (GOLD analysis project Ga0137371, IMG submission 104919) | Vadose zone soil microbial communities from Sagehorn Ranch, Mendocino, California, USA - Sage1_R_40_16 metaG | ecosystem: Environmental > Terrestrial > Soil > Vadose zone | place: USA...
GGAGTTCATTTTCGGGCCGGGAGTGCGCTCCTCGCCCAGAACCTATACCGTAGATGGTCATTGGCAAACGGTACCATTCCTCTTGACTCATGATGGGCACGCCTGGTTTGAGGAAGTAGTGGTAGCGCTTGAGGGGTGACACAGGAAGAGGCATCCCACCTATGCATCGGTTGAGCCGTGGTGCCCAGGCATTCGTCCCGTTGATAAACCAGTCAGCCTCAATGGTACCTTTCGTCGTTTCCAGGGCGATGATGCGACCGCTGCGTAACGTGGCACCGATCACTTCCGTATCTTGTAATATACGCGCACCTAACTCTTGCGCGCGCCGGAAGCCCTCTATGTAGATCATCTGAGGGAAAAGAAAGCCATCGGTCGGGCACCAGGTTGCCCCGACCAAACGACCAGGTTCGAGATGTGGCCAGCGCTCATGAATTTCCTGCGGAGTCAGGATTTGGACTGGCAAACCAATCTTCTGTTGCAGCGCAACATTGGCCTGTGCCATTTGCCATGCTTGTGCTGATGCTCTGCGGATGGCAGGTTTCCAAGCAGGCGCAGCTTGCTCCGGGTCTTCATACAGAAAGAGGTACCCATTTTGTTTTATGACAGGCTGGCTTCTTTCTGGCGGAGTCCGCAATATCTCGTGGAACTGGGTGTACCACCATTCGGAGTACTGCATCCCAATCACTGTTTCCTCGACACTGAACTGGGCGCGGATGCCCGCTGCTGAGCGACTAGATGAACCGTTCCCGATCTTTGCTTTTTCAAGGACGGTGACGTGGAAGCCGCGCTCCGCTAAGCGGACGGCAGCCAGTGCATTGGTCGAGCCTCCACCGATCAGAACCACGTGCTCTGCTAATTAGGTTTGTAAAGGATATGGAGTATTCACCACCCGTTTATCCTTTCTGCTATTGAGAATATGCTCAGGAAATTATTCTGCGAATATGCCTGGCGACCGCGAGGGTCGCCACTACATTTCCTTCAAGGCTGCTACAAGCTTGTCTATTTCCTCCTCGGTGTTATAGAACCCTGTCGAGACACGCAGTGACTTCATGGTTGGAATGTTACGGATATAGATGTTGTGCTTGTCTCGCAGGTACCTGACTACTTCAGCTTCGTCACGCCCCTCAAGTTTGAAGGCGACTAATCCGCTCTCTCCCTGTCCTGGTGTAAGCATGATTAACCCTGGCACAGTTTGAAGAATGTTATAGGTATATGTGCTTAATGATTTGATACGCTCAAATAGCCACTGATAGCCAACAGTTTCCTCCAGCCATTTCAGTGCTGCCGCCTGTCCGGCTATGGCTGCGGTTTGCCGACCCCCCTCCTCAAAGCACCGCGCATTGTCGAGCAGTTTCCATTCCATGTCTTCTTCGTGCATGATAGACCAGTAGCCTACATAGGTCGGCGAGACGTAGCCAAGCGCCTCCTTGCGAACATAGAGCGCTCCTGTACCGTCTGGCCCGCAGAGCCATTTCTGCATAGGAATAGCATAGAAGTCAACGCCGAGGGCCCTTACATCTACAGGTGTCCCGCCTGCAGACTGTGCTCCGTCAATCAACACAGGTATGCCCCATTCACGCCCCATATGCCCGACTTCACTGATATTTAGGACTGCTCCAGTGGTCCAGGTGACATGAGAAATGGAGATCAGGCGCGTGCGAGGAGTCACAAGGTCTGCAATTCCTTTGTGAACGGGTCGTTCTGCTGATGGGCCGATGTCAGCGATCTTGATGACAATGCCATAGCGGTCACGCAACTGGTAGAGAGGTGCGAGTAGACTGATGTGCTCGTGGTTGGTCGTGATGACCTCGTCACCTTCATGCCATTGAATGCCATAGCTGATGCTATTGAGACCGTCACCTGTGCTATCTGTCAGAGCGATTTCATCTACATCAGCGTTCAGGAGGCGGGCAACACGGCTGCGAGCATTAGCGTAGATTTTTACCATGGCTTCAAATGTTGCTGCCCCCAAACGGCCATTTTGCCATTCGTCCTGCATATGTTCTTGTATGGCTTGTACAACGCAACTAGGTAGGGGACCGAAGGTGCCGGTGTTAAGGTAATGGTGGGACGTTGTGGCAGGCATTTCCTGGCGAATACTCTGTAGATGGGTAAGGTCGGACAAGGCAGGCTCCTTTGTTACGTTAAGGGATGAGTTCATCGCTGTAGTAACAGCTACGCTTACTCAAAGCGACGAACAAAAGCGATTAAACAATAATGGTCTAATCGAAGTATATCTTATAGGTTCAGCGCTTTGCTTGCAGTACGCGTGAAGGATTGCAACTGCGTGCAATGGGCTGTATCATAGTGACATACACTTTAGCAGGAGATGATAATTCATGCGGATTCGAAACTACCGCGAAGGAGATATCCCGACTCTCGTACATATACAGCAACTTGCGGCGCAAGCCGATCATGTAGATGGAATGAGCGAGGCCGACTTCGAGCAGTGGCTGGCACAACCAGAGCTTGAAGCACAATTCAATGTTTTTCTGATAACCGATGATGACGATGACCTTAATAGTTGGGGTCAGGGAGATACATTGGATGGCCTGGAGGGAGAGGTTGTGGGTTATACGGTGCTACAATTGCGCCGCAGCCAGCATGCCTATCATTTCCTGTGTGAAGGGGCTGTCCTTCCACAGCAGCGGCATCGTGGCGCTGGCCAGGCCTTGCTGATTTGTGCCCTCAACCATGCCCGCATGCGCGCCTCCGAACTTGAGTTTGAGGCTCAACAGCAGGGATTCCCGATTTACTTTGAGACATTGCTGCCTGTTGATGATCCTGCCTCGGAAAGCCTGGCGGCCCAATATGACATGCAGCCAACGGATGAACCCGTGCTGAGAGGCATGCGACTCTATCGTGGTGAGTTATGAGATCGAATCGAGAGGAGATAGAATAATGGCAAATCACCCCTTGAAGCTAGGTTACAAGGCTTCGGCAGAGCAGTTTGGCCCACGGCAATTGCTCGACTTCGCAGTTCAGGCTGAAGAGTGCGGGTTCGATAGTGTCTGGGTCAGCGACCATTTCCAGCCATGGAGGCATACCAATGGACATGCTCCTTTTGCCCTCTCTTGGCTAGGCGCCGTAGGAGAAAGGACCAGGCGCGTCTTACTTGGGACGAGTGTCCTGACCCCTACGTTCCGCTATCAGCCAGCCATCGTTGCCCAGGCTTTTGGAACACTTGGCGAGCTCAACCCTGGAAGGATGATCCTGGGAGTTGGCTCGGGAGAGTCCCTCAACGAGATCGCGGTCACAGGAGCAGAATGGCCGCCAGCAAAGGAGCGCATAGCACGCCTGCGTGAAGCCGTTGAACTGATCAGGCGCCTGTGGACGGAAGAGTTTGTCACCTTTGAGGGCACCTACTGCCGCACAAGTAATGCGACAATCTATGACCGTCCCGACGAGCCAATCCCTATCTATATTGGCGCGGGAGGACCTGTTGCCGCCAGATTCGCAGGGAGGGCTGGTGATGGCTTTATCTGTACCTCGGGGAAAGGAATTGAGCTTTACCGGGATCAACTTCTTCCAGCAGTCGAGGAGGGGGCAAAGGCGGCACATCGTGACCCGGCGACTATCGAGCGTACAATTGAGGTCAAAGTCTCGTTTGACACTGATCGTGAGCGGGCTCTTGCTGATACGCGCATTTGGGCAGCACTTGCCCTTCCTGCAGAAGACAAGGTCGCTATCCATGACCCACGCGAGATGGAGCAAAAGGCTGCAAGCGTTGCCCACCAGGCTCACCGGCGCTGGCTTGTCTCGAGTGATCCCGAGGAGCATATAGAGCAGATTCGCCCGTACATTGAGCTTGGCTTTACTCACCTGATCTTTCATGCTCCGGGTGACGATCAGTCCCGCTTTCTCCAGCTCTATTCAAAAGAAATCCTGCCGAGAATCAGGAAACGTTGGGGGTAGTTATAGTTGCCAAAGGTCTCGACAAATATTGCATCTGCCAAGACTCTTGACCTTGACCTACGCCCGTTGACGAACGAACTAGGCGGGCGGTTGGACTACGGCCAACCGTTGCACAGATCACGTCTACTTGCCAAAACGTTTGGCGGTGTGATGACCTGTGAAGCACACTGGTACGCTAGTGTTTTTACCAGAGGAAGCGGTATACCTATGAACCCAGCGAAACACTATTCCGTTGAGAAGGTGCTTTAGATATATTCTACCAGAGCATCCGAAAAGCGGAAATGTGGAAGAGATGTCCAAGAAAGGCTATTGGTGTCTACTAGATCAAAGAACGGTAGTTATACTTTCTCAAACTCGGTTTTCGCGGTGTATGTTCCGTCGGGCAGTTGTTCCAGGGTATAGTCACCGAAGAGAATGGGGTCTGTCAGGTAGAGGCAAAGGAAGACGCGCACCGCCAACTCGCGTATCTCTATCTCGGCGTGAGCGCTGGCTCGCATCTCGATGAAGTGACGCCAGGCTCGTGCATTGCCTGTCACGGCGATAGGGGCCTCAGTTTCGTTGGGGAGGACAGAGCGGGCGGACTGCTGTACTTTTTTGCGTAAATCGGTGCGTTCTTCAGCCCTGAGAATCTTCGCCCCTGCCTGGTGCATCTCCAGGAGGCGGGTGCTGAGGGCAGTATACTCGTTGGAGGCACGTTCGATGCGCTCTAGAAACTGCGCATGAAGCTGCTCGTCTCCGGTGTATTCGGGACGTTCAACGAAGCGCAACATGCGTCCTGAGACGTAGCGCTGGCTCAGCTGGGAATTGTGAGTAACAAACCCATTTGCGACAAAATTGTGATGCGGCCCCTCCATTACGATATCGTAGGTCATCTGCTCTCCCGCGTAGGCGATGGTAACAATGCGCACTGGCCTGGGGACGAGCCGTGGCGCACGCTGCATTGGGCGGGGTTTATCTCCGAGCTCGCCAGACGTGCGCCCAAATACCTCGATGTAGTCTTCCTCATGCTGGTTGACTTTGAGGTGGCAGGACCGGCACAGCGTTACCATGTTATCGGGATCGCACACGAGTTCAGGCCTTGCCCAAACGGGCAAAACGTGGTGGATACTCAGTCTGCCACCACGTTTTCCACAGAGGCGGCAGCAGTAGCTATCACGTGCGTAGACGGATGGACGTAGAGCATTGACACAGCGCCGAATGGTAATCGCCTGGCTGGAGATGCCGCCGCGCCAGCGGTGATTGCCGGCTCCTCTCATTCGTTGTCGTGTAGCCTCACGCTCGGCGGCGCTCTTTGGTCGTGAGCGGTAGCGGAGACCTTTATTCCAGGGTATTTTTCCGACTGTCCATGAGCCTAATGGCTTTTGGAGATGATGCTTGCGTATCCAAGCGCGGATAGTATGTGGCGAAACGCCTGCAAGCTCTGCAATGGTTTCCTGTGAAAGTCCCTTTGCGAGATACTGTTCACGCAGCCATGCCTCATCTTGATAGATGGGCCTGCCGTTTACCATGAGCTCAACATCCGACTTCCCATAGACAACGGTGCCATTTGCTGTTATCTCCAAACCTCCCACAGCATCCTCAAGCGTCATCCAACCGTCTCTCGTAAGATAACGGTGCGTTTTGGTAGTGGTGATTGTCTTCCCATCAGCAAGTTTCACTATAAAAACTGGTTTCACACCTGAGCAGATAATCTGCTTTACTTTGCCAGCGACAAAAGTGCCAGTTGTTTCGTCGAGGCAGCGCAGGCGTAGCAACTTAAGGCGTGATCGTCCGTGAGGTGTCTGTGTCATGGCATAGAGATCGTCCAGGCGTCGTTTTCTAACCCCATCAGATTTGCCACTTACTTGATGAGTGCTGTAAATCAGGGTATCCCCAACAAGACAGAAACCAAAATCAGCACTGGATATGCTGCCATATTCGAAAGCGTACCGACGATCGCAGTACGTACATTGAATCTGCCTTAGCAATTGGTGCTGCTCTAGTGTAGTCTGCAGTTTGAGTTTGGCAGTGATGTTGTGTCGCATACGCTAGCTCCGTTTCTCTATTCGCGAGCTGCTTCCCTACGGACCCGCCCAACTGATAATCATGACCTGTATTCGGCCTGGATCTTGTGGCAATGTCTGCTGACTGAGATCATCCCACCAGTCGCTGCTGGTGATGTTGACCTGGCGGATGCCCTGCATGCGCAGGAGGATGGTTCGTGCCTCCTGTGTGTGTTTGCCCGCAACCAGCGTGGTCAAGGTGTGCAGTTGGGCTACCCCCAGTTGATACGCCCATAGGCCCTCAACCTGGACGTGCAGGTTGACGATCCCTCGCCGACCATCGACGTCGCTAACGGCGCTCAGAATCCACGTCACTTCGCCTTGCAGCGCATAAGCACTTCCCAGATGCGTGGACGCTTCCCGCCTCAGCAGGACAGTGACCCCGGACTGCACCTCATCAGCGTTGTAAACTTCTGCCGCGCAGGTGACCCTCACTCTTACTGTGACCTGGGTAGCCTCTTCCCCAATGGTATGATTTGACAGAACCTGCGGGGAACACTGGATGGGGTGCACCGGTTGTTCGTGTGTGCGTGCCTGCGCCCGCACTGCTGCCTGCCCTTGACGGGTCAAGGTGGCAATGAGAGGCCCCGCTGCGCCCGTCACATCACGTGCCCCTACGGCTGGAAAGTCGCGCGCGTTCGCTCCCCCGCTAAACGCCCGCGCGTTCTGGACGGCGATTCCCACGAAGCAACACGGCCCATTGAGATCATAGGCCCTGATGTTCCCCGCCGACCCTGCCTCCACGGCATGCGCCGCCACAGTCGCTTGCCCCTGGGTGGGTAGGTAGGCTGCCGGTACGACGACGAGGGTCTCGGTCACCACCTGGACGCCATCCGCCCCGCTGAGCAGCAGGCCAGCGGGGATCGTCTGCGCCCTGGGCGCTTGATTGTAGAACGTCACCGTTCCGCGTCCTTGCATAGCGGGTTGGTGCCCTCTACCAGTTGTCGGGATGGTCACCGCTTGTGTCAAGTGGTGAGAAGTCAGTAACCGCGCTTCAACCCGCGCCTGCTGTTGCAGCACCGGAGCGGCGAGATCGGCAGGCGCCGCCAGCAGAGTGTAGGTCCTGCGCAGATCCACCTGCTCAGTCACCAGAGTGACGGTCGCGCTGGGACCGGCCGCAGGGACGAGTGACACGAAGAGGCGCATGGCTGCTGCCTGGGTGGGCACGAGCAGCAGGACAGTGAGCAGGGCAGTCAGCATCACGAGGCTGCACTGCCGTCCCCATTGTCCGAGCGTTTGCAGACAAGACGGAGCGCACTCTGGCTGTGCAGGCGCAGACGGTGAGGGACCCACCAGTGTGCTTTCCACCAATGTGCCCTCGACGATGCGTGGGGTGGGCGCTGCTGCATCTTCAGGGATCACCTCGTCCTGGAGCACATCCATCTCTGCCGCTTGCTTGTTCTCGCCCGAGTGACTCGCCTGCTGTGTCTGCTCGTCCTGGCCCATCATGGTCACTCCCCAGGTGTGCGCGCTGTTCCGCTCATCGTCCTGCTGCATCGCATACTCCTTGTTAGCTCTATTGTCTCCAAGATCGCCTTACGACGGTACCGTCAGCTCTTCGCCAGAGCGCGCAGGGCGAAAGCCGCCATTCTCGTTAATGAACGCAAAATGGCTGTCCGCTACCCACACGAGCATGTCGGGCCTGCCATCCCCGTTGACATCCCTGAAACTGAGCGTCACAGGGACCAGATCCTGCCCCTGCCCGAACATGGTGGGGCCGCTATAGATTCTGGCCTTGGATGGGTCGCCCGCGGGCAGCTCGATGATCTCGATGTGGTGGTTCAGGTTGAGCGCGAGGAAGTGACTGGGGTTGGGTGCCGAGTCGTGGTTGTGCCCAACCACAGCGTCGATCTGGAACGTACGCGGGCGACCGTAGTGCCAGTCATCCTGCGTGGTCTGCCACCAGCTTCCCAGGGCACTCAGCGCGACCCACCCTAAGATCATGATGAACATGCCCAGACCCACTAACACCAACCAATGGAAGCGCTGCTGCCCTCCTCGTCGCCGGAGCGGTGGCAGTGACGGCTCGCGCTCAAGCTGCACGGGTGGTGGCCACACATGCCCCGCATCGGCTCTCCGTGGAGTAAGGGCAGAGCGGCGCGCAGGCACCTCCTGTATGCGCCGCCCCATCGTGGTGGTGCGTACCAAAGCCGTCCCAGGAGTACCATTGTTCGCGGACTGGAAGCGTATCGCGCTCGTGTTTGTGCGTGCTGGCCAGTCATCGTCTGCAAGGAAGGCGTCTCCGTCCTGCTCGTCGTCCTGCCGGGGAGTTGGCTGCCTCGCTATGAAGCGTCGCAGATCGGAGTGGTCGGTCATGGCTGCAGTTCCTCCTTGTGTTGTTGCGGGTAGACCGGCTGTTTGACGCTGGCATACTCCCCAAGCACCTGCCGATGCAATGCCCGTCTTCGCGCTTGGTGCTCGTTTGTCTGCCGTATCAAGCTTCGAATGGCCTCCAGGCTGGCCGGTTCCTGCTGCTGATCATCGTTGCCCGCCAGATTCAACCAGGAGAGCGCCTGCTGCCACTGGTCGAGGGCACAGTCGAGGTCCTGCACGGCTCGCTCCAGCCAGTGCGCCTGCTTGCGGAGGCATCCGCGTACGCACTCGTGGCACGCCCAGTTGTAGTGCCGCAGAGCTTTGGTCTCCCAGGCGAGGCCGTAAAAGGCGGTACCGGTCGCGAGGAGGGCAGAGGCTGTAATCGCTTCCTGGGCAAAAGCGGCCCACTGCCCAGTGGTTTCATCGAGGGGTAACCACAAGGTGCTCAGGGTTGAGAGGGGCGCAAGAGTCGGGGAAAGCAGAGCATCTCCCCGTTGTTGCGGCTGTGGAGATAGCGTTTCGGTCATAGGAACACTCCTTTCTTCAAACGCGGGCTATAGACTGTACCGGTGGAGAGAGACCAGGGAAGCTTCATGCGGGGTCAATAAGCCATCATTGACCGCATCGGCAAGTAACGCGTGACAGCTGCACGTCGGGTCAATACTGCAAAAGGAGGATTCTTGGGTGTGGAGGATGAATTCCTCCACTGAGATAGCGATAGATTGGTCTTGCTTTTGCATCGTGTGCTCTCCTCATTTGACCGGCTGGCCTCACGATGCGATAATGCAAGGTGAGAACCAGGGGTGCTCAATAGACTGTTGGTTCTCAAATCGCCGGGCTGGTATCTGACCATACCAGACCGGCACCGTCTCTCTACAGTTACCATTCAAACGCTGTTCAGTACGTTACGCACTACGAGTATCAGGACCTCAACAGGCATCACACCTTCTACCTCTAGCCTCGATACGAAGTATAGCACAAAATTGAATACTTTTCAACAGTTTTGAACATCTTTAAGTATTCTCTAACGTGTAATACAAATCAATACACGTCTCTTCTAACTCTTCTCTAAGTTAGGAATAGGCTGGAATGAGCTTACTTGCCTTTTATGGTACACTAACACTCATAAGCTATCTCTACCATGAGAAGTATCTTATTTACGAGGTTGTCCTATGAGGTTAGAAGATTTTCGTATCGATGTTGCTGTACTGACACGACAGGAGTTAGCGAATTTAGCAGAGGTATCTATTTCTAGTATTCAACGCGCCGAAGAGGGCAAGGGTGTCAATCGGCTAACTCAGGCGCGCATTTTAAAAGGCCTGAGCAAACATCTTGGGAGAACAGTCAGTCGAGAAGAAATAGACGAGTTCAAATAATGGATACCAGCTGCTGCCTCAACAATGATACTCAGAGAATCTGCTAACTGCTTGTATGTGCCATGTGGCATCATTCCGGCCCTCATCTTACTATCGCTCATTTCGAGGAAACAACCGTATTGACTCGGGTTTCTAAGCATCCTTTTTGCAGTTATGTGTTACGTAAAGATCGCAATTAGATCACTTTTAGAGCGTTAAATCATCAGCTCTTCCAGTCAATGCTTTTGTAACTAGATTTCAAGATGCATCATCAGTTTTTATCCACGATCCTATGGACCAACAAAATCAGCAATGATTTTTTCAGATACTCTAGCTGGTCTATCGGGGAACTACTGGACAAGGCTGCGAAAACATTGCTCGTAGGTATAGCCTAGTCAGCAAGGTTGATGGATTCGAGCATCCGGTATTCGTTGAGGCAGAAACAAAGGAGACGAACGAAGAAGTGTTGAGAAAACTCTTTTGTCAGTAGCCTTATTGTTGGTTTCATATTGCTTGAAGGGCAACATGGAAAATGGAGCTCTACATATCGCCAAGAAAGGCGGGATCGGTCTTCTCCTCCGATTTCGTGCCGTATCAATCGCCGTACGAGCCAAGCTTCTTTCCCCTGGATGATTTTCCAGGTCGGATGTTTTGCACCTGGGGTATTTTTGAGGTGGTAGAGGATGCTGATGAGGAAGTGCTTGCCGGGTTGCGGGCTGATGGTTGGGAGCCCTGGAATGATAGCACCAGGAAGCTCTTTTTTGTGCTACAGCTACAACTAGCCCAGACGCTCATCGTTTCCGAAAAATACCGCTTCAAGTACTGGGCGCGAACAGCCGACATCCAGTTTGCAGCAGATTATCCTGTACTGCTGACCTATCAGGCAACAGATGAGAATCCCCTCGACTCTCTTTCACCAAAAAGAGTGCACGGGACGTGTGCTCTTATTGAGGATGAGACCTCCATCCACCTTTATACCGCTGATCAGCTCGACGAGGAGTGCGCTCACCTCCTTGCCCAGATCCGAGCTGGTATGCTCGTTGTCCCACACAACAAATTCATTTCGCAAAACAAGGTCCAGCACCTTGCCGATCTGCGGCGCTCTCGCTGGAGACAAACTCATGAGGCGGCGCAGCAACTGGCCAAGCTCTATTGGGACGTTTACCAGCGCGAGCTCCATGCCCGGCAGAAATTACGCAACCGTCAGCTTCCCACACCTACGACAGCCGACCGTACACGGCTGCCCCTAAACAACGCATTTATAGGACTGGCTCAAAGCTTTGGTCCAGGCGTGCGTCCATCGGCATGGACCAGGGTACGCCGCAACAGTGCGCTTTACTTGGAAACACTTAATGGATCGCATCTGCGTGTAGAAGGGGAAAGTGACTGGGAACGGCCCGCCCTCGAAAACTACGTGGAAGGAATGCTAGGACCAGAGGGACTCAAGCACTTGCTCGTCCTCCTGGACGTCTACTATCTTCAAACCGCAGGAAGAGATCATGAAGCTCCTGCCAGCGTGCGTCTCAAACACCTTCTTCTGCGCCTCAATAAGGGCAAGAAAGCTGATATGGCGGCAGAGCGATCGAAACTCATGCATACTATCCTCTACTTAGCGAGAACTTCCATCACCGCTCATGAGTATACTGACGAGGCGGATGCCAGGCATCAATCTTTTGTCAAACAGAAGGAACTCCCTCAGAAAACTAAGCATTACTCTCCCCTCCTCCTCGTCGATCCCCCGAAATCCGGACTGGATGGGCATATTAAGATACCGCTAGAAGTTGAGTATCACCTGAGCAAAGAGTTTTTCGAGGCTCTTTTTGGTGTAAGAAAACAATATTTGGTTGTCCCAACTGCACAGCTTCTTGAGTATCACGCAGTGCGGGAGCAACAAGAACTTCTCCTTGCCTTTTATCTGAGCAATCGCCTGGCTCTGGCACGAGGACACTACTCTGTACCTTTCACTTCGCTCTTGCTCCAGAGTGCCCTTCAGACCCAAGATGCGATGAGGCAAGGCCACGATAGTACTCGTGATGTCAAACGCATCCTCCTCGCGCTCGAACGTTTGGAGCAAGATGGCCTGATTAAACGAGCAGGACATGAACACATCGATATGGTACTACTCATAGAGTTGCTGACAAATGGCTGTAAGGAAGGCGAACTGGCAGCAGCGACTCTCGCTCGCATCGGGGCTGAACGAAGCCATCTTGAGAGATCACGGCCCAAGGATAGCGACCTCTTCGCAAGACGCTTAGCCAACATCCGACTCTTACTGGATGAGCGCATACAAGCCTTTCCGGTACAATTTTCGTCGGGTCCATTGCTACAAAAGCAGTCAGTCGCGGAGATAGCAGAACAGGCTCGGCGTTCTCCCTCGAGTCGCAGAGAGCGAGACAGATGAAGCGACAAAACCCTTGCAGGATTCAGAACGGGGAAAAGCTCAGCAGGTTGACATTAATGGAAAACTGAGCGGAGGGTAGCGCAGGACGATACCCCACTCGTGGCGAAAGGATACCCACTCGCGGCGGAATTTCCTTTCGCCCGAAATTGGCTCCCAAAGCGGTTTCGAGAACGAGGACAAAGCGGAAATGTTGACTTCGAACACTGGGGGATGTATTAAGGGCGGATTCCTCTGATGTATGCTTTTTTCAGTGCAGAAATTCTATCCGCTTGGAGCAATTCTACCACGCGGGGGAACGTTTTGCAGTGTATATTGCAAGAAAGGTAGCACCGAAATGACGATTCACGAGGAAACTGCTTTCGAAGTCTTACAGGCAGATGGATTGCCAGGTATCCTGGTTTCTAACCGGCCTCTGCGTGCTATTACGACCGATGCCTTACATTACTTGACACAAGCGCAGGTCCCGCTCTATGTGCGTCACGGTCAACTGGTGCGCATCCAGTGCAGGGAAGAGGGCACACCGTACATTGAAACATTGAACGAAGCCGCGTTAAAAGGCATTCTGGCCCGGGCAATGAACTTTGCAAAGATGATGAACGGGAGGCCCCAACACATACCGCCTCCAGACAACGTCTGTCGAGATATCCTCGCACTTGGTACCTGGTCATTCCCTGCCCTGGATGCCGTCATTGAAATTCCGACGTTGCGCCCAGACGGCACGCTGATCGATCAGCCAGGCTACGATGCAGCCACCCACCTGGTCTATATTCCCGCTCCACATCTTGAAGTACGGCCTATCCCTTTTGAACCGACAAGGGAAGACATCCATGCTGCAATCGCCCTCATCGACGAGGCTATCGGGGAATTTCCGTTCTCGGGTGGCGCTAGCTACGCCAACGCGTTCGCGCTCCTGCTCACCCCGCTGATTCGCCAAGCCATCAACGGGCATGTGCCTCTGGCGCTCATCGATGCCACACGGCCCGGTACGGGCAAGACGTTGTTGGCCGAGTTAGTGGCCACGGTTGCGACAGGGCGCGCGGCGGCACTGATGGCAGCCCCTAACGATGAGGACGAATGGCGGAAGCGCATCGCATCGACTCTTGCCGATGGAGCTACCATCATCATCATTGACAACCTGCAAGGCAGGCTCCGCTCTGCCAGCCTCAATCTTGCCTTGACATCCCACACCGTGAAGGAACGGATCCTGGGGCAGAGCAAAAACGGGACGTATGCGCAACGAGCAACCTGGATGGTGACCGGCAACAACATACAAATCGGCGGAGACTTGCCCCGCAGGTGTTACTGGATCCGTTTGGATTCCCTTACTGATAAACCCTGGACCAGAGGCGGTTTCAGGCACAACCTCGCAGAGTGGGTGCCAGCGCACCGGGGTGTCTTGATCGCAGCCCTGCTCACCATTGCCCGGGCGTGGTATGCCGCCGGGAGGCCGCATACCAGCGTCCTCCGTGTGGGAAGTTATCAGGCATGGGTCGATACCATCGGGGGCATCCTGGCATACGCAGGAATCCCGCATTTTTTGGGCAACTTAGCGACCCTCCACGAGCAAGCTGATGACGAGGCCATCCAATGGTCCGCGTTCTTGCACGCGTGGTATGACCGCTACCAGGACAGGGAAGTGCTTGTTGCCGTTGTAGTCAGAGATATTACTTCGGGCTCCTGCATGGACCTTGCCAGTGCACTGCCCGATGAGTTGGCTGATATCCACAAGGGCGATCTGAAGCGTCGCCTTGGCAAGGCACTCGCGCAGCGGGTGGGGAGCCGATACGATGAGAGTGGACTGCGTTTGCTCAGGGCCTCGATCAATAGACGCAGCGGAGCTGTGTACTGGAAAGTTACAGGTATGCAGGTGTCGCAGGTTTCTAGGCCCCAAAAGTCTGAAATGGAGTGAGATGATGTTACCGCACGAATATACGCACGGAGCGAGCGAAAATATCCCTGCCACACCTGCACACCTGCAGCGTGGCAGCCGTACCGCAGCCGAGCAGGGCGAGTGCTGTGAGCACTTGCAGGTCTTTGATTATGTGACCAGCCCGGCTGGTAATGGCGTCGTGATCCGCATCTGGCAGGATAGGGTCGGTATCATCCTGGACGCGACACGCGAGGTGGAATACTTCGAGCACCTAGAAGACATTAGACAGATTCAACCCATTACATTCTTCCCCGCGTCTTCTCTTTCAGGAGAACAGCACGACATAACATCTCAAGAAGACGAGTACCAGTACCTTGATCCCCACGCCTGGCCATACAATGACCCTGAGATGACTGATAATTACCTCATAGCATGCGGGTTTCCAACACGGGAGGCAGCAGGGTATCCTTTCCCGACAAAACCCGAGCATGTGGAGCGTTTACGGGGAGCCAGATTGGTCTCGACTCCCCAGGGGATAGGGAAATTGTGGCGCAATTGGGATACACAGATTGGGGTGATTCTAGAGGGAACGCAGCGTGTTACTTTTTTCTACAGGCCTGAGGAATGGAGACAGATCGTGCCGCTGCGTATGGTTTCGCTGGGCGATGAAGAGAGGCAGCTCAAGAAGGCAATGTATCAGGAATGAGGAAGCATAGTTGAAATAAGGAAAGAGAGTCGGCAACGTCTTGAGCATATCCTACATGAGATCTGCTGAACCTAACTATTCTTTAACCAGTTTGCGCAGCCTGCAGGTACCTGCCTAAGTTTGTTGCTGTTTCTGACATCGTTGTGTTCCTTTGATAATTCGAGAAGTATGGCTCTCAAGATACAAGGATGTCTCTTATTCTAAGAATACTCATCCCTGGTCAAAAACACAACCTTAAAATAAGCTGATTTCTCTGTATGAAGCGTTGCAGAATCTGGAAAGGCTCGGGATGTGTAGTGTATTTATACTAGTTCACCCGACTGCTGCACATTCCTTGAAGTAAGTTAAATGTCTCAAAAATAGCGTGTTCATAGGATGTGTTTTTAATCTCATAGGGGTATACTAAAAGCAGAGGTGTCGTTTCTGGTGGCTGTCTTTGATGATGTTTGCAGAGACAGTCTGAAAAAGGAAGACACTCACCCGCTAGTGTTTTTTGTATGATGCAAATCGAAAGGAGTCAACTCATGAGAGAACGTCCCATTGGTGTCACCATTCTCGCGATTCTGGCTGGTTTCGCTGCCGTTCTGGCCGCCATCCATGCACTCCAGTTCCTGGGGCTCATCCCATTCGTCATTGGACCTTCGGGTTTTCATGTCCATTTTTACAACTTCTGGTATGCGCTGATGTATGGGTTGCTCGTCTGGGTCTACATCTGGCTGACGATGATGCTCTGGCGCGTTGAACCACAAGCATGGATATTCCTGGTTGTCATCACCCTCTTCTATCTTATCTTCGACTTATTCACGTTGATTGGCGCATCCACCTGGGAGGATGTATCCGTTTCCATCATCGTCAATGGCGTCATCCTGCTGTATTGCATGCTACCTGGCGTGAGGGACGCTTTTGGCACGGCGTAGTAGATGTGCTTAGAGGCGTGCCTGAAGGGATACGCCCAACCGTAAGCTCCAACCTTGTCATGCTTCGCTGCGCTCAGGGTGACAATCCTTGGCAACGTAGCTTGATGCCTATTGGCGTACCCTTACGGTCGCCCGCGGAGTGGAGGGGATGTCCAGCAAGTTGATGTTCAAGGGCATAGCGTTTTGCAGCACTGCGCGAATTCACGGCCAACTTGCCGAAGATCGAATGGATATGCCCATTGACGGTGTGTGGGCTTAAGACAAGGCGCTCGGCGATCTGTTTGTTGCTGAGTCCTTTCGCATGTAGACGCAGCATCTCGCTTTCACGTACCGTCAGTTCTTCCAAAGTGGGAGGAAAAAGTGGCTCTGTAGAGCTCACAAGAGGCACTGTGGAACTCCCTGTGAGAGTTACCGGGGATGCTTCCGCTCCTCCCCTCCTCACCATACTTCCAGGATGATCACTGTTCTCTTCGATCTCCCTGTAGAGCTTGAAGCCTTCTTTGAGCAAAGCGCTAGCCGTTTCTTCTTCGCCTCGATCATGAAATATGGTGCTCAGGCAGGTCAGCGCAAAAGCCTCGCCTCGCTTGTCCCCCAGGGAGCGATAGAGCTGTGGTTTTTTAGCATACACATCCCATGCCTGGAATTGCTACCTTGCTCAAGCCTTTTCCTCCATTTCACCCATTCGAGTGGCTGTCTCAGATTGGATAGGAATGGGGGGAAGGAGCAGTGCTGCGACCAGGCCAATGCCAGCGATGACGACCAGCGTAATGAGCGCCAGGCCATAGGTTTGATTTTCCGAGACGACTGACGAGACCAGCACCGAGCCTACAATGGCCGTTCCAAGCGAGGATCCCAGATTGGACACGCTTCGCGATAAGCCTGAGATCTCACCCTGGTCTTCCTCGGGAAAGCTGGACTGCACGACGTTGACCGAGGACGTCAGCATCACGCCAACTCCAAGACCCATCAGCAGCAGACCGGGGATGAAGTTGAGGATGCTTGAGGTGGCACTCGCTAAAAACAACAGGAGCAGCATGCCGACGAGGGTGATGACAAAGCCTGCACGGATCAGGGTTCGTTGGGAACGCCTTTGCGCGAGCCTTCCCGCAATGCTCGACGAGAGCAGGATGCCGATGGTCGCCGGGGTGAGGATCAGGCCGGTTTGAATGGCGTTGTAGCCGCGGGCCGTTTGCAGGAAGACCGAGATCACGAAGAAGCTCCCCTGCAGGATGAGCCATTGGATGTTTTGAGTCACCAGTCCGAGATTGGAGACCCGGTTGCGGAACAGGTGCGTTGATAACAGCGGCTCTTTGCCAGCGCGCTCTCTGGAGCGGATGTGCAGGAAAAACCACAGTAAAATGAGGACGCCGATCCCGACAAACAGCCAGACCGGGGAGATGCCGCCCTGAGGGATCACCACGACAGTGCCGATGGCAAAATCCTGGCTGGCCGTAAACCAGCCGTACGTCCCGGACTGCAGGATGCCCAGCACCACAAAGAACAGTCCGGCTGCCGAAAGAATAGCACCTTCGACATCAAAACGGGGTTTGGCGCCTTGGATGCCGGGATCAGCGATGCGACGGCTGAGCACAATAATCAAGACGACCACCAGGACTTGCAGCAGGAAAGAGGCGCGCCAGCTGATCGTCGTCGTAATCAGCCCGCCGATCAGCGGTCCTGCTGCGGCTCCGATGCCGCCGGCTGCGCTGATGATGCCAAAGGATTTCGCACGGGTGGTCAGGTCGACAAAGGAGACCGTGACCAAAATATAGACGGGCGGGATCAGCAGCGCAGAGCCAACCCCTTCCAGCAAGGAATAGCCAAAAATCAGAACGCCCAAACCCGGGGCGAGCGCCGCGAGCAGCGCTCCCAGGGTGTAAACAGTGAGGCCAAGCACTAAACAGAATTTGCGCCCCCAGATATCCGTCAGCTTACTGCCGGGGATCATCAACGCGGCCATAGTGAGGGTGAACAGGGTGATCGCAATCTGCACACCGTGCACGTCGGTGCGCAGGTCGGTGGCGATGCTGCTGATGGCGACATTCATGTTGGTGGCGGCGTAACTGCAAATGAACTGGGCAAGCGCAAGCGGGAGCATGATGGACCAGTAAGAGGGGGCGGCTTTCGTGATGGTATTTCGCATGTATGGTATCTCCTGACTTCGCAGACTGATTGAGCAGTATTCCCTTATTTTCACACACGCGCGACAAAGCTGTCACACGCCTTTTTTTGCAACCTGACAAAGTTATTACTCCGTTGTGAAGCAGGTATTCATGAGGAATAGTCCCCACGAAGAGTATAACTCACCCTTTTACACAATAGCGATGTGGGGGCGCGCTCCCTGTAGCCCAAAGGTCTCCCAGCCGATCACCAGGTAGTCGGAGCCTTCCGGGGGCATCCCATATTCATAGGCGCAGATTTCTTTGTCTTTGCCACACATGCCAATCTCAAGCATGCACACTTTGACGTGATCTGGTTCAGCCAGATGTGGCACTTCCTGCGCGATGACCCTGACCTCTATAGTGTATGGAAACACTGCGATAACTTTCATCTCTTTGATGACTCGTTCTCATCTCGTCTTGCTGAGCGTAGCGCACTCAGCTCGTTCGGACTGACTGCATAGCTCTAGAGGCGCTAGCTTCGTTGGCAAGACGAAGAGGTGCCTACTTTACAACAAGCGCTCAATTAATCTCTCACGAGTCACAGCCGATCGGGCGAGGTTTCCCCTAACGCCTGATCCAGTGCGTGACAGGCGCTGATCAAGGCAAGGTGTGTAAAGGCCTGGGGAAAGTTTCCATATGCTTCACCTAAAGGACCCACCTCCTCTGAGTACAAGCCGAGGTGGTTGGCATAGGTGAGCATTTGATCGAGGTTCTGCCTGGCTTCTTCCAGGCGCCCCGCGCGGGTCAAGGCCTCTACTAACCAGAAGCTGCAGATGGAAAACGTCCCTTCCACGCCTGCGAGACCGTCGTCTGCTGCTTCCCCACGGTAGCGGAAGACGTGCGGTTCGTGCATTAATTCCCGCTGAATACGCTCGATGGTGCGCACGATGCGCGGATCAGTCTCAGCAGTAAATCCGGTGAGCGAGATCAGTAAGGCGCTCGCATCAATGGCATCACTGCCATAATACTGGACAAAGCTCTGCTTTTCTTCACTCCACCCCTGTTCCATGATTTCCTGGTAAATGGTATCGCGGGTAGCTCTCCACTCGTCAAGGGGCGCAGGCAAGCCCTGTTCTTGCGCCATGCGTATGGCCCGATCAAAGGCCACCCAACACATCACGCGGGAGTGCACGAACGCTCTCTTCCCACCACGCACTTCCCAGATCCCCTCATCACCGGTCTGCCAGTTCTTCTCCAGCCAATTGATAAGGCGAAGTACGTATAACCAGCCACCGTAGTACACACCGCGCTTGCGCATATACGCGTAGACCCCATCCAGGAATTCACCCGTGATATCGAGCTGCAGTTGCTGGTAGGCACCATTGCCAATGCGCACCGGGCGACTGTGCCGGTAGCCCTCCAGGTGATCCAGGGTGATCTCTGTCATGTCGTGTCCACCATGAATCGTGTA
>Ga0137371_10001419_pt1 | contig 19080 bp, 19 predicted proteins | sample SagtaG_7_FD_104919 | JGI IMG/M metagenome (GOLD analysis project Ga0137371, IMG submission 104919) | Vadose zone soil microbial communities from Sagehorn Ranch, Mendocino, California, USA - Sage1_R_40_16 metaG | ecosystem: Environmental > Terrestrial > Soil > Vadose zone | place: USA...
CCACTCAGCGCTTTGTTCTACCAGTTCCGGGTTGAGGCCGTGCTGGTGCAGGGCGGCAGTCAGCGTCAGCCCGGCAATGCCTGCACCAACAATCAAGAGACGTTCTGCGTCGGCCATCGTTCCTTCCTTTGCTAGCCGGCACATGTGAGGGGATGATCCTCAAGCGGCAGAAACCTGCTTTTCATCCTTTTCACCACCTGCGTGCAGCCGTACAGGCATTCAGTACTAAAAGTATACACTAAAGCAGGACATCTGAACATGCGTAAGATTATCCAGGGTGCAGTTCATTGTTTTACACTGAGCGTGGCTCCGTTTCATAGTAGTGGCAGCCCTTGCGGCTGCCATGGCCCTTCGCGCAAAATGTGAATGACACCTGATTACCCATCGTATCTGATACGCTTCGTGATCGAGAGGACGACTGAGCTGGCTCGTATGGTGTGGTTCAAAGATGCCTCCGCCATCGCTCACAATGCCCTTGGGCACTCCTCTGAGCCACCTGCTGGCCACCACCCCTGGAAAAAGCGCGAGAGACCGCGCAATAGAACTTCCTCCTGGGCGAGCGTTGTCACGAGGCCGAGCGCCCAGGCGGTGTACAGCAGATTCCCGTGGGTCAGAGGCACCAGGCCCGGTGTGCCGGCCGTGTCTCTGGTCGGCAAGAAAACCGCCAGATCGTCGAGGGCGATCTGGCGTCCCGTGTGGAGGCGGTCAGCCGGGTAATCCTCGACGAGGGCATTGAAGGCATATGTGGCCTCTCGTTCGTTGCCTGGTCCCCGCACTTGCAGGACCAGCGCGATGCTCTTTACCTGCCGGCGCACCTGTTCCGTCTTCTGCCACAGCTCGTGATTCACCGAAGGCGATGGTGCAACTAGGACCTTTGCCTTCACCGCCCGGAGCAGATCGACGACCTGCGGGGCGGGCAAGCAGGGAGGGATCGGACAGACGATCCCAGCAGCCTGGCCACCCCAGAGCAGCACCTGGGTCTCGAGCAGGTCGGGCAACAGCAGGGCCATGACATCCTGTGGGCCCATCCCCAGATCAGCCAGCAAATTGGCGGTCTGGTGCACCTTCCCCAGGAAGGCACGCGCGGTGAGCGCTTCGCCCGGCTGGGACGGATCCCCCAAGAGGGAGGAAGCAGCGAGCAGGCTGCTCCGGGCTGTTCGTCACTGCCTTGTGCAGCAATGCGTAGGTACTGCCGACAGCCAGCCGCCTGGCCAGCGGAACCCGTTCGAGGCGTTCAATGTCCTCCAGGGTCCGTCGCGTCGAAGCCTGTGGTGACATGCCTCTCCTTCCTCGCTTTCGGCCTGCCAGTAGGACAGGCCATCAGTGGTCATGCCCATGCTTTTCCTCCTGCATGAAGTCTTTATCGCCGTCCTACGGCCAGCACCACCTCGTTCTCCGTATGGCACCGACCATCGAGCGTCGTCGATTGCCTTGCAGTCTCCGCGACGGCCCGCCAAACCTCAGCTTGCTGCTCGGCTGGATACTTTGCCAGCAGCGCGTTAAACCCCGTCAGGATCGCCTGCTGAAAACGGATATAGTCATCGACGGAAGCCCACTCGAGTGTCAACAGCAGTGGTTCAGTCTGCACCGCTGTGAAGCCAGCCTCTGTGAGGAGCTGCTCTAAACGTCGTGAGTCCGCCAGGCTAAATGGGCCGGGCAGCTGGGGTGGAGGCGCTGGCACCTGCAAGACGCGCATCGCCACTTCCATCGGCCACCGGATGAAGGGAACCTTGTGCGGAGGACCCCAGACGGCAGCCACGAGCCGCCCACCAGGGACCAATAGCTGATGCAGCCGTTCCAGTGCTCTCTGGAGGTTGGGCAGAAACATCAAGCCAAACCGACAGAGGACGATCTCGAAGCTGTTTTCCGGAAGGTCTGGCGCCTCGGCATCCATTTCACGAAAGTCGATGTTCTGGAGTCCTAACTCAGCTGCTCGTTCCCGGCCCAGCGCGACCATCTGCGGCGCGAGGTCTGTGGCGATGACATGCCCTGAAGCCCCAACTCTGTAGGCAGCGGTGACAGCAGGCTCACCGCCGCCGGTCGCCACGTCGAGGACACGGCTTCCCGGCTGGATATCGGCTAGCTCCATCATGCGCTCGCTGACCGGCTGCAGTTGTTGCACGAGAAACGGCCCCCAGTCCTTCAAACCGGGCGCGGCAGTATCCCATTCCCAGCGCTGTCCGGCCTTGTACCGTGCTGGATCGAACGGTTGTGTAGTCATGGGATCACGCTTCTTTTCTAGAAAAGGCCTGCAGGGCAGATGGTGCTATCCAGGCTGTTCCGGTGTAGGGATAACGCCGAGTTGTTGCAGCATGCCCAGGGCATCAAAGTTGAGCCAACTTTCGACAAACTTTCCGTTGGCGAGGCGACCGATGACTATTCCTGTTGCGGTCGCCTGCTTTCCCGTTGGGGGGATACCCATCAGCGTGCCCTGATGCGTGCCTGTCGCGGTCCAGCGGGTCACCGCCTTGTCCTCTTCAGCGATCATGCATGCCCGTGAGCAAGCAGCACCACACCATGAAGGGAGCATCATAGTGTGGTGTCATTGGAAAGTCGCATTCAGGCGGTCGCAGGACTGGCCCCGACCTCCTTGAGCCCAGAGCCGGCCTTCACGATCAGCACGATGCTCACCACCAGGACATCGAGCAGCAATCCTAAAAAGGCCAAGAGGGCGAACGGTCCCCCCACTGCGAAAAAGCCGGAGGAGACCACCAGGCTGAGACTTCCCAGGAATTGCACCACGGCAACCACCAGTGCGAACAGCCCAACCCAGCGCGGCAGCACACCCGTCCGCAGCACCAGCACCGAGGCCGTACCGACATGCAGGAAATCTGGAAGGAACGTAATGCTGACCCCAAAGTTCACCACTTCAGACAACGCTTTGATTACCCCAAGGTCCGCTGTTTGTCCAGGAAGTGCTAGACCCATTCCCCAGAAGGTCAGCCCGATCACTACGGTTGCCACCCCTGAACCAAAGAAGAGTGTCGAGAGGTGGTGGGTCTCCCCCTCGGCTCGGGCAAAGACTGTGCGAAGGTAGCCAATGAACCACAGGGAGAACAGGAGTCCAAGCAGAAAGAGGTAATCTGCGGCCTGGGCCGCACCACTGTGGACGGTATAATACGACGCAATCTCTTTGGCAGACGCACCCGCCGCCGGACGGGGTGGCAGCGCGAACAGTGAGATGAGGCTCAGCAGCACAAAGACCAGGCCTGTTGCGGCTTGAAGCCGATCCCATAATGATTTTCCCACGTTGATCTCCTTTCCGTAGGGTTGTTCAGAATACGAACTCATTACTCTGCTGCTGCCTTACGCGCATGGAAGTTGATGCCCTGCGTCCCGAACGCTGCGGCACTACTCGCTTGAGGAGCGCCACTGAAGACGTCCGCTTGCGTAGACTGTCACTCATACTACCCTCCTTATATCCCTGCTCTGTGCAGCCAGACAGGATGTGCCAGCCACAGTATCCCAAGCAGCAGCAGTATGATGCCGATGACTAGGCTCAGACGCTTGCCGCCTGGCACCGTCTTTTCGATCACCATGGCGCCAGTGAGCGCAGCCATCCCTGCCAGATTGCCCACGCCGACCCCGAACATGACCAGCATCAAGGCCCAACAACAGCCCAGGCAGAACCCGCCATGGCGTAATCCCAGCTGCCACGCCGTACCCACGCCCTTGCGGTAGTAGTGCAGGAAGAACCCCAGGGGCGTGCGACACATGTCCAGGCAGCGCTCCTTCCAGGGGCTAAACTGGAAGAGACCAGCGACGGCGAACGTCACCGCCCCGATGAGCCAGGAATGCACTGCCAACCACGGCCACAGGGCCACCAGGCGATGCACCAGCGTGTCTCCCAGAAAGGCCCCTGCGGCAAATGCCGTCCAGATCACGGCATAGCCAGCCAGGAACGCCAGAGGAACCGCCACGGGACGGGCTTGTCTGCGACCGGCAAACACCACCAGGTGGACCATGGGCATACTCGATGGCAGCATCATCGCCACCGTCATCACCTGCCAGCACAGCAGGAAGATCTCCAGTGCGGCTAGCCAGGGCAGGCCGCTGGCTTGCAGCAGGTAGTGGTGGTCGAGCAAGAAGGTCTGATGCGAAAGCACCGCCAGCACGAGCACTGCCCACGCTGCAGCGACCAGCACCCAGGGCCATAGCACGGGCACCCGACGAGACGGAGGAAGATGGCCTGGTGTGTCCCTGGAAGCTCTCAAGTTCTGCATCGGGTACCCCCTTTGTTCACTACCCAACGAAGCGGAATGAGCCCTGGATGGCATTATGGTTCTGCAAGTCCAGGTTGTGACCCAGCGCCGGAACCTGCGAGCGGTAGTATTCAGCCCTGCCCACATAGGCTGGAGAACCTGGAATGGTCGAAAAGACGCTCTCGTGCAGCGTAGTTGGCTCCCCCGTCGGCCCAGTCAAAGGCACTAACTCTGCCTCGACCGTCTGACCGATGATGAGGGTCCCTTTGCCCTTCTCGACCGTAAAGGTGATGGGGACGCGCTCGACCCCAACCACCTCACCGATCAAGGCAGCCAGATCGGCAATCGGACCGCCCAGTTTGCCTGTGAACACCGACAAAAGAGCGTCTTGCTGCGCTGGCGTCGCCTGGTCATCAACATAGGCCAGCGCTCGCCAGTTGCCCGCCAGGACATTGCCCGGAATATGCACACTGATGGCAAAGGTCAGGCCTGAGACATCGACTCCCTGGATGGTGCCGCGGTCGATATGCCAGCCTAAGGCGGAATCGCACGTCCCTCCATCCGGATCCGCCCCCACCCAACAGGGGCACAGGACGCCGCATGAGCAGACCTCTAAGAGGCGTCCTTCCAACTGATACGTTGTTCCAGCTTGTGTCGTCATGTGCTTGGTTCCTTTCTGCTTCTCTCAGAAGAAGCATGTGCTCTTGAGTATCCTTTTAACCGTTTGTGAAACAGGACAGGCTCAAATCCTCGCTTTGTGTGTGTCCTTGAACGACAGAGATGAACCTCAGACTCTTGAAAGTGGATGGAACCATCCACTCGGAAAACGATGCGGGTCTCCCTTTTTCAGCTACCACTTGCCAGGGCAAGGTACTACCCGGTCTGCCCCGGCGCAGGGATCAGGCCGAGTTGTTGGAACAAGCCGAGCCAATCCACCTGGTGCCAGATTTCCACGAACTGGCCGTTGGCTACGCGGGCGATGGCGATTCCTGTGATAGTTACTTGCCTGCCGGTCGCGGGGTGAGGGCTCGGTGCCAGGATATCACCGGTGTTGGTGCCACGAGCTGTCATGCGCACAACTACCTGGTCCCCTTCAGCGATCAAGTCCTCAATCGTGAGATGAAAGTCAGGGAAGGCATGGAGGATCCCGGCGATCCATTGTTTATCTTCTTCGCGGGTGCAAACCTGGGGCAGGCCAGGATCATGGAAGAGGAAGTCGGGGGCATAGAGCTCATCAAAGACGGCAAGATTGCCCTGATTCTAGACCTTCTCAATGAGACGACGAACGAGCGCCTTGTTCTCTTCGGGTGACATAGAGCTGTTCCTTTCTTTGATCATGTGCTCATGCTCTCCTCTTCCCATCGCTTGCCAGATCAGGCAAGATGGTAAGGAGAAGCGATAAGCATGATTCCGGTCTGCGAGGGATGCGTCCCAGCGATGCTGGCGAGCAACAGGAGAACACCCAGCAGAAGGACAATACCCAGGAGAACTCCAAGGATGCTTACCACGACGGCCTGCCGGATCACTATTCTATTCATCTTGTTTTCCTCTTGTTGCTGCTGGCTTCTCAGCCCGACATGCTTCTTTCTCACGTTCTATGGGAGGACCGGTGTCCCACCGATTAATGGATTCGGCGCCGGTACAGGCGAGCCAGTCAAAGGCTGGCCGAGGACGATACTCCCGATAAGCAAGATGAGGCACACAATGAGGAGCAGCCATAAATAGATGAACCTAAAAGGATCATCCCGCAGCCGCGCTCTCAAGGTAGCGCGTACGAGTGCAATGAGTACGCCCACCGCACCGATGCCGCCGATAATAGTAAAAGCCACATCTAAAGCCATAGCTCGTCTTTGACCTCCGATTTCTTTTGCGTAGACGCCTGAGAAGCCAGTGAGCATTCTTGCACAGATTCTTTTCTGTTGGCCTTACTGTCTTTGGAGGGTGTCTGTCTGAGCACATCCCTCCTGGTCTGACACTCTTCTCATACGCGCGTTGCGTACTATGATGCCATCTTTGCGAGACTGTTGCGGTTCCTCTCGAGTACGACCTAGGGGTGCAGTTCGCCCCGCTGCACCCTCGCCAGCAGGGTCATCCAGGCAAAGATTTGCGGCAAAGAGCGGGGCAAGCTGAAGCTGTAGGGGAGATCATGATCGCCACCAGGTCCGCTTTCTAGCGCTTCCCGTCGCCTCTCGAGAGCACTCATGCCCCTGCTCTCCAGGACGCTTCCTTCCCCGCCACGCTCGTTCCCTGCTGGTGGGCTGATCACCGCAATGGCTCCCCTCTGAAGCTCTGTTTCTCCCTCACGTTCGGATATGCTCCGCACCAGCATCGGTGGGCGGAGCATGCGCTCACGGAGAAATTGTGCTGCCGTCACCGAAGTGGAGTACAGCCCCTGGTTCTCCTGCTCGAGCTGCTCTGCCAGGCCCACGCGTTCGGAGGAGGAGAAGACCCGCAGCTGATCGTGCGGAAGGGCACGAAAGAGCCGCAGGAATTGGAACAGAGTATCCAGCGAACTGAGGACCGTCGATTTCCACTGCCAGGTCGGCGCTGCATCCTCCTGGATTGCTACACGATAATACATCTTGTGCCTCCTTCCCTTTGGTACGTTCAAGACACATCCACCAGGCCAGGATCGTCTCTCTGTGAGCAACTTCATCTCACTTCACGAGTAAGACCTTCTGCTCCAAGTCTACTGTGTGGAAGGCAAAAGCACACCTGTAGAATTACCTGTTGCACTACCAGTCTTTGCGGGAGCAGAAGAGGATGATGGCGAGGGATACCAGTAGAATTACCGGGGTGGTGCTTACACGTGAAGACGGCTGAGCTTTCAGCTCAAGCGCATGGAGGCATTTCAGGGGACCAGCAGAAGGGACAGCAAGGGAGTGTTACACCACATGATGCTCTATGGCGTAGCGAGTCGCCGCACTGCGCGAGGAGACCCCGAGCTTGCTGTAGATCAAAGTCAGGTGCCAGTTGACCGTGCGCGGACTGATGACGAGTTGCTCGGCTATCTGGGCATCGGAGAGCCCCTGGGCCACGAGACGGAGCACCTCCACCTCACGGGCGGTCAGTCCTGCTGGAGAGGAGGGATGACCTGTGGGAGCGGCCGCAGAGGAACCCGGCGCTGTCTGGGCAGGCGGAAGTCGCGGCGTGGCCTGTGGCGCGAAGGCCTCAGGCGAGGCGAGCACCTGTGCAGGGGTCATGGTGCGCCCCCTGGACCTGGCCTCTTCGAAGGCCGACTCGCCCAGCTGGCTGCGCACCAGGGCCACCATGCGTTCATAGAGCGCCTGTGGGATGGCGACGCTGCGGGACTCGCGGAGGGGCTCGGCCACTCCCCAGAGCAGGGCTGCCCAGGTAGACAACCCCAGAGCCGCGGCCATACAGCCCAGCCCTTTGAGCCCGGAGGCGATGTAGTTCGTGTGCTCGATGTCCAGGGCAGTAGACAGGCCCTCTTCATACCACTGGCGGGCTGCCGCATGATCTCCCCGCAGTGCGTCCACACCCGCTAGAAGCAAACGCGAACGCGCCACGTTGCGTCGATCTCCCACCTCGGAAGCCAGCCGGGTGCTGTCTGTCAAGAAGGCCTCCGCCTGGCTGAGTTCCCCTTGCTGGAAAGCCAGTTGTCCCAGCAAGCTCTTGACCATGGCAATCCCCCAGGTATGGCCGAGCGCTTGATAGAGGGCCAGGCTCTCTTCCAGCAGGGTCCGAGCGCGTGCTTCATGATCCTGACTCAGCTCGGCACGAGCGAACTGGAACAAGACGACACTCATCAGCACCTTGTCACTTCTGGCTCTGCACTGGATCAGGCCTTCCTCGAGCCAGGCAATCGCACGCGGGGCGTCTTGCTGGTACCACGCCAGGCGACCCAGGTGCGAGAGCGCAGCGACGACGAGGTCGCGATCCCCGAGGGCTCGAGCAGAGGCCAGGGCCTCCTCCAGGCACGCCTGCGCCTGGGCGTAGTCGCGCCTTCCCTGCATCAGGGCTGCTCCGCGCAGGATCAGGCCGAAGGTCATCTGCAGTTGGTCCCCTTGCTTCTGCGCGAGTGCCAGGGTTTCGTTGGCGACCGGCTCTAATCCGCGTGCGTCGTTCTGGCTCCATAGGATCGTTCCGAGAACGGCGAGCGCCTTGAGGCGTACGGGGGCTGCTATCGCCTCGGCATCTGACAGGAGTCGCTCCAGCACGTTGCGCCCCTCACGCAGATGTCCTCGTCCAGCCCAGAAGGCCCGCAAGGCAGCCCCCAAACGCAGAGCCAACCCCCTCTCCTCCGCACCTCCAGCCGTGGCTGCCTGGAGGATGGCTCGCAGGTTGTCCAGTTCTTGTCCCAACCGATCAAACCACCGCAGCTGTTCGGGACCCAGGAGGTGTGGCTCGGCTTGCTCCGCGAGCTCCAGGAAGTAGTGCGCATGCGCTCGACGTGCGGCTTCCAGTTCACCTTGCCGCTCGAGGCATTCCAGCCCGAACTCGCGGAGCGTCTCTAGCATGAGGAGCCGTGGCTCTTCCCCTTCGCGCTCCGTTTGCTGCACCAGGCTCTTGTCGAGCAGAGACGCGACTCCCTCAAGCACCGAGGAGGCCTGCTCGCCGCCCGCCTGGCACACGGCTTCGGCAGCCTCGAGGGTGCAGCCGCCGACAAAGATGGAGAGCCAGCGGAAGAGGCGCTGTTCCTCTGCTGTCAGCAGGTCATAGCTCCACTGCAGCGTGTTGCGCAGCGTCTGCTGGCGGGCGGGCAGGTCCTGTGCACCCCCCGTCAGGACCTCAAGCCGATGGGAGAGCCGCTTCAGCAGCGCCTGCGGTGGCAGGAGCTTGGTGCGAGCCGCGGCCAGTTCGATGGCCAGCGGCAGACCGTCCAGGTGCACGCAGATCTCGGCGATAGCGCGGGCATTGACAGAGGTCAAGCGAAAGGCGGGCTGGATGGCCTGCGTACGCAGCACAAAGAGATGCGCTGAGGCCCTCTGCATGAGCGTCTCAGGCGATGGTATCTGTGTGAGATCGGGCACCGCGAGTGGCGGGACAGGAAACTCGTGCTCCCCGGAGAGGTGGAGGGCAGTCCGGCTGGTGACGAGCAGGCGCAGGCCAGGACAGGAGGCGAGCAGGGGCGCGAGCTGAGGTGCCCCCTGGACCACCTGCTCGAAGTTGTCCAGCAGCAGCAGCAGGTGCCGCTCGCGCAGGGCGGCCCGCACCTGCTCCTCCGGGGGGAGCTTTGTGACTTCCCACAAGCCGAGCGCCTGGGCAATGGCCGCCATGACGCGGGCGGGGTCGCTCACCGGGGCGAGCGGCACGAAGCAGGCGCCATCGGCGAAGTCGGCGCCCAACACGCCTGCGACCTCCAGGGCCAGGCGCGATTTGCCCACGCCCCCGGTGCCGGTGATGGTGAGCAAGCGCACCTCTGGACGCGAGAGCAAGTCACAGATCGCCTGCACCTCCTGTTCGCGACCGATCAGGGCCGAGAGTGGCACCGGGAAGCTGGAAAGCCAGGGTTTCGCGCGAACTGCTTCGTGTGGCCCCTGTGCTCCTGTGGCTCGCCGCCGATGGGTCCTCGCTGGGGAGGAAGCCTCAGCGGACGGTCTGGTTCCTGCTCCCAGGCCAGGTGTGTCGAGCGAGCCATCTCCTGCCCCCTTGCTCCCCAGGGCACCTGCCACGGACTTCAGACGCTCAAGCGTCAGCTCCTCCGACTGACCCAGATAGGCCCGGTGCAGCTTGCCTTGCCGTGTGCAATAGGCGCGCCAGTACGCACTCCCACGCCTGTTGCCTGCCCGTTCTTTGTGCGCCGTGAAGGTCCCGTGCTCACTGCGAAAGGTGAAGGTCGAGGCGGTCTGGAGCCAGGTATACCAGTCGGAGGAGTCTACCACGATCTGTACGGGAGACCCGTCCCGCAGGTCGGTGAGGATGCCATCCTGGATGATCGGGGATGTCTGAGCCATCGCTGCCTCCCTTGACTGCCGTCTGCAACCGCACAGGGATTCCCGAACAGTATAGCACATGTTCGGGAATCCTTTCCAGAAGGTTGAGCCAATAAAACCTCCGCCACATTCCACTTTTTTACTCCACACGCAGAATAAGTTAGTACGAGTGTTCTCACGCGGAGAACCGGCCAGGCACATGTACCCCATACTCCTCACCGGACCGCGTGAGCCGCGCATAAAAACCAGGAAACTTTACGTTTATTTATTTCGTATAACAATATGAATAGAACATTTGTTTCATTACTGTCCTGGTAGATGAGTTCTCTGAAAGCTCTGTACAAGGTCATGGTCGAAATAATCACACGAAACGACAGGCATATACAACTGATTTCCCAGCGAGAACTGCGCGATCCGCTCTACCGGGGAGAATACGTCCGGGCCTACTGTCATATTCATGGCAGCGATCACCAGCGTTCCCTGTCCATCAATCGCAGGACCGGGTGGGGACATTGCTTCAATGCCACCTGTGAAGCCACTGTGCTGGTAGAGGAATGGAATCCTCAATTAGCGCACCGTTTCCTATCCTTCCAGGACCAGGAGATCTCTCCTGTTACACACCCGTTAAGCCAGCCTTTTCAGACGCGATCACCGCGCCTTGCTCAACCCGTGTTGCTCCTGCCTTCACCTACGCCTCCCCAGTGGCAGCAGGAGGAGCGGCGCGCACTGCTCTCCCTGGACAAATTGATGCGTAATGCCCTGGTACAATCCGCTCGCGCACAGGCCTACCTGCGTGAGCGTGGCATCCCGCTCCAGATTGCCCGCGCATCAGGTATTGGCTACCTGCCGCCCGAACTCCTGCGCCTGCCGGAATTGCGAGCAAAACGGCCACTCTTGCGGCGCTGGACGGACCGCTTGCTCTTACCCCTGCACACACCTGATGGCCAGGGCTACATCGGGCGCTCCCTGTGGCGCTGGGTCCCCGGTATGGATGAGCACCTGCACAAATCCATCCTCGATCGATCCAGGACAACTCGTCGCTGGGTCAAAACCAACCCGGCTGGCTGGTTCGGCTATGACCCGGAAAATCATCCCGGCAGCCTCGTCCTGGTAGAAGGAGCCTTTGATCGACTCGCGCTGCTTGCCGCCGGCATGCGACCGGCTGACGTGATAGCGCTGGCAGGAACAGCGATCCGCCCCGATTGGATTCCTGCGCATGTGACTACCGTAATCCTGGCCTTGGATGCCGATCCTGGGGGCGACCATGCCGCTGAACGGCTGGTAGATCAGCTAGAGCAGGCGGGCATTCATGCCGAAGTCTGCCCACCCCCACGCGATGGCTGGGGTACAGATTGGAGCGAGCGCTGGCGCAAGGTAGGACGAGCGAGCGTCCGCCCACTCTTTGAAGCACGGGCCCTACTCGCATACAGTATGTCTGGTGGGAAGAAAGGGGCATGAAGACCTTATAATCTGGTTGTGCTCTGACCACATTTTCGCTGTCATAGATTGTAAATTTCCCTCTATGTCCATACTGCTTTTCACATATTCCAGATCATTGGCCTTCTCGTGGAGCATATTCAACACCTTTCTTCCTTTCCACCCTCTTTCCACTGCTGGGCAGCAATGAACTCCTGCGAACGTTGGGCCGCTCGGGTGAGAAAATCCGCGATGATTGCAAGTTGATCGTCGCTGTATGTTTCAAGAAAGTCCCTAAAGTGCTCTTGCAATGAGTTAAACAGCCGGGTCAGTTCCGTAAGCCGTTCCTCGTTTCGTTCCACAATGACACGGCGACGGTCATGGGTATCACGTACCCGTCGCACAAACCCTTTGCTTTCAAGTCGGTCAAGCAAGCTCGTCACTGAAGGGGTCGTCAACCCGGTGTGATGCGCAATTTCACCAGCAGTGAGGGAGCCGAGCCGGCTCAGGAGAAAGAGCGCCTTCTCCTCTGTAGCCCCAAGTCCCACCTGTTCAGCCATACTTGTGTGAAAAAAGACCGCTGTAGTGCTACTTTCACGACTCGCGTTCATGACAGCCTCAATAAGATCCTTCCGATTCGAAGGAGACGATGAATGATGACTTGACACATCTGTCCTCCCACTATATAATTAGATAAAGCTAGATATTAGTTTCATCTAGATATTAGTTTGATTTAGCATATTCTATCACAGAGTGGGATGACACAGATAGCTATGAGGAGAGGTCTATGAACCAGCGGTTTCTCACCAGATTTTTGCTTGCATGCGGCGTGATAGGGCCGCTGCTCTTCATCATTGTATTTCTGGTTGAGGGCGCCACGCGTCCAGGCTACAGCGCGTGGCGGCATACCGTGAGTCAGCTCAGCCTGGGCGACCAGGGCTGGATCAACACCGTCAACATCATCGTGTGCGGGCTATTCATGCTCTGCTTCGCCATCGGACTCCGGCAGGTGCTGCGGCTGCGCAAAGATTCAACCTGGGGACCACGACTGGCCACGCTCTGCGGTGTGCTCTTCATCATGTTGGGCATCTTCGCGGTCAACCCCGGTCTCGGCTACCCCCCAGGCGTTGCTCCTACTTACAGTCTGCATGGACTTATCCATGCAATCGCCGCCACGGTCTTCTTCGGTTGCCTGTCTGCACTCTGCTTCGTCCTGAGGCGGCCCTTTGCGGGCGATCCCGCTTGGAAGGGCTGGGCGCTCTATTCCAGTATCACGGGGGCCGTGGTGGTTGGGTTCTATATCGCAGCGTCTGTGGTCACGACTCTTGATATGAATGGAGTCCTGCCAGACGCCCCAGGCGGGCTGCTCCAGCGTATCGCAATCATCAGCGGCTTTGGCTGGATCATGCTCCTCGCGCTCCGATTATTCGGGCGGCAAGCTATCTCAATCGAGAGCAGGCCACCCGAGTAGCGATGAAGAAACAAGCCCCACTGGATTCGCCGTCCGCGCCGTCTCGATGTCGACCTCGGGCGTGACCTGGCCGATAGTTTCGGACTTATAAAGAGCAGTAGTGGTAGCAAATGTAGGTAATTTGCCAGGCATTCACAAGTGGTAGAATAACTTCAGGATGTGATCTCAACAGCATGACTCACCCGGGGTGAATCATGTTGTTTCCTCATTCAAACATCTGGGAGGTTACAATGCAGCAAGACGCTGATCTACTCGATACCCTGCGCGCCGACCTGGCCGAACTGACTGCCCTGCACGCCCCTTCCGGCTCCGAGCAGCCCGTGATCGCCTGCCTGCGCGATCTCTTCGCGCCGCTGGTTGACGCGATGGTTGTGGATCACATGGGCAACCTCATAGCTACACGTGAAGGTCCAGAGGGCGCGCCGCACGTGGTGGTCTCGGCACACGCCGATGAGATTGGAGCTATAGTGACAGGTATAGAGCCCGAGGGGTTCCTGCGACTGGCGCCGCTGGGTGGAGTGCAGTCCAGGCTGCTCGAAGGCCGCGCGGTGTGGGTAGGTGGACATCCTGGAGTTATCGGGGCGCGCTCCGGTCATCTGACGCCTCAAGAGGAACAGGGGCGGGGCGTATCTATAGCCGACCTGTACGTCGACCTTGGAGTCGATGACGCGGCGTCAGTCGAGGCGCTGGGCGTGCGCGTGGGTGATCCGGTAGTGGTCATCTCCGAACTGCGCACCCTGGCGGGTACGCGCGTATCCGGCAAAGGCATCGATAACCGTGCGAGCTGCGTCGTACTGCTGCACCTATTACGTCGCCTCAAAGGGCAGCCCCTCCCCTGCCGCCTCACAGCTCTGGTAGCGGTCCAGGAAGAAGTTGGCCTGCGCGGCGCAACAGCGGCCTTCGCGCGTCTCCAGCCGGACCTGGCGATCGTACTTGACACATTTCCGGCGGCAGGCACACCCGATACGCGTCATATGGCCTATAACGCACGTATTGGACAGGGAGTGCTCATCACGCCTGCATCCGGCTCGGGAGACTTTGGATTCCTTTTGCCGCGTGCTGCCCGCGATGCCATCATAGCAGCGGCTCAGCGTGCAGGTGTGCCTTACCAGCTCGCAATCGCCAGTGGCGGCGTGACCGATGCAGCCGCCGCGCACCTGGTTGCCGGCGGCATTGCTACGCTCGAATTGAAGATTCCACGCCGCTACTCCCACTCGCCCGTCGAACTGCTTGACCTGCGCGATCTCGCTGCAGTGCTCTCTTTAGCACAGGAACTCGTGCTGCATCCCCCGGCGACCGGGGAACTATCCTTTCTGGGCACCGGTGAAAAAAAGGAGTAATGTTTATGTATCGTCCCCTTCCAGGTGATCCATTAGAGAGGCTTGACACGCCCTCTATGATCGTTGACCTTGCTTTGATGGAAGCGAATATCGCCAGATTAATGAGTCATTTTCGTGCAAAGCATGTCCGTGTCAGGCCACACCTGAAAACGGTCAAGAGCTCTGAACTGGCGCATATATTGCTCGCAGCAGGGGCAGTTGGTGGTTGTGTTGCCAAGGTCAGCGAGGCCGAAGTAATGACCCAGGCAGGGATTGAAGACCTTTTGATTACCAGCGAAATCGTGGGCAGGCCGAAACTGGCGCGGCTCGTAGCACTGGTACAGCAGCATCCACACATCAAAGTAGTGGTGGATAGCTTGACTGGGGCAGAGCAGCTCAACCGGGCAATGCGTGATGTACAATTGAAACTCAACGTATTGATAGATCTCAATGTCGGGCAAAACCGCTGTGGGGTCATGCCAGGAGAAGCAGCCCTCGCGTTGGCCCGGCACATCGGAAAGATGAGTAACCTACAACTCGTTGGCGTCCAGGGCTACGAGGGTCATTTACAGCACCTGCATGACCCCAGTGAACGTGCGCAGCGCTGCCGTCAATCAATGCAGTTGCTTACCTCCACTGCTGCCCAGCTGAAGGCAGCAGGCTTCGCTATCGAAATCGTTACCACCGGTGGCACGGGAACCGCTGAGATATGTGCCAGTTGCGATGGCGTAACTGAGGTACAACCCGGCTCATTCATTTTCATGGACACCGACTATCGCAATGCCCTCGGCCCAGTCTACTCCAATGCATTGACCATACTATCCACGGTTATCAGTCGACCAGCTCCCAACAGAGCGGTGGTAGACGCGGGTCTCAAGTCACTCTCTATCGATAGCGGCATGCCCGAACCCAGGGAACTTCCCGGCGTAAAGTATCGACCAGGAGGCGATGAACACGGTATTTTAACGTGGGATGAGAGCACAGAGCAGTCACACATCGAGCTGGAAGTGGGTGATCGCATAGAGTTTATCCCCAGCCATATCGATACGACGATCAACCTGCATGACGACTACTATGCCTATCGCAATGGCAAGCTCGAAGCCATCTGGCCGGTTGCAGCGAGAGGAAAAGTACAGTGAAAACAATGGGAACTCAAACGAGGTTCAGTAGCATTTGCTTCCATCCATGCAGAAAATATGCCCCCGGGCATGTTATTCCTGCCGCCACTTCCCTGTGACCGCATATGCCCCCTTTATCTACCTGAGGATAGTATTCCCTTATGACACGGGCAGTCGCATCAATTTGCGCGTGTGGTGGGGTACCCGTCTCATAATCGCCCGACAGCGCTATTCCAGCACTGCTGGTATTCACCGCCCAGTTTCCAGCATGCCAGCCTATCGCTGTATCTTCCAACAATCGCTCAGCCGTTCCATCGGGTCGGATCAACCAGTGATAGGCGAAAAAGACCATCTTGCCCTGCCGGAAGTGGCCGGACCAGACCGGTTCCCCTCTGACCTGCCTCCCCTGTACATTATCTGCCAGGTACTCAAAAGCGTACTGCCGCACCAGGCCAATTGCCGACAGCTTACTGAGCCGTATCCCTGGCTCCTCTTCCGTGTGATGAATGACAATGGTATCTACAGGCCGCCGCTCCCGGTCAAGGTCTGGACCTCGTTCTGCCAGGGCCATCCGCTTGCTTTCCAGCAGCTCTTCCACCAGTTCATACACCTTGTGCCTGAAAGCCTTCAATTGAGCATCATGATGCACCACCGGGAAAAACAGGCCGCGCAGCTCATCCTCTACGCGGTTATACCAGTCATGAGAGGTAAGCCTGCTTTCCCAATCTGCTCGCCGGAAGTCCAGGTCCATCTCGTTAACGCTCCTCACTCATCAGTATCAAGTGTTATACGTATATTGTGAACTACTTTCGCCGCTATGAAAAGCTCCACTCAAGAACGGGCCAGGAAAAGATGAGGAATACCCCTCCCCTTATGATATGATTACAGCAAGGACATGCGAGACTGGTGTACTGTTACCCTTGATTTGAAGGACAGAAATGTAGGGGCGACCCTTGTGGTCGCCCTGAAATGACTGTAGCGAGAGGCAATCCATGACCGAAATATGTGCCGTACTTGAGCATACTGGTGCTACTCTTGCTACTCTTCATGAACACAGTGGCGAATTGTTGAGCGAACTGGTAGACATCTCCCGGCGCCTGTTAACGCCTGCAACAGTATGTGCCGTCCTCCTCGTATCTCAGCATGAGGAACTACCTGATAGCGAAGCGTCCAGTCTACTCGCGAGTTTGGGAGTAGACCACCTGTATATCCTGGAACATCCGCGCCTGGCCCGCTACTCGACAGAAAGTTATGTCGATGCGCTGGCATGGTTTATCCAGCAGCGTGCTCCTATGCTGGTGGTGACAAGCGCAACACCGGATGGGCGCGACTGGACGCCGCGCCTTGCAGCGCAGCTTCGTCTCCCCTTCGTTCCCAACTGTCTCAGCATCGATATACATGATGATGGCCTCTTTGCACTGCGCTCGATCTATCAAGGACGCGCATATGTACAAACCCGCACTGCTTTACACGGGCGTACCGCGCTGGCAGCGCTTGTCCCCGGTGTGCGCGGCACGCCTGCCAGGGTACAGCAGAATCACGCCTCAACGTCGGAGTTGGGAATCACGAGCTTCGTGCCTGAGCTTCAACAGCGTAACGGCCAGGAGCACATACGCCATATCGCCATACAGGCTCCATCGCCTGAAGAGGTGGAACTGGACGCTGCCGAGCGCATTGTCGCGGGAGGACGTGGCGTTGGGCAGGAAGGATTTACCACCATCGCCACCTTTGCTCATCTCCTCTCCGCCGCCGTAGGAGCAACGCGTGTGGCAACCGATCTTGGTTGGGTTGAACACGCCAGGCAAATCGGCGCCACGGGCAAAATTGTACATCCGAAGCTCTACATCGCCTGTGGCATCTCCGGCGCCGCACAGCACACCAGCGGCATGAGCGAGGCACAAACGGTAATCGCCATCAATCCCGACCGCGGCGCGCCCATCTTCGCGTTAGCCGACCTGGGCTTGCTAGGCGATGCCAACCAGGTACTTCCACTCGCGACAAAGATACTCGAACAGTCTTGATCGCTAGATATGTGGTACACTCACGTTATCGAAACAAATGGGTCTCCATCCATCCGAATACTGGTGGCGAAGTGCCCATAACCGGCGAGCGCAGCGATGCCGCGTGCGTAGGGGCCGATTATGCACATTGACGAATTAATGCGGCTATCACGAGCACAATTGTGTCCGCATTTAATATTCAATCTGCATTATCGCGCCCTGGGGTTGGGAGGGTGACCCGCCATTGCATTCGCCACCAGTATCCCTCCGGGTGAAATGTCTGGGTGAACCGTAGGGCCCGAATTTATCGCGGCCACCAGGCTAAGCTGCTTGGATACGGCAGCTCGAGGATTTTCGGGGGAACTGTAGGGCGCGATTTATCGCCGCCACCGCCGATTTATCGGCCCGCTCTCGTAAATCCCCCCAAAGATGGAGAGCCAGGCAAGTATAACAGCCAGCAAAGGACAAGTCTAGGACTATGCAAGAATTTGATGCTATCGTTGTCGGTGCAGGCCCCGCCGGAAGCAGCGCTGCCCTGGCAATGGCTCGCGCGGGGCTACAGGTGGCATTGATCGAGCGCGGCGAGTACCCGGGAGCAAAGAACGTCTCAGGGGCCGCTCTCTACGCACCCGGTCTTCTTGCTGGCCTGCTGCCCAACTACTGGGAAGAAGCCCCCGTAGAGCGCTATTTGACGCGCCGCGTCATCACCTTCCTCGGCCAGGAAGCAGCCGTCTCCCTCGATTTTCGCACACAGCATTTCAGCCAGCCGCCTTACAACGGCTTCACTCTCTTACGCCCCAGGTTCGATCGCTGGCTGGCCAGTAAAGCGGAAGAAGCAGGAGCCCTCCTCATTACCTCTACCGTCGTCGATGATCTTCTTTACAAAGATAAACATGTCGTTGGCGTGCGCTGTCGTCGCGAAGAGGGAGATCTCTATGCTCCCATCGTGATTGCCGCCGATGGTGCCAATTCATTCCTTGCTAAGAAAGCAGGCTTGCAGCACGAGTTTCGTGCTGACGAGATGACGCTTGGCGTCAAAGAAGTGCTGCGCCTCGACGAGCACACTATTGAAGAACGCTTCAACCTCAATGGAGATGAAGGCATGACCAATGAATACGTGGGCTATGCCTCAGGTGAAGTCAAGGGTGGTGGCTTTCTCTATACCAATCGCGATACGCTTTCAATTGGTGTCGTAGTACAGATCGCGTCGCTTGCCCAGAACAAAGCGCGTGCCTACAACCTGCTCGACCAGTTCAAGCAGCATCCCGCTGTTTCCCCGCTCGTGCGCGATAGCACGACGCTGGAATACTCGGCGCATATGATCCCCGAGGGCGGCTGGGCTATGCTGCCCGCGCTTTCCCGAGCAGGCTTCATGGTTGTGGGAGACGCGGCGGGCTTCGTCTTCGCCGCTGGCCTCTTCCTGGAAGGCATGAACTTTGCTATTGCGTCGGGGCTTGCCGCTGCTGCTGCCGCGCAGCAGGCCCACGCCGGTCATGATTTTTCAGCGCAGAGTATGGCGCGCTACCGCAAGCAACTCGAGTCGAGCTTCGTCCTTAAAGACTTGAAGAATTTCAGGCGTACACCGGCCTTTGTGAATAATGAAAGATTGCAGAACGTCTACCCGGACCTCTTCTGTGACACGATGGAAAATATTTAC
>Ga0137371_10001423_pt1 | contig 19054 bp, 20 predicted proteins | sample SagtaG_7_FD_104919 | JGI IMG/M metagenome (GOLD analysis project Ga0137371, IMG submission 104919) | Vadose zone soil microbial communities from Sagehorn Ranch, Mendocino, California, USA - Sage1_R_40_16 metaG | ecosystem: Environmental > Terrestrial > Soil > Vadose zone | place: USA...
GAGGCGTTTGGTCTCGAGGACGCCGGGCGGGAGCGCGCAGAACAGGGCGACTGGTTCGATCGCACCGACGTCCAGATCATCGAGGAGGACGGCGAGCCGATCGGCTGCCTCGCGCTCACCGAGCATCCTGACCACGTCTTCCTCGACCGGATCGCGCTTCTGCCCGCCGCGCAACGGCGCGGGATCGGGACGGCTCTGATCCGGGAGCTGATGGCCCGTGGGCGTCCGATTCGCCTCAGCGTGCGCGTCGACAACCAGGCGATCCGGCTCTACGACCGGCTCGGCTTCCGCGTCACGGCGGTCGAGCACCCGCGCATCCGGATGGAGTGGACGCCCTAGAAGGCATCGGCCACGCGCTCGAGCCGCCCGTCCCGGACGGCGACGACCTCGAACGAGACGACGAGCGGCGCGAGCTCGGGCCGCGCGGCGAGCCAGCTCTCGGCGGCGCGGCGGAGGCGGCGCTGCTTCTCCGGGCCGACCATCTCTAGCGGGTCGCCGCGGCGGTCGCTCCGCTTCTCCTTCACCTCGACGAAGGCGAGGCGGCGGCCGCGGCGGACGATCAGGTCGAGCTCGTTGCCGCCGGCCCAGACGTTCGTGCCGAGGATCCGCCAGCCGCGCAGCCGGTACCAGCGCCTCGCTCGCACCTCGGCCGAGTTCATCCGGTGGAGGCGAGCCGTTCCAGCAGCTCCTCTTCGCTGAGGTAACAGAGCGCCTGGAACGAGCGCCGGTGCACGTCGGACGGGCCGCGCGCGCGCACGACCGCCGAGTGGGCCGGTGTGATGTAGCCGACGTGCGAGGCGAAGCCGTAGTGCGGATAGAGCGCATCGAGGCGCCGCATCAGCCGGTCGCGGGTGACCTTGGCGACGATCGAGGCGGCGGCGATCGCAGCGCTCTTCTCGTCGCCGTCGACGACCGCGACGTGCTTCGGTGCGCTCGGCCCGAGCCGGAAGCCGTCGACGAGGCAGGCCTCGGCGGGCGGCGCGAGCGCGTGGAGCATCGCCCGCAGCCCGGCGAGGTTGGAGCGGTGGAGGCCGTTGCGGTCGATGTCGCCGGCGGGGATCACGCGGACGGCGACCTTCTCCGCACAGGCGAGCACGGCGTCGAAGAGCTCCTCGCGCCGCTCCTCAGTGCACTGCTTCGAGTCGTTGAGGAACGCGAGCGGCCGCACCTTGTGGTCCCGCAGGCAGCTGTAGTCGAGCAGCACGCCTGCGACGACAAGCGGCCCGGCGAGCGAGCCGCGACCGGCCTCGTCAGCGCCGGCGACGAAGCGCGCGCCGAGCCGGCGGTCGAACTGGAGCAGCTTCAGGCCGGTGCGCTTCACCGGCGCGAGGATAGCGCGGGCCTCAGCCGGACTTCGTCAAGAATGTGAAACGAGCTAGCGCTGCTCGGCCGGGACGGCTGCCTCGGCCTCGGGTGTTTCGGCCTCGGGTGCTTCGGCCTCAGCCGCCGCGGCCTCGGCGGCCACCAGCTCGTCGAGCTCGGCCGGCGCCTGCGGCTCGACGTCCGCGGCGTCAGTCGCGGTGGGCGCGGCCTCCCTCGCTTGGAGCGTCCGGTCGGCGCCGCCGAACCGCCGCTCGCGGACGCGGGCCTTCTTGCCGACCTTGCCGCGCAGGTAGTAGAGCTTCGCGCGGTTGACGTCGCCGATCGCCTGCACCTCGATCTTCTCGATCTTCGGCGAGTGGAGCGGGAACGTCCGCTCGACGCCGACGCCGAACGACTGCTTGCGGACGGTGAACGTCTCGCGCACGCCGGAACCCTGCCGCTTGATCACGATCCCCTCGAACACCTGGACGCGGCGGCGCTGACCCTCGATCACCTGGAAATGGACGCGAACCGTGTCCCCCGCCTTGAACTGGGGAAGCCCGCTGCGCAGCTGACCGCGCTCGAGTGAGTCGATGATGTTGCTCATAGCAAAGGACGGCCGGCGGCCGACGCCGAATGGTAGCCGAGGAGCCCGGAGCCCGCGTTTTCGAACGAGTTCCTATAGGCGTTCGAGCACGAGTCGCACCTCGTCCGCCCGCGGCACGACCTCCTCGACCCGCACGCGCCGGCCGCCGAGCCGCAGGACGTCGCCCACGGACGGAACCCGATCGAGCGTCAGCCGTCCCGTCGAGACCACGGTGTCACCCTCCCGCTCTTCGTAGCTGCAGACGACCGGCACGCCAAACGGACCCTTTCCCGTCACAGAGAAACGGCCGAGAAGGTCGCGCTTTCGTCGGCGATACCGACCAGCTTCTGCCGCTCGCGCGGCATCGGCTGCTCGATACCACTTCGTCCTACTCGCGCGCCCCTCTCGGCGCAGAGCGCAAGGTAAGCCACCGGCCGCATCTCCCGCAAGAGGGCCGCTCGCGAAAAGTGCGCTCTTTGCGAACTTCCGGCACTACGGAAAGCCGATGCGGTTCGGCGGCCAGTAGATGAAGAAGACCTTGCCGATCAGGTTTTTCCGCGGGACCGCGCCCCAGCGGCGGGAATCGCACGACTGGCCGCGGTTGTCGCCCATGAAGAAGTACTCGCCCACGGGGACGTGCCACGTCTTGTTGCGGTTCTCGACGTCCTGCATCCGCCGGAACGTCTGGACGTACGGCTCGTCGAGCTTCTTGCCATTGATGGAGATGAAGCCCTTTCCGTCCTCGTGCACGGTGTCGCCGGGGAGCCCGATCAGCCGCTTCACGAACGTGCCACCGGCGCCGCAGGCCTGCTGGGCCGCGGGCGGGGTGTTGAAGACGATGATCTCCTTCCGGCGCGGATCGCGGAAGTGGTAGATGAACCGGTTCGCGAGGACGCGGTCCGAGAAGCGCTTCTCGCAGTAGGGCCCGGGCTTTGCGCAGTGGAGCGTAGGCTCCATCGACGAGGACGGGATCCGGTACGGGTTCACGACCCAGGCCTTGATCGCGAGGACGATCGCGACGGCGCCCACGATCGTGATCACCCAGTCGAGCGCGACCCGCCATCCGTGCGGCATGTTCGGGAACAGGCGGCCGAGCGGATCCTTCATCTGACGTGCTCCCGCCGCCACGCCTCGATCTTCGCGTGGTCGCCCGAGAGCAGCACCTCGGGAACGGTCCAGCCGCGGAACTCCGCCGGCCGCGTGTAGTGCGGGTACTCCAGTCCGCCGCCGAGCTCCTCGGAGAAGCTCTCGTGCTCGCCGGAGCCCTCGGCGAGCGCGCCCGGCAGGCGGCGCGCGATCGCGTCGACGAGCACCATCGCGGGCAGGTCGCCGTTCGAGAGCACGTACGGCCCGACGGAAATCGCGTCGGTGGCCAGGTGCTCGACGATCCGCGCGTCGAAGCCCTCGAAGCGCGACGAGAGCAGGGTCAGCGCCGGCTGCGCTGCGAGCTCCTCGACGATCGTCTGCGTCAGTGGCCGTCCCTGCGGCGTCAGCGCGATCACCGGCCGCTCCGGCGCGCCGCCGTAGACGGCGTCCAGCGCGGCCGCCACGACGTCCACGCGCAGCACCATCCCGGCGCCGCCGCCGTACGGCTCGTCGTCGACCTGGCCGGCGCGCAGCGGGGTCGTGTCGCGGTAGCTAAAGAGGCGGAGCTCGAGCTCCGTTCCAAGGACCGTCGCGAGCGGCCGCTGTTCGGTGAGCCAGGCATAGGCATGGGGGACGAGGGTGAAAACGTCGAGCTGCAAAGGAAGGGCGCGGCTGAGGTTATCCGTGGTCGGCGAATCCCGGCGAGACAACGATTCGACCGCCGTCGAGATCGACCTGCCGCACGCAGGCCCCGACGAGCGGCAGCACGAGGCCGGAATCGAGCTCGAGCACGTCGTTCGCCGGATACTCGAGCACGTCGGCGACGCGCCCGAGCTCGCGGCCCCCCTCCTCCTCAACGCGCAGGCCGACGAGCTGGAAGACGTAGTACGCGTCCTCCTCGGGCGGCGGCAGCTCCGCGCGCGGCACCGTGAGCACGGCGCCGCGTTCGACCGTCCGGTCGAGCCGGATGACCGGGCGGCCGCGTGCCTGCTTGGAGCCCTCGATCCGCGCCGGCTCGCCTTCGACGTAGAGCGTCGCCCCCTTCGCGAATCGCTCCGCGGCGGTGCTCGCCCCCTCGACGAAGAACGAGCCGTCGAGGCCGTGAGGCTTGCCGACGCGGCCGACGGGGACGAGCTCAGACTCGGAGGTCAAGAGTCTCGAAGAACGCGGTCGCTTCCGTCGGACTTGCCTGCGGCCACTCCTCCGGGTAGCCGGTCGCGGCGATCGCCTCGAGCGCGGCTGCGACGTCGTACGGCGTCCGCCGCAAGTCGATCGGCCCGCCGTCGACCTCGCCGAGTAGAGCCCAGAACGCACCAGGCGCCTCTTCGTAGGGCATGCCGACGCTGCCCGCGTTCACGACCTGCACGGGGCCGACCGCGCGTTCGAACTGCATGTGCGTGTGCCCGCAGACGACAAGGTCGGCGTCGACGCCGGCGAACACCGGCTCGAGCCGCTCGCCGGGCGTCGCCGACGTGAAGACCTCGGTGTCGTTCCGGGGTGTTGCGTGGACGAAGAGGACGTGGCCGACGCCGTCGAGGTCGAGCTCCAGCTGAGGCGGGAGGCGATGCAGGAACGCGATCTGCTCGTCGCTCAGGCGCTCGCGGACCCATTCGAGCACGTGCGCGGGGGCGTTTCCCTCCTCGCCGGGCATGAGCTCGCGATCCGCGTTCCCGCGGATCCAGCGGACCCGGTCGCCCAGCGTGCGCAACCGCTCGATCGTCTCGGACGGGAACCCGCCTGCGGCAACGTCGCCGCCGACGACGATCAGATCGACGTCCTCGCTCTCGACCTCGGCGAGGACTGCCTCGAGCGCGGGCAGGTTGCCGTGGACGTCGTAGAGCGCGGCTATACGCACCGCGTCAGTCGACGATCTCGAGCTGGACGCGACGCTCGCCCCGGCCGACGCTCGCGCGTACGACCGTGCGGAGGGCGCGCGCGATCCTTCCCTGCCTGCCGATCACCTTGCCGACGTCGTCCGGCGCCACGTGCAGCCGCAGGAGCAGGCCTTCGTCATCCTCGACCTGTTCGACGCGTACGGCGTCGGGCTCGTCGACGAGCCGGCGCGCAAGCTCCTCGAGCAACTCGGCCAGATCAGACCACCTGCCCGGTCTGCACAGAGCGGTCGAGCTGATCTGTACGGACCAGCTCGATCAACCTGTACTGACCAACCTTGCTCAACCTGGTCTGATCAGGTCTGGTCAACCCAGGTTCTTGGCCTTGAGCAGCCGGGCGACCGAGTCGCTCGGCTGCGCGCCCTTCGCGAGCCAGTCCCTGACCTTGTCCTCGTCGAACTCGATCAGCGAGGGCTCGTGCTGGGGGTTGTAGCGCCCCACGATCTCGATGAACTTGCCGTCGCGCGGGGAACGCGAGTCGGCCACGACGACGCGGTAGATCGGGTTCTTCTTCGAGCCGACCCGCGTCAGTCTCATGCGTACCGCCATCTACCTCTTCGCCTTTCTCTTTCGCTTGCTCTTGGACTTGCGCGTGGCGGAGGGGCGTGGCGGGCCGCCGCCGCCGTTCGGCGCTCCCGTCGGCTGGCCGGGCAGCGCCGGCATCTTGCCGGTGCCCATCTGCTTCATTAGCTTCGCCATCTGCTTGCGACCCTCGATCAGCTGGTTCACCTGCTCGACCGTGGTGCCGCTGCCGGCCGCGATCCGCCGCCGCCGCGAGCCGTCGATCACGTGCGGCACGGCCCGCTCGCGCGGGGTCATCGAGAGGATGATCGCCTCGACCCGCCCGAGTTGTCGCTCGTCCACCTGGTCGAGCCCCTCGAGCTGCTTCCCGAGGCCCGGGATCATCTTCATGATTCCCTGTAGCGGACCCATGCGGCGCAGCATCTTGTAGCTCTTCAGGAAGTCGTCGAAGGTGAATTCGCCGCGCATCATCCGGCGCTCGAGCTCCTCCTTCTCGTCTTCCTCCACCGCCGCCTCGGCACGCTCGATCAGCGTCAGGACGTCGCCCATGCCGAGGATGCGAGACGCCATCCGGTCTGGATGGAAGTAGTCGATGTCGGCGAGCTTCTCGCCCGTCGACGCGAGCTTGATCGGCTTCCCGGTGACCGCCTTGACCGAGAGCGCGGCGCCGCCGCGCGCGTCGCCGTCGAGCTTCGTCATCACGACGCCGTCGAAGGCGACTCGCTCCTGGAAGGTCTGGGCGACGTTGACGGCTTCCTGCCCGGTCATCGCGTCGAGCACGAGCAGCACGTTGTGCGGCCGCGCCTCCTTGCGCACGGCCGCGAGCTCCTCCATCAGCGGCTCGTCGACGTGAAGGCGGCCGGCCGTGTCGAGGATGACGACGTCGCGGTTGTCGGCGGCGGCCCGGTCGAGCCCGTCGCGAACCGCCTTCACCGGATCGGTGCGCTCCGCCGCGTAGACCGGCACCTGGATCTGGTTGCCGAGCTGCTCGAGCTGGTCGACCGCCGCCGGGCGCTGAAGGTCGGCCGCGACGAGGGCGGGACGGCGCCCCTCCTTCCGGAGCAGGAGCGCGAGCTTGGCCGCGGCCGTCGTCTTGCCCGAGCCCTGAAGGCCGGCCAGCAGGATCACGGTCGGCGGCCGCGGCGAGAAGACCAGCTTCGACGAGCCCGCGCCCATCAGCGCCGTCAGCTCCTCGTGGACGACCTTCACGACCTGCTGGCCCGGGGTGAGGCTCTTCTGCACGTCGGCGCCGAGCGCGCGCTCGCGCACGTGGGCGACGAAATCCTTGACGACCTGGAAGTTGACGTCGGCCTCGAGCAGCGCGAGACGGATCTCCCGCATCGCGCGGGAGATCGCCTCCTCGTCGAGCCTGCCGCGCCCGCGCAGGTCGCCGAGCGCGTGCTGAAGCTTGTCCGAAAGGGTGTCGAACACGACCGGACAGTGTACTGGCGGCCCTGATTCCGCCTTTGAAAGGGGAAGCACCGCGCCTACACTCTGGGCATGGCCGCATGTAGCAGATGCGGCGAGCACAATCCGCCGTCAGCCAACTTCTGTCTCGCCTGCGGGGCGCCGCTCGCGCGCGCAGCGCCCGCGCCCCCGTCCGCCCGGAAGACGGTCACCGTCCTCTTCTGCGACGTCGCCGAGTCGACGCGCCTCGGCGAGCGGCTCGACCCGGAGTCGCTGCGCCGCGTCATGTCGCGCTGGTTCGAGTCGATGCGCGCCGTCCTCGAACGGCACGGGGGGACGGTCGAGAAGTTCATCGGCGACGCGGTGATGGCCGTCTTCGGCGTGCCGCGCCTGCACGAGGACGACGCCTTGCGGGCGGCGCGCGCCGCCGTCGACATGCGGGCCGCGCTGGCCGAGCTGAACGTGGAGCTCGAGCGCGACTGGAACTTCCGGCTCCAGATGCGGATCGGGGTCAACACGGGCGAGGTCGTGGCGGGTGACCCCGCCGGCGGCCAGACGCTCGTCACCGGCGACGCGGTCAACCTCGCGAAGCGGCTCGAGCAGGCAGCGCGCTCGGGCGAGATCCTGATCGGCGGGACGACGAAGCGGCTCGTTGAGAACGCCGTCCTCGTCGAGCCGCGCGACCCGCTGCCGGTGAAGGGGAAGTCCGAGCAGGTCGAGTCCTGGTGCGTCCTCGCCGTCATCACCGGCGCAGCCGCCTTCGCGCGCCGTCTCGACTCGAGGCTCGTCGGGCGCCGCGAGGAGCTCGCGCGCCTGCAGCAGGAGCTCGCCACGGCCGAGGCGGAGCGCACGTGCCGGCTCGTGACGGTGCTCGGCCCGGCGGGAATCGGCAAGTCGCGGCTCGCGGCCGAGCTCGCCGCGGTCGCCGCCGACGAGGCGACAGTGCTGACCGCCCGCTGCCTTCCCTACGGCGACGGGATCACGTTCTGGCCGCTGACGCAGCTGCTGCGAGACGTCGGCGGCGACGACGGCCTGCTCGCAGCGCTCGCGCACGAGCCGGACGGCGAGCTCGTGGCCGAGCGGGTCCGCGGCGCGATCGGTGAAGGCTCTGCCGCGGGATCGAGCGAGGAGACGTTCTGGGCCGTCCGCCGGCTGCTCGAGGCGCTCGCGCGCGGACGGCCGCTCATCCTCTGCCTCGAGGACATCCACTGGGCCCAGCCGACCTTTCTCGACCTGATCGAATACGTCGCCGGCTGGAGCCGCGACGCGCCGATCCTGCTCCTCTGCCTCGCGCGGCCGGAGCTTCTCGACGACCGGCCGGCCTGGCTTGCGGCCGAGCCCGCCGTCCTGCTCAACCCGCTCTCGGAGGAGGAGGCAGAGGCGCTGCTCGACGAGCTCGCCGCCGAGTGGCCGCTGTCGCCGAGCGCGCGGCGCCAGATCATGGAGGCCGCCGAGGGGAACCCGCTCTTCGTCGAGCAGCTGGTGGCGATGCTGGCCGAGGAGACGCTCGACGGCTCCGCGCCGGCGATCCCGCCGACGATCCAGGCGCTGCTCTCTGCGCGGCTCGACCGGCTGGCGGCGCCGGAGCGCGCGGCGCTCGAGCGTGCCTCGGTCTTCGGCAAGGAGTTCACCCGCGGCGCGATGGCGGAGCTCTCGCCCGAGTCCGAGCGCGCCGGCCTCGGCCCGGCGCTGCTTTCGCTCGTCCGCAAGGACCTGATCCAGCCCGACCACACGAGCGTCCTCGGCGACGACGGCTTCCGGTTCCGCCACGTGCTGATCCGCGACGCCGCTTACGCCGGGATCCCGAAGGAGGTGCGGGCCGACCTGCACGAGCGCGCGGCGGCGTGGATCGACCGCGCCGGCGCCGACGACGAGCTGCTCGGCTACCACCTCGAGTGCGCGTACCGCTATCGCGAGCAGCTCGGCCCGCCGGATGCGCGGGCGCGCGCGCTCGGGGCCCGGGCAGGCGAGCTCCTGGGCCGCGCGGGTCAGCGCGCCTTCGCGCGGGAGGACATGCCCGCCGCGATCAATCTGCTCGACCGCGCGCTCGCGCTCGGCGACGGCGCCGTCGACCGGCTGGAGATGCTGCGCGACCTGAGCAATGCGCTGTGGGCCTCGGGCGAGTCGGCGAGGGCGAACGAGGCGCTCGCCGAGCTCGCCGAGCAGGCGGCGGCGGCCGGAGACGTCCGCCTCGGCTCGTACGCCCGCCTCGAGCAGGCGCTCCGGCGCGACGCGACCGATCCGCACGCCTCGAGCGAGGAGTTCCTGCAGGTGACCGAAGAGGCGATCAAGGTCTTCTCCCGCCTCGGCGACGATCTCGGCCTTGCCCGCGCGTGGCGCTACCGCTCGTACGTCTCTCGCCGCCGCTGCCGCTTCGCCGACGCGGAGGTCGAGAGCGAGCGCGCGCTTCTGCACGCACAGGCCGCGGGCGACCCGAACGAGGAGGCGCGCAGCGCCGACTCGCTCTGCACGGCGCTCCTCTTCGGACCGGCCGAGGCCTCCCGCGCGATCCGCCGCGGTGAGGAGCTGATCGCGGGCAGCCGCTCGAACCTGCTTCTGCATGCGAGCGTCGACAGCTCGCTCTCGGCGCTCTACTCGCTGCACGGCGACTTCGAGCGCGCGCGCATGCTCTACCGGCGGAGCGCGGCGACCTACGACGACCTCGGGCTGCTGCTTCCGCTTGCGGCACTGACGCAGATCTCGGGCGTCGTCGAGCTGCTGGCGGGCGATCCGGTCGCGGCCGAGCGGGAGTTCCGCCGCGGCTACGAGATCGTCTCGGCCGCGGGGGTGCAGACCGATCTCGCCGCGCAGGCGGCCCTGCTCTCCTTCGCCCTCCTCGCCGCCGACCGGCACGACGAAGCGCGACCGCTCGCCGAGCAGGCCCGGCGGCTCGTCAGCGCCGAGCACCCGATCGCCTGGGTCGTCGCTGCGACGGCGCTCGCCCGCTCGCGGGCGCGCGACGGAGATCTCGCCGCCGCCGAGCGAGAGGCGCGCGGCGCCGTCGAGACCGCCGCCGGCACCGACGCGCTCAACCTGAGGGCCGAGGCCCTGATGGCGCTCGCGGTCGTGCTCGACGCGCGCGGCGCGGCGGCCGAGGCCGACGACCGGCGGCGCGAGGCGCTCCGCCTCTACCGGCAGAAGGGCAACGTCGTCTCCGCCGAGCTCGCCGCGCGACGGCTCGGCACGCCCGCCCTCTGACCGGAGCGGCTCGGCCGCGATGGGTAGCGACCGGCCCCGCGGGTAGCAAAGTCGGCGACGCCGACGGAAAGGAGAGCTGGCACATGGCTGACGTCGTCAAGGTCGTCACGATCATCGGCACATCGCCCGAGAGCTTCGCGAAAGCCGCCGACGCGGCGGTTCAGGAGGCGGCGAAGACGCTGCGCGGGATCACCGGCGCGGACGTCGTGACGATGAGCGCGAAGGTCGAGGGGGACCGGATCAGCGAGTACCGCACGACGGTGAACATCGCGTTCGCGATCGAGCGCTGACCGCAGCGGGGAGCGGCCCGGCGTTCAGCTTCCAACGAGGGCGCGCGCGCATTCCTGCCGAGCAGATCTCTCAGCCGCCGACCACGAGCGCCCGGGCGAATTCGTCCGGGTCGAACGGCCTGAGGTCGTCGAGCCGCTCCCCGACTCCGATCAGCTTCACCGGCAGCCCGAGCTCGTAGGCGATCGGGATCGCGACGCCGCCCTTCGCCGAGCCGTCGAGCTTCGTCAGGGCGACGCCGGTGACGCCGACGGCCTCGCCGAAGAGGCGCGCCTGCTGGAGGCCGTTCTGACCGGTCGTCGCGTCGATGACGAGCAGGGTCTCGTGGGGTGCGCCCTCGAGCTTGCGCTCGATCACCCGCCGCACCTTCGCCAGCTCCTCCATCAGGTTCGTCTGCGTGTGGAGCCGGCCGGCGGTGTCGACGATGACGACGTCGCTCCCGCGCGCCTGGGCGGCCGCGACCGCGTCGAAGGCGACCGCAGCCGGATCGCCGCCCCGCTCCGAGCCGACGAAGTCCGCGTCGGCGCGCTGCGCCCAGATCTCCAGCTGCTCCTCCGCGGCCGCGCGGAACGTGTCGGCGGCGGCCACGAGCACCGAATGCCCGTGCTCGTGGAGCCGCGAGGCGAGCTTGCCGATCGTCGTCGTCTTGCCGGTGCCGTTGACGCCGACGACGAGGATCACGCTCGGCTGCTCCTGGACGTGCAGGATCCCCGGCTCGCCCATCAGCTGGGCGATCTCCGCGGCGAGCGCCTCGTTCAGGTCGACGAGGTCGGCGCGCGCCTCCAGGCGGCGGACGAGCTCCGCGGTCGCGCGCACGCCGACGTCGCCCGCGATCAGCGCCTCCTCGAGCCGCTCCCAGTCGTCGGCGTTGCCCGGATCGAACGCCGCGGCCGCGAGCTCACCGGTCAGCGCACGCCGCGACTTCGAGAGCGAGTCGCGCAGCCGGGAAAACAGGCCTGTGCGCTCGCCCTCGGGCTCGGGGCGTGCGTCCGGCTCCCCGAGCAGCTCTGCCCAGGTTCTCGCCATGAGCGCGGAACGTTAGCCTCAGGCCGCGGCCACGTGGCGCTCCGTGGGCTCAGAAGCCGGCAGGCGGGCCTAGGCCACGCCTGCTGCGGCCGCTTCCTGGCGCGGGAGCCGTCGCGAGACGATCTGGGAGACGCCGTCGCCGCCCATGGTGACGCCGTAGAGGATGTCGGCGGCCTCCATCGTCCGCTTCTGGTGCGTGATGACGACGAACTGCGCGCGGTCGGCGTAGCGGCGCAGCAGCTCGACGAAGCGGCCGATGTTCGTGTCGTCGAGCGCGGCCTCGACCTCGTCGAGCAGGTAGAACGGGCACGGTCGCGCGAGAAAGAGCGCGAACAGGAACGAGATCGCGCCGAGCGCCTTCTCGCCGCCGGAGAGGAGCGAGAGCCGTGTCACGCGCTTCCCGGCCGGGCGCAGCTCGATCTCGATGCCCGGCTGGTCCTCTTCGTCGTCGGATTCGGTCAGGCGCAGCCGCCCCTCGCCGCCGGGGAAGAGCGTGCCGGCGATCTCGTGGAAGTTGCCGCGGACGGCCTCGAAGGTCTCGGCGAACAGCCGCTCCACGGTCTCGGTCAGCTCGGCGCGGAGCTTCTCGAGCTCGGCGAGACTCGCCTCGAGGTCGGCGCGTTGCGCGGTCAGCTCCTCGAGCCGCGCCTTCTCGGCGTCGTAGGCCTCCTTCGCCAGCGGATTGACGGCGCCGAGGGTGTCGCGCCGGCGCTCGAGCCGCTCGCAGCGCTCGGCGAGCTCCTCCCGGTCGTCGCCCGCGGCGGGCTCCGCGCCCGCAGCCTCGAGCCGGCGGCGCGCCTCACCCGCCTCGGCTTCGAGACGCGCCACCTCGACGTCGATCGCCGAGAGCTTCTCCCCCGCCTCGCCCGCGGCGCGACGCAGCTCGACCTCGGCGGCGCCGAGACGGCGCAGCTCGCCGCCGAGCTCGCCCGCGCGCGCTGCGCCCGCGTCGACGCGGGCCCGAAGCGGCGGCTCGAAGCGCCCCACGGCGGTCGCCCCTGCGAGCAGCGCCTCGTCGAGACGCGCGGCGCCGGCTGTCAGCCGCGCCAGCACGTGCGGCCGCGCGCGGCGGCGTCCCGCGGCCTCGATCCGGGTCCGTAGGGCTTCGACCTCGGCGAACGCCACCTCCGCCGCGCCGGCGCGCTGCTCGGCCTCGGCGGCGGCCCGCGCCGCGCCGCGCGCGCGCTCGGCAAGCTCCTTCGCCTCGGCCTCGAGCCCGCGCCGGCGCGCCTCGAGCTCGAGCAGGACGGCCTCGGCCGTCTCCCCCTCGAACCAGAGCTCGCCGCGCTCGGGGTCGTAGCCGAAGCCCTCGGCCGTGACGGACGGGGCCGTCGCGGCGAGGAGCTCGTCCTTGGGCACGACCGGCAGCACGAGCTCGTTCGGATCGCGAACGAGGACGCGCAGGCTGCCGAGGCCCGCCGCAGCGGCGCGCTCGAGCAGGGCGAGGCCGTCGCGGAGGTCGCCGGCGACGAGCGCCGCGGCGCGCGGCCCGAGCGCGGCCGCCACTGCGCGCTCGCTGCCCGGCTCGACCTCGAGCAGCGACAGGGCGAGCCGGCCGCCGAGCTCGCGCGCCGCCGGCGGCAGCCCGTCCCGCTCGGCCAGCGAGCGCTCGAGCGCCGCCAGCTGCTGCTCCGCCGTGCGCGCCTCCTGCGCGAGCGTGTCGCGCTCGTGCACGGCGTCGCGCGCGGCGGCACGAGCCTCGAGCGCGAGCCGCTCCAGCTCGGCCGGCGCAGGGCCCGGCTCGGGCGCTTCCTCCGGATCGGCCGGCGGCTCTTCGCGCTCCCGCCGCACCCGCGCAGCGAGGCCCGCAGCGGACTCGCGCCGCAGCTCGAGCCGGTCGGCCGCGCTGCGCAGGCGGTAGAGGGCCTGCAGCGCAGCCTCCCGCCTCCCAGCCGCGTCGGCCAGCTCCTCCTCGGCCTCGTTGCGCTCGGCCAGCAGCGACTCGAGCTGCTCGTCGACCCTGCGCCTCGCGAGGACCGCGGCCGTCTTCCGCCCGCCCGCCTCGGCGAGGCGCTCCTCGAAGGCGGCGAGGTCGAGCTCGGCGATGCGGGCTTGCAGCGCCGCGATCTCGCCGCGCAGCTTCTCTGCGCGCTCCGCCGCGGTTGCCTGGAGGGCGAGGGGCCGCAGGCGCTTCCGCACCTCCTCCTCGCGGTCGCGGGCGCGCTCGACCTGCGCGGTGACGCGCGCGAGCTTGAGCTCCGCCCGGTGGCGGCGAGCCTTGAACTTCGCGAGCCCGGCCGCCTCCTCGATCAGCGCCCGCCGCTCGTGCGGCTTCGAGGACAGGATCTCCTCGACCTTGCCCTGGCCGATGATCGAGTGCATCCCGTGCCCGAGGCCGAGGTCGGCCAAGATCTCGACCAGGTCGAGCCGCCGCACCGCCGTCCGGTTGACGAGGTACTGCCCCTCGCCGCCGCGGTGGAGGCGCCGCGTGATCGCGAGCTCCGAGTAGTCGAGCGGGCCCTTCCCGTCGGCGTTGTCGAACAGGAGCTCGACCTCGGCAGCCTCGGCGGGCGCGCGGCCCGCCGCTCCGGCGAAGAGGACGTCATCGGGCTTCTCGGCGCGCAGCTCCGATGGGCTCAGCGAGCCCGCTGCCCAGATGATCGCGTCGGCGACGTTCGACTTCCCCGAGCCGTTCGGGCCGACGACGACAGCGACCCCCGGCTCGAGGCGCACCTCGATCGGCTCGGGAAACGACTTGAAGCCGCGCAGCTTGATCGAACGCAGGTACACGCGCCCGAACGGTAACTGGGACCGCGGATAGCGCGGTCCCAGTACCCCAAATAACACTCTGTTACTTGGCGGCTGCTGATGCGCGCTCGCCGCCGAGGAAAACACGGCGGAGGCGCTCCAGGCGTGGGCTAGCTAGTCCGAGTCGTCGCGGAGCAGCGGCTCGTCCTCGCGTTGCCGCTCCCCGTCGTCCTCGACGTCCTCGGATCGCGGGTCGTCGAAGATCAGGAAGACCCCGCGCGCGTCCTGCCGGCCGCGGTTGCTCGGCGGCGGCTGCTCGTCCTTGGGGCGTTTGCGTCCCACGTCAAGTAGACGCCAAATGAGGCGGAACCTTTCCCTTTACTCGACCTCGGCCTCCAGCTCGGCCGCAACGATCTCCGGCTCGATCTTCGCCAGGGCTTCCCTCGCCGCCTCCTGCTCGGCGGCCTTCTTCGAGCGCCCGGCGCCCACGCCGAGCTGCACGCCGTCGATCATCGCGGCGCACGTGAAGCGGCGGTCGTGAGGCGGTCCTTCGACCTCGAGCACCGCGTAGTTGACCTGGCGGCCCTGGCGCGCGAGCGCCTCCTGCAGCTCCGTCTTGTGATCGACGTGGCTCGTCAGCGCGTACTCGATGCGGCCGGAGAACGCGTCGACGATCGCACGCTCGATCTTCGCGAAACCGTGCTCGAGGAAGAGAGCGGCGAGCGCGGCCTCGAGCAGCGCCGCGAGCACGTTGCGGTTGCGGACGAGCCGCGCGAGCTCGTCCGTCGGCGTGTCGACCGCCCGCTCGCCGAGCCGGCGGCCGAGACCGAGCTCGCGTGCGACGACGGCACAGCTCGCCCGCGAGACGACGTGGGAGCGAATCTTCGCGAGCCGTCCCTCCGAGAAGTCGGGGTAGCGGCGGTAGAGCTCGTGGGCGACCGCGAGCTCGAGCACGCTGTCGCCGAGAAACTCGAGCCGTTCGTACGACTCCGCGCGGTCGACGGCCCAGGACGCGTGGGTGAAGACCGGCTCCGCGGCCCGGAGCGGCAGCTTGTCGATCAGCCGCTCGAGCTCTTCCGGCCGTCCCCGCGGCGCGGCGCTACTGGTGCGAAGAGACGTAGTCGACGGCCTGCCCGACGGTCTGGATCTTCTGTGCGTCCTCGTCCGAGATCTTGATCCCGAACTGGTCCTCCAGCTCCATGATGAGCTCGACGAGATCGAGCGAGTCGGCGTCGAGATCTTCCTGGAACGAAGCTTCCTCCGTGATCTCGCTCTCGTCGATGCCGAGCTGCTCCGTCAAGACTTCCTTGACTCGCTCGAAGACTTCCTCGCGGGACGCTGCCATGTCACCTCATTCGGGTTCGGAGGCCGAAAACGGCGCGATCATAACCTGCGTCTAGAAAAAGCGCCTTCGGGCCGGCGTGTTGAGACCGGCGCAGGCTCGCCGTGACCCCGGGAGCCTCGCATGAGAGTGCGGACGAGAACGGCGTACAGCGCGACGAGGAGCACGTTCCGCGCGACGACGGCCCAGGAGGCTGCACCGGGTTCGTAAGGCTGGAAGAGCGCGAGCACCCAGAGCTGCGTCATCGCCGCGGCGGCGGCGAGCAGGACGGTGCCGGCCGCCGACACCAACGGCACGAGCGGAACGAGCCAGACGAGGTATTGAGGGGAAAGAACCTTGCCGAACACGACGAGGCCGGCGACGACCGCGCTCGCAGAGAGCAGCACGTTCTCGACGGAGCGAGGACCACGCACGGCGATCCACAGGACGAGGAGAACCGCGACGACCTGGACGAGCGTCGACACCGCGCCGACCGCCGTCGCAAGCGACCCGACGACCTCGCGTGACCCGGGCGGCCGCAGCTCGGTATGCGCGTGATGGAGCGCGATCAGCAGCGAGCCGCCGATCGTCTCGAACTCGAGGCCCCGCTCCGACTGCAGCGAGAAGCTGAAGCGCAGGCCTCCGGGGCCGAGGATGGCGAACGGAAGCACGATCAGGACGAGGATCGCGGCGAACCAGGCCAGGATGCGCCGCGCCCGCTCGCGGCCGCCGACCCGAAGGAAGAGCGGCAGCAGCGCGGCCGGGAAGACTTTCGCTGTGGTCGCGAGACCGAGAGCGCCCGCGGCCGCCGAGGTCCGACCGGCAAGGAGCAGCCAGAGCGCGACCATCATGAGTGCCGTCGGCCAGAAGTCGTAGGTATTCAGGAACACCGGGCCGAGCGCGAGCGGGAGGAGCCCGATCATCAGCCCGGCGAGCCAGAGCCGCTTCGCCGCAACATGCTCGCGCTCCAGGCAGGCCATTCCGGCGAGGACGGCGATACCGGCGCAGGCAAGCATCTCGAGGCGGAAGATCGTCTGGTAGTGGGCCTTTGCGATGCCGGCGGGCACGAGGAACGCCGGTATGGACGCGGGCGGATACTCCAGAAAGAGGCTCCGGTACGGGATCGCGCCGGCAAGCATGCGGCTCGCGAGCGTCGCGTAGTAGTGGACGTCGCCGAAGGGTTCGCCGTCCAGCAGTCCGCCACGGCAAACGCACGCGCAGACGCCGAACAAGACGACGGCAGCGACGGCGGGTCCGTGCTCTGCCTCGCGCGATCGTTGAAGCAGGCTCCCGGCCGCGGCTCGGCTCACGCCTTCGTCGGCGCGCGGGCCGGAAGGTTTGCCGCGAGCCGTCCCACGACGTCGTGCTCGACGCCTCGGGCGGCCAGGCGGATTGCGTTCGCGATCGCCGTCGGAGACGAGTTGCCGTGAGCGATCACCGCGAGGCCGCGGAGGCCGAGCAGGTACGCGCCGCCGTAGGTGTCGGGATCGAGGCGCGTCCGCAGGCGGCGGGCGGCGGGGCGGATCAGGAGGCCGCCGAGCTTGCCCCTCGGCGTGGCCGTGACCTCCTCGCGGAACGCGTCGAGCAGGATCTTGATCGTCCCCTCGAGCAGCTTCAGCGTCACGTTGCCGGTGAAGCCGTCGGTGACGACGACGTCGGCCGCGCCCGCCAGCAGGTCGCGGCCCTCCGTGTTGCCGGCGAAGTTGAGCCCGCTCTCGGCGAGGAGCGCGTGCGACTCGAGTGTCAGCTGGTTTCCCTTCTCCGCCTCCTCGCCGATCGAGAGCAGGCGCACCTCGGGCCGCTCCAGCCCCAGGATCTCCTCGGCGAAGACGGCGCCCATATGCCCGAACTGGAGCAGGTGCTCCGGACGCGCGTCGGCATTCGCGCCGGCGTCGAGGAGCACCGACGGCCCGCGCCGTGCGGGAATCGGGACCGCGATGGCGGGGCGGTAGACCCCGGGCAGGCGCCGCAGCTCGAGCAGGCAGGCCGCGAGCATGGCGCCCGTGTTGCCGGCCGAGACGACCGCGTCCGCCCGGCCCTCGCCGACGGCGCGGCAGGCGGCGACGAGCGAGCTGTCCGGCTTGGCGCGTACCGCCTCGGCCGGCTTCTCCTCCATGCCGATCTCCTGCGTCGTCTCGACGAGCTCCAGACCATGGCGGTCGATCCCGGCCGAGCCGAACAGGATCGGCTCGAGCTCCGGAGAACGGGCGTCGGCGGCGCCGGCGGCGACCTCGTCCGGTCCGCGGTCGCCGCCCATGGCATCGACGGCAATCCGCACGCGCGCGGGCAGCTCGGCTGCCGTCCGAGTCATGCACTCCCCGCTAGGGGGTGTCGACGCGGAGCGGCTCGACGTCCCGGCCCCGGTACGTTTTGCACGTCGGGCAGGCGTGATGCGGCCGCTTGGGCTGCCCGCACTGCGGGCAGACGTTCACCCGCGGCGCCGAGATGGCGTGCGTGGCGCGGCGCTTGTCGCGGCGCGACTTCGACGTCTTCTTCTTCGGGACGGCCATGAGCGGCGGGCAGTCTAGCGGAACTACCCGTCGTGGATGGCGGCCCAGAGACGTCAGCGGGGCGCGACGCTCCACCGGCCGCGGCCGGTAGCGTGGCGGACAGGCTGTCGACGAGAGGGAGACCGATGAAGACGCGCACGCTCGGTACGGAAGGACTCGCGGTGTCGGAGCAGGGGCTCGGCTGCATGGGCATGTCCGAGTTCTACGGCCGCACCGACGAAGGCGAGGCGATCGCGACGATCCGGCGCGCGCTCGAGCTCGGCGTCACCTTCCTCGACACGGCCGACATGTACGGGCCGTTCACGAACGAGCAGCTCGTCGGCAAGGCGATCGCCGGCCGGCGGGACGAGGTCGTGCTCGCGACGAAGTTCGGCAACGTCCGCGGCCCGAACGGCGAGCGGCTCGGGCTCCGCGGCGACGCCGAGTACGTGCGCGAGGCCTGCGACGCCTCGCTGCAGCGGCTCGGCGTCGAGCACATCGACCTCTACTACCAGCATCGCGTCGACCCGGACACGCCGATCGAGGAGACGGTCGGCGCGATGGCCGAGCTGGTGGAAGCGGGCAAGGTGCGCCATCTCGGCCTGTCGGAGGCCGGCCCGCAGACGATCCGCCGCGCCCACGCCGTGCATCCGATCACCGCGCTCCAGACGGAGTACTCACTGTGGACGCGCGACCCCGAGGACGACGTGCTCCCCACCGTGCGCGAGCTCGGGATCGGCTTCGTCGCCTACAGTCCGCTCGGCCGCGGCTTCCTCTCCGGTGCGATCCGCTCGCCCGAGGATCTCGACGAGGACGACTTCCGCCGCCAGAACCCGCGCTTTCAGGGCGAGAACTTCCAGCGGAACCTCGATCTCGTCGACCGGGTGCGCGAGATCGCGGACGAGAAGGGCGTCACGCCGACGCAGCTCGCGCTCGCCTGGGTGCTCTCGCGCGGCGACGACGTCGTCCCGATCCCGGGTACGAAGCGCGTCCGCTACGTCGAGGAGAACGCGGCAGCCTCGGACGTGCGCCTGACCGACGAGGAGTTCGAGCGATCGAGGCGGCGTTCCCGAAGGGCGCGACCGCCGGCGACCGCTACGCGGACATGTCCTCGGTCGGGCGCTAAGAACTCGTTTCAGAATGACGCTTCGTCGCCGGGGTGCGATGGGCGGTGCGATGCAAGGACGCAGCGTCGCGTTCGTAGCCGGAGGCTACGGGCGCGACCGAGGACGCGGCAGCGCGGCGTCCA
>Ga0137371_10001424_pt1 | contig 19051 bp, 19 predicted proteins | sample SagtaG_7_FD_104919 | JGI IMG/M metagenome (GOLD analysis project Ga0137371, IMG submission 104919) | Vadose zone soil microbial communities from Sagehorn Ranch, Mendocino, California, USA - Sage1_R_40_16 metaG | ecosystem: Environmental > Terrestrial > Soil > Vadose zone | place: USA...
CGAATGATTTCGATAGCTGGGTCGAGCGCATCGACGAATGGATGCAGCAGTTCGAGCTTGACGCCGATGCCATTCATGAGCAAGAGCGGCGTACTGGTGCTCTTTCCTGAACGGATGGCTATACGCAGTCGCTGACCATTGACGTTGATAGTCCGAATACCTGCCTGAGATGCGCCGTCCGCCTGTGCATCCATGTCTCTGAATCCCTTCTTGTATTAAACCAGCCATAGCGCTCTTCTGTCGGAAGAACAGCGGTGAGCAGAGTCCCGGTGAGGAGTTGAACCTCCTCGCCTCAGCGCAAATTGACCCACACCGTCTTAATTTGTGTATAGGCATCCAGCACGGCATGGCCCATTTCTCGTCCATATCCACTCTGCTTGTAGCCACCGAAAGGTGCAGCCGCATCAAACTGATTGTAGGTATTGACCCAGACCACACCTGCATTTAAGGCTGCCGCCATCTTATGCACCTTTTTCACATCGTTGGTCCAGACGCCTGCCGCCAACCCATAGATCGATTTATTGGCACGAGCAGCTACTTCCTCCACGTCTTCAAACGGCAGTGCTACGACTACCGGGCCAAAAATCTCTTCGCGGGCGATCGTCATATCGTCGCGCACATGATCGAAGACCGTGGGTTGTACGAAATACCCCTGCGCCAGATTACCACCCGGTCGTTCGCCGCCCGCCGTCGTTTTTGCTCCCTCGCGCCTGCCGATCTCGATATAGCCCGTCACGCGCTCGAGTTGCTCCTGCGAGATCAGGGGACCCAGTTCGGTGGCCGGATCAATGCTGGCACCAAGCTTCATCCTACTTGCAGCATCTGTAAGACCGCCCATGACCTGGTCATACACGGATGCGTGAACGAAGAGACGGCTACCGGCTGTACAGACCTGGCCCTGGTTAAAGAAGATAGCATTCATTGCCCCACGTACCGCAAATTTCAGATCGGCATCTGGAAAAATGATATTCGGAGACTTGCCGCCCAGTTCCAGCGTGACCTTCTTCAGATTGTCCACGCTGGCCCGCAAAATTTTCTTCCCTACCTCCGTTGAGCCGGTGAAGGCGATTTTGTCCACATCGGGATGCGCGGCCAGCGCCGCTCCGGCTGTTTCACCAAACCCCGGAACGATATTCACCACTCCCTCTGGAAAGCCGGCCTCGCAGACGAGTTCACCCAGTCGCAAGGCCGAGAGGGGCGTTTGTTCCGCTGGTTTGAGGATCACCGTATTGCCACACGCCAGGGCTGGAGCCAGTTTCCAGGCCGCCATCTGGAGCGGGAAGTTCCAGGGGATAATCTGGCCCACCACACCGACCGGCTCACGCAGGGTATAGGTAAACATGTTCGGGACGGAAACAGGGATAGTCTCACCCTCTAATTTCGTGGCCCAACCAGCGAAATAGCGAAAGTGGTCAGCGGTCAGGGGTACATCGCCTCCCCTGGAATACTTGATGGGCTTACCATTGTCCAGCGTTTCAAGCTGCGCTAACTCCTCGGCGTTCTGCTCGATCAGATCTGCGAGCTTTAAAAGCAGGCGTCCGCGCTGTGAAGAAGTGAGTTTGCGCCAGGAACCGCCCTCAAATGCCTTACGAGCAGCAGCGACTGCCCGGTTGATATCCTCACGATCACCCTCTGCGACCTTTGCCAGCACTTTACCGGTTGAAGGATTGATCGTGTCAAAGACCTTTCCGCTCGCAGCTTCAACCCACTGTCCTCCAATGAGCATCTTGATAGGTTGTCGCTGCAAGAAGGCGCTCTGTATGCTACCTGTTCCATTCGCGGTCATTTTTTATGAACTCCTCAGGGGATTGAAACTAGCGAGCCTTGAAATTGGCCTGACGCTTCTCAATATAGGCAGCGATCCCCTCTTTGGCATCCTCGCTCTGGAAACAGAGTTGCTGCAACTCACGTTCGAGGGCCAGAGCCTCGGAGAACGCGACCTCAGAGCCCGACTGCACTGAGCGCTTTATACGCCCCACCGCTCTGGAAGCCTTGTTGGGAGGGCAGAAGCTGCGAGCAAAATCCATCACCTGCTCCCAGTAGTGCTCCGACTCGTAGATGTAGTTGATGAGTTCTAATGACTGTGCCTCTTCAAAACTCATGAGCTTCCCCTCAACCATCAATTCGATGGCCTTGTTCTTTGGTAGCGCCCGTGCCATACGCTGGGTTCCCCCTGTACCGGGAAGCACACCAAGAGTGACCTCGGGCAGCCCAACCTTACCGGCATTCTTACGCGCGATGCGAATATCACACGCCAGGGCAATCTCCAGACCACCACCAACTGTATGTCCGTTGAGGGCCGCGATGACCAGCTTCGGCGTCTGCTCCAACCGCGTCAATGTCTCATTAGCATGAAGACAGAAATAATACTTGAAAGCCGGCGTAACGGCGTTGAGCATGCTAATCTCTGCTCCAGCACAGAAAAATTTCTCGCCTGAGCCGCGAATAAGGAGCACGTGCACATTCTCATCGAAGCGCGCCTGTAAAATCGCCTCGTCGAGTTGACGCATCATCTCGTAGCTGTACGTATTCGCGGGTGGGTTGGCTAACTCGATGATAGCAACGCCATCGGTTATCGTGTAGTTGACCAGTGTACGTTCTGTTGTCGTCATGGTTGATCTTCCTTTCAATGGTAAGGGTATCTTTATGAGTACGGGTCAGGAACGGGTGCCAACATGGGTCATCCCGGCATCGCCGGGAACGTCGTCATCCTTAATGTACTCAAAAGGTGTACGACAGGTCTTGCAATAATACTGCACCGTCAACAGTTGTTGACCAAACAGCGAAAAGAATTCGGTGTCAGTTGAACTACAGTAAGGGCAGGCGACTTCTTCCCTTGTTGCTTCCTCGTCCAAATGAGCGTGCATGGTTGTTACCCCAACCTTCTTGCTACGGCATCCCACTTCGTCCAGGGAAGGGGCTGCGTCAACTCCCAGGTCTTTGTCGTGGCATTGAAGGCGGCTGGCACCTCGATCTCCAAACTGCTCAACGTTGGCATGATCTTTTGTAGATAGCGGCTGCGCAGTTCGTCGGGGGTCGCGTCGATAACGCCTTCACGGTAGAGGCGTTGTATGTTGGGATCATCATTGGGGCCGAACCAGCAGAGCGTTTCGTCCCAGAGACGAGTGAGTGACGCCGTGAGTGCTGTCCGCACAGCTCCACCAGCCCTGGCTAAACGCCGCACCCATCCTTCACCATGCACAAAGTGAATGCGCTCTTCTTGTATCACTTTACGCGCACGCTGGCGCAGCGGCTCGTAGCTGGAGTTCTGTGCCGCCTCAAAAAAGGTCGTGAACGCGGTATCCAACAGAAAGTTCGTCGCCACGAAGTCGGACCAGCCCTCGAAGTCTTTGTCGAGAAAGGCAAGGTGATAGCGCAAGGTACGCGTCATTGGTTCAATCTGGCTGAGATCCTCCTCGGCTTGCGTAAAGTTGTCGAGCAGTGGATAGAGCGTGCGGGTATGCCCAAGTTCATCCTGGGTCATTGCAGCGGCAGCAACGGCGGCCTCTAATGCAGGTGCCCCATTGCTCCAGTAGGCGTACCTGCGCCCAATGGCCTGCTTGTTGTCGGCGAGCGACGAGAGGACGGCAAACAGGGCCGCATCATCTATACGTGTTGTGGTCATAGACTTCTCCTTAGTGCATTTTCACTTGACCTCTCATAATTTCGCGTGTATACTCTCCTCCGTGGAGGCGGCAGGAGCACGTATACTTTTACGACCAGCTTGAGGGTACTGAAATTGGCATTACGACTCAATGACCGTGACCATAGTTTCACGCGGTACAATGACCATCTCCACCCAGCTAAATTCATCGTAGATACTGCGTGCATAGACCTTCGCCAGTTCGACATCATCGGCCATGACGTTTCCAACTTCATACAATGGCTCTTCATACTTGCGCCGTGCATAGACCTGCCAGACGCGACTTTCGTTAAGCGCCTCACGTCGCTTTGCGGTTGCTATTTGATTCATGCTGAGATCCCCCAGGTACGCATTATTTCAATACCCTCTTCGCTCAAGCGCGCCTTTGTCCAGACCGGGTCCCAGACGATCTCGATACGGACTTCCACGATGCCAGGCTCCTGAAGCAAGCGGGCACGGATATCGTCCATGATAAATTCCATTGCAGGACATCCCATTGCAGTAAAGGTAAGCTTGAGATCAACGATCCCCTCGTGTTCTTCGAGATTGACGATCAGGCCCATATCTACGACGCTGATGGGAATCTCTGGATCAGTTACATCGCGTAAGGCGTCCCACAATACCGGACACGATGGGTCGTGAGAAGGATGAGTGTGTAAAGATGGGTAGGTCGTTGTCATGCCCCTTGCTCCAGTAGACGCAGCATCTCGCGCTTGCCGCGCTGTACCATGCCGACAAACTCCTCGTTCCTGGGCCCACGGGCCTTCCAACGCTTCATCACATCGTCCCATGTGCACGCGCCTTCCTCGAATAGCCAGCGTTTGGCTGTGGCATCGAAGTGCGCCGGGAAGGGACAATCGATGATATATGTTTTCTGTGCTTCATCGTAGTGCACTGGTACCTTGAGTTGAAGCTCGTGACAGAGTGGCACAGCGGTAGACATCCAGATCTGGCGTAATTCGTCGTTGCTATGCCCCTTGAATCCATAGTTGAGTTGCTCGCTGTGTTTCTTTAAGTCATCAGGGAGACCAAACCACTCGATTGTCAGCGGGAACATCCAGTCTACGGCCTTCTGAAGAGCTTCATGGCCACTGGTCGTCTGGTTCAGCTTACGCATGCCCTGTTCGCCATGACGCAGATGAAACGTCTCTTCCTTGTCAACCTTCACCAGGGCGCGCTTCCAGGGTCCGAACGTGGTACTTCGATGGACATCGCCCAGCAAGGTATAGCCCGCACGATCATAAAACGCGTTCGCTACTACCAGTTCTGTCCAACTCTCTAAAGGAATATCGAAGGCGTACGGGTACTTGAAATAACGAGGGTCACGCTCAAAGATCAACTGTTCCGTGTCTACACCAAGATCGCGCAGCAAGCGATATGCGATATGTGCATGTGCCAGCTCGTCCTGAATGATGGACATGGCTGAGCCGAAGGCGTTCAGTGATGGCGCATGCACAGCCGCGATGTAATATGCAGGGGCACTGATCAACTCGGTATCCGCCGAGACGGTGAGAATACGTTTGATCCCTTCCAAATAGATCGGGCTCATATGCTCGACAGACTCGACGAGTTGCTGCTTACGGATACGATCGAGGAGTGCCTCTTCACTTTGTAAGGTTCCGAGAGTGGAAGAAGTCATAAACGATGGTACTCCTTGCTCAGGTGCGCTTTGAATCTACGCCGCGAACGATGCAATCTTTTCTCGGGACAGATGGAGATGTCTCCAGCTATTTATACAATATTTTTTAAACGAACGGTAGAATTATAGGGTAAAAATACGCGAAAGTCAATGCCTGTCATGAAACAAATTTCACCGGACGGTAGGAAAACGGCATATTGACAACGTGCATATTTGACTCTATCATACATTTGAACGAAGAGTAGAAAAGGAAACAAGACAAATGGTCCGGGAACCAGAAACAGTTCAAACACTGAACACGAAGGATAGGAAGCAGAAGGGTACTAAGCGCGAACGCCTGACCCAAAAGGCTATCGTGTCGGCAGCAGCCGGGCTTTTCGCGCGTAATGGCTTTGGGGCTACCAGTCTTGACGATATTGCAGCAGCATTAGGTGCAACCAAGGGAGCGCTTTATTATCACATCAAAAATAAAGAGGAGATTTTACGCCTCATTTTCCTGACCGTGCTGACCGTGAGCGAAGAGCCATTATCTCGTCTTGTAGAAGCTGATCTGCCACCCGCAGAGAAGTTGCGACGAGCGATAGAACACCAGGCATCTACAGCGGCTGACCGCTCGCCTGCTATGACCGTTTTTTTCCGTGAGCAGGCTCACCTGACTGGCCCGTTTGCTAAAGAAATTCTCCTTCGTAAGAAAGCCTACGAATGGTACTTTGAGCAGATCATTATGGAGGGTCAGGCGGCGGGCGCTTTTCAGCCAGATATTGATCCTAAACTTGCTACGTTCGGTCTGTTGGGAATGTGTAATTCGCTTTCGCAGTGGTACAGGCCGGAGGGTCAGTTCTCACCCCGGCAGATTGCCACAACGTTTGCAAATATGATTGTGAATGGTTTAACGCTCTTGCCCTCCCCTCTTCCAGGAGGGGATCTCAAGCATAAGCATTGACTTTCCCAGAATTTCAGCGTATAATTCTACCGTTCGTTCAAAAAGTTTAAAAATCGGCTGGTGTTTGAGTGATATTTTAGGAGGAAACATCATGCAAGATGTATTTATTGTTTCTGGTGCAAGAACACCAGTAGGGGTGTTGCAAGGAACACTCTCTGATGTGACTGCCACTGATCTTGGGGTCGTTGCCGCAAAGGGCGCGCTGGAGCGTGCGGGGGTTGATCCGCAACTCGTCGACCAGGTGGTGCTGGGCAACGTCATTCAGTCAAGTAAAGACGCGATCTATTTTGCACGGCATGTTGCATTGAAAGCAGGAATTCCTATAGAAGTTCCTGCATTGACTGTCAACCGTTTGTGTGGTTCGGGCCTGCAGGCTATTGTGAGCGCCGCCCGGACGCTCATGATGGGCGAAGGAAATATTGCCCTGGCTGGAGGCGCGGAGAATATGACGCAGTCTCCCCATGTACTCCGTGGCGTTCGGGCAGGCTACAAATTTGGACAAAATACTCAGCTAGAAGATAGTTTGTGGGAAGCCCTTGTCGATACGTATACCGGTTGCGGTATGGCGATCACTGCTGAGAATCTTGCTGAAAAGTACCATATTACACGCGAAGATGCTGATGCCTACGCATTACGCAGCCAGCAAAATGCTCGCCGTGCGCAACAAAGTGGCTGGTTAGCCGAGGAGATCGTGCCGGTCACCGTGAAAGACCGCAAGGGGAAGCCAGTCGAATTCCAGCAAGATGAGGGGATTCGCGATGTCACGATGGAAGCACTCGCCAAGCTGCCAGCGCGTTTCCGCAAGGGCGGCGTTGTCACTCCTGGTAACGCCAGCGGAGTCAATGACGCCGGTGCCTGTGTTATCTTAGCAACAGGTGATGCTGTGAAGCAACACAACTTGAAGCCTGTTGGTCGCCTCGTCTCCTGGGGAATAGTCGGAGTACCGCCTGATATCATGGGCATTGGCCCTGCTCCCGCCATTCGGCAAGCGCTGAAACGCGCTGACCTATCCCTGGCTGATATGGACCGTGTTGAGGTCAATGAAGCGTTCGCTACACAGTATATAGGAGTAGAAAGGGAATTGGGTCTGGACCGCGACAAGACCAATCTGAACGGCGGAGGTATCTCTATCGGTCATCCCCTGGCTGCAAGTGGCGCTCGCATAACTATTGCCCTGCTCAATGAGTTACGACGCAACAACCTTAAATACGGGGTAGCGTCATTGTGCATTGGCGGTGGTCAAGGTATCGCGGCCATTTTTGAGAATGTTGCATAGAAGATAACCAGAGTACCATACACCTACTATGTCTGGTGAAGTACTGGTGCTTAAATGTCAACGCAGACAGCAAACATGAGCGAACTTTCAAGGTGAAGGATTAACTACTTCCTTTTCACCTTGAAGGTCGCTTGCCCTGCCCTGTCAGGAAGTATCCTCAGAGATACTCCGCCTGCGAGTAGGGAATAGTCTGGTAAAAGGAGTTACCGACATGCCAGAATTACCCGAAGAATCGAACCCCCTTGATACCTGGAGTAAGCTCGTTGATAATGCGCTGGGAGGCTATCCAGCAACACAAGTGATAGCCAGGGCAGCACAGAACGGTAAGGAAGAGCCCTGGATCACCTTCATTGACCGGCTCTGGGAGGCCAGCCCGTATAGCAATATGTTGCCTGTTGATCCTGGCGATACTCTTAGTATCTTCCAGAAAATCTGGCTCGATTCTCTCAAAAATCCACTCCGTGTCTGGCAGCGCTATGGCGAATTCGTCCAGCAGTATACGCAGTTGATGAGCACAACTACCCTTAAGCTCTGGGGGCTTGGTAAAGACCTCAAGCCTGTTATCGAGCCAGAGAAAGGCGATAAACGCTTCAGCGCTCCAGACTGGGAGCAAAATCCTGTCTTCGATGCTATTAAACAGAGCTATCTCCTTACCGCTGACACCTTGCTTAAGACGGCCTCTGATATCGAAGGTCTGGATGAAAAACAGCAGCGCACGGTGCTTTTCTCTTTGCGCCAGTTCCTGGACGCCCTCAGTCCAACCAACTCTGTCCTTACCAACCCGCAGGTGCTTCATGAGACTATGGCGAGTGGTGGTCAAAACCTGGCACTGGGGACGCAGCATCTTGTGCGCGACATCAGCGCTGGGGAGATGAAGATCACCGACACCAGCGCCTTCGAAGTTGGACGCAACCTGGCGATCACGCCTGGACAGGTCGTCTACCGCAACAAATTGATCGAATTGATCCAGTATAAGCCGACAACGAAGCAGGTCCATAGCATTCCTCTGCTTTTTACGCCGCCGTGGATTAACAAATTCTACATTCTGGACCTGCAGCCACACAATAGTCTGGTCAAGTTTTTAGTAGAACATGGCTTCACGGTCTTTGTCATCAGCTGGAAGAACCCCGATACCTCCATGGAGAATATCGGCTTCGATGACTATATGGAGTTGGGGCCTGTAACGGCACTCGATATCGTCAAGGAAATCACCGGTTCACCCAAAGTCAATACTGTTGGCTACTGTATCGCCGGGACGCTGCTCTCGACCATTCCTTCTTATCTTGCTGCCAGGGGAGACGATACCATCAACTCTCTCACCTTCGTCGTCACGCTCCTCGACTTTGAAGAGGAACCCACTGATATGACAATGTTCCTTGATGAGCCAGCATTGAAGTATGTTGACCAACAGATGAAGAAAAGTGGCGTCCTGGAGAGTCGTGCGATGGCCTCGATGTTCAGAATGCTGCGCGCCAACGACTTGATCTGGAGCAACTTTGTCAATAACTATCTTATGGGGAAAGAACCGCCAGCCTTCGACTTGCTCTTCTGGAACAACGATGGGACGCGTATGACCAAAAAAGCGCACTCGTTCTACCTGCGCTCCATCTGCATGGAAAACGGTCTCATCAAGCCCAACAAGATCACTGTGAAAGGCGTTCCCGTTGATCTCGGTCAAATTCGCCAGGATGTGTACGCGGTCGGTACACAGCAGGATCACATTGTTCCCTGGAAGGGTGCATGGCGTATCACTCAGCTTGCAGGTGGGCCGGTGCGCTTTGTTCTGGGCCCCAGCGGTCATATCGCAGGCATCTCTACACCTCCCGCTAAGGGGAGGGGGTATTGGACGAACGATGCACCTGCCAGAACCGCTGATGAGTGGTTTGCGGGTGCCACCAGACAACAGAAGGGGAGCTGGTGGTCGGACTGGGTTGAGTGGCTAAAGCAGCGCTCAGGTGAACAGGTTGCACCACCATCGATGGGCAGCGAAGCACATCCTCCAATCACTCCAGCGCCTGGTCCGTATGTATTGGAGAAGTGATAGCAGGAAAGGAAAGTATTTCATGAGAACTGTGGAAAACGCCGTTGTCATCATTACGGGTGCGAGCAGAGGCATCGGGCGTGCAATTGCAGAAGAATTCGGACATGGTGGAGCGAGAGTCACAGTGAACTACTCTCACAGCAAGGAGCAGGCCGAGGAACTGGTTGAAAGCCTCCTGGAACATGGGGCCAGGGGAGCTATAGCAGTTCAGGCAGATGTCTCAGATCCCGACCAGGCGGTGAAACTGGTTGAGAAGACCATCGATAAATTTGGTCGTATCGACGCGCTGATCAATAACGCCGGCATCAACATTGATCGCACGTTGAAGAATATGTCCGTTCAGGATTGGAGAATGGTCATTGAGACCGACTTGAGCAGCTACTTCTATATGATAAAAGCAGCGCTCAACCATTTCATACAGCAAAAAAGCGGAACGATCATTAACATGAGCTCGATCGCGGGACAGACAGGAAATTATGGTCAGGCCAACTATTCAGCCGCTAAAGCTGGTATTCTTGGCCTCACCAAAACAGCAGCTCTTGAACTGGCACGCTACAACGTGACGGTCAATGCTATTTGTCCCGGCCCCATAGAGACGGAGATGTGGCATGTGATTCCAGCAGAGGCAAAGGCAGGGTTAATGAAGAAAATAGTACTCAACCGGGCTGGCACTGTTCAGGAAGTAGCTCGCGCCGCTCGTTATCTTTATGAAGATGGAGAATACTACACGGGCGCGACCCTGACCATGAATGGTGGCTGGTACATGCCATAGGGATCACCACTAGTAGTATAGGCGAGACATTCGCGCTGCGAACATCCCGCCTATACGAGGCTCAAGCCAGGGTTTTATTTTATCGACGACAACGTCCTTGCGGTTGCTGAACCAGAAAGGATCCTGGATATGTCTGACAAAATGGTTGCACCCGAACTGTTTCGTCCGCCACTGGACTTTCCCGCTGTCCCCTATGACCATCTTCTACGTAGGGCGGCAGAGCGTACTCCCGACCGCACGGCGATCATCTACTATGACCTCATTCTGTCCTATCGTGAAGTAGTCTCGATGGTCAACTCTGTCGCGAATGGTCTGCACGAACTGGGCATAAGGAAAGGGGATCATATCTGCCTGTTCACATTCAATCGTCCTGAGTATACAATCACGCTCAATGCGGCTGCCACAATAGGCGCTGTGGTGAGCCCAATGAATCCCTCGTATAAAGAACGCGAGATTTTCTACCAGTTAGAAGACTCTGAAGCCAGGGCCATCCTGGTTCAGCGAGAACTTCTACCACTGCTGCGCAATGTGCTGAGCCACAGGTCGCTACCCCATCTTAAACATATCATCGTGACGGGCAAACACCTCCCAGAAGATATGCCCGATACGCTATCTTTCGCACAGTTGCTACGTGCTTCATCGCCAAAGCGTCCCGAGCCAGTCGAGATCAGAGGCGATGACCTGCTGGCCCTGGCCTACTCCTCCGGCACGACTGGTTTCCCCAAAGGTACGATGCTGAGCCATCGTAACCTGGCAACCAATCATCTTCAGTTCCTCACGGCGTCAGGGATCAATTCCTCTGATGCGACACTGATCTTCTTGCCGTTTTATCATATTTATGGAGTGTTGCTAACAGGCAGTTTCCTTGCGGCTGGTGCTTTACAGGTCATCCTAGAACGTTTTGACATGCAGCGATCACTGGAGTTGTGCGAAAAACATGGCGTGACGTGGTTCTTCGCCGTACCGCCCGTTATCCTGGCCCTTGCCAACGCTCCGGGCGATCTGCACCAGATGAAAACCGTTAAATATCTTATGTCTGCCGCTGCTCCTATGCCACTTGAACCTGCCCGCAAGTTGCAAGAAAGAACTGGTATCGGCATAGTCCAGGCTTACGGTTTGACCGAGTCATCCCCTGACACACATCTTTCACCACTTGATGCCAGAGTAAGACGGCTGGAGAGTGCCGGTTTGCTCGTTCATAATACCGAACAGAAGATCGTGGATATAGAGACCGGGGAGCACGAACTGCCTGTTGGGCAGGATGGAGAGATCATTGTGCGTGGCCCACAGGTAATGATGGGTTATTGGAAAGCGCCTGCAGAGACCGCTCGCGCCTTACGTGATGGATGGCTCTATACCGGCGATATCGGTCACGTAGATGCGGATGGGTACACCTACATTGTCGATCGCAAGAAAGAAATGATTAAGTACAAGGCTTTCAGCATTGCCCCGGCTGAATTGGAAGCACTGCTTGTGGAACATCCCGCTATCCTGGACGCCGCCGTTATCGGTGTACCCGACGATGAAGTCGGCGAGGTACCTGAGGGTTTTGTCGTCCTTCGACCGGGTCATAGCGTTACGGCTGAGGAACTGATCGCTTTTGTTAATGGCAAGGTGGCAGCTTATAAGAAACTGTACAAAATAGAGTTCATCGACGCTATTCCCAGGCTTGCTTCAGGCAAAATCCTGCGCCGCGAGCTGAAGGAGCGTGAAAGAGCATTGCGTACAGGAGAGCAAGCATGATCTAATGCCTGACAACCCCTCTCGAATGGTTCCTCATCCTGGAGAACGCCAATGATCTCAACACTGTGGGCCAGTTCCTCCCCTCCATGCTCGGGGGCCACATTCTCCTGACCACACGCACGCAGGCGCTGTTCTTGTGATACATCTGTGAGGATACAATCACAAGATGTGACGGACATGTAATATCTTGAATACATAGTATCGATGACACATTGTCGTTGGAATTCGCAAGGAACAGAGAGAGACACGCAGATGTATCCGCAAGGCATGGAGGAAGATACACAGATGTATCCGCAAGGCATGGAGGGAGATACACAGATGTATCCGCAAGAAATACCTCCAATAATCAGAGGGCTAGAAAAGAAGCATATCCTTATTGTGGAGAGTAATGCTCGCATTGCCGATCTTCTCGCGTCTATCCTTTCGGATGAAAGGCACGCTCGTTGTGCTATAGCCACGACGTATCGCGATGCACTTCAGATCACGAATATCCTCAAGTTCGATCTCATTCTCCTCAATACCCACCTCATAGATGGTAACGGGATCACTCTGTATGACCGTCTTCATCGCAGGATACACCTGGCAAGAGTTCCATTTCTTGTCCTCTGCGCCTGCCAACCATACTACCAATCGGAGATCGAAAGCCGCCGATTGACATGCCTTGCGCTTCCATTTGGTATTGATGAAATGCTTGATGCAGTGGATCAGTGCTTGCCTCGTAGTAGCCGTTTATTTCAGTAATTTCGGTCGCCTCGCGCGTTTTGAAGTTTCTCATGATATACTCATCTTATCGCTTTCCCCTAATGCATTGTCACTTGACCTCTTAGGGTTTCGTGTGTATACTTTCCTCCTGAGGGGGCGGCAGGAGCCTCTGCCCTTTTACGACCCGCTTGAGGGTACTGAAACGAGACGGCTTGCGTCAACGGTATGCGATATACTGTTGCTCTTCTGTTCAGTCGTGTGTTTTATTGGCGTATTCTGCCTGGCCATGATCTATGAAGCCGGGCACGTGTTGGAGAAGGATGTAGTATGCAAGACAGCATTCAGGTAGCAGCCGCGCGAAACGGGCTATCGATCAAGGCGTATCGTGGTGATGGAGCTGTGTTATTGGCCTTCGACCTCGATCAACATCTCACAGCAGACCTCGCTGGCTTTTCGATACAGTGTACTCCTCCCAATGGACCTGCCGCCTATTTGCTGAACCGCTTGAGCTTCGACACTCCCATTACCGCTACGACCACGCCACAGCAGCGCACGTGGACTCCTTCCAATCAAGCCCCCTTTCAGAAGTTCCGCTGGATGGATTTTCCGACTGACATCGTGCCGGGGGCCTATACTTATATAGTCACCGCCATGTATTTCGGCCCCGCTGGATCCACTCAGCTTACACCTGGAGTATCTGCCAGCATCTCCCTGGAGCTTGTACCTTCGCAGCCCCAGTTCCAGCACTTTGAGATGGGCTTCACTCGTGGCTACCTCTCGTCTCAAGCCTATGCCGGGAAGTTCAAGAATGCTGCCATCGAGCCAACTGGTGCTAAGACACTCGACTACGATACAGCGCCCTTCGAGGCCCAATATGCCTGGCTCGGTTACCATGCGCGCACGATGATGTTCGGCTTCCTCCATGAATGCCTGGCCGATCCCGAAGTCAGTCTGGATCTGTTCGCCTACGACCTCGATGAACCGGACATCGTGCGTTTGTTGCAACAGTTCGGCCCTCGCCTGCGTGCCGTGTTAGACAACGCGCCGCTGCACACCCATCCTGGCGCGGTGGAACCTGAGGCCAGAGCACGCCTGCAGACCTCGGCTGGTGCAGCTAACGTCGTGGCTGGCCATTTCAAGCGCTTCTCCCATGATAAAGTGCTGATCAAGAAGGATAAGGACGGCCAGCCGATCAAGGTTCTGACTGGATCGGCCAATTTCTCAGTGCGTGGCCTCTACGTTCAGGCCAATAACGTTTTGATCTTCGACGATCCAGGGACCGCCAATCTCTATGAGCAAGCCTTCGAGGTGGCATTTAGCAACATGGCACATGCAGACCAATCGCCGATTACGGGCAGATGGTTCGACATAGCGACTGCAGGGCTTCCGCCGTTCTCAGTCAGCTTTGCGCCTCACAGCAATGCGAGCATCTCCCTGGAGAAGGTGAGCACGGCGGTCCGCAACGCCCAGAGCTCGGTCCTGTTCGCGGTGATGGAGCTTGATGGGGGTGGCGACTTACTTCAGCAACTGCGTGAGATAACCGGGCGGGCCGGGATTTTCTCCTATGGCATCACACAGGCCATGAAGTCTGGCGCTCCCGGTCAGGGCGGTTTACCTGAGACAACGGGTGTCAATCTGTACAAACCGGGACAGAGCAATGGTATTCTCACTCCTTTTTCCTACCTCAAAGGGCAGGTACCCGGGCCGTTCCAGGCAGAGTGGGGCGGTGGAATGGGCCAGGTGATCCATGACAAGTTCGTCGTGGTGGACTTCAACGACCAGACGCCGCTGGTCTTTACCGGATCGTCGAACCTGGCTGAGGGGGGCGAGATGCAGAATGGGGACAACCTGCTGAACATCGCGGACCGCGCCACAGCGATCGCCTATGCCGTGGAGGCGATCCGCCTGGTCGATCACTTCCACTTCCGCGCCTCCATGCAGTCGGCAACGAGCGAGCAGCCGCTCACGTTGCAACCGAACGAGGCAAACTGGTGGGCCCCCTACTACGATCCGACCAACCTCAAGTTTCACGATCGCACCCTGTTCAGCCGTTGACGCAAGCATGCTTTCCCTTTATTTCTCTTCTTCTCCCACATTGCGCTTTGAACGCGCCGGGGGATCGGTCGTCGTATCAAAGAAGAGAATGCGCTTTGGAGTGATGCGGATCAAGGCGGGACTCATGTTGGGTGAAATAGACTGCCCACCTTCGGGAAGGGCCTGGGCATGCCCACGTATTTCGAGGGTCCGTGGCTTCCATGGGGGTAATACATCGTCTACCAAAAAAGACGCCAGGCCATTGCGGGCAATGTTGCGAAACTTCTGCGTATTTCCATTGTCATAGCCGCCGATGTCGATGGTATCGAACTCAGGATTATAGCGAAAGCCGACCGCCGCAATTTGTGGCTCGCCATTTTTATTTACGGTAGCCAGTCTTCCTAGCCGTTGCGACTTTAAATACGCTAACTCTGCTTCTGTGAATACACTCATAGGTTCTCCTTGTGACATGTACGCGATTGGTCACGTTCTTAATATTCTACTCAAAGCCCCTCCATGCCTCTTCACTTATAGAAGAGGCATGGATCAACATTCATTCTACCAGGCAAGTCTGTCCTTTAGAACAGTATCTACTGCCTTTTAGAACGGTTTATACAGAGGTTTTTCTTTGGAGCATTGCTAGAAAACAATCGCCTACAGTCAGGATTCCGTGAGTTTTTTTCTCACGGAATCCTGACTGTAACAAGAACAGCAAGATACTACGCAGCCGCCGGCACCATCTCTTCTTCCTCCACCGCAATAGGGCGTTTGAGGACAAACAGTGCCCCGGTCGTGACCAGGGTGCCAATCACAATGGCCAGCAGGTACTGGGGCAGGTTGCTGACCACATTGGGGATGGGCAGGACGAAGATGCCTCCGTGCGGGACGCGCAACAGGCACCCGAAGAGCATCGAGAACGCCCCTGCCACTGCCGAGCCCACGATACAGGCTGGGATCACGCGGAACGGGTCTTCTGCGGCATAGGGAATGGCCCCTTCGGTAATAAAGGCCAGCCCCAGCACCCACACCGACTTGCCCGCTTCCTGCTCATCATGGCTAAAGCGGTTCTTGAACAGCAGCGTCGCCAATCCCAACGCCAATGGCGGCGTCATGCCCGCCGCCATCACCGCGGCCATGGGAGCATAGATTTTGCTGGCCAGCAACCCCACCGCAAAGGCATAGGCCGCCTTATTGACCGGGCCGCCCATATCCACGGCCATCATGCCGCCCATGATCAGGCCCAAGAGCACCGCATTGCCTGTCCCCAACCCCGTCAACCAGTTGGTCAACCCAACGTTAATCAGGTGGACGGGCGGGCCGATCACGAAGATCATCAGCAAACCGACAATGAGCACTCCAAGCACCGGCAGAATCAGCACCGGCATCAGACCCACCAGGTTGCGGGGCAGTTTGATCCAGCGGTTGAGCCAGTAGACCGTGTAGCCGGCCAGGAAGCCCGCCGCGATGCCACCCAGGAAGCCCGCGCCAATAATGGTCGTCGACAGCAGCCCGCCCACCATGCCGGGAGCCAGGCCGGGACGATCGGCAATGGAGTAGGCGATGAAGCCGGCCAGGATGGGAACAAAGAGCACAAACGCGCCCTTGGCCCCGGTCTGGAACAGCGCCCAGCCCAGGCCACTGGTCGCTTTGTCCACATCGATGCCACCGAACAAAAAGCCCAGCGCGATCAGGATGCCACCGGAGACCACGAACGGGATCATATACGAGACGCCCGTCAGCAGATGCTTGTAGGGGCCTGTGCGTGACTTGGACCGCGCCGCTTTGGCGGCCTGCACCTCGGCCATATAATCCGAGGTGCCAGCCTGGGCAGGGCCCCTCGCCGCCTGGGCCAGCGCGTTCTTGACCAGACCCTGGCCATCGTTGATGGCCGCGTTAGTCGAGGTCTCATAGATCGGTTTGCCTCGAAAGCGGCTCTGGTCGACTTTCGTATCAGCCGCGATGATGACCAGGTCAGCGGCTGCAACGTCGGCATCGGTCAGCGTGTTCTGCGAGCCCACAGATCCCTGTGTTTCCACCTTGATCTTATGGCCCAACGATTCCGCCCCCTTTTGTAGACCTTCAGCCGCCATAAAGGTGTGAGCGATTCCAGTTGGGCACGAGGTGATTGCAACGATGTTCACATGTTCCATTTTGGGGGTGCTTCCCACCGTCTGCGCTGGTGCCTGGGCCAGCGCGCTCTTGACCACACTCTGGGCGTCGTTGATGGCCGCGCTCGTCGAGGTCTCATAGATAGGTTTGCCTTTAAAGCGGCTCAGATCGACTTTTGTATCGGCTGCGATAATAACCTGATCCGCCCCCTGGATATCAGCCTCAGTCAGTGTATTTTGCGAGCCCACCGACCCCTGGGTCTCCACTTTCATTGTGTGACCCAGCCCTTGCGCCGCGCGCTGCAGGCTTTCTGATGCCATAAAGGTGTGGGCAATGCCTGTCGGACATGAGGTGACCGCAACAATCTTCGTCATGTTGGTCTGTCCCTCCTTTGGGAAAAGATAAGATTACGCGAATACTTCCTCTCAGTCAGATGACGCGAAGCTCCCAGGGCGGGGGCAAGCCCTGCCCCTACGGCAAAGGACGGCCTGTTTCCTCCTGCGTAGGGGTGGGGCTTGCCCCCGCCCTGGGAGCGGCTCGACCATGACTGCTACGAAGAATTTTTATGCGCTACGAGGACCATTGGTAGAACGGATAGACACTTGCTGGGCGTACGCCTGCACTATCTCGGGAGCAGGCAAATTATGACCGACACTGGTAATCGCTCCGAGCGAAAATGCCGTGGCCAGCCGTGCGCAGTCGGAGAGGCTCAATTGCTGGACCTGGCCTGCGATCAGCCCTGCTACCATCGCGTCACCGGCTCCGACCGTACTTTTCACCATTACCGGAGGAGGAGTCGCAAGCAGCGTGCTGCTTGCATCCACAAACATCGCCCCCCGCTCACCCATAGAAATCACTACCAGTCGTATGCCGCTAACCAGAAGTTGACGAGCAGCTTGCTCAATAGCGACTTCATCTGTGAGCGACTGGCCAGTTAGTTGTTGCAGTTCGTCAACATTCGGTTTGACGATGGTCGGGCCTGCCAGCAAGCCCTGCCGCAGGGCATCACGACTGGTGTCCAGCGCGACCTGCCTGCCATACCCTCTGAGTTGGGTGATGATCGTGGCATAGGTCGTCGCGGGGACCCCTGGCGGAAGTGTCCCTGACAGCACAAACCAGTCGCAGGATGCAGCAAGTTGTTTAATCGTCTCGAGCAAAGTATCCAGCGCCTCCGCGGGAGGAGGCAGACCCGGCATGTTGATGTCAGTTGTCTGCTGCCTGGCCTCATCGACGATTTTGACCCCGATGCGGGTGCTTCCGGGAATGCGCACCAGCTGGTCGTCAATGTGCTTGCTGGCGAGGAACTGCTCGAAGATCTCGGCGTTCTCCTGGCCTAGAAAGCCGGTCACGGCAACCGAATGGCCGGAATCTGTCAGAAAGGAGGCGACATTAATCCCTTTCCCACCTGCATCGAACTGCATCGACTGTGCATAATTGACCGTGTTGGGTCGGAAATGATCGGCTCTGACCGTCTGGTCTATTGCTGGATTGAGTGTGACAGTGGCGATGTTCATAGACTGCGTACCTCCGCTGCGGTGCGGCATTGTAAGGCTTGCTGCGCGATGTGCTGCATGTCTGAAAGCGCATGACTGCGGATCTCGGCCTTCACCGCTGCAAGACTGGGGACGCTCACACTCAGTTCTGAAATCCCCATTCCCGTCAGAATCACTGCTCCCTTCGGATCGCCCGCGATCCCGCCACACACGCCGACCCATTTGCCCTCTTTCCTGGCCGCCTGGATCGTTCGCTCGATCATGCGCAGCACCGCCGGATGCAGTGCGTCAGCTTGCCTGGCCAGTTGTGGATGCAAACGATCCATGGCCAGGGTGTACTGGGTCAGGTCGTTGGTGCCGATGGAGAAAAAATCGACTTCTTTGGCCAGGTGATCAGCCAGGATAACAGCGGAGGGTACTTCGACCATGATTCCCAGCGGAATCGGGGAGGCGTTCAGTTCCTCGCGCACCTGGTCGGTGAGAGCACGTGCTCGCTCCACATCTTCCAGGGTGGCAATCATGGGGAACATGATATGTATCTGGCCATAGGCGGCAGCACGATAGATGGCCCGCAGTTGGGGGACAAACAGATCGGGGCGGATCAGGCACAGACGAATCCCTCGCACGCCCAGGAACGAGTTGTCTTCCTTGGGCAA
>Ga0137371_10001468_pt1 | contig 18716 bp, 20 predicted proteins | sample SagtaG_7_FD_104919 | JGI IMG/M metagenome (GOLD analysis project Ga0137371, IMG submission 104919) | Vadose zone soil microbial communities from Sagehorn Ranch, Mendocino, California, USA - Sage1_R_40_16 metaG | ecosystem: Environmental > Terrestrial > Soil > Vadose zone | place: USA...
ATTTTGCCATGCAAGCGGACTGATAGTCAAGGCACGGAGCGAATGTTGCTTGGACGGTGGGGATTTATAAGTAATAATTGAATCAATAAGTTTACAACCAAACTAATGCCCGCATCCCAGCGGTCGCATCTTAGCCAAGCGCGCTTGCGCGGCCGGGCACGCCGGGCAGCCGGCGCCTGGTCAGCCGCTTGACGGTACGCCACATGACGGTCATAGTCGACATTGTCAGGCGGTCAGCGGCAGCAGCGGTGAACATATCAGTAACCAGGCAAACACGGACGATGATCACCGTGCTGTCCTGAAAGGTGGTGCTGTCACAAGGGACCAAAGCATGAGGCAACGATCACATATTCGTATCGTTCGTTTCCGTTCCGTGAGCCTACCCAAGAGTTCTCTTCCGTGGCGCCTTCTACGGCAGAATCCACAATCGATCTCTCTTTCTTCACGCGGTTTCGATGGAGGTAGCGAACGATCACGGCAGGTGCTCGGGGACGCGGCCGCGAGCTTCGTCTCCGGCTTCAACGACGTGATCGATAGCGCCTCAATCGGGGACCTGCATGAGCGGCTGTCTGGCGTCCCCGTGGAGCAGCGGGGCTTCGCTTACGAGGGCGCGGGCATGGCATGCACGATCCTCGACATCCTCACGTCCGCGCGCGGTCGCCGCGTTGCGGCGCTTCTTGATGGCCCTGGCGACGGCTATGTCCATCTGATCCATGTGGGCACTGGTTGGGGCTTCGCCCGCCTGCGGTTGCGGCCGTGGCTCGGCATGTCGTTGAGTGACACAATGTTGCGCTGGCTCGCCTGGGATGGCTGGGGGTTCCACCGCGGTTTCTTCACCCCACGCCGCACCATCACGGGGCGGCGGATCGAGGCCGGGCTCGGCGACGCCGTACACATCCGCGATCAGGGCGTTGGCCGGTCTTTGTGGTTTCATGACTGCGCGGACGTCGCCGCGGTGGCCGAACGAATCGGCGGGTTTGGCGCACGACGCCAAGCTGACCTCTGGAGCGGAGTCGGGCTTGCCGCAGCCTATGCGGGCGGCGTCTGCGACGCCGATCTTGCGCGGCTGGCCGACCTCGCCGGGCCAATGCGCGCCCACCTAGCTCAAGGCGTCGCATTTGCCGCCGCCGCGCGTCTGCGCAGCGGGGACCTCCCGGCACACACCCGCTGTGCCGCCGAGGTCGTGGCAGGGGTCCCCGCGGAGGAGGCCGCTGAATGGACAGACGCGGCATTAGCGGGACTCACCGGGCACGACTCATCATCCTATGAAACCTGGCGCACCCGCATACGCGAGCGGTGGCGTCAGTCGGCTGCCTGAACAGCATTCATTTATCGGAGGACGCATTGCGCCTTCGCAGGGTCGGTGTTCGCGTCACGCAATAAAGGGTGGGAATCAGTGGGCGAGGCAGGGCTGCCGAATACGCGCAACGGCGCCGGACGACCGCGGGGAAATGGGCGGCCGGACCGATTCGCCGCACTGGCTGACCCGACACGACGTCAGCTCCTCGCCGCGCTCGCGGCGGCCGATCGCACCGTCTCCGAGCTCGCGTCTGGGCTGCGGATCAGCCAGCCCGCGGTGTCGCAGCATCTCAAGGTGCTCCGCGAGGCTGGCCTGGTGGCCTACTGCTGCACGGGCCGCAGCCACCGCTACCGTGTGTGTGTGCGCTCCTTGGGTGAGCTGCGTGCCTGGTTGATGGAGCTGGAGCTCTCCGATACCGCACGGCGTGCTGGACACGCCACGCCCGGTGTCGCCACGCGCGCCGCTGCGCCGCGCGTCGCTGCGCCCGATGCCGCCGCGCCCGATGCCGCCGCGCCCGATGCCGCCGCGCCCGATGCCGCCGCGCCGCGCGCCGCTGCGCCCGGTGCCGCCACGCGCGGTGCGCCGTGACGGGTCGCCATGGAGCGGGTGCGTGCGCCTGACGGCCGGACGCTCGCCGTCGAGCTAGCCGGTGATCCCGATGGCAGCCCTGTGCTCGTTTTCATGGGCACACCCAACTCGCGGCACCTTTACGGCCCCAACCTCACCGATGCCGCTCGGCGCGGCCTGCGGCTGATCAGCTACGACCGGCCCGGCTATGGCGGCTCAACGGCCCATCCGGGCCGCAGCGTCGCCGACTGCGCCGCCGACGTTCAGACGATCTGCGCCGCCCTCGGCATCGACAGGCTGGCTGTTTGGGGGATCTCGGGCGGAGCGTCGCACGTCCTGGCCTGCGCCGCCCTGCTGCCGGGTCTCGTCGTGGCCGCTGCCTCGCTCGCCTCGCTCGCCCCCTATGGCGCGGAAGGGCTTGATTGGTTCGCTGGCATGCGCCGTGACAACGTCGCCGACTTCCGTCTGCTCCGCGCGGACGACAAGGCGTCGCGAGCCAAAGTGGAGAAAGACCGGCGGCAGTTTCTCGCCTCGCGAGCGGCCGACCTGACCGACATGCTCACGTCACTCGTCACGCCCGCCGACGCCGCGGTGCTGAGCGGTGGGTTGGCCGAGTACTTGGTGGCGTCCGCACGCCACGGCCTCGCGCATGGCGGCCAGGGATGGTGGGACGACGGCCACGCCCAGGTCGTGCCGTGGGGATTTGAGCTTGCAGACGTCCGCGTGCCCGTCTTGTTGCTGCACGGCAGGAAGGACAGGCTCGTGCCCTTCGGGCATGGCCAGTGGCTGGCCTCTCACGTGCCTCGGGTGGAGGCCAGGCTGCTCGACGACGACGGGCACCTGACCCTGCTCGAGCACCGCGTTGGCGAGGTGCACAGCTGGCTGTTGGACTATCTGTGAGGTCGGCTCGCCGGTTTGGGTCGGCTCGCCGGTTTGGGCCGGCTCGCCGGTTTGGGCCGGCTCGCCGGCGCGCGCTCGCGGGCTTGAGACCACTCGCTATATGAAGTTAAACTTGCGCCAGAGTTACCGGCTGACCGAATCAACGAAGTGGGGCGACTTACTACGTTGCCATGTACGTCTGACATGCCCGACGCTTTCCGGGCAGCCAACGCGCCGACGCGTGACTTTCTGGCGTTGTGCGCGCAAAAAGATTCGCTCCTACGCCGGTGCGTGCGCGATCTGAAGCTGGCAGGAGCCGGCGCGCGCTATCCTCCCATCGCCCTGCCTCGTCCAGTATTCGCAAGAACGGCGAGCTTGACTGGGCTAGCGGACGACGTCCTACGACTGCTCGATCTCTTGGAGACTATGCCGGACCGGTTTTTTGAGGGAAGTCTCGAGGCGTATTTAGCCGCCCAAGGCAATACGGCGGGCCGGGCCGCGATAATTCGTCGCGGATGTGTTGGAAGTTTCGTGAAATACGGTCGAGCGGATGCGTTCGGCGAGGGTGAGTCTTTCCGCGTCATCGAGCTGAATCTGGGCAGTGAGGTGGGTGGGCTTGGGGTCGCGAAGCTGAATCGGGGCCTAATGCTGGAGCCGCAGTTCGCCGAGTTCGCCGAGATTCATAACCTGACCCATGCGGATCCGTTGGAGCCGCTCATGACCGAATTGCGAGCGTGCGCGAGGTCCGTCGTTGGCAACGATGACCCTTGCGTCGCGTTCGTCGAGGATGCTCTCGGTCCATCCGCTCAAGGCGTGGCGGTCGTCGAGGACCTCACGGCGCTCGGAATGAATGTCACGCTATGCGGACTCGACCAGGTCGGGTGGAAGCGGGGAAAGATCGTTATAGACGGTCGGCTTCCGGTCGATCTCGTGCTGCGGTCCTTCGTGCTTGAAGACCTGTTCGGCGAAGGCGCGGGAGTGGGCAAGATAGACATGCTTGCGCAGGCGCATAAGTATGGCTGTACGGCGCTTTTCACTGGGCTGGATTCTACCCTGCATTCTGCCAAGGCGACCCTCGGTCTTCTCTACGAGCCCCGCATATGGTCGGGCCTGGCGCCCTGGGAGCGTGACCTCGTCGCCCGCCGCGTGCCGTGGACGAGGCTAATAGGGCACGCCTCTTCCGTCAGCCGCGGCGAAAGGCGCGCGCTTGTGGACGAGTGCGTGATTCAGCGCGAGAAATTGTTGCTAAAACCCTCCGCGCTGTGCCAGGGAAGCGGAATACTGCTGGGCGCCGATTTGGCGGAAAACGACTGGAGGGCTGCGCTGGAGAATCCGGACAGACCAGACTATGTCGTGCAAGAGATCATCGTGCCTGACACTGAAGACATCATTGATCCGGATGATGGCAGGGTGGAAGCGTGGGATGTCAATTGGGGAGTTTACTTTAATCAAGCTGGTTACAATGGCACCTGGGTGCGCGGCCGACGCAGCGTGGAGAAGGGCATCATAGGAATGAACGCAGGTACTCGTCCAGGATGTGCATTCACCTATAATTAGGAGCGGATCATCGCATGTGGAGGCAGGTATGCGCGCGCCAGAGCGACGCGGCTGACAGGCTCGCAGAAAGCGCGGCCATCGAGTCCGCCAACTTGCGGCGTGTCTACACAGTTCGCACAGGTTGGAGGCGCCGCACCACTAAGGAGATCCATGCTGTCCAGGGCGTGACCTTCTCGGTCGAAAGAGGTGAGTTGTTCGGCCTTCTTGGGCCGAACGGCGCAGGCAAGACAACTATTATCAAGATGCTGAACACGCTGCTGCTCCCGACAGCTGGATCAGCGCGAGTGCTCGGCTATGACGTGGTCAAGCATCCGGTGGCTGTTAGGCAGCGGATCGGATATGTGTTCGGCGGCGACAGGGGGCTATACGACAGACTGTCCGGGTTGGACAACCTGCGTTTTTTCGCCGAGCTTTACGGCGTTGATCCGGCCGTGCAGCGCCGCCGTATTGGAACGCTGCTTGACATGGTCGGACTGATCGGCCGAGAGCGAGAACGCGTTGAAGGTTATTCTCGAGGGATGCGGCAGCGGCTTCATATCGCTCGCGGGCTGTTGAACGAACCCGAGGTCCTTTTCCTCGATGAGCCATCGATCGGCGTCGACCCAGTGGCGGCGCGCGACCTGCGGGCGATCATTAAGGAGTTGGCAGCCGGCGGCACGACCGTGCTGTTGACAACGCACTACATGGCCGAGGCGGACGAACTGTGCGACCGGGTCGCGGTTATCGTTGCGGGTCGTTTTAAGGCGCTGGGAAGACCCGCTGACATTAAGGCGTCGGTGGTGAATGATCAGGTACTTGAGATATGCGCCCGCAGTGTGAGAGACGTCCACCTTGATGCGTTGCGCAGGCTGCCAGGCGTGCGGTCTGTAGGGGTGGATAATCACAGTGACGGGGCTTCAGTAATATTGGTAAGAGCTGACGGTACAAGCAATTTTCATGCGTCCGCGATCAGGACGCTCAATGACCTCTGGATTATCCGTGTCAATACCAGGCAGGCCAGTCTGGAAGACGCCTACATCGCGCTCATGAGTCCGGCTCAGGGCACGGGCATCGGCACCCAGACAAGCCCGGTGGGGCCGCTGTGACTACCCGGCCCGGTCGGGTGATCCGGTTCACCCTCGTTGGTCTGCGGACGCATCTGCTGTACATGTCACGATCTGTCACGACGGTCTTGTTCACGATCGCCACGCCCGTTCTGTATTCGCTCATCGCCATTTACCTGAGCCACGCCGCCACGCATCCGGCTCGGGTCATTCAGGCGAGTGTCGCGGCCGGACTGATGGGCATCTGGTCATCAGTCCTGTTTCAGTCAGGCACCGCATTCCAAAGGCAGCGGCGGCTGGGTGTGCTCGAGCTGATCGTCGGGGCGCCTACGCCCATCCTGCTCGCATTGTTTCCTATCACACTTGCGACCGCAGTTATCGGGGCTTACGCCATGGCCACAACGGTTTTCTGTGCGGTGGTGTTCTTCGGCGCATCTATAACACCTTTTCTGTCACCGTTGTTCTTGGCCGCTGTGCTGGTTTGCATCGTGACTCTAGGTTTTGTCGGTGTGCTTATGGCGTGCAGCTTCATCATGTTGCGAAACGCTTACGCGCTTGTGAACACCCTTGAACACCCGATCTGGATGCTCTCGGGCATGATGGTGCCGCTCAGTGCACTGCCGGGGTGGCTGCACCCGCTGTCCTGGCTGCTCCCGAGCATGTGGGGCACGCAGGCCGTGCGTGACTCGGTGGTTGGCGGCCCTGTTGCCGTCCCGATAACAATTGCGCTCGGCACCGGAGCGACGTATCTGGCGCTTGCGGTTTTTACGGTAAAGCGAGTAGAGCGACGCGCGCTGGCGCTTGCCACATTGACGCTGGCGTGAACCTGTAGGGCAAGGAGCGAACTTGCGCACTTTCCGGGTCACTCTGATCGGCGGGATTATCTCGTATCGTGCGCTGTTTCATTGGGTTAGGCCAGCCAGCTTCGTCGGGTCGCTGCTCGCAGCTCCGCTCTTTCAGCTGCTTTTCTTCGTGTTCCTCGGCAGGGCCCTTGGCGTAGCGGATGATAGGTTTTATGTCCTAGGTAATGTCATACTTTCAGCCACCGGCGCATGCATATTCGGCGGTGCCATGGGCGTAGCGAACGAGCGTGTCTACGGCACTTTGGGGCATGTGCTGCTCAGCACGTGCCGGCGCGGAGCGTTGTGGGCGGGGCGTTCGCTGCCCTACGCGGTCAATGCCGTTGCGGTGATGGTGTTCACGCTGGCCTGCGCGACGGCCCTGTTGGGCGTGCGGATGCCGGTAGGCTCGTTGGCAGGTTTGGCCGCTGCGATGGTGGTTGGCAGCCTTTCATGTACGGCATTTGGCATTATGATCGGCGCGATTGGACTGCGATTTCGTAATGTCGACACCATTGCCGACGCGGCGATGATGCTGTTGGTTATAGCCACCGGCGCTGAAGTGCCGCACAGTGCGCTGCCGATTTGGCTTGATGGTATTGGGTTGTTTTTGCCGCTTACCAACGCCATCGACGCCGCGCGGGGGAGCGTCGATGGCCTCGCCGGTTCTGCCGTGATGATCGATGTGGGCAGGGAGGTGCTCGTCGGGGTGGGATACGCGGGCCTGGCTGCCGTCCTGCTCAAGTACTTCGAGTACCGGAGCCGCAGCGGTCTGTCCCTCGACGCGGTATAAGAGGCTGCTGTCTTTAACCCCGCCATGACGTTGCGGCATGTGGCTCGCTCGGCGCATGGGTCAAGCGGCCTGCTCCGGCGCGGCACCCGGGGCGAGGCCGAGCAGGAAGCAGCAACGCATGGTCGCGCTCGTATCGCCTTCGAGGAGGAGCCGACCCGTGGCGAGGGCCTCGAACGGTGTGAGCTGTTTCGCGCCGATCTCGAGGAACGTCGCGGCATCGGTTGTGGCCCTCATGGCGGGTGTGCCGGCGAACTTCCCCTCGACCGCACGCGGGTGGCCGTCCTTGATGCTGATATGGAAGTCAGCTTCTCCTACATGAAACTCATACGCCTCGTCGATCCCAGCGGCCCGCGATGGGTCGAGCATCGCCTGAACGGCCAGGAAGCCCCAGTGGGGGCGGGCCAGCTCCTCGCCCGAGGGCGCGCCGAGCATCGTCAGGCCCCAGCGTGCGAGACCGAGTATCGGTGCCTTGAGCTGCTCGCCGAGTTCGGTGAGCTCGTAGCCGCGTTCACTGCCCGTGGCGCCGCTTCGCCGCAGGACGCCGTGCTCGACCAGGAACTTGAGCCTGTCGGCGAGCAGGTTGGTGCCGATGCCCGGCAGCTCCGCCAAAAGCTCGCCGTACCGCCGTGGCCCGAGAAGAAGCTCCCGGATGATGAGCAGCGTCCACCGCTCACCGAGCACGTCAAGGGCGGCGGCGAGGCCGCAGTACTGACCGTAGTTGCGTCGCGTCATATTTCGGATACCCACCTAGTCGCTATATGTTAACGCATCGTCGCCGTGGCTGCTTGTCCGGAGGTCACGGCAGGTCGTGCGCCCACGAGGCCGAGCCCACGCGGAATGGCTGCGCCGCGACATGTGCCTGGTCCCTGCCAAGAACGAGCGCGGGCCGCCGATCAACCCGGAGAGCGGGAGCTCATTTGCCGGGCGACCTCAGCGACCATGCTCCTGTCGACCTTGCCCCCAGGCATCGTGGGAATTTTGTCAACCACGCATATCCGGTCAGGCACCATGAATGTGGGGAGCCGATTGCGGCACCGTTCGCGCAACTGGCCCACGTCGCGCTCATTGAACGCTCGCGCCGCCACCACAAGGGCCACCAATGTCCGTATGCCGCTTGACATCGAGGCGACGGCGGCGGCAGCGTCTATAACTTCATCGGTGGTCCGCAAAGCGGCCTCGATCTCACCCAATTCGATGCGGAAGCCATGCAGGTTCACTTGTGAGTCGAGGCGCCCGAGATACAGGAGATCACCCGAAATTTCGCGGCAAGCCAAATCACCGCTGCGGTACCAGCGGCGCACACCAGAGCCGTCCAGGTCACGGACCGGAAACCGGTCGGCCGTGAGTTCGGCCTGACCGAGGTAGCCGGATGTGAGTGTATTCCCTGACACGCAGATCTCACCTGGCTCGGCACCGGTCGCGACGGTATTTTCTGGTCCGAGCAGGGCGACCCGCAAGTGTGGCAACGGACGCCCAATCCTGGTCGGTGCGGAGTCCACTCCGACGTCTTCGGAAGTAATGATAGCGGCGGTCACATGGACAGTTGTTTCGGTGATCCCGTACATGTTGATCAATTGTTCAGGGCCGGGCCGCATCGACAGCCATCTGCGGACCGACGCGTTGTCCATCGCCTCACCGCCGAATACCACGTAACGGAGCGAGTCTAACGGGCGGTATTCCACCTCGTAGGCGCGCACCAGGTACTTGAATTGGGTCGGCACTTGGCTTAGTACTGACGCCCGCTCCGTCTGCAGCAGATCGAGGAGCCCCGGCGGATCACGGCTCAGAGCCTCATCTGCGATAACGAGTGTTCCGCCAAATAGCAGGGCCCCCCACATTTCCCAGACAGAGAAATCGAAACTGTAACTGTGGCAGAGCGTCCATACGTCATCAGAATTGAATGAAAAGACAGATCTGCAGGCACCTGAGAACAGTTCGAGGACGTGCGCCTGAGGTATCGGCACGCCCTTGGGCCGACCGGTCGAGCCTGAGGTGTACATAACATAGCCCGACGTTGCGGCGGCGTCGGCCAGAACCGTCGTCTCCGCGGCGCGTCCCGACACGATCACGCGGCTCAAGCCCGGCCACGGCGCAGACGCGTGCTCCTCGTCGACGCATACGGCCCGCAGACGGCAGTCCTCAGCCATGACGCGGCGCCTCGATTCGGGGTAGCCCGGGTCGAGGGGGACGTAGCTGGCGCCGGCGGACAAGGTGCCGATGATCGCCGCGGCTGCCCGCCACGAGCGTTTCATGTTGATGCCCACGCGGTCGCCGGGGCGCACCCCGACGGTGACGAGGTCGCGGCGTACCCGTTCGGATGCTCGGGCGAGCTCGTGGTAGGTGATCCGCGACCCACCGTCGACGATCGCTACCGCGCTGGGCGAACGTTCGGCGTGGCGGATGAAGCCGTGCACCAAGGTCGGAACCTGCTCCGGATCACTCGCCGACGTCATCATCCGGCCTCGCGCTCGCCCGATTTCGCTCGGTGGTGATCGACTCCCATCCATAGCGCCGCAGTGATGGCGCCACGGAGCTGCTTAGGTACCAGTGAGCCCGAACCCAATTCAATCGTGGCGCCACCGTGTCGCCATGCGTACCGCAGCGGCGCGTAGAAGACGACCTCGAGGTAAAGGTCACGCCGACACGGTTGGCCGGCCCGCAGCCCGAGCTCGTAGCTTTCGATCATCCGGCCGTCGTCGCAGCAGAACTCGACGGCGAGCAACTGCCCGGCGCGATCGCGCACGGTGAAGGCCACACAGCGTCCCGCGCCGCTGGCCGCCCAGTCGCGCAGCCGCATGGCGGCAAGCGCTGGATGATCGGAGATACCGTACCTTTGCTTGTTCGCCGCCACCAACGGCGCGGCGCTAGCTAACACCTCGTCCGGTACGGCCTCAGCCGCCCGGAGCCCAGATTCCTCAAGACGGCGCCAATCGCGGCGGATCCTATTACGTCGGCGCGAGGATAGGGACGCCAGGTACCCTGCTTCCGATCCGCTGGTATTGAGCGTGGCCGTCCGCCCGACCGGCGTAATCGCGTCGCCGCCGAGGAGCGCTCCCAACGCCGCCGCATCCTCGTCACGCAGATAGAGGCCAATGGCAAACAGGTTCTCCACGCGGGCAAGTAGCACTGCGCGATGAAAGACAGCAACCCGCACTTCAGCCGCGGCCTCCGCGCTTAGCCCAGCATTCACCGCGATGCCGGCAGCGAGATCGCGGCGACCGCCTATCAGTAGCCAGGAGCGACAATCAGTCGGCACGTCACGACACAACTCAGGTGCCAGCGCGTGTGGATTGTATTCGCCATACATCTGCTGCGAAATGCGGGACTGATATACTGGCATGAGCCCGGCGATCACACCTGGAGCTTCCCTCGCGACGATGTAACGTGCGATCCATCGCGAGTCACGTCCTGCGGTTACCATGCGGGACGGAGAGACACCCATAGCGCTGTAGCGCCAGTTGGTCGCCCATGCCTCAGAGGGTATATCGTCACATACGTCGAGAATCACGTCTGTAACCCTCTGTTAGCACTAACAACTGCCAGGCGCGACGTCTGGGCGGATCGCTCGGGCGGCGCTGGGACTGTACACTCGCCTAGCCTATCAGTGCGCTGGCCGATGTCGCTCAATTCGTTGTATGCTTATGGCCCTACGACGTGTGATGTCGCGAGATCACGAGGCGTATCATGGGTGACCACGAAGTCGTGCGGGTTGTCAGCGATGCGTGGAGATCCGTCCTCGACATCGAGGGTGAACTCACTGGCCAGGATTTTTTTGAACTCGGCGGTGATTCGCTGACCGCGGTGGCGCTGGTGGAGCGAATAAAGACCGACCTAGGAATTGACATACCGCTTGAGGTGATTTTCTTCGACGGTCGGCTGTCCACGGTCGTGAAGATATGCGTGGAAAGGCTGGCCGCAAGACACGTTAGCGTCGACTGACATTCGCAAAGCCGAAGTCGTCATGGGTGATAGCAGTGGGCGGCGGTGAGGTGACCATGCGGGCGTTGACCGCCGCCGCGGCGGCGCACCGAGCTGATGGCGCCCCCTCGGGCGTCCGTGTCGGTGTGGTTCACGCGCCGTGGGCCGCTGCCAGCGTTAGCGACATCGTTCGCGCCGCACGGGGGTGGTGCGACGTGGTGCTTTTGTTCCGCAACTGTGTCGCAAAGCGCTACCCGGGTCTCATAGCGATGGCGAAGTCTCTGGTTGAGGTGGCCGTCGCCGATGACGATGACCTAACCACCAGCGTCAAGGACTTGGCCCTGTCTGGGCTGACCACCTTCCACGACGACGAGTTGGACGTCACGGATGCCGCCCGGGCCGAGTTCGGCCTGCCCGGCGCCGTGCCCCCGCTTCGCTGGGACAAGCTTGTGCAGCGAGAGGTACTCGCTGCGGATGGCGCCTGCCGCGTGCGCGCCACGCCGGTGGAGTCGCCGGACGACCTCGAGTCAGGTGCGACCGCGCTGGGGATGCCTGGTGTGCTCAAACCACGTCGGGGGACGTCGAGCGTGGGCATATCTTTCGTCACTGATCGTGCCCGGATAGAGCGCGAGATTGCCTCCAGGCGGAATTGGGACGGCTTGATGTACGAGCAGTTCATCCCGCCCGGCAGCCATCCGTCGGGTGCCGGGTGGCTGGCGGATTACGTTTCAGTGGAAACTGTCAGTGACGGCACGACGCATCACCACGTCTCGGTGTTCGACAAGCTACCCATTTCGGTCGCCGAGCACCCGCGCTCCCTGCGCCCCTTTGACGTGCGAGAGACCGGTGACGTGGTGCCGAGCCGACTTCCGCGACCTGCCCTGGCGTCGGTGCTGGCAGTAGCCACCAAGGCGCTCGACGCCTTGGGCATCAGGTGGCGAGTCAGCCATACAGAACTGCGCGTCTCCCCCGATGGAATCGAAATCATCGAGGTTAACGGCAGGCTTGGCGGTGAGGTAGCGCGGCTGCTCAATCTTTTGGGCGGACCGGACTTGGTAGCGGCGGATCTCAGCGTGGCGTTGGGCAGGAAACCGATCTTTACAGGGCTGCCGCCAGGGCCTTACGCGGGCGCGGTGTACGTGCCATTCCCCGTGCGGGCAGGCGACGTCAACTCGGATGTCCGCCGTGCGCTGATCCGGCGACTGCCGGGCGTAATAGGCGTCGACGAAGTCGCCCATCGCGGCACACCGCGGGCCGCAACCCAGTACAGGACCGCGCGCTTGTCGGTGTACGGCAATCACCAGATCGCTTTCGACCGCTCGCTAGCCGGGATCGCCGATGGTCTCGCTGCCCTTTTCGCCGCAGACGGACTCGCCGACGACCCATGGCTCGGCTTACTGCGCCGGCGCCTCCACGACGACCTCTCGCGGTGAAGGCAATAAGGCCGCCGTGGAGCGCGGTAGAGCCTTTTCACATCGCTGTGTACAGGGATGTGCCCGGCTACGGACCGCGATAGAGCCTTTTCACATCGCTGTGTGTACAGGGATGTGTCCGGCTACGGACCGCGACCCTGAATGGCGGTGCCCGCCGAGTTAATATTCTGATATTCTCGACTTAAGTAATCAACGATATCTGGCTCGTCTACTTGTTCAGCGAAACAAGAAAGCGCAGCGATCATGATGACTTCACCGTCAGCGACACCGTCAGCGACCAGAGAACGCGTCGAGCCGCCGCGGGCATGGGGCCGTGACACAGATGACTTTTTGCGCGTGCTGCTCTCACCATGGCACCGCTTGGTTATAGAGCTTGGCGACGTGCTGACCCGAGCCACGGTCGAGTTCAGCCACCGGGCTGGCTTGCGCGCGACACATCTGCCGCTCACGACGAGGACCGTGACCTGCCCAACGGGCGTCGGCAGCGACAGCGAGCCGGTGCCGGTGGACGTCGGCGGAATACAGACATTCCTGGCCGACTCGGCGCAATTCCTACTGGAATATGGCTGCAGGCTGGCCCCTGGCGGGTGCTATTGCATCCTGCCCTCGTTCCGAGCGGAAAAACCCGATGCCACGCACCTCAGCCAGTTCGTACACAGCGAGGCCGAGATACCCGGCGGCCTAGACGATCTGATCGCACACGTCGAGGCATATGTCCGCTTCCTCGCCGCCCGGATCCTCCATGAGTCCGGTTCTGTCCTCGCCGATGCCATTGGCGACGTCGGGCACCTGGAGCGAATGGCGGGCAGTGATGGCGCTTTCGCCCGGCTGACGTTCCGCGAGGCTGTCTCCCTGCTCAGCGATGATCCTGGTTTCCTGAACGGCGCGGGTGGGGCGTGGGCAATCACACGTCGCGGCGAGCAGCGATTGCTTGACGTGGCGGGTGAGTTTGTCTGGATCACCCATTTTGACCATCTGAGCGTGCCCTTTTTTCAGGCGTTCGCCGACGACGGTCACCGGTCCGCGTGCAATGCTGATCTACTCTTCGGCGTCGGTGAGGTCGTCGGGGGTGGAGAGCGACATGCCACCGGAACCGATGTGCGCACCGCCCTGCGCCTCCACAAGGTTCCTGAGAGCGACTACTCCTGGTACGCGCGCATGAAAGATAGGTTACCGATGCGGACGTCAGGATTCGGTCTGGGTATGGAACGCTTCTTGCTGTGGGTTTTGCGGCACGAGGACATCCGTGACATACCGTTTGTGTCACGAATAGATGAAGAACTCGACTGGCCGAGCCGAGTTGAGCGGCCATAGAACCTGCTTGACGCTCCCTTAGGGCCACTAGCGGGCTCGCGCCTGAGCCAAGGCTTCGCCGACGGTCACCGCGGTGAGCACCACCACAGGAGACAGATCCAGCTGGGCTTCTGTTCGCAACCTCGCGGTCCACTCCATCGCAACCACTGAGTTCCCGCCCAGGGCAAAGAAATCAGCATTGGCCCGCACTGGGCGGCCCAATATGTCGGCCAGTAGGGAAAGCGCAAGCTCATCGCGCCCGCCCGGATTCGCCGCCTGCTTGGCAACGACCTCAGGCTTTTTCTCCACGCCCTTGTTGGTCGTATCCTCGTGGTCGGCCACTGATTTGACCCCACCTTAACTCCGTACCCCGAGTCGGCGCCGACTGCGGTAAGCCGGGATGTTTCGCGCATCAGGCGATGAGTTGATTCTCCCATCCGACCCCGGCGAGCGCCGCGGATCGACTCGCCTTGCCCCGCGCCGCTGCCGCGGCCAGGGTGGCCGCTATCCGGCGGGCCTCGTCGCGCAAGAGATCGCCAGCCGAGTCGGCGGTCACCAGGTGTACCGGCGCGGTCGTGTCGTTGGCCCACGCGGCGTAGGCTGCGAACCCTCCGTCATCGCCCGGGCGCCACACCACGGTCACTGGGCAACCCAGCGGATACGGCTCCGCTCGGTAGCGCTCACCCAGCCGGAGATCGGCGCGGATCACGGGCTCGAACAGATTAAAAAGGGCTTCGTCATCGATGAACTCGCGACGCATCATGCCGTGCCGAGCCAACCAGCCGCGCAGCGCTTCGCGCGGCAGATCGGAAAGCGGCGGTTGCGGTGCCTGGCTGGCGAGCGCAGAAGGCTGACGGATCACAATCAACCCGGCCGGGTGCGCTCCGGCGCGGGCGAGTTCGGTCACGGCCGAACGCCCGAGCAGGGCGCCCGAGCAGGAGCCGACAACAAGAAAAGGCACGCCATGCGCCCTGACGTCCGCGGCGATGGTCGCTGCTATCTCGTGAATGGCGGCCGCGCTATCCACGTGCGCCCGCTCCGCGTGCCGGGTCTCGCGTCCTGGCAGCCTGATAGCGCGCAGCTCCATGTTGGTCGGCATCGCGGCGGCGACGTCGCTCCACGCGCCAACCCCGGCGCCGGCATGCGCGATTCCATAGAAGACGGTCGTAGGAGCGGACCGGCTGACCGGCGACACCAGAGCGGCGGGATGGACAACTACGCTCATGTCTGTCTCTGCGTCGGCGGCGCTCAGGCCGCGCCCTGCTTCTCGACGATGCGCCGGTAGATCGGGCCACTGGGCCACGACAGGGCTTCCCGTGACGGCTCGTACAGAAAGAAATCGTTCCCGCCGGGGTCAAGAAACCTCGCGGTGACCCCGATGACACTGGCCCTGGCAGCTGCGACCTCTACTCCGCGGTCCCGCAGAAGCAACGACTCGCGTTCGCAATCGTCGACGTGGAAAACGTAGGACGCGGACCGCGGGGCGGACTGATCCGGTCGCGTTGAACCGGCACGGACAGAAAGAAGGATGTCTCCTATCCTGAATCGCCGCACATCACGCTCTGGATCGTGCCCGTGCCCGACCGCCGCTAGGCCGAGCTTCTGCTCGTAATGCGCGTGCGCCGCTGCCAGGTCAGGAACCGAGAGAGATACCTCGGTCGCGGTCAGCACATTCGAGCTGGCAGAATCGGACGCGCCGGGATCCGCCGGCTCATACACGCCCAGCCGATGGCCGTCCAGGTCGGTGAAGGTGCAAGCGCCGTCGATAGCGTATCCGTCCAGGTCGGCCGTCGCTACGCCGAAAGACTCCAGCTGGCGCCTCTTTTGTTTAATGTCATCGACTTTGAACATGAGCGAGACGTGCCGATCGGTGGCCGTCGGCGCTGATATGACATTGAGCGCAAGAAGAACAGCTCCGCAATCATACTTTACCGAGCTTGAATCTGTCTCCGCCACGGGAAGGCCAAGCATCTCTTCATAGAATTTCCTGGCGCGCGCCAAGTCAGCGACATAAAAGAAAATATACGGCATTCTCTCGAGCATTCGTTCCTCCCGAACGCTAGGAACTGAGGTCAAGCTGCCGGCCCGTCTGGCCAGGTGAGTTGGGTGAAACGCGTCAGCGCATATCGTGCGAAATCGCTATGCGCGGGCAACCCTACGCCAAGGGCGGCCCGCACGCACATCATCCCCGCGTATAGCGCTGGCGGGAGGCCGTGGCCGCCGAATCCTGTCATCAGCCAGATCCCCGGGCGCCATGGAACAGGGCCGATAATCGGCCGGCCGTCCGTGGTGCAGGTCATCGTGCCCGTCCAGCGTCCCACCGGCCGTACCTCGGGTAGCTGAGGAAAGCTCTTGAGGAAAAAATCTGTCAGCGCTGACCGCCGCCGTCGGCGCGGTCCCGTGCCCGGTTCCTTGGGCGGCTCACGCTCGCTGCGCCAGTCAGGGCCATCGTCACCGCCGAGCAGGATCGTTCCATCCCCGAGCTGCCGCCAGTAGATGTCACCGAAGTTGACGGCCATGGCGGGCCCGAACGTTCCCTGCGGGCACTCAGCGCGCCAGACGTGGCCGCTGCGCGGGTACAGCACTTCTGCAAGGCCAGGCACAAGCTCGCTTGCGCCGTATGCCGCCGCAATTATCGCAGCGCGCGAGCGTATCGCGGTGGCGCCCAGATCGGTGATCACCGCACCACGCCTTGATGTCACGTGCAGCACCTTATGCCCGGCTACGAGATTCGCGCCGCGCCGCGCTGCCGCCGCGGCGATACCGCAGGCAAATCGCACCGGGTCGACGACCATTCCACCACGCGCCCATCGCCCCGCGATGAAACGCCGGTCTACCCTAGTTCCCAGCAGTCTCTCGCAGTCGGCATGGCTGAGGATGGCCACGGCGTCCGGGCGGGCCTTGGACTCTTCTTCTACAATCTCAACGTATTTCATCGAGTCGATAAGTGAAATGTGTCCTACTATCTGCGGCCGCTCAGTTATCTGCTCCTCCGCACATACCCGCTCAAGGAGGTCGGAGCGGTCCAGTTGACCGCCACCGAAAAGCATAACTCCAATGTTGCGGCTCGTTGCGCCGCAGCTGAACTCCTGTTGCTCGAGGATCACCGTGCTCGCGCCGATTCGGGCTGCCCACAGAGCCGCGGAAAGGCCAACAATGCCGCCGCCAACGATCACGATATCCGCCGTCGCGGGCACGACCGGCGGGCTCGTGGTTTGCCACTGAGGCGGCGGCGCGGTCGTGAGCCAATACGGCTTTTCAGCCGCATGAGATGAACCGGACGTCACCATCCCGGTGACCCGTTCTCGTTTCCAGCCCGGAGGCACAAGAAATGAGCGTAAAAGGGGAACGCGCCGGCAGGCCTTGCCGACGCGTTCCGCGACACGTCACAGATTGCTGTAGACATCCTCAAGCTCTTCGGTCTCATCCTGCTCGAGGTGGAGTGTGACGTTATCGCCAGCCTCGAGAATCTTGGTCTTGAGCACGTTCATGAGATCGTCGGGCGCAGTGTTGAGTACGGGATCGAAGACCTCATCATCACGTGTGACGATGATGTCAAACGCGGTGAGCCGTCGAGGCTCGAGCGTGCCGACACGATTGCCAGACTCTTCGTGAATCAGGTCGACTGGGCCGGTCGATGAGAAGAACTCGGTTCCGACCGGCGGATAGTGACTGGCCACGGACGGGCCGAAGACCAGCGGTTGCTCGGGATCGGTGACCAGCGGACCAATCCCCGTCTGGATCCGCCAGTGCACGCGCCAGATGGCGGTCGCCGGGAAGTCGGTCCCTGTGCCGTGCGACCGGACGATGCCATCATTGGGACGGTCGAAGTTCTGCTCGACGCGAACGGGACCTAGGTCGCCGACTCTATGGATGACGCCGCCGTGGTACATGATTCGCAGCAGCATCGACCTCTCGTCATCGGTGCCCACCACCATTCCGGGGCTCCGATGCATGAGCACGACGCCGTTCTTCACGCTCAGCTTGTAGTTTTTCATGTAGCCGTCGACAGTAAGCAGGCATGAGCACACGCCGCGAAGCAGTTCCATTCCGCCGATCGACGGGAAGGCGTCGCTGAAGCCCCGTATGGACTGGGTATAGCGCCGCGCCTGCGGCTGGCCGGTCAGGATCGCGAGGCTGTCCTGGATGCGGAGGTAGCCCTCGTCGCGGTCAGCTTCATCGCGCGCCAGCTCCGACCGCCAACGGAACAATTCCAGCACTTCGATCTCATCGCTGGCGCTTCCGTCATTCTTGGGGGTGCGCATGATCTCGATCGGGTAGTCGCCTGCGTAGCCCGCGTTGCGCAGGTAGACCCACTTGCGCCGCACAGCGTCCACGACCTGCTCAGCCTGAGACGTTGTGACGACGTAACGTCCCAACTCCGCGAGCCCTTCGTTCCGATAGATCGACTTCAGCGCCATGAGCCGTTCCCTTCTTATAGCCGCACGCCACCAAGCGCATGGCCCCTTCGATGAGACGTTTGACCGAGATTACTCAGGGTCACTGCAGGATATTTTGATTTAACTTCATATAGTAGAAGACGTCAAGGCGCATCCGTGGATTCTCGCTGGGCCTAGCGACGTCGGCGTTGAGGTCAATCCCTGGCTTGATCACACAGAGCTGGTTGGGTGCGAGCATATAGTGAACTAGCAGCAACGATCCTGGAAGTCCTGCGCGGCATCCCCTGCTCAACGCGCCATTCCGTGACTGATGGTTGGCGGCCTGCTGCTGAGCCATCGGCACCGTAATGGGCTAGTTGATCTTAACTTGATTTAGTCATAGATAGTAATGGATGGGCAACCGTATGAGCCGCCGCCAGCGGAGCACGCACGCGGCGTCCCGTCAGCCGCGCCGACCACGGCAACGCCGCGCCGGGGGGTGCGTGCCCCGGCCGCGCCGGCCAGCCGCCTAGCCACCAAGGATCGCTAGGTCGTGTCTCAAAGTCAGCTTCCCTACTGCATGGCCAACGGTCTTGCCCGGCTGCCCGGACAGGGGCGGCCCTGAAATCATTTCGCCCGTGCATCGCCTCGCCCGGTACAATCGCGGGATTGTTTTCACTGCTGGGAGCCCATGAGGTTCGCGTGTGGCCTCCCC
>Ga0137371_10001476_pt1 | contig 18679 bp, 13 predicted proteins | sample SagtaG_7_FD_104919 | JGI IMG/M metagenome (GOLD analysis project Ga0137371, IMG submission 104919) | Vadose zone soil microbial communities from Sagehorn Ranch, Mendocino, California, USA - Sage1_R_40_16 metaG | ecosystem: Environmental > Terrestrial > Soil > Vadose zone | place: USA...
GACCAGATAGGGCCGTCGGCATCGAAGTCAATGAGGCACTTTTGTTGGGCGGCGTCGAAGAGGTAGGGGAGTATAGTGTTTTTGCTGATGTAGTCGGTGATGTCCTCTTTGGTGTAGTAGGCTCCCATTTGCTTCTGGTTGATGTATTTCTCAAAGATGTAGCCCAGAACATCAGGGTTGATCTCTTTATCGTTCTTCAGAGGACGGTCATCGAGATGCCAGTCGAAGTCGCCAAAGAAGGCAAAGATGCGCTCAAATGCCTCATCGGGTATCTGGATGTGAGGGTTGGCACGCTCCAGCACATGCACATCAAAGAGACCACCGTTGAGATAGGGAATCTTGCCCAGCAACTTTTCCAGTTCAGGTGAGTGCTGCTTTTCGCTCAGTCCTTCATGAAAGAGCCGCAGGAGGAAATAGCGATAGAAGGAATAGAAGCTATCCTGGCCGTACTGCTGCTGCATGCTTTTGAGGCGGTTGGGCAGATAGTTGGTATCGCCATCAAGTTCACCGGCTCTCCTGGTGTCCAGAAAGCCTTTTTTCTGGATGAAGTAGACAAACATCAGGCGGTTGAGCATCAGTGAGGCGTACCATTCGCGATCAGCCTGTGCCTCAATGCCTTCAATGAATGTGAGAAAGGCCGCGTGTTCGACTTTGAAGCAGTCATAGAATTTTTTGGTGACGCGCTCAACATCCAGGGCTTTGCTGACGCGGCTGGTGACTTCAGTAGTGCTGAGGTGGGCTTCTTCGCTGATATCAAAGTTGAGTCTCTGAAGTTTCTGAGCGAGCGGTTCGCCGGATTGCTGTTTGTGCAGTTTGTTGTAGCGCGGGGCCAGTGGCTTGCCCGGCTCGCGCTTGACCCATTGCCAGGTCTGATTTTCTTTAGCGGCATCAATGTAGATGAGAATGTGTTCGTAGGCGTGTCTGGTGACTTCGCGTTCGATTTTACGCAGGATGGGGTCGTCAGGAATTTTGCCTTTGTTATCCGGGTCGCACAGGTAAACTTTGACTCCGCGCTTTTCGACGAGGGGGTGGAGCGTGTAGCTTTGCTCATCACAAGTAACAAAGAAGGGGAGTTCTTTGAGGTTGTCCCAGCCCAGTTCTTCTACAAAGAGAGTTTTGAAGTTGAAGGTTTTGAGGTGACGTTGTATACGCGTTTTGTCCGGTGCCATAAGTCCATCTTCATCCCATCTAGCAAGGTGTTATTGTTCTACGCCATGAGGTTATGGAGTAGTAAGTGCAATAATACGGCGTTGTGGGGCGGTTGTAAAGGGAGGAAGAGGAAATACTTCTTTATTATAGTGCTTGCCACTCCCGTACGCTTCGATCAAGACTACCAGAGACAATGCGCTGGCTATCTGAAGACCATGCTATAGTAATTACTGCAGCAGTATGACCTCTATAAGAATAGAGTGTTTGCCCCATATTAGGGTTCCAGACTTGCACCGTCTTGTCAAAGCTGGCAGAGGCGAGACGCGTCCCATCGGGCGACCAGGCTACGGCTCGCACTATATCTGCATGACCCGTATAGTCCAGCAGCAGTCGACCCGTGGACGCATTCCAGACTTGCACAGTCCTGTCAGCGCTAGCCGAGGCCAGATGCGTGCCATCGGGAGACCAGACTAGGTCATAGACCGCATCTGCATGACCCGTATAGCGCAGCAGCAGCCGACCCGTGGACGCATTCCAGACTTGCACGGTTCGGTCAAAGCTGGCCGAGGCCAGATGCGTGCCATCGGGAGACCAAGCCACGGCATTTACTGTATCTGTATGCCCTGTATAGCGCAGCAGCAGCCGACCCGTGGACGCATTCCAGACTTGCACGGTTCGGTCAAAGCTGGCCGAGGCCAGACGCGTGCCATCGGGAGACCAGGCTACGTCATAGACCGCATCCGTATGCTCTGTATAGCGCAGCAGCCGGCCCGTGGACACATCCCGAACTTGCACAGTTGCGTCAGCGCTGGCCGAAGCGATTCGCGCCTCATCGGGAGACCAAGCTACGGCATATACCCAACCCGTATGCCCTATAGAGCGCAACAGCAGCCGACCCGTGGACACATCCCGAACTTGCACGGTGTTGTCAAGACTACCCGAGGCCAGACGCGTGCCATCGGGAGACCAGGCTACGGCATCTACCCCATCCGTATGCCCTGTATAGCGCAGCAGCAAGCGACCCGTGGACACATCCCAGACTTGCACAGTCTTGTCAAGGCTACCCGAGGCCAGATGCGTGCCATCGGGAGACCAGTCCACACTTTTCACTATTGAGGAAGAAGGACTATATTGATACAGCAAGGTCCCGATGAGCGGTCGATTAGCAAAAACTACCTCGAATTTTTGCACGAAGCTTTCCCAGGTAACGCCACTTGCTACGACCTCTGCTACTGCTATCCCAGAGAACCAGGCTAATAATGTGCGTCGCGAGAAACGCTTCTTTAGCCGTGAGTCGGCGCTGGAAGAAGTATTTGCTGCTCGTTCGATGCTGTCGTCCATATCTTTATTTCCCGTACTTACCCATTTATGATTGAGTATCAATTAGATATTCCGCTTCAGCCACATTTGCATGATGGGAGTGGCAATCTGATAACCGTGCTCCAGTACTACCAAGTCGCGCTTGAGAAGTATCTGTAATGCTTGTTGTAACGCAGAGTGATCAAGCTTACTCAGACGCAAAAGCGTTGAGAAGTCTTTTGTCTCTCCATCAAGCAGGAGTGTTAAACAAGAGCGCTGGTTCGCGTCCGTACGCTCCCACTGATCTAAGAAATATCCATCCCAAGACTCAAGGACTTGCGTGACAGCTGTAGCGACATCGGCTGTCTCAGCGTGCTTTTTACTTTCACTATTGAGTTCATGGATGAGAGCTGCGCAAACGGCTTGGACCAGGAACGGATGACACTGCGTCACGCGCAGGATTTCTTCGATTACCTCTGGACTAAAAACATTTTGTGGAACGGGACGGATAATCAGATCTCGGGCTTCAGCTGGCCGGAGAAAGCTTAATCTGAGCATCTTGATATTAACAAAATGGCTCGCCCAATGTGGCCCTAGTTCGGTGATCGTTTGTACACCACTAAAGAGCAATGCCACATGTGTGCGGTTCTGAATCGTCCCACGAAACCAGTCGAGAAGCAGATCAAGATCGAGGTATTTTCCACGAACTTCCTCTAGTTTCTCGAACTCATCAAAGAGCAAGAGGATGGTACGGCCTTCCTGTTTCAGAACACTCTCCAACGTATCGAGCCAGGCATCAAAAGGCCGGTAGATGGCAACTTCATTCCTTTGCAATGCATCCTCTAGATGCCAGGCTTTGAGTAGCTCTATATGTATTCCACGTAGGCTCAATGCCTGGTATATCTCCTGGGCAATACTATTCAGAAACAGATCGATGCCAGCAGGTTTACGGTACTGTAAATCGTAGAAAATCGGGATGTAGGATGCACCGAGCAGGTGAGGCAGTTGGCGGAGAGTACTGCTTTTGCCCATACGCCTCTCGCCGTTTAAGAGAAATGTTGGACGGTTATGATGATAGCTTAATGACTCACTTAACTGTCGTACGATGTCGCGACGACCGACGAAGAGCGCATCTTGAGCTTTCAGGGCATCACCAGCAATATACGGATTGCGGATCTGACCGGTGAGGTCTGCTCCTTGTTCCAGTTCTTCCTTCTTCTGCCGGATGGTTTGACGCCATTGGGTCACGACCTCTTCCAGATACTGGTTGAGCCGGGCATCGGGAAGTGCAGTGGAGAGATAGATATTGTCCAGGTATACGAGGGATTTCTCGAGTCCCTCATGCCGCATCTGCCAATTGAGGTTGGTGCAATACTTTTCGACGTCTCGTGCAGTATCAGCTAAACGCATGAAAGGGGTAGTCCACCGTGAAGCCACTTGTTTTATCTCAGGTGTCCATAGTTCGTCAAGGTGGTGGTGCGCTTGAGCGATATCCTGGATGGTCTCACATAGACTCATATCATGAAGGGTAATTTCTGCTAAGACGTTCAGTGCCACATCCCGTTGAGCAGGGCGTTCACGGAGAATAAAGCTGAGCTCCTGGAGGGTCTGTCCTGTATTCTGTCCCATTGCAATGCGTAAAGTCTGTCGTAAACGGGGGAAACGCAGAAAGACATACTCGTCCCAGTGCAACGAGGAATGACGTAAGAAGACAAAGACTTGTTCAGGTTTATTTCTACTTTTGCGATAGGCTTGCCATCCAGAAGAACCGCTTGCGATGTAGAGAAGCAACCTGGAGGAGCCGATGATGTAGCTGACGAAGAACATGCAGGTAACCAGTATACCTTGTATAATAGCCGTTCCCACCTCTTGTATCGCAAGAGAGGAAACCGTCCAAAAAGCACCTGCAATGAGACTAGCTACGATGCCAGGAATAACTCCCCACTTGAAGCCTCGGCTCGTCCCGCCAACGAGCCCCAAGGCACAAGCAAATCCCAGACCATTGATGATACCCCATTGCTCTTTCCCTACCGTCAGACCTGCTACACCCAGTGCGATAGCCAGGATCACACTTACACTCAGCTCACCGAAGAGCATTCCTACGAGAAATCCGACACCGATGCCGAGAGCCGTGTCTGTTATTACAGGAACAATGAAATGGATCGAAGCGGAAAACAGTTGGAGAGGGGTGATTGACCCTTCTGAGAAATAGAAGGCCTGAAAGAGTATCCTGATGGGCAAGGTAAGCAGATCTAGAATGTACGAAAGAAGAAACACAGGAAGAAGTAATCGAAGTGAGTACACAAAACGTGCCATCAGACTCAGTTGCTCATAGTTTTCTCGGAAACGTGTAGGCTGGAAGAAGCACAAGAATATCCACTTCAGCGGCTCACCGAGCAGATACCGCCAGGTATGCAGCAGAACAATCGAAAGGCTGTGCCGAACTGAATGTATAGATGCCATTAGAGTACGGCTCCTCGATAGATATCTTCCAGACGGCTTTGAAAATCTTGCCAGTACGCCGGGTCTGCAGGACGGTAAAAGTGCGGTTCCTGTTCACGTAAGGCCAAGATTTTATCTTCCATCAGCAACTTACCAACAAGCTGGAGACGAATAGGCCAGTACGCCCCATTGATCTGTCCATAGCCGAGGATGCGTTGCCGCTCTAACTCGGTCAGATTAACTTGATCTCCTTTGGATTGCACGAACTGCTGTGCCTCTTTCAAATCGAACGGTGCCAACTTGCGCTGCTCAAACACATTGAAGAAGCCGCTAGTTTTCCCTTTTTCTCCAACAATCTTGATTAGCGGTTCTTTGCTGACCACGACCAGGCAGAGTCCCTCCTGCGTTAAGGCACGCATGGTCGTGAAAAAATGGAGATCGAATTCGGGGCGCGTGCTAAGACCTTCAAATTCATCGATGCATAATACGGAGACATGCCCTTGTGAGCTGAGTTGTCGCACGGTCTGCTCTAATCGGAGCAGACCTTCATCACCGCTCGTAAACTCGTCTTTCTGGGTGGTGAGTACCTCTAAAGCACTTGCCGAGAACCCTGCAATGGTGGCACAGCGCTGGGCGGTCGCATCCAGATATCCTACCAGAAAACGAGAGCCTAGTTCTTCTCGTGCAACGAGCCGCAAATACTGCATCAACCAGGTTTTGCCAATGCGACGAGAACCAACAATCGACGTTGACTCACCTTTGCGCACCCGATCGAGCAGGACCATACGTTCCCTGACTCTTCCGTAAAACTCGCTTGGATCAAGAAGTGATTGATTAAATAGAAAGGTTGAGTCAGGCAGAGCCTGTATCGGCGTACGATCCGATACTGCTGGCCGATTGCCGCTTGTGTCAACTTGCGCGTCTTGCTGGATGGTGCTGGAGTCGGTAGCACGGCGTGTCCAGTAGATAGACTCGTTGGGGTCATGCTGTGCATGGCTACTGCCAGTTGGAGCAATACGTTCTTCTGAAGTAAGTACTTCTGGCAATCCGACGCTCCCCCCCCATGCTGCCTGGCAGGCCTGTTCCAGAGCAGCGGCGAACGCCCAAACGTTAGTAAAACGCTGCTGGGGATTTTTGGTCAGTGCCCTCAACACCACTTCTTCAACCGCTAGTGGGATCATTGGATTCTTCGTACGCAACGATGGAGGAGGAACGTGCAAATGCTGTGCCGCTATCTCGAGAGCAGTTCCCTGAAATGGGCACGCTCCACTTATCCATTCATACACAACAATTCCCAATGAATACTGGTCACTCGCTTTGCGCGGCTTGCCCTGAAGTTGCTCAGGTGCCATGTAGGGCATGGTGCCAGCCATCTCCTTCGTCGTCTGGGACCCTGTAGTCTGGGCGATCAAAACCAGGCCAAAATCACTGAGCAAGACCTCATACTTGCGCCCCAACAATAGGTTCTCAGGCTTGATGTCCCGATGGATGAGCTGTGCGTCATGGGCGTAATGTAAGGCTGCAGCGACCTGCCTGACATAAGGAACGATCTTTGTTGGAGGCAGAAAGGCCCCCTTCGGATGTCTCTGGCGCAGCGTGCCATTGGAGGCATAGTCCATCACCAGAAAAGGAATGCCATCCTCTATACCAAAATCCAGGACACGTACGATATTGGGATGAACGAGGCTGGCAATGGCACGCGCTTCGGCGCGAAATTGCTCCATACTGCTGCCAACCAAGCGCGTCCTGAGCACCTTTAGAGCTGCCTGAGTGCCCAGGTGAATATGCTCACCAAGGTAGACGTCGGCGAAACCACCCTGGCCTAACAAGCGGACCAGGCGATAATTGCCAAGTTGTTGTCCGATAAAGTCAGACATTCTCGCAACTCCAGAAGTGCTTTTCAAGTTCCTGACGGAGTGCTTCATCTTCGGGAGCATAGGAGTAGAAGAGTTGCAATGGTTTAGCTGTCACTAGTTCTACGGACATCACTTCTGCCCTTTGTTACTTATAGGTGTACCGTACCAATCTAGAACATCTCTGAAAAGAGTATAACTCTTCTGATACTTTTTATCAAGCAATGCCGATCATGTCATATTTGTGTATGTGCTGACCACATGTGGCGCAATTTCTACTGCTATCAGGTGGTGCTCGTGCAAAGGCTTTGAATGCCGCTCTCGCAGGTCTGCTCTTCGGCTTCCAGTGATCTGGAAACCGAAGAGCAGAGATGCTACTCGTCGCTACGTGGCTCGCAGGAGTTATGTAGTGAGTGGGCGTTCGCGAAGCCAAGCGGCAAGCCAGTTACTTCTGGAGAGCGAGACGGAAGCTCTGCTATGTCATTGCTCTCTCCAGGCGGATTCGTATTTGAAATGAGCGAACCGTGGGCTCGGACTCTTATGTATCCGCAATAATGAGCCGATCTTCTATGTTAGAGACTTTGACATTACTTACGGTTAAGCATATACTAGTGAATACACTAACCTTGCTATGAAAGGTTATAATGATGTTACTGACATCGATATTATATATTATGAATGTAACATCTAAAAATTTGTATAGGGATAGAACACGAGGTACTGATGCAGGTACAAAAGCATTATTCAAAAGCACCCATTACCGAAGCTATCATAGACCTCAAGGTTACTTTCCCAGAGGATTTTTCTGCTGATACGTTTGCGGGCATCTATGATCATATTCATGACCGTTTCCCAACAATGGAGCCAATGTATACAGGTATAGGCTCATTTGTTTTCCAACCAGGCTCGTCTATTACCGTAAATACTGATCAGCAGCATAATGGTTTTTTGTTTAAAAGCGAAGATAGTTTGAAGCTATTCCAGGCAACTTTGAATGGCTTTACATTTAATCGCTTGGCTCCATACCAATCTTGGGAAGAATTTAGTGGTGATGCGAAATACCTATGGCGGATATATAAGGACATTTGTAAGCCAACGCAGGTAATACGAGCGGCTATTAGATACATCAATCAACTTGTTATTCCGATCGAAGGCTTGGTAGACCTACAAGATTACCTGCAAATAGTGCCAGAAGTAACATCTAATTTACCGCAAAAAACTTTGAGTTCTTTCTTTATGCAACTACAGATACCCCAAGACGATTTGAATTGTATGTTAATTATCAACGAAACTCTAGCACCAGCCACGAATTCTGAAACTATCAATATTATTCTCGACTTTGATCTATTCCGTCAGCAAAATTGGCAAAATGATGACGAAAATATATGGCGTTTCCTGGAGCAACTTCGGCATCGTAAGAATCAGGTGTTTGAAGCAAGTATTACAGATAAAACCAGGAGGTTAATCGACTAATGCTACAAGTAAGAAATGTCAGAGCAGATGATAAGAGAAGAGATACGTTGGCAACTGAAGTATCTTCAGGTATCGGTGAAGTGAACGAAAAGCTTCGTCAGAGTGAAGTACGTTCAATTGTAGCTTTTTGCTCTAATAGAGCAGAGACGCTTCGCTTTGCCCTTCTACCTGAAACTGATTTCAAAAAGTTGATTAGAGAAGCAACATGGGATACTCTTACTGCCATATATAACCTGCTGACATGGAGAGATGGCTGGAACGGTTATGATGCCTGCGCTCCTAAGTATAATGCTGTTGTAAATGCCGATAAATGGATTGAGCAACTCTATCTAGTAGTGATGTCTCTGCATGGGAATTGGATTAAGCCAAATGTAACAGCCAGTGCCGACGGAGACGTAGTGTTTGAGTGGTGGCATGGTACAAAGAAACTAACAGTATATATTGGAGAACAAAGCGCAGAGTATGTGAAAGTTTGGGGGCTGAATACAGACTCTGACATGTCAGACGGTGATGCAGAGTCTATTAGTACCTGTCGTTTACTTTGGTTGTGGTTGGTAAGCTGAGAAGTGATGGATAAAACTCCCATAACTGATGATGAGGTCTTATATCGTCGTGTTCCAAACGACACAAATTTTTGTAAAATTATTGATGGGAAAATTGAGGTCAGTTCTCAAGCCTTTTCCGACCGCAGCCTCAGACCATCAGTAGATCGTGCGAAGCTACGTGAAAATGATCCTAGACGTACTCAACGTAAGCCATCAGATGGTGTTGTGAGTGTAGCAACTCGTGATGTGCGTGCTACAAGTAACTTGGTGCAAAATGATAAAGATGGAAAGCCCATTCAATCATTTACTGTTGACGTAGAGCATGTGCCTATTTTTAATGATCCAGTGGAACCAAATAATCCCGCCCATGCTGAGATATATACAATTCCTATGTGTGATAAAAAAGTCTTCCGAAAGCTGATTGAGCGATTGGCGCAACTTGCTAGAGGAAGATGGGAAATTGAGCTACTGCATTAGAGCTGGGTTAACCTACTTCTATAGCCTGTTTTAATACTTCGGTAGAGGGGGAGGTAAGCTGCTCCATGTATTTTCAAGATGCTCTATGATCCGCTGAGTACGAAGCGAGACTTGTTGATACTGCATAAAGCCCCTCTCAAGTTTGAAACTGCCCCTAAGATTTTACTCTACCAAACTTCCTCTCCAGCCATTCAAGCAAATACAACTGATCATCAATTGTCGCACGCCGCACCTGTGCCAACAGATGGATACGATCCGGTTTTGGTGGAGCGATATTTTGAAGCCCTTCATTACAGTTAGTACAAACTGCACGCAGATTGTTTGGTACGTCTAAACCACCCTTAGACTTGTCAATGATATGCCCAATTGTCAGACGCACAGTACGACTTGGATCAAAGGGATCAGGGTCTCCTGCCGCAGTAAAAACTCATCCTTTTGATTTTTGCAATTTCGTCCAGCTAAAGCAGACATAATAGCCTCCCCAACAGTTTTAGCCACCAATGGGGGAAAAGCGTTGCCGATTTGCCGGTATGCTGCTGTTTTAGCACCGGCAAAGTGCCACGTATCGGGAAACGCTTGTAAACGTGCAGCCATGCGTAGGGTTAAACGAGGCAGTCCATCAATGGGAAAATCTTCTCCGGGTGCCTGATTGGCTATTCCCAATCCATCAACACCTAGTACTGCCCATTGCTTTCTTGCTCGTGTAGGGCCCAGATCAGGCCCGCCATGCTTCTTAGAGCCCCCAACGAGGGTTGGTGCAATATTATTCGCTTTCTGGCACCATTGCGCTGCGCCACCCCAACCACGTGCTGCCATCAGATCGCCAATGGCTTCACCAACGGTGATCATTTTTCTTGTAGGAGCAGGCCAGCAAAAAGCGTCAGCATATGGTTGACGTAGGGCGACAAGTACAAAACGCGCCATTGTACTTCATAGTGGAGGCACAGCAGCTTCCGTATGAAGTCACCACGATATGCGGCAAATTTCGCCGTCGCAAATCCAGGTACATTTTCCAGCATCACCGCAGTCGGTCTGGACTGCTCTATCAAACGCAGAGCTTCAGGAAACAGATCACGTTCGTCATCAGCACCAAGTTGCTTGCCTGCAATTGTAAACGGAGGGCAGGGTACACCACCCGCAAGCAAGTCTACGCCTCGAAAGTCCGCACCATTGACTTCACGAATATCACGTTCCATTACATTCCAGGAAGGTCGGTTGAGACGAAGTGTCTGGCAAGCGAGAGCATCAATTTCAATTGAAGCAATATTTGTAAATCCGGAGGTCTCAAGACCTAAAGCCTCACCGCCTGCACCCGTACATATATCGAGGATGGTCAGTTCCATCCCTTTATCTGTATGCATTCCTCTAGAAAAGTGATGCCCATCAGACATTGTCCTCTCCTGTCGCAGGCTTTAGTTGTTCTGTTCTAATCTTAACATATATTCTGAGAGAAATACAGGTTGATGCCTTTGAATTGTCGAGTCACTGCATTAGCTAGTGCATAATCAAGAGACCAGTTCGGGTATGAGAGGCAACCCCCGAACATCTCCCCTTTGTATGCACGCGCTCACACAGTGATACAACGGACACAAGTGATACAAGTGATACAACCGATACAAATGATACAAACCTCATTGGGAATACACTAGGCTGTGTAACTGAAGTTTGTAACTGTAACAGACTCGCCGCCACCACCACCAGCAAAGTAGGTTATTGCTACCTTGGTTGGTTGCAGTGGTGAAACATTGATAATGTGTACTTCACTATCTATTGTGAATGATAGGGAAGTACCTTTGAGAGCCAATGAGAGCTGCTCGCTTGTTCTCGTGGATGTGATGTTTTTGGCTAGGGTTTGCACAATGGCTCCGGTACTCGATATTGAGTAGATGTACCATCTACCATCATAGCAGTATTCTACTAAAAATCCGCTCTTCACGCCTTGTTCCGCCAGGCCAACGCAATTGCCAACCGAATCCGAATAGCCATTAAGCCCACCTGTGATGCCTATTGTGGTGTTTGATGAGAATGGTTGGTTATTTGGAAGCTGGAGGTATAAGTAACCTCGTGAATTAGATGAATTGATAGTTATCTGTGTGCCACAGGTGATCTTACCAATATCTTGTGGAGTCCATGTACCCCCGTTTGTATCGCATCCAGGGCCTGGTTGTATTGCTGAGTAAGCGTTTGCTGTGACTGCTGGTGTAGCAGTAATACTTGGGGTGGCAGATGAAGAGTTCGCTGTGGCTGCTGGTGTAGCGGTAGTACCTTGAGTGGCAGATGAAGCATTCGCTGTGGCTGCTGGTGTAGCGGTAGTACCTTGAGTGGCAGATGAAGAGCCTGATTTAGACGATGCTGTGTTATGTGATGTATATGCGAAGATACCTGCCACTACCGCGCCTACCAGGATGACTACCACAACAACAGCAAGGATGGCGATGATGCCTTTCTTTCCCTGGCGGGGTTGCTGGGGTTGCAGAGGTGGCAAATTCGATTCACTCTTTGGATATGCTGCTGGCGGAAATTGCGTTCCATCTGCCGGGTATGTGGGCGAAGAAGGCGTGTTGCCAGTTGGGTAGGGAGGCGGTGGAGGTGCTCCAACTGCCATATATGTGGGCGAAGAAGGCATGTTGCCAGTTGGGTAGGGTGGAGGTGTTACATTTGCCGGGTATGTAGGAGAAGAAGGCATGTTGCCGATTGGATAAGGGGGCGGTACATTTGTCGGGTGAGGTGAACTTTGCTGCCCCTGTGGAGGATAGAACGTTACTGCTCCGGTGGCTTGCAGTGCGTATCCACAGCTACCACAGAAAGCAACACTTGAATCATTGGCCACGCCACATTTCGGACAATAAATAGAAGCCATTTCGTATACTCCTTACAAACAAATCATAAAATAAGCCTTCTTTAAGGAAGAAAGCCTGGAAGTTCAAAGATAATACCACATCAATCAATAGGGAAAATTGCTGATATCAAATTTCATAAAAGCTTCTTTCAAACCAATGATTGATCATAGTGTAAGCTGTACGATAATAGCATCAATGAGGGGTGATTGTCAATATGCTGCACGCTTGCACCCTTGCAGATTCTAAGCATTTGCATTTGTATACTACTATGGTATACTCTGGGAAATATTGTAGTATTTATAAGGGAGCGATAATACACAGATGAACAGTAAACGACCTTATAAGCATATCCTCAAAAATCTCTTTCACGAGCAGGCGACAGAGATTATTCCCCTCCTGCTGCCTGGGTATCAGGTTAAACAGGTTTTAGATGTCGAGATGCCAGAGCTCAAATCAACCGAGCTTGAACGCCCTCCGAGTGATCTGGAACAGGGACTTGTGGGACTGGCTCTCCCAGAAGCTAAAGTGTTAAAAGTCTATAAAACTGAATGGATAGAGCACTCAGGCCACTTTGAACGCGCCTATCGCGTCAAGAACACAGAGACTGATAAGCCAACATACCTGCTTATTGAGTTCCAGACAGAACGCGAAGATGAAGAACTCCCTCGACGCCTCTTGAGCAATTTTGCACGGCTAAACCTCTACGCATCAGAAGATGTAAGGCAAGAGGACGAGGAGGTTGCGGATGAGGATGAGTATGAGGACGATGAGGTAGAGGTTGAGGATGACCAAGAGGAGGATGAGGGTGAGCATAAGGGTACAATCATGAATATAGGATACTATGTCTATCCGGCGGTACTCTGTCCATTCCCAGAGGCTGTACCTGCTCCTATACGGGACACGCTTGAGGGGAGAGTCATGCTCGCATTCAATTTCGAAACACTTCGCCTCTGGGAAAAAGATGCACGAGAGTTTCTCAATACGCATGTCAGTGCCATCTATTTTTTGCTCCCGGCGATGAAAAATGCCGATGCTGCCCTCTTGGGGCTGGCCATTGAGGAACTTGCTCAGCGGTTCCAGGGTGATGATAGGGAGTTGGGGCGGCATTTGACAGGACTGTCCTTGATGCTGCAACAGTCTGAGACGATGTCAGATGAGGAGAAGCTGCGAGTACAAGAGCACTTGAAACCGTTTATGCATCTGATTAAGCATGATCCTTACGAGGAGTAATTTAAAGCTTTCGGTAGTGGCTCAATCAAGAAGGAGGGGTTATCGTTTTCTAGGGAGATGAGCCCTTCCCTAAACTGTAGGCCAATAAGGTACGCTCATCACGTCCATACTTTCGCATCGATGAAAGCCACTTCGGCTGGTTGATCGGTTGGATCGGCAGCCAGCCCGATGAGGCCCTGGCTTGTCGTGCTATCACTGATCTGGGCTATGTTCTGTCCATTGATGTACACAGTGATGCTACTCCCCTGAGCCACGACTGCGAGGAGATTGGTCTGATTCAGACCTGTCTTGATAGCTGGACTGGTTCCCTGTTGGAGGACAAGCCGAGTCCTCCCAGTAAAACTATCCAGCTCATAGGATCCATCTGTTTTCATGGAGAAGTAATAGTATGGGCCTTGTGTCCCAACCTGGCGAAAGAACAAGCCCCCCCGATCTCCTTTGAGGATGGTCATCTGTACTTCATAGGTGAAGTCGGCAAAATTGACGGCTTCAGCATTACACGCGAAAACATGTCCCTGCATGGAAACGGCAACATGATAGCTGCCCCCGGTAAACGTACAACTGCTCGCTGTGCCAAACGTTCCGGTATCCCAGTGGTACCCCTTGTTGTTATCCTTCAAGGGGTCGTCGAGAACGAGACTCCCTGTATGAGGGGGATAGGGATTCGGCTGTGTACTTACCGTTGGGCTGCTTGTGAGCGTGGGACTCGTCTGCGCCGTCACACTACTCTTGACTGTTGGGCTTGCATGAGCCGTAGCCTGGCTCGTCCCAGTACTTGGAGTAAGAGAAGTGCCCTGGGACGACACTGGCAGCTTGAAGTACGAGAGATAGATGATTCCGGCACATACTCCGACAAAGGCGAGTAGGATGACGACAAGCAGCACGACAATATGGAGTGGCAGAGGTGTGCCATCTTTCAGAAGGTCGGATGTGGATGTACGGCCTTTTCGTGGCATCGTGTTCCCTCCTCGGCAAATGTATCTTTTGATTATACGCGTTGTCTTTTGTAGTTGACAAGGAGTTTGGGCTTTTGTCTGGTTTCAGAACAGAGATGCTGATAGCTTTCTTTTCTCCTGCTCTTTTGTCCGAAATCTTGTTTATCATCTCACACGAAATCGGACATATCAACATTACACTGCTGGTTGCCATACCTGTACAGGCCCTATGGGGTTGTCCTGGGTAAGTGGAAAGCATAGAGCTTTTTATCGTACGAGCCGACGTAGACCACCCCATTGGCAATAGCTGGCGAGGAGAAGATACGGTTTCCAGTAGTATAGTGCCAGAGGGCAGAGCAGGACGGCTTGCCACACCCCGACGCATTGAAAGCATAGAGGTCGTTGTCGAATGAGCCAATATAGACCACGCCATTGGCGACCACAGGCGAGGAGAAGAAACTATCCCCGGCAGGGTTGGAGGTCCAGAGAACTGTGCCATTGTGCGCATCGAAGGCATAGAGCTTGTAGTCGTCTGAACCGACGTAGACCACCCCATTGGCAATAGCTGGCGAGGAGAGGATTCGGTTTCCAGTAGTATAGTGCCAGAGGGCAGAGCAGAACGGCTTGCCACACCCCGAGGCACTGAAGGCATAAAAATTGTGATCGGCGGAACCGACATAAACGATGTCATCGGCGACGGCTGGCGAGGAGACCATGAAATTTCCCGTCGTGGCGTACCAAAGTTGTGAACCATTGTTAGCATCGAAGGCATAGAGGTTACCATCATCTGAACCGACGTAGACCACCCCATTGGCTACGGCGGGAGAGGATTCGATAACTCCTCTGGTACTGGCAGGGGTGCTCCAGAAAGGTTGGCCCGTGGAAGCATCGAAGGCGTACAGATGACTATCGTATGAACCAATGTAGACCACCCCCTTGGCAATGACCGGGGAGGACTTGATCTCTCCTCCTGTGATGGCTGGAGCCTGCCAGAAGGGTTGGCCCGTGGAAGCATTGAAGGCATAGAGTTTGTGATTGGCTGAGCCAACATAGACGACACCCTTGGCTATGGCGGGAGAAGAGTAAATAGCACCACCAGTGAAGGTAGGCGGCCAGAAACGTTTGTGAGTGGTGACATCGAAGGCATAGAGCTCTCCATCCTCTGAACCGACGTAGACCACCCCATTGGTAATGGTAGGGGAGGAGTAGATGGAATAGCCAGTGTTGCCTATCCAATCTTGTACAAGGCCAGATACGTTTGAGGGAGAGAGCACCGTTTCAGAGGGATTAAAATGTGTATGTTGCGGGTTATAGCCAAACATTGCGTAGTCCGAGGAAGCCGCGGAAGGGGGATCAGGGGTAGGCGTGATATAAAGAGAAGAAGTAGCAGTTGGTGTGGATGAGGGAGGGACTATTGATTTAGATAGGAAGCTATAGAACAGTCCAAGACTGCCAGATATAACGATTAGGATTAGACTCACCAGCAGAGCGATTTTGCCTCGTGAGAGGCCCTTACGTTGTTTGATGGACACAAGTTTCGTATCCGAGCCCGTTAGTGGCTGAGGCGATACACCCAGAAAAGGTGTAGGTTTAGCCTGATGAGGAGGTGGATTTGATGAAACTTCTGTTACAGCGGAGTGCGATGATTGGTTAGTGAGATAGACAGGACCAATCTGCTCAGGCATCTGCGATGCCCGCTCTAATGCTGCGGCGAAGTCCTGCACACTGGGGAAACGCTGCCCTGGCTCTTTCGCAAGTGCCTTCATCACAACCTGCTCTATTCCTGGGGAAATCAGTGGGACCTTTGCACGCAAAGGCGGCGGCAGGGTAGAGAGATGTTGGCTTATGATTTCTACCTGAGACCCTTGAAAGGGGCGCTCGCCAGAGAGCCATTCGTAGACTACTACGCCCAATGCATACTGATCGCAGGCACGATTCAGCTTGCCCGAAAGTTGCTCAGGGGCCATGTAAGGTAGAGTGCCAGCTACTCTCTCTGTAGTGAGGCTACCTGTCGTGCGGATAATGGCAGCAATGCCAAAATCACTGAGCAAAACGTCGTCATTTCCCCCAAGCAGCATGTTTTCTGGCTTGACATCGCGATGAATCAGCTTTTGTTCATGAGCGTACTGTAAGGCAGGCGCTATCTGTTTGACATAGGAAATAACAGTTTCGAGTGATAGACGAGCGCCTTTAGGGTGACGCTCGCGCAGTGTGCCATGGGGCGCATAGTCCATCACCAGGAAGGGTGTATCTTCTACAAGAGCAAAATCTAAGACGCGCACAATATGAGGGTGGGTTAAACGAGCGAGAATCTGCGCTTCGGCCAGGAAGTCTTCTACATCTTCGCTCTTCATAAATGCAGGGAGAAGTTTAATGGCAGCCAGGCTTTTGAGATAAACATGCTTGCCTAAGTAGACTTCAGCGAAGCCACCTCGTCCTAGCGGGCGTATGAGTTGATAATTCCCGAACTGTTGTCCTATACGATCAACCATCCCTCCATCTCCTTGGAACAGTTTTGCCTATACTTGTATCTCGATGAGAAGTTTTAACTCTGCCACTCTAGCTGATCACATCTCCTGAATTTCAGGTCACTATTCAACTTTGTATCTTAGGCAAAGTTCAAATAAAGGCAATCTTGGTTGACACTGTTTGCCACGTGTGAGCAGAAAAGTGTCAAGTTCATTTGAACCTTGCCTTAACAAGTAATTATCTTTCTATCTTACATTGCACCATGGAAAAATTTGGGTACCATTTCAATGATTGTGTGCATGGTGTTGTACGTGCAATAATACGGTGTTGTGGTTCAGTTGTAAAGGGGCATTTGAGTATTGACAATGAGTATTCTGCCACTCAAGATTCTGTGTAGTACTTGGAGCTTCTGAGGCTAGTAGTACCTGTCATTAAAAGCGAGAAGTGCATGGTGGGCACAGCTCCTTGTTGCCTTCTCGCTTGTGAACCAAAAAGCCCTCGTAGGATAAGCATGCTGGCGAATCGCAAGAGGCGTTATGCGCCCCACGTCATGGGCAGCCGCTTTACACCGAAGAGGATAAAGCTCTTCATCATGTCTAGCGGCGCATCAGCCACCTGCCAGCGCCCGGGCAGGTGATCGAGCATGGCATTGAGCGCGACTTTTGCTTCCAGGCGTGCCAGGGGAGCGCCCAGGCAGAAATGGATGCCACGTCCGAAGGCAACGTGACGATTGGGCTCACGCTCAATGTCGAAGCGATCGGGATCGGGGAACTCCCCCTCGTCGCGGTTCGCCGAGGCGATACAGGCCACGACCATCTGATCCGGCCCGATGTGCTTGTCGCCGAGCATCGTCTCGGTGGTCGTAATGCGCATCATCGCTCTCACCGGCGAGTAATAGCGCAGGGCCTCTTCGATGGCCCCCGGCACCAGCGCCCGATTCGTGCGCAGGCGCTCCACCACGTCGGGATGCTCGTCGAAGCAGAGGATCATGTTGCCGAGCAGGTTGGTCGTTGTCTCGTTGCCTGCCACCAGCAACAAGCCGCAGAAGCCGAGCAATTCCACGGGGCTCAAGCTCTGTCCATCGACCGAAGCGGCCAGTAGCGCGCTGACCAGATCGTGCTGCGGATGCTGGCGGCGCTCCTCCAACACCTGCGTGAAGTAGCCATACATGCCCTGAACTTCCTGGAAGAGTGCCTTGCGCTCCTCTTCCGAGAGGTCTTCTGCGCCTGCCACGAAGGCATCCGACCAGCGTTTGAAATCCTCGCGCAGCTCGGCAGGGATGCCCAGCAGTTCGGCGATAACGGTCACGGGCAAGGGATAGGCCAGGTCGCGCATGACGTCCATCTCACCCGCGGCGGTGACGTGGTCCAGCAGGTCGTGGGTGATGGCGGTGATACGCGGCTCCAGTTGGGCCACCATGCGAGGGGTGAAGGCCTGCGTGACCAGGTTGCGGAGCTGGCGATGGCGTGGCGGGTCCATCTGCAGGATGCTAGACCCGATCGGGTCGGCCTCGCCCTGGGAGCCCTCCGCTTGCGCCATACGCTGGGCGTCGGACGAGAAGGTCGCATACTCGCTCAGCACGCGTACCACGTCGGCGTAGCGAAAGACCTGCCAGCCACCCCAGCCTGGGTGCTGGAAGACGGGCTGTGTGGCACGCATCGTGCGATACCACTCGAAGGGAGCATGGAGTGGCTCTTTATAGCTCTGTGTTTGCATATATTCCATCTTTCTCGCTGTAACGAGTTGACTATTCTACCCATCGCGGCCTGAGGGCCCCTGGCTTGAGCCATGGAGGTGAAAGGTCGCCGCCGCAGGCATCCCTCTTGACCAGTCTAATGAGTTGCAGTAGAATGCCTGCATGAGAACGTTTGAGTATCGCCTTTTTGTGAATAGGCAACAGCACCACAAGCTCATGGAGTGCTTGAAAGAGTCGCGTGGCATCTATAATGGGATGCTGGCAACCATCA
>Ga0137371_10001487_pt1 | contig 18639 bp, 14 predicted proteins | sample SagtaG_7_FD_104919 | JGI IMG/M metagenome (GOLD analysis project Ga0137371, IMG submission 104919) | Vadose zone soil microbial communities from Sagehorn Ranch, Mendocino, California, USA - Sage1_R_40_16 metaG | ecosystem: Environmental > Terrestrial > Soil > Vadose zone | place: USA...
CGCCCGGCCCGCCGCCCAGCCCGCGCCGCCCGGCCCACCTGACCGCGGCCCGCGCCGCCCGGCCCGCCCGGCCCCCCCCGCCCCCCCCGCCCGCCCCGCCCCCCCCGCCCCCCCCGCCCCCCCAGCCCCCCCAGCTCCCCTCGGCCGCGCGCGTAGTCGTCGTCGCCGACGCCCATCTGGGCCAGGTCGCGCCCGCCGTCGAAGCCGCGTTCCATCGTTTCCTCGCAGCCGTGCCCGACCTGGGCGACGCGCTGCTCATCAACGGCGATCTATTCGACTTCTGGTTCGAGTACGGTGCGGTCATCCCGCGGCGGCACTTCACCACCGTCGCGCAGCTGCACGCACTGCGGCGTCGGGGAATTCCCATCACGTTCGTCGGCGGCAATCACGACCGCTGGGGCGGCGACTTTTTCGTCAAGGACCTGGGCATCGCGTTCCATGGCGGCGAGGCCGAGGTCGACGTGGCGGGACGCCGCGCGTTCGCGGCCCACGGCGACGGGCTCACCGAGCAGCACTGGAGCGCCACGGTGCTGCACCGCGTGACCCGGCACCCCCTCACGATCCGCGTGTTCCGTGCGCTGCACCCCGACCTGGGATTCTGGATCGCCCACAAGCTTTCGGGCACGCTCGCCGACACTACGCGCAACCCCGCGGTGCTCGACCGCGCCGCGCGGGCCCAGGCGCAGTTCGCGAAGGATCTGCTGGCCCGCCGGCCGGACCTCGGGCTCGTCATCCTCGCCCACACGCACCGCCCGGCGCTGGAACGGTTGGCGGACGGTCGCGCGTACCTCAACCCGGGGGCGTTTCTCGATGGATTTAGATACGCGGTCGTGACGCCGGAGACAATCGAACTGCGGAACTTCCGTACCACCGGCCTTTCACCCTAGTGGTACGACCTCCACCTCCTGCACCTTCTCCCCGAGGAATCTCGCCCCCACTCTCCGGAAGTGCGGCTCGTCGTCCGAGACGACGAAGCGGTGGATCGGGTCGCTCGCGGGCGGCGCCGCCAGGTCCCGCTGCCCGATCTCGTGCTCGACCACCCGCGCCGTTTCCTCGGCGCTGTCGATCAGGACCACGTCGCGCGCCATCACGCGCGCCAGGAGGGGCTTGAGCAACGGATAGTGCGTGCAGCCGAGCACGAGGACGTCGACGCCGGCGCGCTTCAGGGGCTCGAGATACTCGCGCGCGATCAGCTCGGTGGCGGGGTGCTCGAACCAGCCTTCCTCGACGAGCGGCACGAACAGCGGGCAGGCGCGCGCGTAGACCGTCGCGTCGGGGCGCAGCGCCTTGATGGCGCGCTCGTAGGCGCCGCTCGCGATTGTCCCCGCCGTCCCGATCACCCCGATCCTCCCCGACCGCGTCGCCCGCACCGCGGCGCGGGAGCCCGGCTCGATCACGCCCACGACCGGCACGGGGGAGCGCGTCCGGAGGTGATCAAGCGCCTGCGCCGTGCTGGTGTTGCAGGCGACGACCACCGCCTTCACGCCGCGCTGCAGCAGGTACGCGAGGATCTCGGCCGAGTAGCGGCGCACGGTCTCCGGGGACTTGGGTCCGTAGGGCACGCGGGCGGTGTCCCCGAAGTAGATCACCGACTCGCGTGGCAGACGCTCGAACAGCGCCCGCGCCACGGTGAGCCCGCCTATCCCTGAGTCGAAGACGCCGAGCGGGGCGGGATTCACGGCCGCGGAACCGAGACGGTGATGCCGACGCCGCCGGGGAAGGCCTGAAGCTTCAGGTCCTTGGGAAAGTCCTGGAGATGCGCCGAGACGAACGCCTCGGCGCCGGAGAAGAGATGGTTGAAGACCCACAGCACGAGCCAGTCCTGCACCTGCTGGCGCTTGGGAGCCACGTTGGGTGAGCCGGTTTCCTTGAGGTAGTGGACCTCCGACTGCGCCTTGAGGGTCATCATCGCGGTGACGCCCTCCCATGCCGCGAACGCGGCGCCGGCCACGGGCCGCCCCGTTTTGGCCTGGCCCCACCCGGGCAACAGGAGCGAGCGCCAGAATGCGCCGAACGGCTTCATCCGATGCGCGGTGTCGGTGGGAACGACGAGCGCTCCGGTGGTCACGATCGGCTTGCGGGTCGTGTCGGGGACTTGGGCGGGTAGGCGGATAGGCGGATAGGCGGATAGAACGAGCAGCGCTAAACCGCCCCCACGAACCGCCCATCCGCCTACCCGTCTATCCGCCTGCTTCATCTCGCCACCAGCACGTTCAGCCGCCGCGGCGCCACGCGCACGGCGCACTCGTGCACGCCCGGCTCGCGCAGCTCGCCGTCGAAGTGTAGCAGCAGCGGCGCCTCGAGCGACCGGATCGTGACTTCGCGACTCTGGAACAGGGCGACCTCCCGCATTCCGGCGTGCGTCCCCCGCATCACGCGCGGGATCGCCATGAGAAACCGCGGCAGCGAAACGCGGCGGACGATGCAGACGTCGAGACGGCCGTCGGCCGGATCCGCGCCGGGAGCGAACTTATAGCTGCCCCCCGCGGTCGTGCCGTTGCACACCTCGACCATCATCATGTACCCCGTTTCCGCGAACCCGGGCGCGCGTACCTCGAAGCGTGGCGGTTGGAAGCCGGCGAACGCGCGGAACACGGGCAGCAGGTAGGAGAGGAATCCCGTGAGCCCCGGCATGGCGTTTCGGATCCGCACGACTGCGGGCCCGAACCCGAATCCCAGGCTGTTCACGAAGTATTCACCCAGCGCCCGGCCCACATCGAACGCCACGGGCTGCGCCGTGACGAGGCGACGCACGGCGCGCTCCGGGTTGTGCCGGTACACGCCCACGAGCTTCGCGAAGTCGTTTCCGGTGCCGATCGGCACGACGCCGAGGATGACGTCGCCCGCATGGCGCAGCAACCCGTTCGCGACGTCGTGCACGGTGCCGTCCCCCCCGACGGCGACCACGCGTCCCACACCCTCGCGCACCGCGCGGGCGGCCAGCTCCGTCCCGTGTCCCGGCCCGTCGGTGCGCTCGACGTGCACCGCCCAGCCCTGGCGCCGGAACTCGCGCGCGATCGGGTCGAGGGCGCGTGCCGCCGCGCCGCCGCCCGCAGCGGGGTTGAGGATGACGTGAGCGTGGATCAAGGGCGCTACAAGATAGGGCGTGCCGCGCACCCCCGCAGCCGCGCTCCCCTCAGCCGCGGCCTTCGGTCGGGCGCTCCCGCAAATAGCCCTTCGCCAGCAGCAGCTCCGCGTTGAGAATCGCCGCCCCCGCCGCCCCACGAATCGTGTTGTGGCTCAAGACGACGAACCGATGCCCCACGACCGAGTCCCGCGCGATGCGGCCGACGGTGACGCTCATGCCCCGCCCCGCGTCGCGGTCGAGCCGCGGCTGCGGGCGGTCGGGCTCGTCGCGCACGAGGATCGGTCGTTCGGGCGCCGTGGGCAGCCGGAGCTGCTGCGGCAGCGCCGTGAACGACGCGAACGCCTCACGCAGCTCCGCCGGCTCGGCCGGCCGGCGCAGCTTGACCCGCACGGCCGCCATGTGCCCATCCACGACGTTGACCCGATGGCACTGCGCGCTGACGGCGAGTGGCGCCGGCTCGACCCGACCGGCGTTCACGTGGCCGAGGATCTTCCGCGTCTCGCGCTCGATCTTCTCCTCTTCATTGGCGATGAACGGCAGCACGTTGTCGGTGATGTCGAGCGATGCCACGCCGGGATAACCCGCCCCGGAGAGCGCCTGGAGCGTGGTCACGACAGCTGCCTCGACGCCGAAGCGCGCCGCGAGCGGCGCCAGCGCCAGCGAGACCATCACCGTCGAGCAGTTGGGATTGGTGACGATGCAGCCGCCGTCCGCCCGGCGACACGCGTCGAGCACCGCGAGGTGGTCCGGATTGACCTCGGGGATGAGGAGCGGCACCTGCTCGTCCATGCGGTGCGCCGCTGAGTTGCTGATCACGAGGTAGCCCGCTCGCGCGAAGCGCGTCTCCACCGGGCCCGCCACGTCCGTCGGCAAGCTGGAGAACACGACATCGCAGTCGAGCGGCGGCTCGGGCGGCCGAACGACCATCCCCCGCACCGGGCCGGGTGCCTCCCCCGGCAACCGCCACGCGCACGCCTCTGCATAGGGCTTGCCCTGCGAGCGGTCGGAGGCGGCGAGCGCCGTCACGACGAACTGCGGGTGGTCCGCGAGGAGCTGGAGGAAGCGTTGGCCCACCGCGCCGGTCGCGCCGAGGATGCCTACTCGGATTTTCGCCATCACCTGCGCCTCCTTGACGGTCCCCGACCCCAGCGGTATGTATCAACATAACAACGGAAGCGTTCGTGGTGATTTGCCGCGTATTGCCGCCACGTTAAACAACGCGCTAAAAAGCGACCGCCCGCGGCTGGCATTGCCCGGGCTTTGCTGTTTCCAGGAGATGCAGGACCTCATGCGAGCGAGCGTGACCGTGCGGGTGCCGGGCTCGACGTCCAACCTGGGCGCCGGGTTCGACTGCGTCGGCGTCGCCGTCGGGCGCTGGCTCCGAGTCACGGCACGCACGGCGCGCGCCTCGGCCGGCCCGCCCGTCATCGTCGAGCGCCGCGGATCCCTCCGTGCCCTCGATGTCCCTCCGGAGGCCGACCTCGTCTATCGGGGCTTCGTCGCCGCCTGCCGTCGAGCGGGCCGTCCGGAGGATGCCCCGAAGCCGCTCATGCTCACGCTGGAGTCGGAGATCCCGGTCGCGCGGGGCCTCGGCTCGTCGGCGGCCGCCAGCGTGGCCGGCGCCGTGGCGGCCAATGCCCTCCTCGACCTGGGCCTCGACCAAGCCGCGCTCGCTGCGGTCTGCGCGGAGCTCGAGGGTCACGCGGACAACGTCGCGCCGGCGATCTATGGCGGCGCTACCCTCGTGCTGCCCGGCGCAGGGCCGGACCGGGGGGGCCGGGAGGGCCGGGGGGGCCAGGGGGGCCTGGTCATCACACCGCTCATCGTGCACGAGTCGCTGGCGCTGGTGTTTGCGATCCCCGACTTCACGGTGGAGACCAAGCGCGCACGGGCGGTGCTGCCGCCGATGGTGCCGCACGCGCAGGCCGTCGCAGCGGCGGCGAAGAGCGCGGCGCTGGTGCACGGGCTCGCTCACGCCGACGCCCCCCTGCTCGGCGCCGCACTCGACGACGTGCTGCACGTTCCCTACCGCCGCTCGCTGGTGGCGGGCTACGATGAAGTGACTGGGGCCGCGCGGGAGGCGGGCGCCTACGGGGCGACGCTCTCGGGCTCGGGCCCGACGCTCGTGGCGATCGCGCCGCGCGAGCGCGCCACGGCGATCGCGGACGCGATGGTGCGCGCATGGCGGGGGCGCGGTATCGCGGCCGAGAGCTTCCACGTCGGCCGTCCCGCCGGCGGCTACGAGGCCGCCTAGAGGCCGATGCCGCCGCGTCGTCCTCCCCCCCACATCCACAAGTTCGGCGGCGCCTCGCTCGCGCACGCCGCGGGCGTGCGGCACGCCGCGGGAATCGTGCTGGCGCACCGCCCGGCGCCGCAGGTGGTGGTGGTGTCGGCGATGGGCGGCGTGACGGACGCCCTGCTGGACGTGGCGGCGCGGGCCGCGCGCGGGGACGCGAGCCACGTGAAGCGCACGGCGCGGACGCTGCGCGCGAAGCACGCCGCAGCCGCACGCGGGCTCCTCGCCGCCGGGGCGCGTCTCGACGCGCTGCTCGCGGCCATCGACGCCGCGTTCGCGGAGCTCGAGCAGCTCGCGGGCGGCGTCGGCATCGTGCGCGAGCTGACGGCGCGGACCACGGACTATCTCGTCGCCTGGGGCGAGCGCCTCTCGGCGCGTCTGTTCGCCGAGGCGCTGGCGGCGGCCGCCTGCCCCGCCACCTATGTGGACGCCGTGGCGGTCGTGCAGACCGACGGGACGTTCGGGAACGCGTCGCCCGATCTCGCCCGCACCGAGCGCGCCGCGCGGAAGGTGCTCGCGCCGCTGCTGGGCCGTGGGGTCGTGCCCGTCGTGCCGGGCTTTCTCGGGGCCGCGCCGGACGGCCAGGTCGCGACGCTCGGGCGCGGCGGCTCGGACCTCACCGCGACGCTGCTCGCGCGTGTGCTCGGCGCCCGCGAAGTGTCCCTCTGGAAGGACGTGCCCGGCCTCTTGACGGCGGACCCGCGCATCGTTCCCGACGCGCGCGTCGTGCCGCAGGTGCACGTGCGCGAGGCCGCGGAACTCGCCTACTACGGCGCCAAGGTGCTGCATCCCCGCGCGCTCGTCCCCGTCCTCAAGCGCAACGTCGCGATCCGGATCCGCCCGTTCGCCGACCCGGCGTCGCTCGGCACGGAGATCTCGCGCCGCCGCACACTCGATCAGTATCCCGTGAAGGCGCTGTCCGCCATTCCGGGCCAGGCGCTCCTCACGGTGACGGGGAGCGGCATGCTCGGCGTCCCCGGTATCGCGGCCCGCACGTTCGCCGCGGTGCAGCACGAGGGCATCTCGGTCTCACTCATCAGCCAGGCGTCGTCCGAGCACTCGATCTGCTTCAGCGTCCCCGAAGAGAGCGCCGAGCGGGCGCGCAAGAGCCTCGAGGAGACGTTCCGCCGCGAGATCGCACGCCAGGAGATCGACAAGGTGGAGGCGCGCGCCGGCGCCGCAACGCTCGTGGTGGTCGGGCTCGGGATGGCGGGCACGCCGGGGATCGCGTCGCGCGTCTTCTCCGCGCTCGCGGAAGCGGGAATCAACGTGATCGCGATCGCGCAGGGGTCGTCGGAGCTGAACCTGTCCCTCGTGGTGGACGGGAAGGATGCGGGGCGCGCCCTGCGGGCGGTGCACGGCGCGTTTCAGCTCTCCAAGATCGGCGGCGGCAGCGTGGCGCATCCCGAGCGCACCGACGTCGTGCTGCTGGGATTCGGGCAGATCGGACGCGCGCTCGCGCCGATGATCGCGAAGGTGAAGCAGGATTCGCTCACGCTCCGGATCGTGGGGCTGATCGACCGGAGCGGTCTGGTCTTCGACGCGCGCGGCCTCTCGCCCCGGCGCCTCGCCGCGCTCGGCGCCGCGAAGGCGCAAGGCGCGCCCCTCGCCAAGGCACCGGGCGGCCGCCGGGCCACGGCGGCGGAGGCCGTCGCGTTCGTGGCGCGCCATGCGCTGGCGAACCCGATCCTCGTCGACCTGACGGCCGACGACACGACCGAGACCCTCAAGGCCGCGCTCGCGGCCGGGATGCACGTGGTGCTCGCCAACAAGCGCCCGGTCACCGCGGACAAGAAGAAGTTCGACGAGCTCACCGCCGCGGCTCGAGCGCACGGTCGCCGGCTGCTGCACGAGGCGACCGTCGGGGCCGGGCTCCCCATCATCGACACCTACGCGAAGCTGGTCGAGTCGGGCGACCGCGTGTACAAGGTCCAGGGTTGCCCGTCCGGCACGTTGGGCTACCTGTTCGGCGAACTGGGCCGCGGGAAGCGCTTCTCCGACGCGCTGCGCGGCGCGATCGCGAAGGGCTACCCCGAGCCGGATCCGCGCGACGACCTCTCGGGGATGGACGTGGCGCGCAAGGCGCTGATCCTCGGCCGGCTGCTGGGCTTCCCGGGCGAGCTCGAGGACATCGCCGTCGAGTCGCTCGTCCCCAAGGGCGCGGAGCGCCTCACGCTCAAGGAGTTCCTGGCGCGCCTGGAGGAATACGACCCGGCGTGGACCAAGCGGGTGGACGCCGCCCGCCGGCGCGGGGGCGTGCTGCGGTACCGGGCGATCGTGACGCGGCGCCGCCTGCGCGTGGGGCTCGTCGTGGTGGACGCGTCCAGCCCGATGGCCTCGCTCAACGGGACGGACAACCAGTTTATCTTCACGACCATGCGCTACAAGAAGAACCCGCTCGTGATCACTGGCCCCGGCGCCGGGCCGGCGGTGACCGCAGGCGGCATCCTGAACGATGTCTTGAAGCTCGCGACCGCATGACCGCAACGTGGCAACTGTGCGCGAGCTGCGGCACCGAGACATCGGAGATCGACCCCCACCCGCGCTGCCCTGCGTGCCGGGGCCTGCTGGAGATCCGCCACCAGCCGCCCGCGGCGGGCGGCAACGCCCTGCGTGCCGTGTTCGACGCCCGTGCCGGCGTGCGACACGGTCCGCTCGCCTCGGGCGTGTGGCGCTTCTCGGAGGTAGTCCTGCCCACCGCGGGTGAGCACATCCTCAGCTATCCCGAGGGAAACACGCCGCTGCTCGCGAGCGCCGCGGTCGCGCGATGGGCCGGCGTAGGCGCGACCGGGGGAGGCGACCTGTTACTCAAGCACGAGGGCCAAAACCCCACCGGGTCGTTCAAGGATCGCGGCATGACGGTGGGCGTGACGCAGGCGCGGCGCATTAAGGCCCGCGCCGTGGCCTGCGCCTCCACCGGCAACACGGCCGCCGCGCTGGCCGCGTACGCAGCGCTCGCAGGGTTGCCAGCCCTCGTGATGGTGCCCAAGGGACAGGTCGCATTCGGCAAGCTCGCGCAGGCTCTGGCCTACGGCGCCCGCACGCTCGTGGTGCGCGGCAGCTTCGATCAATGCCTCGAGCTCGCGGACCAGGCCAGCGACCGGCTCGGCGTGTACCTCCTGAACTCGGTCAACCCCTTCCGCCTCGAGGGCCAGAAGACCATCGTGCTCGAGCTGCTGCAGCAGCTCGCGTGGCAGCCGCCGGCGTGGATCCTCGTGCCTGCGGGCAACCTCGGGAACACCGCGGCGTTCGGCAAGGCGTTGCGGGAGGCGTGCGAGTGGGGGCTGATCGACCGGGTGCCCCGGCTTGGCGCGGTCCAGGCCGCGGGCGCGGCGCCGTTCGCGCTGAGCTTTCGCGAAGGGTTTGCGCGCCGTCACCGCGTCGACCCGCACACGGTCGCCACGGCGATCAACATCGGGAACCCGGTGTCGTACGACCGCGCGGCGCGCGCGATCCGGGACACGAACGGCGTGGTCACGACGGTTACCGACGACGAGATTCTCGAGGCCAAGGCTGTCGTGGACGCCGCGGGGATCGGCTGCGAGCCGGCGAGCGCGGCGGCTGTCGCCGGCGCGCGGCGCCTGGTCCGGGAAGGCGTCATCCCGCCCGGCGACCGCGTCGTCGCCGTCCTCACGGGGCACGTGCTGAAAGACCCGGGCATCGTGACCTACTACCATCAGGAGCGCCAGCCCGCGCCGCCCTACGCGAACCGGCCCGTGGAGATTGACCCGCGACTCGAGGAGGTCGAGCGGGTGGTGAACGCATGAGCACGCTCCGGAGCCGGACGATCACCGCGGGCGTCGAGCGCACGCCGAACCGCGCGATGCTTCGGGCCGTGGGGTTCACGGACCAGGACTTCGCGAAGCCGATCATCGGGATCGCGAACGCCCACAGCACGATCACCCCGTGCAACGCGAGGCTCAACGATCTGGCGCTCCGCGCCGAGGCGGCCGTCCGCGCCGCCGGGGCGATGCCGCAGACGTTCGGCACCATCACCGTGAGCGACGGGATCTCGATGGGCACAGAGGGGATGAAGTACTCCCTCGTCTCCCGCGAGGTGATCGCGGACTCGATCGAGACGGTGTGCAACGCCCAGTCGCTCGACGGCGTGCTCGCGGTGGGCGGGTGCGACAAGAACATGCCGGGCGCGCTGATCGCCATCGCGCGGATGAACATTCCCGCCGTCTTCGTCTACGGCGGCACGATCAAGCCGGGGGAGTACAAAGGCCAGGCGCTCACGGTCGTGAGCGCGTTCGAGGCCGTCGGGCAATACAGCGCCCGCAAGCTGTCCGAGACCGACCTGCTCGAGGTGGAGCGCCGGGCCTGCCCGGGCGCAGGGGCGTGCGGCGGGATGTTCACCGCCAATACCATGTCGTCGGCGTTCGAGGCGATCGGCATGAGCCTGCCGTATTCGTCGACCATGGCGGCGGAAGACGAGGAGAAGGTCGTGAGCGCCGCGCGGTCGGCGGAGGTCCTCGTGGACGCGGTGCGCCGTGACCGCCGCCCGCGCGCCATCCTCACGCGGCCGGCGTTCGAGAACGCGATCGCCGTGGTGATGGCCCTCGGCGGCTCGACCAACGCCGTGCTGCATCTGCTCGCGATCGCCCGGGCCAGCCAGGTTCCCCTGACCCTCGACGACTTCGAGACCGTGCGGCAGCGGGTGCCGGTGCTGTGCGACCTGAAGCCCTCCGGCCGGTTCGTGACGACCGACCTGCACGCCGCGGGCGGCGTGCCGCAGGTGATGAAGCTCCTGCTCGCCCACGGCGTATTGCACGGCGACGCGCTGACCGTCTCGGGCGAGACCGTCGCCGAGGTGCTCCGCGACGTGCCCGACGAGCCGCGGCGCGATCAGGAGGTGATCCGACCGTGGAGCCGTCCGCTCTACCCGCAGGGGCACCTCGCGATCCTGCGGGGCAACCTCGCGACCGAGGGCGCGGTCGCGAAGATCACCGGCATCAAGCAGCTCACGATGACCGGCCCCGCGCGGGTGTTCGACTGCGAGGAGGATGCCCTCGGGGCGATTCTCGCGGGCCGGATCCATCCCGGCGACGTGCTGGTGATCCGGTACGAGGGCCCGAAGGGAGGCCCGGGGATGCGCGAGATGCTGTCCCCCACGGCGGCGATCATCGGCGCGGGGCTGGGCGACATGGTGGGACTCATCACGGACGGCCGGTTTTCGGGCGGAACGTACGGCCTGGTGGTGGGCCACGTGGCGCCCGAAGCGGCGGTGGGCGGGGCGATCGCGCTCGTCCAGGACGACGACCCGATCACGATCGACGCCGAGCGGCGGCGGCTGCAACTCGAGGTGCCGCAGACCGAGATCGCACGGCGCCGCCAGGCGTGGACGGCGCCGCCGCCGAAGTACACGACCGGAGTGCTGGCGAAGTACGCGAAGCTGGTGTCGAGCGCGAGCGTGGGGGCGGTGACGGATGCGTTCTGACGTGCACTCCCTCACCAAGCCCTCTCCTCCGTCACACGCGCCCTGAGAGGGCGCGCTCGGCCGGGAGTGCGCCCTTACAGGGCGCACACAGCGCCGAGCCCGGGCTCTCAGCCCGGGAAATTCGGCAACGCGATGCGAGAGTGGGACGTATGACGCGCGACGCTACCGCACCAGCGACAGCGGCCGCCGGGCCGGCGAGCGCACCAGTTCCGAGATCCAGCTGCCCATCTCGCGCGTCCCGATCATCCGGTCGCTCGGCCGCGCGATGTCGCGCGTGCGCGCGCCCTGCTCCAGCGCGCCGGCGATCGCCTGCTCCACCGCCGTGGCCGCGTCGGCGAGTCCCAGCCCATAGCGCAGCAGCAGCGCCGCCGAGCCGATGGCTCCGATCGGGTTCGCCACGTCCTTGCCGGCGAGCGCCGGCGCCGACCCGTGGATCGGCTCGAACAGACCCGGCCCGTCGCCGAGCGAAGCGGACGGCAAGAGACCCAGCGAGCCCGCGAGCACCGCGGCTTCGTCGCTGAGAATGTCCCCGAACAGGTTCTCCGTGAGCAGCACGTCGATGGACGCGGGCGCCGCCACGAGCCGCATCGCCGCGTAGTCCACGTAGGCGTGCTCGAGCGTGACGTCGGGATAGTCGCTCGCCACCCGCGTGACGGTCTCACGCCACAGCTGCGACGTCTCGAGCACGTTCGCTTTGTCGACCGAGAGCACCCGGCGGCGCCGCGTTCGCGCCGCCGCGAACGCGACGCGAGCCACTCGCTCGACTTCCGGCTCCGTGTAGCGCAGCGTATTGATCGCCGCGCCGTTTTTCTTGCCCCGGGGTTCCCCGTAGTACAGGCCCCCGGTCAGCTCGCGCACGATGAGGATGTCGACGTCCGCGAGGTGCTCGGGCTTCAGGGGCGAGCAGAAGGCGAGGGCTGGGTTCACCGCCACCGGCCGCAGATTCGCGTACACGCCCAGCAGCGCGCGCAGCGCGAGCAGGCCGGACTCGGGCCGCAGATGGCGCGGCGCGTTGTCGAGCGAGGGATCGCCCACGGCACCCAGCAGCACCGCGTCGGCGTTCACGACGGCCGCGCGCGTTTCGGCCGGGAGCGGGTCGCCCGCGGCCGCGACCGCCGCCGCCCCGACGGGATAATGGCTCACCGCGAAGCGAATCCCGCAGCGTTCCCCCGTGGCCTGCAGCACGCGCACCGCCTCGGCCGTCACCTCCGGGCCGATCCCGTCGCCCGGCAGCACCGCGACGCGAAGCTCCCTCATATCCGGCTGCGCTCGTAGGCTGCGATGCGCTCATCCTCGAGCAGCGTGCGGCCGATCTCGTCGAGCCCGCGCAGCAACATGTCCCGCCGATAGGGATCCATGCTGAATCCGGCCCGGAAGCCGTACTCGTCCTGGACCGTCTGCGCCGCGAGATCGACCAGCAGATCGTACCGCCCGCTGGCGCGCGTGTGGCGCGCAAACAGCTCGCGCATCTCTCCCGACGCAAGCCGCACGGGGAGCAGGCCGTTCTGGCAGCAGTTCGCGTGAAAGATGTCGGCGAAGGACTCCGCGAGGACGGCGCGGAAGCCGTACTCGCGGAGCGCCCACACCGCGTGCTCGCGCGACGAGCCGCATCCGAAGTTCGCACCGGCGAGGAGAATGCTGGCCGCGGCGGCCTCCGGGTGGTTGAGCTCGAACCCTGGGTCGGGCGAGCCGTCGGCGCGGTAACGCCAGTCGTGGAACAGCACGGGCCCGAACCCCGTCCGCTCGATCCGCTTCAGGAACTGCTTCGGGACGATCTGGTCCGTGTCCACGTTGACGCGCGGCAGCGCCGCGACGCGGCCCGTGTGGCGGGTGAAGGGCGTCACGCCCCGCTCCACGTCCGCACGTCCACGAGGCGGCCCGCGATCCCGGCCGCAGCGGCCATGGCCGGGCTCATCAAGTGGGTGCGCCCGCCGCGTCCCTGGCGGCCCTCGAAGTTCCGGTTCGACGTCGCCGCGCAGCGCTCCCCGCTCGCGAGAATATCCGGATTCATGCCGAGGCACATCGAGCAACCCGAGTTGCGCCACTCGAACCCCGCATCGCGGAAGATGCGGTCGAGCCCTTCCGCCTCCGCCTGCGCCTTCACCTGCTGGGAGCCCGGCACGACCAGCGCGCGGACGCCGGACGCGACCGTTCGACCCCGCACCACCCTGGCCGCACTCCTCAGATCTTCGATTCGTGCGTTGGTGCAAGAGCCAAGAAACACCCGATCGATCGGCAGACCCTCGAGCGGCGTGCCGGGCTTCAAGTCCATGTAAATGAGTGCGCGCTCCGCGGCCCGACGCTCGGCTGCCGTCGGGAACCCGGCCGGATCGGGAACGCGCCCCGTGATCTCCGCCACCATCCCCGGGCTCGTTCCCCAGGTGACCTGGGGCGCGATGGCCGTGGCATCGACCGTCACGCGCGCGTCGCAGCCGACGCCAGCGTCGCTGCGCAGTGCGCGCCAGCGCGCGACGGCCATTGCCCAGCGCGCCCCTTCCGGCGCGCGCGGCCGCCCCGCGAGGTACGCGAACGTCGTCTCGTCGGGGGCGATCATCCCGGCCCGCGCGCCCGCCTCGATCGACATGTTGCACACCGTCATCCGGCCCTCCATGGAGAGGCGCCGGATCGCCTCGCCCGTGTACTCGATCACGTGCCCCGCCGCGCCCGCCGTGCCGATGCGCCCGATGAGCGCGAGGATCATGTCCTTGGCCGTGACCCCGGGCCCGAGCGCGCCCTCGAAGAACACCTCCATCGTCTTGGGGCGGGCGAGCACGAGGCACTGCGTGGCGAGGACGTGCTCCACCTCGCTCGTGCCGACCCCGAACGCGAGCGCGCCGAATGCCCCGTGAGTGGACGTATGCGAATCTCCGCACACGATCAGCAGGCCCGGTTGCGTCAGCCCCAGCTCCGGCCCGATCACGTGCACGATGCCCTGCTGCGGCGACGCCAGGTCGAACAACTCGATCCCAAACTCGCGTGCGTTCGCGGCGAGCGCTTCGAGCTGGCGCGCCGAGACCGGGTCGGCGACGGGAAGGGTCCGGTCGTCTGTGGGGACATTGTGGTCTACGGTCGCCACGGTGAGCTCGGGCCGGCGCACCCGGCGCCCTGCGAGCCGCAGCCCCTCGAACGCCTGCGGCGACGTCACCTCGTGGAGCAGGTGGAGGTCCACGTACAGCAGCTCCGGTCCCTCCGGGAGCCGGTGGACGACGTGAGCATCCCACACCTTCTCGAACAGCGTGCGGGGAGGAGACATCACCGCGCCGCGACCTGCTCCTGGGTGACCGCGGGCTTGGGGGAGGGCGTCGCGGCGCGCGACTGGACCGCCGCTTTCCCTTCCTCGGACCACGGCATCATCGCGCGCAGCGCGGCGCCGACTTGCTCGATCAGGTGCTCGTTCTGCTCGCGTCGCAGCCGCTGGAAATTGGGGCCGCCTTGCCTGCTCTCGTCGATCCATTCGCGGGCGAACGCCCCGCTCTGGATGTCGGCCAGGATCTCCTGCATGCGGGCGCGCACCGCGGGGGTGATCAGCGTCGGCCCCCGCGTGTAGTCGCCGTACTCCGCGGTGTCCGAGATCGAGTAGCGCATGAACTTCATGCCGCCGCGGTACATCAGGTCCACGATCAGTTTCAGCTCGTGTAGGCACTCGAAGTAGGCGAGCTCGGGCGCGTATCCCGCCGCGACCAGCGTCTCGAACCCCGCCTTGATCAGCGAGGTCACCCCGCCGCATAGCACGACCTGCTCGCCGAACAGGTCGCTCTCGGTCTCCTCGCGGAACGTCGTCGGGAGCACGCCGGCGCGAGTGCAGCCGATCCCGGCGGCGTAGGCCAGCGCGTCGGCGAGCGCGTGGCCGCTCTCATCCTGGTGCACCGCGACGAGCGCGGGCACCCCGCGTCCCGCCTGGAATTCGCTGCGCACCAGATGGCCGGGCGACTTGGGCGCGACCATCGACACGTCCACACCCGGGGGCGGAGCGATCTCCTTGAAGTGGACGTTGAAGCCGTGCGCGAACATCAGCGTCTTCCCCGGCCCCCCCCCGAGCGCGGCGGCGACGCTCGCGTCGTACACCGTCCGGCCGTGCTGGTCGGGGACAAGCATCATGATCACATCGGCGGCGCGGGCCGCGTCCGCCACGGGTCGGACATCGAGCCCCTCCGCCACGGCGCGGGCCCACGAACCGCCCCCCCCGGCCCCCCCGCCGTCGCGCCGCAGGCCGACGATCACCCGCACACCGCTCTCCCGCAGGTTCAGGGCATGGGCGTGCCCCTGGCTGCCGTAGCCGATGATCGCGACGGTGCGCCCCCGCAGCCGGCCGAGGTCCGCGTCCCCGTCGTAATAGACCTGCAATGCAGTTTCCGGCATGAGTCGGTCATCCCTAGTTGAGGGTTCACTGAGCCGGCGCCACACGCGGCAGCGCCACGGAGCCGCTCCGCGCCATCTCGAGAATGCCGAAGCGCTCCAGCGCCCGGACGAACGCCAGGACGAACGAGCCGGTACCCGCGAGCTGCACGATCGCCTGCTCCGGCAGCTCATCCACCACGGTGGCTTTGAACATGTCGCACACGTCGAGCAGCTCCGCGTGCCGCTCGTGGGGCACGCGCACCTTGACGAGCGCCAGCTCGCAGGTGACGCCGTCGTCCACGGGGAACCGCCTGGCCCCGCGCACGCCGGACAGCTTGTGGAGTTTACGCATCGTCATCTCCGCGGTAGCGTCGTCCGTATTCAGAATCACCGTCAGCCGTGCCTGGCCGGGGACGTCGCCCGGCCCCACCGCAATGCTCTCGATCGGCACGTGGCGGCGCCGCAGCTCTCCTACGGCGCGGTTCAGCGCCAGCAGCTCGTGGTCGAGGAGCAGCGACAGCGCGTGCGCCATCCGGGCCCGAACGGTCAGTCGCCGACCGCGGCCGCCGGCTCCGCCTCGATCGGCTCGGAGAGCGTGGCGCCGGGCGGGATCATCGGGAACACGTTCGCTTCCTGCTCGATCACGAACTCCACCAGCACGGGCCCCGGCTCGGCGCTCGCGCGAGCCAGCACCGACTCGAGCTCGTCCGCCCGCTCCACGCGCCACCCCGGGATGCCGTACGCGTCCGCGAGCTTGACGTAGTCGGGGCTCCAGATCGGCGTCGCCGAATAGCGGCCGCCGTGGAAGAACTGCTGCCACTGCCGCACCATGCCAAGGTATCCGTTGTTGAAAACCGCCATCTTCACGGGGATCCGCTCCTGCACCATCGTGGCGATCTCCTGCATGTTCATCTGGAACCCGCCGTCCCCCGAAATCGCCCACACCTCCTCCTCGGGCCGCGCGAGCTTCACTCCCATCGCGGCGGGCACCGCGAACCCCATGGTGCCGAGCCCCCCGGACGTGATGTGCGTGTTGGGCCGGCGGTAGGGGTACAGCTTCGCGACCCACATCTGATGCTGGCCGACGTCCGTCACAATGGTGCAACGGTCGGGGGTGGTATCGTGGATCGCGGCCACGATGTTCTCGGGTGAGAGGTCGCCGCGGTAGCATTCCTCGCGGTGGCGCGCCCAGCCCTGGATCTCCTCGCGCCAGGCGTCGCAGCCGCGCGGCGCGACGGCCGCCGCCAGCCGGGCCGTGATCTCGCGCGCGTCCCCGACGAGCGCCAGCTCGACGGGGACGTTCTTGCCGACCTCCGAGCGATCGAGGTCGACGTGCACGATCTTGGCGCGCGGCGCGAACCCCTTGGTGTTCCCGGTCACGCGGTCGTCGAACCGCAGCCCGATTCCGACGATCACGTCGGCATGCTGGATCGCGCGGTTCACGTGCACTTCGCCGTGCATCCCCGGCATCCCGAGGTGGAGCGGATGCGATTCCGGGAAGGCGCTGATGCCGAGCAGCGTGGTAATCACGGGGATTCCCGTGCGCTCGGCGAGCCGCCGCACCTCCTCGTACGCCTCGGCGAGGATCACCCCGTGGCCCACCATGATGAGGGGCCGCTGCGCGGCGGCGATGAGTCCGGCCGCCTCCTGCACGCGCTCATCCAGAGGTGTCAGGTGCTGGGTGCCAGGGGTCAGCGAAAACCTGGCACCTGACGCCGGCCGGTACTCCGTCTTCTGGTTCTGCACGTCCTTGGGAACGTCGATCAGCACCGGGCCGGGCCGGCCCGCCGTCGCGATCGCGATCGCTTCGCGCACCCGCTCGGCGAGCTCCGACACGTCGCCGATGAGGCAGTTGTGCTTGGTGATCGGCAACGTGATCCCGAGCACGTCCGTCTCCTGGAATGCGTCGCGCCCCATCATGGGCCGCGGCACCTGTCCGGTGATGGCCACGACCGGGGAGCTGTCCATGTGCGCCGTGGCCAAGCCGGTGACGAAGTTCGTGGCCCCGGGGCCCGAGGTCGCAACGCACACGCCGAACCGGCCGGTCGCGCGCGCGTAGCCGTCGGCCGCGTGTGCCGCCGCCTGCTCGTGCCGCACGAGGATGTGGCGGATCTCGGGCACGTCGGGCAGCGCGTGGTAGAACGGCATGATCGCGCCCCCCGGATAACCCCAGATCGTGTCCACACCCTCCTCGCGGAGGACGCGGCAGAGGATCTCCGCCCCTGACAGCAGCTCGCCCCCCACGCTCACACCCCCCAGAGGTAAACGGCGTTGAGCGAGTCCGACTCGAGCCGGTCGGCGAAGTGCGCCTTGTTGAGGGCGTTCGCCAGCGCGCGGGCGCACGCGTCCACGATATCGGTGGAGGCGCCGTGTCCGGAGAGCGACTTGCCGTTCACCTTGGCCTGGAGGGACACCTGGCCGAGGCTGTCGCGCCCCGGCGTGACGGACTGGATCGACAGGTTCGCCACCTCGATCGGCTGGCCGACGATCTCGCTCACCGCGGCGAAGGTGGCCGCGATCGGCCCGTCGCCCGATGCCGCCGCCCGGCGCTCGCCGGCCCACGGCCCCGTCATGTGCACGCTCGCCGAGGCGCCGGCGGTCCCGCAGATCACGTGCAGGTGGCTGATCTGGAACAGCTCCGGCGCGTCGTGGAAGCCGTCGTGCAGCAAGGCGAGCAGGTCCTCGTCCAGGATCTCGCGCTTCTTGTCGGCGAGCGCCGTGAACTTGACGTACAGCCGCTCGATCGCGCCCTCACCCAGCTCGTAGCCCAGCTCGTGGTAGCGCCGCTCCAGCGCGTGCCGGCCCGAGTGCTTCCCCAGCACGAGCGTCGAGCGCGGCACGCCCACCGTCTCCGGCCGCATGATCTCGTACGTGAGGCCGTTCTGCATCACGCCGTGCTGGTGGATGCCCGCCTCATGGGCGAATGCGTTCCGGCCCACGATGGCCTTGTTCGGCTGCGGGAAGACGCCCGTGACGTGCGAGAGCAGTCGGCTGGTGCGATACAGCTCGCGCGTGTCGATATTGCACCGGAACTCGGCGACCTGCGGCCGGACGTGACTCGCCATCACGATCTCCTCGAGCGCCGCGTTCCCGGCCCGCTCGCCGATGCCGTTCACGGTACATTCGACCTGCCCCGCACCCGCCGCGATGGCCGCCAGCGAGTTCGCGACCGCCAGGCCCAGGTCGTCGTGGCAGTGGGCGGAGAGCGTGACGCCGGTCGCGCCGGGCACGCGCTCCCGCACCGCGCGGAACATGCGCTCGTACTCCACCGGCAGCGCGTAGCCGACGGTGTCGGGGAGATTTACCGTCGTGGCGCCCTCCGCGATCGCGGTTTCGACCACCCGGCACAGGTATTCGAGATCGGTGCGGCTGGCATCTTCGGCCGAGAACTCGATGTCGTCGGTGTAGCGGCGCGCCCGGCGCACCGCGCTGCGCGCCAGCTCGAGACAGTCCTCGCGCCCGATGCGGAGCTTGTGC